>WNGI01008422.1_pt1 | contig 11290 bp, 12 predicted proteins | sample 5400621 | NCBI WGS metagenome assembly WNGI01 (sample SAMN13153374, study PRJNA577476) | soil metagenome | isolation source: 20 cm soil or saprolite under Garry oak tree replicate 1 | place: USA:California | collected 2016-06-15
GACCGATCTTGGCGCGCGAACCGTCAGCTAGACGTCCAGCTGGAGCCCGTCGTGCGCCTGCTCGAGCCCGTCGTCCAGGGTGAGCTCCTTCGGGCGATGCGTCAGCAGAAGCCGCTTCGCACCTGACGCTTGGTATGCCGCGACGGCTTCGTCGGCTGAAAGATGCCCCCGCGGCTCCCCGTCCAGCTCCCCCCGCTCGAGCGTCGCCTCGCACAGAAAGAGGTCGACCCCCTCCGCCAGCCGGGACAACCGCTCGCTCGGCCCCGAGTCCCCCGAGTAGGCCAGCGTGCGTGTGCTGTTCGAGACACGGAAGCCGAACGTCTGCACCGTGTAGTGCGGAAGCCGTGTCGCAACGAGCCTGAGGCCGGCCGCCTCGAACTCCTCGCCCTCGGCGTACTCCATCGGCTCGAACACGCGGATGAACATGTCGGGCGTCCCGAACCGGGTCCCGAACGCGGCCAGCTCCTCGCGGCCGCCGGGCGGGAGCCATAGCTCGGGCTTCTCGAGTTCCTGCCCGAGGCCCCACATCGTTCCCCAGACCCACGGAACGAGGTCGCCCCAGTGATCGAGGTGGAAGTGCGAGATGACGATCGCGTCGATCTCGGGCCAGCCGTTCGCACCGTTCGAGCGCAGGCGCGCCAGCACTCCGGGCCCGCAGTCGAGCAGCAGGCGGCCTGGCCCTTCGAGCAAATATCCGGACTGCGCGCCCCCAGGATTCGGCCATGCGGGGGAGCACCCGACGACGGTGAGCTTCATTGACACGACGGTTTCTCCTTGTACCTGACGTTCTGAGCGGGCGGGATCTTCCCTACTAGACTCCCCAATGTGGCCGGAAAAATACGTGTTGTCATCGCCAAACCGGGTCTGGACGGGCACGACCGGGGCGCGAAGATTATCGCTCGGGCGCTTCGTGACGCTGGGATGGAAGTGATCTACACCGGCCTCCACCAGACTCCGGAGCAGATCGTCGAGACCGCGATCCAGGAGGACGCCGACGCCGTTGGGATTTCGATCCTGTCCGGCGCGCACATGACGCTCGTCCCGAAAATCCTCGACGGGCTGAAGGAGAACGGGGCCGAGGACGTGCTCGTCGTCGTCGGCGGCACGATTCCCGCCGAGGACGCGGCCGAGCTGAAGGGCCAGGGCGTGGCGGAGATCTTCACGCCGGGCGCGCCGACCTCGGAGATCGTGGACTTCCTGAAAGCGAAGGTTCCCGTCTCATAGCCGTCCAGGTCCAGCTCGAGGGCACGGTCGCAGTCGTCACCATCGACCGGCCGGAGGCGATGAACGCGCTCGACGTCGAAACCCTCGGCGAGCTGCGGGACCGCCTGACCGAGCTCCGAAAAGACGCCGCCGTTCGCGTGATCGTCCTCACCGGTGCGGGCAACAAGGCGTTCGCGGCCGGCGCGGACATCAAGTACATGAGCCGGCTATCGGTCGAGCAGGCGAAGGAGTGGGGAGCGCTCGGGCACCAGGTCGGCCAGTTGCTCGAGATCGCGCCGAAGGTCTCGCTCGCCGCGATCAACGGCTTTGCGCTCGGAGGCGGCTGCGAGCTCGCGCTCGCGTGCGATCTGCGGTACGCGGCCTCGACCGCCAAGCTCGGCCAGCCGGAGGTCAACCTCGGCATCTTCCCCGGCTGGGGTGGGACGCAGCGGTTGGCGCGGGTCTGCGGCCTCGGCATTGCGAAGGACCTGATCCTCACTGGGCGCGTCGTCGATGCGGATGAGGCCCTGCGGATCGGGCTCGTCAACGACATATTCGAGCCCGACGAGCTGGTGGAGACGACGCTCAAGATCGCGGAGTTGATCGCGTCGAAGGGCCCTCTCGCGCTCGCGGAGGCGAAGGCCGCCATCAATCACGCGCTCCAAGGCGATTACGTGGCGAACCTCGATGCCGAGGCGGAGGCGTTCGGCGAGCTCTTCTCCAGCAAGGACGCCCGCGAGGGCATGACCGCGTTCGTCGAGAAACGCGCGCCACATTTCACCGGCAACTAACGCCTGAAATTTGAGAGAATCCTCGCGACGTGAGGATGTGGCTTGCCCTGGCGGGGATCCTGCCGCTTCTGGCGGTCGGATCCGGCGCCACAGCGAGCACGTCGACTCCACCACGGAATGGGCTGATCGCCGTCCAGGGTGGCGACGGCATCTACATCGTCGATCCGCGCACCGAAACGGCCCGGCTCGTGCCGAAGAGCGAGGAGCTGAGCGACCCGGCCTGGTCGCCCGACGGAACGACGCTCGCGGTCACGTCCTCAAGGGCTGACAGCTACGACGTGTACACGATGAAGCCGGACGGGAACGAGCGGACGTTGGTCCTCCGGAACGCGCTGCACCCGTCGTGGTCGCCGGACGGCAACCAGCTCGTCGTGGTTCGCCGGGCCTGCGGCTCCACCGACTCGACCAGTCCGTGCTCTGCAGACGAGCAGGGAGTAAGCCTTGCGATCGTGAACGCCGACGGCGCTGACGTGCGTGCGCTCGGAAGCAAGGAATCGCGCGACGCCTTGGCACCCGAATGGTCGCCGGACGGCAAGCTGATCGCGTTCGTGGACTACGCCGGCAGCATCAAGCTGATCACCCCGGACGGGGAAAGCGTGCCGATGCCCGCGGCGCCGACCACTAGTGCGAGCGTGTCGTGGTCGCCCGATTCGTCGAAGCTCGCGTACGACCGCTACAACGAGAAGGGCACCGCTTCGGTTGCTGTCGTGCTCGACCGCGCGAGTGGCCGGGAAACGGTCCTACGCGGTGAGCAGAGCGGCGCCGAAGGTCCCGTCTGGTCGCCCGAAGGCGAGCAGCTGGTCTTCAACTCGATGGACGTCGGCAGGTCGACCGCCTCGGGCTCGTGCCGCGACCACTTCGCCTCGCGCCTCTGGGTGATGGCGCTGGACGGCACGAAGGCTCACCAGGTCGGCACGGGGTATCTCGCGTACGGCGCGGCGAGCTGGGCGCGCGCCGTCGACGCGGCCCCCGTGCTGCCTCCGGTCCCAGCCCCGACCGAGACGACAGCTCCTCCGAATCCGACCGTGACCCCTGCAGCGCCGCCGAATGCGAAAGCGACTCCGGCGGCGACAGCGCAGCGCAGCGCCACGGCGACCCCGAAACGGGCCAGCCCGCGTGCTGCGCCGAACGGCTCGATCGCAGTCCGCGGAGAGGACGGCATCTATCTCGTCGACCCCGACAGCGCGAAGGCGGCCAGGGTGCCCGGGACGGCCGAGATGTCTGCACCCGCGTGGTCGCCCGACATGCGGCTGCTCGCAGTCGAGAAGGCGGAGAAGGGCGGGGGGACGAGCATCTACACGATCTGGCCCAACGGAAGTCATCCGCAGCTCGTCTTGCCAAAAGCCTCGTCACCCTCATGGTCCGCGGAGGGCGAGCGGATCTTCGGCGTCCGCAGCGATTGCGCGACGGCGTGCGAGCCCGAGGACGACGACGCGAATGTGCTCTACGCCGTGAACCTCGACGGAAGCGATGTCCAGCGAGTCGACTTCGAGGAGGCGGATGTCTACAACGGCCGCGAGCTCGCGTGGCCGACCGACGGAAGCGCGATCCACTTCTTCGACGAGGAGAGCCTGACGGGCCCGGGCTCGTTCGACTCCTCGGCCGCGATCTGGTCTCCGGACGGTGCTCAGCTCGTGTTCGCGGGGAGCGTGGGCCCGTCCGACGAACCGGGCATGGGCAAGACCGGTCTCTGGATCGTGTCCGCCGATGGCGGCACACCGCACCTGCTCCTGAGCGGAGCTTCCGGACGCCCCTCCTGGGTGTCCTCCTAGACTCGCCGCTAACCGTTTCGCCTCGCGCTCGTCGTTGAGTGAAACGAACGGGCAGCGGCCGGCCAAGGAGAGAGTGCGTGGCGAACTCGATCGAAGAAGCCAGGCTCGAAGCGGTGTTCTGCGACCACTTCTCCGCCGTGCGCAGCTACGCGCGGCGTCGAGCCCCGGAGTCCATGGTCGACGACGTCGTCGCCGAGACGTTCTTCGTCGCTTGGAGGCGGATCGACGATCTGCCGAACGACGTCCGTCCTTGGCTGCTCGGCGTCGCACGAAAGACGTTGTCGACCCAGCTCCGGTCGGCTCGACGCCGCACCTCCCTGGTCGAGAAGCTGAGCGCCGCTGAGCCGCCGGGAGCCTTCCTGCAGGTCGACGGCCCGGACACCGGGCTGATCGGTGCCCTTCAGCGGCTCTCGCCGACCGACCAGGAGGTTCTCGCCCTCGCGGCCTGGGAGGGGCTGAGACCGCGTGAGGCCGCGGTCGTGCTCGGAGTTTCACCCGCGTGGTACCGGGTTCGCCTGCACCGCGCGAGGAGGCGCCTCATGCGCGAGTTGGAAGAGTCGGCGTCGTCCGCCGGCCAACCACTTTCGGTTCCCCTCACTCGCGAAGGGGTTGCCAAATGAAAGGAGTCTTCATGTCCCAGGAAGACGTGTTCGACCGTCTTCGCTCTCTCGATCCCAACGTGAGATTCCACGACGATGACGAGCACTACGAGGCGCAGGCGGTCATGCACCGGGTGCTTGCGAGGCCGCACGCGCGCAGGCGCCGCCTGCGGCGACCGAGTGTCCCTCGCATCGCTGCGATCGCAGCGGCCGCGGTCGCGGTCGTGCTCGTGCTACCTGCGCTCGCCGTCGGGACGAGCCCGTTCAGCCTGCTCGGTCAACAGGCGGATCCAGCGCCTCCGGTCAACGGGTTGCTCGTGGCGAAGGGCGTCGGGGCGCTCTACGTGGTCGACCCGAAGAGCGGGGGCATGCTCAAGCTGAAAGACACGGCCGACATGGATCATCCGGCCTGGTCGCCGGACGGCCGACTGCTCGCGGCCGACCGCTCCGAGAAGGGCGCCACGAGCGTCTACACCATGTGGCCCAACGGCACCCACGCGAAGCTGATCATGAAGGACGCCTCGTCACCGGCCTGGTCGGACGACGGCACGCGCATCTTCGTGCAGCGCGACACGTGCACCGCGCCCGGCGGATGCGACTCGAGCGATGAGGACACGATCACCGTCTACTCGGTCGCAGTCGACGGGACCGATGCCCGTCAGGTCTCTGACGGCGACTACGACGTGAGCCAGCCCGGCTGGCCGCCCGGCCAGAACGTCCTCGCGTTCCTGGGAGGCGAGAGCGCGCAAGGCGCACAGGACGGCCCCACCGAGGTCAATTCCTTGGATGCGGCGTGGTCGCCGGACGCCACGGTGCTCGCAGTCGCCGATACGCCTACCGGTCTCTGGCTGATCGACGGCGACGGCAGGCCACAGCTTCTGGCCAAGGGCGCGTTCAGCTCGCTGTCCTGGGGGACAGAGGTCAAGCAGCCGGCAGAACGATCCGCTCGGCGCTGATCACGCCGGCCCTGCCTTCGGAAGCGGCGGCGGTCACTGTCGCCGCTTCCGTCCATACAGAAACGCGCTCGCCGCGCTTCGCCTCCGCCAATTGGGCGACATTCCCTGCGGCGCCTCGCTCGATGCTCGCGTAGGCGGGAACGGTCAGCACGAGTGGACGGTCGAGCCTCCGGAGGACCATGTTGCCCGGCAATGCGCGAAGCGTGTTCACGCGCACCCGCAGCGACTCGTCGCCCGTCGCGACGACCGTCGCGGACATCGACAGCGTGAACGTCGAGCCGGGCGCCACGTAGAAGAGCATCCGGCGCGCGGCTAGCAGGCGCTGGTACGGGTCCGTCGACCGGCCGCCGTGCGGATGCACCTCGAAGTGGAGGTGCGGGTGGATCCCGTTCGCGTCGCCCGAGTCGCCGACGTACCCGATCGGCTGACCCGCCTTGACGCGCGCGCCGCTTTTCAGGCCCTTCGGGAACGTGACTCCGATCTTGCAACCGCCACGGTTGTCGTTCCCGTTCGTGAGGTCGTTGTTCAGGTGGATGTAGTAGTAGGTCGTCCCGCTCTTGCCGTCTAGGTAGAGCATGCAGCCGGCCCGGCCGGAGCCCGTGTAGAACCGGACGCGACCGGGCTCGGCCGCCAGAGCGAGCGCGTGCCTGGGCGCGAGGATGTCGATCCCTTCGTGCGGCCCCTGCGGCCGGGGCGCGCCGTAGTCGTCGCTGAACTCGACCGTGCCCAGCACGGGGAACACGATCTGGCGCGCGTGCTTCGGCTTCGGAGGCTTCGGGAACGGCGGGTGCAGGCCGGGGTCGACCGGGATCGCCGCGGCAGACCCTACGGCGATGCCGAAGAGGGCCAGCAGGAGAAGTGCTCGGGCTGTCGTCCGGATGCTCACCATCAGGGGCCGGTCGCGCTCGAAGGGCACGACCCTAGCAGGTGCCCGCGAAGGGTTCGGACTTCGGCTCGGTGGTTAGAGTCCCTGCTCGAAATGAAGATCGCAGTCTGTGTCAAAGAAGTCCCGGATGCGGCTGTCACCAAGCGCATCGACCCCAGCACGAAGCGGCTTGACCGCTCCGGCGAACGCGCGCTCAACCATTTCGACTCGCAGGCAGTCGAGGAGGCGTTGAGCGTGAAGGAAGCCGACGGCGAGGGCGAGGTGGTGCTCGTCTCGATGGGCCCGGCCGGAGCGCTCGATTCGCTCCGCAAAGCGTTGGCCATGGGCGCCGACCGGGCGGTGCTCGTCTCGGACGACGCCGCAGTTGGGTCGGACCTCGTCGCGACGTCACGCGCGCTCGGAGCCGCGCTCGAGCGTGAGGGCGCGGACCTCGTCCTGTTCGGCCAGCAGTCGAGCGACTCCGACGGCGCCGTCCTCTGGGCCGCGGTCGCCGATCGCCTCCGGCGCCCGGTCATCTCCCAGGTCGCCGAGTTGACGGTCTCGGGCGGAAAGGTGCGCGGCAAGCGTCAGACCGAGTTCGGCTATGACGTGATCGAGGCGCCGCTCCCGGCGATCATCGCCGTGTCGGACGCGATCAACGAGCCGCGCTACCCGTCCCTGAAGGGGATCATGAGCGCGAAGAAGAAGCCGCAGGAGACCCTGTCCGGCTCCGATCTCGGCCTCGATGCGGACACGCTCGGCGAGCAGGGCTCCGGCACGAGCGTCCTCGCGCTCGGCGATCCCCCGCCGCGCGGTGACGCGCGCGAGATCGAGGACGACGGCAGCGCGGCCGACCAGATCGCTGACTTTCTCGCGGAGAAGAAGCTCCTGTGACCGTCGCAGTCTTTCTCGAGCACCACGACGGCGAGCTCCAGAAAGGCTCGCTGGGCGTGCTCGGCAAGGCCGCCTCGCTTGATGAGGAAGTCGTGGGCGTTGTCCTCGGCTCCGGCGTGCAGGAGCTGGCAGCGGGCGCGGGCCGGTTCGGAGCGAAGAAGGTCTACGTCGCCGACGCGCCGGAGCTCGAGGCGCCGCTTCCGCAGCCGCGGGTCGACGCCCTCGCGCAGCTCGTCCGTGAGCAGAGCATCGACACGGTCCTCTTCGCCGCCTCGGTGCTCGCCTCGGACACGGCCGCCGGGCTCGCGGCGAGGCTCGACGCAGGCCTGAACTGGGATCTCGTCGACCTTGCGTCGCAGGAGGGATCGCTCGTCGGAACCCGGCCCGCGCTCGAGGACAGCGTCTACGCGGACGTCGGCTGGACGAGCGACGTGAAGCTGGCACTCTTCCGCCCGGGCGCGTTCGACCCCGCGGAGACGGGCGGCGAGGCCGAGGTCGAGGAGTTCGCGCCTTCGCTCGAGGACTTCTCGACGCTGACAGCGATGATCGAGCAGGCGCACGAGGAGTCCCAAGGCCCGTCGATCGAGGACGCGGACGTGATCGTGGCCGGCGGACGCGGCCTCGGCGGCCCAGAGAGCTTCGTGCTCGTCGAGGAGCTCGCGAAGGCGCTCGGCGGAGCGGTCGCGGCCACGCGGGCCGTGGTGGACGCGGGCTGGTACCCGTACTCGACCCAGGTCGGCCAGACCGGCAAGACGGTCGCGCCCAAGCTCTACGTCGCCTGCGGGATCTCGGGCGCGATCCAGCACAAGGTCGGCATGCAGGGCTCGGGCACGGTCGTCGCGATCAACAAGGACCGGAACGCGCCGATCTTCGAGTTCTGCGACCTCGGCGTCGTCGGCGACCTGCACGAAATCGTCCCGAAGCTGACCGAGCTCGTTCGGCAGCGAAAGAGCTGATGGCGCGCCCCCGGCCCGCCGACTATCCGCCGCAGTTCGACGCGAGCGAGTTCGTCGACGAGCCCACGGATCCACCGGACGAGCGGATCGAGGTCGGGATCCTGATCGTCGGCGCGGGCCCCGCGGGGCTCGCTTGTGCGATCCGGCTCGGCCAGCTGATCGAGGAGTCGCCCCGGCTCGCGGAGCGGCTGGGCGAGGTACCGGTGGCCGTGCTCGAGAAAGGCAAGCAGCCGGGCTCGCGCTCGCTCTCGGGGGCGGTCGTCAACCCGCGGAGCCTCCGGCGCCTGTTCCGCGGGGAGAAGCGGGCCGCGGACATGCCGTTCTACGGCGAGGTCGAGGCGGAGGGCGTCTACTTCCTGCGGCACAACAGCTCGATGCGGATTCCGACGCCGCCCACGATGAAGAACCACGGGAACTACGTCGCGTCCCTTTCGCAGCTGACGCGCTGGCTCGCGGAGCAGGCAGAGGAGGCGGGCGCGACGATCCTCCCGGAGACGGTCGCGGAGAAGCTGCTCGTCAAGGACGGACGCGTCGTCGGAGTCCGAACCGGCGACAAGGGACGCGGCCGCTTCGGCGAGCGGCTGCCCAACTTCGAGCCGGGCTCGGACATCGTCGCGCGGGTCACGATCCTCTGCGAGGGCACGCAGGGCCACCTGACCGGAGTCGCGATCGACACGTTCGGGCTCGAGGGCGAGAGCCCGCAGGTCTGGGCGCTCGGCGTGAAAGAGGTCTGGAAGGTCGCCAAGCCGCTGCGCAAGGTCGTGCACACGATGGGCTGGCCGCTGCGCCCGCAGGCGAAGTACCACGAGTTCGGCGGCTCCTTCATCTACCCGATGGGCGACGACATGCTCACGATCGGAATGGTCGTCGGGCTCGATTACCGCGACGCGGACCTGTCCGTCCACGACCTGCTCCAGCAGTTGAAGACGAATCCCTTCGTGCGCAAGATGCTCGACGGCGGCGAGCGCATCGGCTGGGGTGCGAAGACGATCCCGGAAGGTGGCTTCGTCGCGCTGCCGAGCCGCTTGCACGCGCCCGGGCTCCTCCTGTGCGGCGACGGGGCGGGGCTGGTGAACGTGCCCGCGCTCAAGGGGATCCACTACGCCGTCGAGTCGGGCCACCTGGCGGCGGAGGCTGCGGTCGACGCGCTGGGCCCCGGGCGGACGCCGTGGACGCCCGGGGCGCTCGGCTCCTACGACGACGCCGTCCGCGGGAGCTTCATCTGGAGCGACCTCAAGGAAGTCCGCAACATGCGCCAGGCGTTCGGCCGCGGCTTCTACATGGGCGGCGCCCTCGCCGGCGCGATGACGGCCAGCAAGGGCAAGCTCCCTCCGGGGGACCATCCGACCGAGCCCGACGCCCTCGCGCCGGCAGTCCGCACGGATCGGCGTCGGAGCTACCCGGCTCCCGACGGCAAGCTCACCTTCGACAAGCCGGCCCACGTGTACGAGGCCCGGGGCGGCCATGTCGAGGTCACGCCGTCGAACTGCGTCCAGTGCGGCGCGATCACCGCGAAGGGCGGCCGCCTCACGCCACCTGAAGGCGGCTCGGGCCCCGAGTACACCGTCACCTAAACGGGGTCAGACCCCGCTGGGCAAGCACGCTGGCCGGCGAGGCGGTTACGCGGGCCGGGGATACAACATCGCCCTTTCGTCACGCTTTTGGACCGGGGTCTGACCCCGTTCGGGCCGGGCACGATCTGGCCTGGCGCCGGAGGCGACGCGTAGAGTCAAGACGTGCACGCGAGCGAGTTGCTTGGAGCGTTCCATGGCGGCTGAGCTCTCGGTCGACGACGTCGTCGCGGCGCGCGCGGCGATCGCCGGACGACTGCACCGCACGCCGATGTTCTCGTCGGCCACGCTCACGCAGCGGATCGGCGCGCCGGTCCACCTGAAGGCCGAGCTCTTCCAGCGCACCGGCTCGTTCAAGCCGCGAGGAGTCCTGACGAAGCTCGACTCGCTCTCCGACGAGGAGAAGCGGCGCGGCGTGATCGGGATCTCGGCGGGCAACCACGCCCAGGCGCTCGCCTACTGCGCGGCGCTCGACGGAATCGACGCGCTGCTCGTCATGTGGGAAGGGGCGAGCACGCAGAAGATCGAGGCCACGCGCGCGTACGGCGCGGCGGTCGACCTCGAGGCGGACGGCCCGGGCCCGGCGTTCGACCGGCTCCACGACCTGATGGAAGAGACCGGTCGCCCCCTCGTGCACCCCTTCGACGACCCGTTGACGATCGCAGGCCAGGGCACGGTCGGGCTCGAGATCGTCGAGGACGTCCCGGAGACGACGGTCGTCATCGTCCCGGTCGGCGGCGGTGGGCTGGTCTCGGGCGTCGCAGTCGGCGCCGAGGGCCGCCGCATCGTCGCCGTCGAGCCCGAGCTCTCGGACGCTCTGCACAAGGGCCTCGAGGCGGGCGAGTCCGTCCGCGTCGACCCGAGGTCGATGGCCGACGGCCTCAGCGCCCCCTTCGCCGGCGAGCAGCCGATTCGGATCTGCCGCGAGCGCGACGTCGAGACCGTGCTCGTCTCGGAGGACGAGATCACGGAGGGAATGCGCTTCCTCTACGGCCGGGCCAAGCTCGCCTGCGAGCCTGCAGCGGCGGTCGGAGTGGCCGCTCTTCTAGCGGGAAAAATCAACGTCGAGCCGCATGACACAGTGGCGGTCGTTGTCTCGGGAGGCAACGTCGCACCCGAAATGGCCTCTGCTATCCTGGCTTCAAATGAAGGCCGGGATCCATCCTGAGTACGACCTTGCGACCGTTCGCTGCTCCTGCGGCAACGAGTTCCAGACGCGTTCGACGAAGTCCGAGCTGCACGTCGAGATCTGCTCCGAGTGCCACCCGTTCTACACGGGCAAGCAGAAGCTCGTCGACACGGGCGGCCGCGTCGAGCGGTTCCAGCGCCGGCTCGAGAAGGCCGGCGGCGCCCGCAAGGGCTAACTCCTAGACATGTCCAATGCGCCCATAGGCGGCCAGGCCGTCCTCGAAGGCGTGATGATGCGCGGGCCGTCGACCTGGGCGCTCGCGGTGCGGAAGCCTGACGGCGAGATCGCCGAGGTCAACCGCCCCATCCACTCGGTGATGGCGCGGCACTGGGTCTTCCGCCTGCCGATCGTTCGCGGCATCATCGCCCTCGGCGAGTCGCTCGCGATCGGATTCCGCGCGCTCGCGATCTCGGCGAACTACGCGGCGCAGGAAGAGGGCCAAGAGGTCGAGACCGAGCTCTCCCGCGGCGCGGTCATCTTCGCGTTCGCGATCG
>WNGI01024972.1_pt1 | contig 11289 bp, 7 predicted proteins | sample 5400621 | NCBI WGS metagenome assembly WNGI01 (sample SAMN13153374, study PRJNA577476) | soil metagenome | isolation source: 20 cm soil or saprolite under Garry oak tree replicate 1 | place: USA:California | collected 2016-06-15
GTAGATCCACAGCGTGTTCTCGGGGACGAACGTCGCCTCGGCGAGCCCGCCCACCGCGTACAGCGTGTCCCCCGCGACCGCGAGCGGCATGTGGTGCCGCGGCGCGGGCAGGTCGCCGATCCGCTCCCAGCGGTTGGCCGCGGGGTCGAAGCGGAACGCCTTGGCGATCGGCTTACCGGAGCGATCGAACCCGCCGGCGATGTAGATCTTCCCGTGGAGCACGGCGGCGCTCAGCTCCTGAATCGGCTCGGGGAGCGGGGCGGCAGGAGACCAGCGGCCGTCGGACGTGAAGACCGATGTCGCGGCGACGAGCGTGAGCGCGAGGCGCATCAGTCGGCCGCGGCGAACGCCGCCGCCACGATCCTCGCCTGCTCGGCCTGGTGCGCCGCGGGGTACCCCTCCGCCGGACTGGAGCGCTCGGGCCGGCCGATGTCGCGCACGGTCACGTCCGGACCGACGAGCTGGCGCAGCTGCGGCAGCATGAACTTCTGGGGCCCCATGTTGCGCGGCTCCTCCTGCACCCACACGATCTCGGCGATCTTCGGGTAGCGCTTGATCAGCTCGGCGATTTCGGCGGAGGGGAAGGGATACAGCAGCTCGACCCTGCCGATCGCCACGTGCGCCGCCTGCGCCCGGCGGGGTGAGAGCGACAGATCGTAGTACACCTTGCCGCTGCACAGCACCAGCCGGGTCGCCGCGCGGTGCGCGTCGCCGGCGGGGTCGTCGAGCACCGATCGGAATCCCCCGGCCGTGAGCTCTTCCAGTCGGGAGGTGGCCTGCGGCAGTCGCAGCAGGCTCTTCGGCGTAAACAACACCAGCGGGCGCAGCTCGGCGTGGCGCGCCTGGCGCCGCAGCAGGTGGAAGTACTGGGCGGGCGTGGTGCAGTTCGCGATGCGCAGGTTGCCCTCGGCACCGAGTGCGAGGAACCGCTCGATGCGGGCGCTCGAATGTTCGGGTCCCTGGCCCTCGTAGCCGTGTGGCAGGAGCAGCGTGAGGCGCGACACCTGCCCCCACTTGGCGAGCCCGGCGATGAGAAACTGATCGATGATGACCTCGGCGCCGTTGGTAAAGTCGCCGTACTGCGCTTCCCACAGCACCAGCGCATCGGGCGCCGCCGCGGCGTACCCGTACTCGAAGCCGAGGCAGGCGAACTCCGAGAGCGGGCTGTTGTGCAGCTCGAACGGCGCCCGCGCGCCGGGCAGGTTCTGGATCGGCGCGTAACGCTGCCCGTTCACTATGTCGTGCAGCACCAGATGTCGCTGGCTGAACGTCCCCCGCTCCGTGTCCTGACCCGTCAGCCGGATCGGCGTCCCCTCGACGACGAGCGAGGCGAGCGCCAGCGCCTCGGCGTGCGCCCATTCGATCCCCGCCTCAGTGAGGGCGCCGCGCCGGCGCTCCAGCTGGCGCAGCAGCTTGGGGTTGACACTGAAGCCGGCCGGCACAGCGAGCAGCTGTTCATTGAGGCTCGTGAGCACCTGGCCGGCGACGGCCGTGGCCGGCTCCGCGATCGGCTGGGGTGCGTCGGAGATGCGCTGTGGCTCCTGACCCTGTCCCGTTTCCGAGAGATGGGCGCGCAGGGACTGCTGGATCTCCGAGAGACGCTGGGCAAATTGCTCTGCGAGGGCATCGGCTCGCGCCACGTCCTGGACGCCCTCGCCTGCGAGCTGCTCCGCGTAGCGCTGCCGCACCGTGGGCGTCCGTTTGATCCGCTCGTACAAGAGCGGCTGCGTGTAGGCGGGCTCGTCGCCCTCGTTGTGCCCGTGGCGCCGATAGCCCACCACGTCGATCACGACGTCGGCGTGGAACTTGTCGCGGTACATCATCGCGAGCCGCGCCGCCGCGAGACACGCCTCGGGGTCATCGGCGTTCACGTGCACGATCGGCGCGTCGAAGCCCTTGGCCAGATCGCTCGAGTAGTCGGTCGAGCGCCCTTCCTTGGGGTCGGTCGTGAAGCCGACCTGATTGTTGGCAATCAGGTGAATCGTCCCGCCGGTCGTGTAGCCCTTGAGACGCGCCAGGTTGAACGTCTCGGCCACCACGCCTTGCGCCGCGAACGACGCGTCGCCGTGGATCAACAGCGGCAGCGCGACAGTCCCGTCATGGATGGGATCCTTTCCGCGGCGGTTCGTCTGGTTGGCGCGGGCGCGGCCCTCGACCACCGGGTTCACCGCCTCGAGATGGCTGGGGTTGGGCGACAGCGTGACGTTGACCGGTTTGCCCGACGCGGTCTGGTACACACCGTCGGCGCCGTGGTGGTACTTCACGTCGCCCGTGCCGCCCTCGGGGGTGAGCGTCTCTTCCACGGGACGCCCGCCCTCGAACTCGGCGAAGATGGTCTCGTACGGCAGCCCCACGATGTGGGCGAGCACGTTGAGGCGGCCGCGGTGCGCCATCCCGAGCACCACGCGGCGCGCCCCGCTCACGCCGGCGAGCTCGATCGTCTGGTCGAGCATCGGGACGAGCACGTCGAGCCCTTCGATCGAGAAGCGCTTCTGGCCGAGGTAGGCCTTGTGCAGGAACCGCTCCAGTCCCTCGACGGCCGTGAGCCGGAGCAGCAGCTTCTGCTTCTCCTCCGCCGAGAGGGGCGCGCGGTGCTGGCCGGACTCGATCACCTGCCGCAGCCACAGGCGCTCCACGTGACTCCCGATGTGCTCGACCTCGTAGGCGAGGGTGCCGCAGTACGTCCTGCGGAGCTCGGGGTACGCCTCGGCCAGGGTTCTGCCGGGGACGTAGATCCGCAGCACATCGGCCGGCACCCGCGCCATGATCTCGGGGCTGAGGCCGAGGGGGCCGGGATCGAGCGCCGGATCGCCCGGGGGATCGGAGCCGAGCGGGTCGAGCCGCGCCGCCATGTGGCCGAAGTTGCGGAACGCTTTGACGAGAGCCATCGCGGCGGCGACGGCACGCAACTCATCGGGAGACGAGAGACGGGAGACGGGAGGCGTCGTCGTCACCGCTCCCGCCTCCCGGCTCCCGCCTCCCGTCAGTCCCAGGCTCTCGATCACCGCGCCGTAGAAGTTCTCCTCACCTTGCAACAGGCCCTCGATCCGTCGCAAGAACATCCCCGACTCAGCGCCCTGGATGATGCGGTGGTCATAGGTGCTCGTGAGCGTCATGACCTTGGCCGGGCCGATCTGGCGGATCGCGCCCGTCGCGATGATCGTCCCCTGGCCCTTCATGAGCCGCGGCACCGAGGCGACGGTGCCGATCGTGCCGGGGTTGGTCAACGTGATCGTCGCGCCCGCGAAGTCGTCCGGCAGCAGCTTATTGGTCCGCGCCTTGTCGACCAACGCCTCGTAGGTCGCGTGGAACGCGGCGAAGTCCATGCGCTCGGCGTGCCTGATGACGGGAACGACGAGGGCGCGACTGCCGTCCTTCTTCTCCACGTCCACGGCGAGGCCCAGGTTCACCCCCTGCGGGTCGAAGCGGTGCGGCTTCCCCTCGACCTCCTGGAAGGCATGGGTCATGACGCGCAGCTGCTTTGCCGCTTGGACGATCGCGAAGCCGATCAAGTGCGTGAACGAGACCTTCTTCCCTCGGGCGGCGAGCTGGGCGTTCAGCTCCTTGCGGCGTGCGTCGAGCGTGTCGACCACGATGTCCCGGAACGACGTAGCCGTGGGGACGGACAGCGAGTCCGTCATGTTCTGGACGAGGCGGGCTGCGGGGCCCGTGATGGGCGTGAGGCCGGGAGCCGGGAGACGGGAGACGGGAGGTGTGGGCTCCGGGGCTGGCGTGGTCGTGGGCTCCCGTCTCCCGCCTCCCGTCTCCCGGAGTACCTCGTCTCGGCTCGTCGGAATCACCGGCAGCTCGGCGAGCCTGCCGTTGTCGAAGAGGTTGCGCCATTCTTCTCCGACCGAGGCGGGGTCGCGCAGGTACTGCTCGTACATCACCTGCACGAACGCGGCGTTGTGGGTGCCGAAGACGAACTCGCTCACGAAAACAAATCTAACTAGACGTCAGACATCAGACATCAGACGTCAGTATATTCTGCGAGCAATGTTCAGACGCCGCTTCCTGTTGCTGGTCCTGCTCGCGTGCAGCACGCCTGCTGCGCAGGCTCTGGGCCAGCTGCGCGAGCGGCTGGCGGCGCGCGTCGCGCAGGCGCCCGCCACGGGGGTGGGCCTGTACTACCGCAGCCTCACGCGCCCGGACTCGTTGTTGCTGGGGGCCAACCTGCGGTTTCACGCGGCGAGCACCATGAAAGTCCCGGTGATGATCCAGGTCTTTCGGGACGCGGACGCTGGGCTGCTCCGGCGGGACGACTCGCTCCCTGTGCATGTGACCTTCGCGTCGCTCGTCGACGGGTCGCCGTTCGCGGTAGACAAGGCGGACGATTCCGACTCGACGCTGTACGGGCGCGTCGCCCACCCGGCCTCGGTCCGGGAGCTGCTCGAGCTGATGATCACGCGCTCGTCTAACCTGGCGACCAACATCCTGATCGAGCGGGTGGGCGCGGCGCGAGCGCAAGCGTCGGCACGCGCGCTCGGGGCGTGGTCGATCCAGGTGCTGCGTGGGGTGGAGGACGGCAAGGCGTACCGCGCCGGGCTCAACAACACGACCACGGCCCGCGATCTGGGCGTGCTGCTCGCCGCGATCGCCCAGGACCGGGCGGCGAGCCCCGCCTCGTGTCGGGAGATGATGCGGATTCTCGAGGCTCAGGAGTTTAACGAGGGAATTCCCGTAGGCCTCCCGCCCGGCACGCGCGTGGCACACAAGACCGGCTGGATCGGCGAAGTCGTCTACCACGACGCCGCCGTCGTCTTTCCGGCGCGGGGAGGGTACGTGCTGGTCGTGCTCACCGGCGGGATCAAACAGGACAGCGTCGCCCATAACCTGGTGGCCGACCTCTCGCGGCTGGTCTACGCAGCGGTGACGCCCTAGCAGGCGCGCGCTACCATGCCCGTTCTTCCAGGGACTGGCGCTCGATCGCTCGCCGTCGCGGTGGTGGTGGCGGTGGTGATCGCCGGGTACGTGCTCCTCGCTCGGCACACGGCCGATGAGACCGCGGCACCGGACGGACGATCGGGTTTTCAGGAGCGCGCTCGGGAAGCGAAGCTCGCGTTTCGGATGCATGACCTGCCGAAGGAGCAGGGCGAGCGGTTCCGCATCAATCTGTATGATCACGGCTCCGGCCTGGCGGTCGGCGATTACGACAACGATGGCCGCGAGGACATCTACTTCCTCAATCAGCTCGGGCCGAACGCGCTCTACCGCAACAGGGGCGACGGAACGTTCGTCGACGTCACCGCACAGGCAGGCGTCGCCCTCGGCGACCGGATCTCCGTCGCGGCCACGTTCGCCGATTACGACAACGACGGTTGGGCCGACCTGTTCGTGACCACTACCCGGGGAGGCAACGTGCTGTGGCACAACCGGGGGGACGGCACTTTCGAGGACGTCACCGCGGCCGCCGGGCTCAGCCACGTCGGCCACTCGCAGACCCCGGTATTCTTTGATTACGACAACGACGGCTACCTTGACCTGTTTCTCACCAACACCGCACAGTGGACCACCGACGTCTTCGACTCCGCCGCCGGCTACTTCGAGGGCAAGGCCGACCTCGAGCACCTCCAGACCAGTCCCACGGAATCCAACATCCTGTACCACAACAATGGCGACGGAACCTTCACCGACCAGACCGACCGCACAGACACTCGGCCGGACACCGCATGGGGCGATCGGCTGCAAGGTGTTCGACTACGACGGGGACGGACGGCTCGACCTCTTCGTGGTGGACATGCACTCGGACATGTGGATGGGACTCGATTCACGCCACTCTTCGCTTGGAGTGGCCACGCAGACCCAACACCGGCGGTTCCTCTCCCCCCTGGGGCCGACCGTGAACGAGGCGGCCCCGGGCTTCACGCGGGCCATGAGAAAAATGTTCGCGATGCGGCGCGAGGACTATGACGTGCTGCTGTTCGGTAACGCCCTGTATCGCAACCTCGGCCAGGGGAAATTCACCGAGACCGCCGTCGCGGCGGGGCTCGAGACGCTGTGGCCCTGGGGTGTGGCCACGGGAGACTTTGACAATGACGGCCACGAGGACGTGTTCATCGCGTCGGGGATGGGCTATCCCTTCTATTACTGGCCCAACCAGTTGATGATGAACAACGGCGACGGCACGTTCCACGAGCAGGCAGCTGCGCTCGGCGTCGAGCCGCCAACGGACGGCATCTACCTGGAAGAGAGCGTGGGAGGCCAGCGGGCGGCGCGCAGCTCACGCAGCGCCGTCGTGGCCGATTTCGACGGCGACGGCCGCCTCGAGATCGTGACCAACAACTTCAATGACCGCCCGTACTTCTTCGCGAACCGCTTTCCCCGACGGAACTACATAGAGTTCCGACTGACGGGAACCAGGAGCAACCGGGATGCGATCGGCGCCGTGGTCCGGCTCCGGGCCGGGAACACCGTGATGGTCCGGCAAGTGAGCCCGGCGGGCGGCTACCTGGCTCAATCGAGCCGCGTCGTGCACTTCGGTCTCGGCGAGCGGAGCAAGGTCGACCGCATTGAGATCCGCTGGCCCCGGGGGACCGTGCAAACGCTGGATAATCCCGCGATCAATACCCTCCATCAGATTCGAGAGCCGGCGCACTGACGGGTGTCCGCTGGGCAGTCAGGGCGCTTGGAGCCCCGGATAAACCTTGATCCAATGTGTGCGCACCTGCACCCGCACCGGATGGCCAAGGTAGTTGGAGATCAGCGTGGTCGACGTCAGCGCCGGCATGTGACAATCGACGCACCGGCCCACCAACTCCTGACCATGCGTGGGAAAGAGACCACAACTCTGCATGGTGTGGCACGTCAGGCATCGCCCCGAGAGTGCCACGACATCGCGTTGCTGGCGGTGGACATCGTGGCATGTGGCGCAGGTCATCTGCGAGGAGCGGAAGCACTTGCTCCGTTCCAGCAGCGCTACTTGGTTGCCGTGCACGTCGATCTCCCCGGTGTCCGGTCTCGCCCACCAGTCAGCCCGCCGCCCGCCGCTCGAGGGGCTGCCCCGGCACGTGGGAGAACGCCGGGGTGCGTAGCGCCGCGGTCCCACCGTGACACAGCGCGCACGCGTCCAACTGTCGCGCGCGGGCCAGCCGCGCAGGGTGGATGATGGCGCGCGGGAGTAACGAGCGCAGCGGAGAGCGTTCGCGTCTCACGTGCGCGCGGCCCGAGCCGTGACACGTTTCACAGCTGATGCCGAGCATCGCGCCAGTGGGTCGGTAGCGATTGATTACGGTGGGGTCGGGCACGTGCTCGAACCACGACGCGTGGCACTCCAGGCAGCGCGGAGGGATAGGGCGCCCGAAGTTGGGCGTTCCGTCCGGGTAGCCAGGGCTGTTCACCCACCCCACGCCCTTCCAATACGAGACGGGAAGCTGGTACAGTTGATCAGGGGCGCCCCAATACAGATACGATTGTCCTTTCCGCGAGCCGGTCACGAAGGCGATGCGCTCGGCGTGGCTGGACGTGTCGGGTGCGCGCCCCATCACCGCGGTTTGAGAGAAGCCCGTGGCGGTGGAGTCCATGCGAAAGTGCAGCTGCGGATTCGACGTTCGCATGACGTTCTCACCGCGGCTGAAGCTGCCCGCGATGGACTGGCGCGTCGGAAGGGTCGAGGTCAGACGGTGGGCGGTCTCCTCGAAGCTCGCCTTCTCCTGATGACAGGAGAGGCAGACGGCGTCACCCGCGGCGTTGTCTGCACGCAGCGCCTCAGTCCGATGCGGGATCGCGAACAGTCCCGCCGCGACGGCGCCGGCGACCAGCAGCAAGACGGCGATGGTGAGCGAGAATCGTGCGATGGGGTTCAACTGGTCGGTGCCGGTGCGCGGAAATCAGGGCACGGCCCTGGCCAGGGAGGGCGTCTTCCAGAGATCGATCGGCTTCGCGACGCCTTTGGGGCGGAACGGCAGGGTGACCTTGCGGCCGAGCCCGGCGGACGCGTACGCGGCGTACAGCACCTCCTGCACCACACGCCCGGTCTCGCCGTCGGAGATCGGCGTCTCCTTGCCGCGCACACAGCGCGCAAAGTGCCGCATTTCCTGGGGGAAACCGTAGTTCCAATGCTCCTCGAACACCGGGTACGTCCAGCCCTTGGTCGTCGCCGCCTTTTCGACGGCATAGCCGAACCCCTGCTCCGAGTACGTCGGGAGCGCGTTGCCCATGAGCAGGTCGGCGTAGGTCTGTCCCTTGTCGCCGAACACCTCGATGCAGTCGTCCATGCCGCCGGGCCGGTTCCAGCTGCTCTCGACCATTCCGACCGCGCTGTTCTCGAATTCGATGATCGTCACCGCTTCGTCGTCGCCCTGGGTGCGCGCCTGGTGCACCTGCGTCGCCATCTGCGAGTAGACGCTCTTCACCTTCGGCTTGCCGAGGAACCACCAGCAGAATGCGATCCCATGGCACCCCAGATCCATGACGGCGCCGCCGCCCGACTGCTCCACGTCCCAGAACCAGTCGGAGTGCGGACCGGAGTGCTTCTCGCCCTGCTTTACCAGGTGCACGCGGCCGAACGCGCCTTCGTCTGCCAGCTGCTTCGCCTTTACGTACTTCGGCGCGAAGAACAGCTCTTCGGCGTAGAGCAGCAGCACGCCCGCCGTGCGGCACGCGTCGATCATCGCGTCGGCTTCCTCGAGCGTCAGGCACAGCGGCTTCTCGCACACCACGTGCTTGCCGGCCCTGGCAGCGTCGATCGTGATCGGCGCGTGCAGCCGATTGGGCGCCGTGATCGAGATCAGCTCGACTTCGGGATCGCGCAGCAGGTCCCGGTAGTCGGTGTAGGAGCGTGCGATGGCGTGGCGCTGCGCGAAGCTGGCGGCGTGTCCCTGGGTGGGCGAGGCTACGGCGACGACTTCGGCTTCGTCCGGCGTGGCTTTCACGGCCCCTGCGATGCACTCTGCCTGAAAGCGCGAGCCGATGATCCCGATTCTCACCTTCGACATGACTTAGCGAGGCGGCACGCTCGTGAGCCGCGCGCCGTAGCGGCACGCGTCCCGGTACGGCGCCGCGACGGGCCCGCACGCCGCTTCCCGCTCGGTGGGGTTGTTGCGCAGCGTGCCGATCTGCTCGCCCACCGCCTCGTAGCACTTGCGTAGGTTGGCGGCGCCCGTCACGGAGCGACAGTACGCGATGCCGTCGTTTGGCCTGGCGGTCAAGTCGATGAAGTTCTTCACCACGCCGATGTGACACCACGGCTGGTACTCTGCGCTGGCGAACGAGCACATGCGGATCGCTTCGCGGTGGTCCTGATGCGAGTAGGCGCTGACTTCGCGACCCATCCCTTGGAAACACACCGGCCGCAGCGGCTGCGGCGCGCCGAGGCAGCTCCGGGCGGTGGCCGCCATGTCGCCGTGAGTGAAGTACAGCATCACGGAGGTCTGCATGTTGTAGCAGGCGACGAGGTAGCGCTGGGCCACGATCGAGCAGGGGTATTGCAGGTCGCTCGGGTCGAGCGCCTTGAAGGGCGGCGCCGCGCCGTGAGCGTGGGCCGCGGCGTGCGAGTGCAGCACGTGAGCTGAGTGCTGCGGTGCGGTCGCGTTCACGACATTCTCCATGAAGGCGCCCCCGTAGCACGACTCGCGATCCCATCCCTCGCCCAGCAAATCACAGCCCGCCAGCGCGTGCGGCAGGTCATGATCGTAGACCATCATCAGCCCGTGCCCCATGCCGTGCACACACTGGAATCGCAACCACTGGTCCGCGGAAGGCGATCGGAACGAGCTGCACAAGCCGTTCGCCGCAGCCGTGTCCACGGCGCGGACGTCCTCGAAGTACGCCTGGATCACGCCGTGGTAGCAGCCGGATTGAAAGATCTCGGTGCAACTCGCGAAGGCGCGGCCCACGTCGGCGCGACCAGCTCGGCCGGCCGCGATGCCGATGGCGTGCGCGTACACGTGCCCGTCGGCCCGGAGCTGGGCGTCGCGCGTCCCGAGCACGTTCAACGTTCCCAGCGCGGTGCGCACGCCGCGCGCAGGGACGAGGGGGACGAGGTAGCCGTCGTAGCAGTCCATTTGCGAGCCCCCGGACGGCGCCCGGCAGGTGCGGAGCGCGGAGTCGGCCAGGGCGATCGTGTCCGTAACGGCGCCGCCCGAGGAGGCGGGAGCCGAGGGGCGGGGGCGGGGGCGGGCGACGAGATAGCCGCCGGCGGCGGCCACGACGAGCGCCAGGGCGGCGAGCGGGAGCGTGCTGCGGTGTGGCGTCAGGACACCCGCCGCGTCTTTCGCCGCATGAAATCCATCAGGATGAACTGCCCGAGCGTCATGGTGTTCGTGAAGTACGCCTTGCCGCGGCAGATCGCCGAGACCTTTTTCACGAACTCCACCAGGCTGCGGTCGCGCGCCAGCATGAAGGTGTTGATCAGAATGCCGCTGCGCCGGCACAGCGCCACCTCGCGGTAGGTGGCCTGCAGGATCTGCGGGTCGAGTCCCATCGAGTTGACGTAGATGCGGCCGTCGGGGAGCGTCAGCGCCGACGGCTTGCCGTCGGTGATCATGATGATCTGCCGCATGTCCTTGCGCTGGGACAGGAGCATGCGGCGCGACAGCTTGAGCCCTTCCGCCGTGTTAGTGTGGTACGGTCCGACCTGCGCGCGCGCCAGCTGGGCGAGCGGGATCTCCTCGGCCGTGTCGTGGAACAGCACCACCCGCAGCGTGTCGCCCGGGAACTGCGTGCGGATCAGGTGCGTGAGCGCGAGCGCGACCTTCTTGGCGGGCGTGAAGCGGTCCTCCCCGTACAGGATCATCGAGTGCGAGCAATCGAGCATCAGCACGGTCGCCGACGACGAGCGGTACTCCGCCTGGTGCACCATCAGGTCGGCGTACTCGAGGTTGATCGGCACGCCGAGCCCTTCGCGCTGCAGCGCGTTGGTCAGCGTGGCATTGACGTCGAGGTTGAGCGTGTCACCGTACTCGTACGGCTTGCTGACGGCCTCGGCCTCGATCCCGGTGGCGAGGTGCTCGGTGTCGTGTGCGCCGAAGCTCGACTTGCCGATGCTTCCCAGCAGATGCTTCAGGGTGCGGTATCCGAGAAAATCGATCCCCTTCTCGGTGAGATTGAACTGCACCTGCTGTGCGGCCTCCTTCGCCATGCCGCCCGGCCCCAGCAGGGGCTGCTGCCCCGCGGGCATCTTGGGCGCTTCGGAGACGTTCAAGTAGCCTTCCTCGATCAGCTTCTGGACGATCTTGTCGAGCAGCTCCGAGAGCTGGCGCTCGAGGTCGGCGTCGCGCGCCGCGTCGCCGGTGGACTCGCCGCGCAGCAGCTTCAGCATCTCGGGGGTGAGCTGCCCCGACTCCATCAGCG
>WNGI01005657.1_pt1 | contig 11288 bp, 15 predicted proteins | sample 5400621 | NCBI WGS metagenome assembly WNGI01 (sample SAMN13153374, study PRJNA577476) | soil metagenome | isolation source: 20 cm soil or saprolite under Garry oak tree replicate 1 | place: USA:California | collected 2016-06-15
ATTATGCGTCTCTCACGGCCAGTGCCACTAAGAAAAGTCAAATCGCTTTCGCTAGTAGCCAAAACCACATTGCCGTAACCCTGCAAATCGGCATCTTCGCTTTGGCGAAGACTTGTAGAGGGTGCTAACCCTCCCGCTGCTATTCCGAGGATTCTAGTTCCCGATCTTAACTCGTAGATCCATTCTTTTTGCGATGCCGACTGCCCGAAGGGCTTGAAACATACGTGAGCAGATCGTTCATCGTCTTGGTTGCATGCAAATAGTGCACCTCTTTCACCTAGATGGCCAGATATCGTTAGAATAGTACGAGATGACAAGTACGTGCCGATCACCAAGGTAGCCAAGATCGTATATAGAGCGAGTTGTGAAATGAAAATTCTTGCGGGTAGAGCGGTCGAAGAACTCGACATTTACAACCTGATGTTCGTCCTGTAGTGTCGCCTCGATAACACCAATTAGGTTATAAGCTGCATACTAAATCCATGACCATGAAACGATTCGAGGTATATTGGCTTACCTAGATATCTTTTTCGGTTCGTTATGGGTGTTGATCCTGGTTGGAACGCTGGTTGTGCTTTTGTGATGCTGACTACAAGGAGTGAGCCACCGTCAAATCTGTCAAATCTGGTTACTCAACCCATCTCTTTGACATATCCTCCATGCTTGGCTGGCTCGGGTTCATCTCTTAATCCAATACCCAGATCATCGATAACGAAGTTCGGGTCATCCAATCCATCATCAAAATCGTCCATATGAGCATCGAAATCACCATCTTTCTCCACTGGATCACCGTCAGGTGTCATTGCATCGTAGAAAATTTCTGCACCGTTAGTCGTGCGAGGTTCGGGACTTGTGGCAGGTCTGACAGGTCCTGGAAGATTGTCTGGAATTGGTTTTGGCCAGCGCGTAAACCCCCCCTGCTTATCGCTCCAAGCAACAAGATTATCCCTTGGGGAGAATGCAATCTGCGTTATCTCAGCCCCCTGACTATTATGACTACAATGGATGGTAAGATGGAACATTTACTAGGTAAATGTGTGACCAACCTTGCAATAATCCGCTTGGTTTCAATGCACCATATATATACTTTGTTCTGGACGGCTGAGACGAGATACTGGCCATTAGGTGACAGTGCAAGAGCGGAAATGGGGCCCGAAATAGTGTCTTTGCTAGAAAATATGGATGTTTTTGTCCAGGAAGAGCGTGATATTATGGCTATCTCTATGGAGCAATGTAACGAACCGCATCCTTCTCCTGCATAGACACATACCATGGGTACGGGTGGCCACAAAAAAGTACTGGCCAGATGGATGCCATACTGCTGAACAATCATGGTCGAAACCAGGAGACCTACAACATCTTAGTAACAACGACGATTGATCAGGCAGAGCACTCACTCGGCGTCCGCCACGACCGGTATAATGCCTTCTATGGTAGCTTCGATCTTTGGCTCGTTTGTCGAGACATCCCAGGCAAAGATTTTGCCGTCAGAGCCGCAAGTAGTCTGTGATTTCCGTTAGATATGGTGGAATGTAGACAACATCATCTCACTATTAGAGGCAGTGACGGATGCCATGTGGCGCGTCGAAGACCGCGCTGATGTCCTCTGAGCTCGCAGACCCTCATAGAATCTTCAATGTCTATAACTTTAGTAACAACATCACTGATTTTACTTAGATATTTGCAGGAGAGCTCGTCGATGCACTCACTCCGAGGAAACAACAACCCGCTTTCCCTTTGGATCTATTGCCACGTCTCGTATCGGGACGCCTTTCATATCGGCAAGATCGCCCTCATACCCATTGCTATCCCTTAAATACCGTCTTACGACACTATCTTTGCTTCCAGTAAACCAACAGTCATGCTTGCATTTCAATAAAAGTCAGAATTATGCAAAGAGCAAAGTTTGACCGTACCGTAGCAGCTATGGATGTTATGGCATCCTCCGCCTGGGGAGCACGCTCGGGCTCCTGGTCATCGCCTTCGTCTAATTTCCATATGAGGACTACACAGTCCTGTCCACCAGTAAATGCTCGTCTGGAGTAGGTTACAGAGGAGCCCGAAATTAGGCTGCAGGCAAGACTCACTTTCCATCTTTTGAAAATGCCATAGAGGTGTGGCCCTCGCCATGGGGAACCTTGGTGATGATCTTTGACATTATTGTTCTGGTCGAGGACGCGAGCGTGACGTACTGAACGCGTCTGTCACAGTAATGACGCGTCTGTGACTCGAAACGAACAGTTCATATGTGGATCCTCCTTCCCTTTGAGGATGTGTTCACTTAAGAGATTCGATATCCATCGCTATCTTAATGAATTTCTCAGAAAAATGGTAGTGACACATTGATAAAGCATAGTAGGTCGTGTGGGCACAACATCAGTCTAACGAAGAAGCCAAGTTACATAATTTTAATTTAGCCAAAGCGAAGTCATCCACGCATTCCGCAGATGTAGCTTGCTTTAATCGAGTGTAAAATACAATGTGTATATACAGAAGCAGAGTAAAATGAGAATGATCTTCAACTCAGGAAACCACCATCTTTTCCGGTTCGTTGGAAGGCGCAGGTTGTTCGCCGACTCCTTGCTGTTTATCCGGTTGTGCCTCATTCTGCTGCGGACTACCCATTCCCTCGTAGTGTTCCATTGACTGGTCCTCCACCAGTCGCTTATCGTTTCCAACTTCCTCTCCAGAAAGGCTGACCCCTGAAGTAAATGCACTACTCAACGAGGTGACAGTAGTCACAGCCATATCCAGGACCGCCTCCACTCGCTTTCTTAGCGTTTCGTTTGTGGATGTGATCGTCTATAAATCTCAATTAGCAAGCGATGCTGTCGCGAGTCTCTCAACTTACCATTGACACTAAGTTGATACACGCAATGGAATCATCCACCGTTACAAGGAGAGATGGTTCATTGTCATCTTCTCCCAATTCAAGTTCCTCATTGCTTGTCTCGGGCATGTGCAACTCCACTTCTCCAAAGTGGGCTTCGAAAAATAGAGCTAGCCCTCGCAACTGTCTTGTGGTCGCTGCTCCGCCATCTTGGTCAGCATGAGGATGTTCTTTCTTTTCGTCATGGGAATGAACGTGTGGTCGCGTTGTCACTATCATAAGGCGTGTCTTTAGAAAGAATGTCTTTAACAGATAGGACACTCACACTTGACGGATGCCGGACTTTTATCTATCCCAGTCACTAGGGATAAGGTTGAATCTGCGATCATATCATTGCTCGCACTTGACTCCCATTCTAACGTTAACTCATGTTCTTGACTGTGTTTCACATCAAGAATTCCCATTACCTTCCGATGCACCCGTTAGCTCAAGCTGCCAGAGAGAAAAACACGCGTACTCTCATAGTCCGTATTCCATCTATGTCCATGCCCTCCTCCACGCCGCCATACATACCTTCCAGGTGCCACCTTACCAATTCCCATCCCACATTGAGTGATATCTTTTGTCGCTGAGTGACAGTGCAGGTCGATAATCCCGCGAAATCCCTCAGATCCCTAGGATTGAGAAGTGTGTATGAATAGTCCTTTGCGACGAGTAAGCCAGACAGCACGTCATTCGGTTGCGGAGTTTTGTCTGCCAACGCCCCAATGGCCTAGAGTCCACCATTAACCGGAATTCATCAATGAAATATTGTCATACTCACCTTCGCCACACGCTCCCCACGGAATGAAAGTTGAAGCGTTTCCAAATTACGTGGCGTATGTATCTTAACATCCTCATCCCGCTCCTTAAAGCGGGCCTGCATAGCGGCACGGAGGCGGCCCATGGCAGTCTGTTCGCCATGGACGAGGACCTATCGATGCCATCAACGAAATCATCAATAGTTTGAAGGAATAAAGTACTGACAACATGCTGAGCCTTCACAGCTTCGATATATTCTGAATTCTGGGTATAGTCGACATGCGCACTGAACGATATATATTCGACGGAAATTTTTCGCTGTATTGGTGTGCCCTTCAATGACATGAATTCTTCGGGTTCGTTCAAGATATCCTATATAAGATAGAATATAAGTTTATCACTCATGTCGACATGAACAGCATGCAACGCGTTCTGTGGGGGGGAGAAAAACAATGTCCATTGCACCAATTTATGTACAAATGATAGAGAAACCCCATAGACCGTGAACCCTACTAGCAACCGCTGTTGACTCACCCTGGCAAGCGTCCCTTCGACGGAGTACCCGGTTATAATAAGACCATTACGGGAGTCCGGAGCCCAGAGTTCAAAAAGTTCGCGACTTGGGCCAATTTGCATGAAGCCTGGACTTGCGAGAACCACGCAAGGGGGTCCCTCAGCGATCTTCTTTTCCCAACCCCGGGTTTGGGGGACATTGGATATATGTCTGCACATGATTTGTTGGATTGACAATATCAATTTTTTCAACATACGTACTTGAATACGAAAGGATTGTCACGTCGAGCAAATCTTGAGCGGATGTTGTTGTTCATCGTGTGTATATAAGTCTGGTAGACAGCCATACACTTGCGGGCGAGACTAGACGCATAGTATATCGGAACATTGTGCAAATCAGAATGTTTTTTCCAGTATTCATCCAGAATCAATAACAATTCTTGTGCTCGGCCCAATGCAAATGTGGGAAGCAGGACATGTCCCCCTCGGCGGATGATGGTATGCACAAGGCTAGTAAACCTTTGTTCCTTGTCTTCTCTGCTTTCGGAGCTTTGGACGCCATAAGTACTTTCCACTATTAGGACATCAGGCCGTATAGGCGGTAGCTCGGCCTTGACAAGATGTCGATCTTCTTCTCGAGAATAATCACCGGTATAGAGTATCTTCAACCCTGCAATGTCAATGAGATACATACAGGCACCCAGAACGTGGCCTGCGTGATATGGCGTAAACGAGACACCGGGGCAAACCGTAATCAGTTGATGCGCTGAAACGGGGATGATAGAAGCCAAAGACATTTGCATATCAAGTGGGGAAAATAAGGCATCCGAAGACGAGGAGCTGAATTTCTCTCTTAGTTTCGGAAAGAAAGTAAAATTGAGTTTCGACGTGCCTCATTCTCACATAGTCTTGCATCATGAATTTGTGTACAGCTTTAGTCGGATGCGTCATGTAAACTTTGCCCTTCCCGTCGCGAAAATTCGTCTGCAAAAGCTATATTAACCGAGAGAAAAATGTAGTTGAACAACCGCAGACCTTCTCCATTATGTACGTCAGCGCGGCTGCATGGTCCAAGTGAAAACTGGCCTCCATTGTGAATAATCGTGTCACTACACACTTTAGGAGCAAACTCACTGCGTTATCAAGATAGCATCTACTGTACTCCAATCAAGGTCATCTATGAACGGTAGAGAGGCAATGCCGGTAAAGGCTGGATGAATTCCTGCATCGCAAACGATGGTCTTTCCTCGGTATTGCAGAACACAGCAAGACCGTCCGACTTCTTGGCCCGCTCCAAGTAGAGTAACACTCAGCGTCGGGGCGTCCGTCATTCTTAAACGAATAGTGGCAAAATAGTGTGCTTGTGACTAGGTTTATTTGTTGTTGTTGTCATTTCATTTTACGTAATCGTCTCACGAGACCAACGACGGGCCAATGGCATATCTCATGCCGAGACCTTCGAGCAACGGTCGGGCTAAAAGGCATTCAGCCGCAAAGTCAGCCGCAAAGAAACAGAAAATACTGCCCAAACAAAAAAGCGATGAGGGGTTGAGGTGTTTACTGGATAGCAATGCCCAAATGATTTATGCGGTAGGCTTATTATGCGAATTTTCCGGGAAACTTGTCTAACTATTCTTGCAGGCGAGCAAACCCATTAATAGAACAAAATCCAATCAACGGCATATCGACCATGAAAAGACGTTGGCGGCACTTCTCAACCAAGCACTTTAAATTGAATACTAGGAGGTGGAAGCAGCATCGGCCAACATCAAATGAAATCAATTTCATTTTCATTTCGATACATATATATCGAGTACCTAAATCCGCTCCGTCACACTACGTAAAACCAACAAGCTACGTGATAAACTACAACATTACACCAAACCCGGAAACAAACAAACAGCTGAAATACGATAATGGTAAAATGACGGTATAACTTGATGACGATCACGACATGTCATCCCAAGGCTGTCTTCCCTGACCGACTGAAAGCTTTCCAAGGTGCTTGCGTTGTCGCAGATTCTTCACTTCGGTGTTGATGAGATCCCTCAACCGCTCGAGGTCGAGGCTCCGTTCAGGCCGTGACCCCATGAGGATATTTCGCCAAACACCGGATGCAGAGACAGAGTTATCAATCGGCAGTTGAAGTGGGCGGTGCAATCTTATCGTCTTCTGCATGAGGTGCTCGGGACTTGGATATTGGGCGTCTGGCCACGCTAGACGAATTGCAAACCACCAACCCAATGGCTGTACGTCATCGTTATTAGCCTTTTTTTCGCGAGATCTAGTGAAACGGCTTACCCGTCCATCAGGCAGAGTTCGTTCGGGATACGAGTCATACGTTGACAACATGCCATCTGGCAGTGAGAACCTATGGTGATCATTTCAGCGCCGGTTCACCCTGGATTGAGACACTTACCTATGCACGACCCAATGGTTCTCATCACCTCGATGTTTCGCCAAGACTATGAGTAATCTAGGAATTCCTTCCAGGCCAAATGGAGCCCACATGTCCCTCAGCATCCCACAGGCATCCCCATGCCTACCATTGAAAACTGCATTGTTGATCGCGTCGGCCACATTCGGAGGCACAAACAGACGATCCACAACGCCGGGCGGATTGTCTGTGAGCCTGGCACGAACATATCGTTTGTAAGTTTGGGTAGACCAGATGCTAAGAGCAACTTCATCTACTTGATGTCCTCTGGTGGTGCTATTCAGAGCATGGTCTAACTCGCTCATAGGCCAGATTATGGCCCAGGTCAACATTCGCGCCTGAATCCGTTGCCAGGGCATCAGCTGATCATCCTCTTGCGGGGAATTGCGAATTATTTGTTGACTCTCGTCTTCTGGTATGGCAGGTAGCGGTGGCGAAGTTGACCTTTCCATATCATAGTTATTCCCATTGGTATCTGGAATGGTCGGTGGCTCCGGTTCTCCATCAAAGGGATCAACCGGCGTTACCTCCCAAGCTTGAGAACCAGAGTTATCTTCATGTCCCTTCATATGAAGCTTGTATAGCTCCTCTTGGAGGAATTGTTGCCCCGGCGAATCATTGCGGGCATCTGTCCCATGAGAAAGGGGGTTGAAGGAGTGCGAACCAAGTTCTCGGTCCTCGTACTGAGAATTTTCTCTCGTGTCGATGTTACGCTCTGTCCCGGGATATAAGGATTCGGCCATGGTACCCGTCGCTTGGGTTTGTATATTTACGGTTTGAGTGGCAGGTGTATGCGTATAATCATCCCCATCATACGCAAATCTAGAACCATTGCCAAATGATTGATTTGGTGACCTCAAATTTTCTATTTTTGGACCCAAACTCTCAATCCTTTGTTGCATCAGGACGAGTTCTCGCTTGATGTCCGCAACCCATCTTGGAGGCTCCTAAGATAAGTAATTAATGGTGGAATGAAATCGTTGCACTGAGGTTTACCTCGCTTTCGGTCTGCATGTGGACGCTCGGGTCATGGTCATGGTAAGATTTTCGATACTGCTTGATTGACTTGACAGATGGTCAACAATTGAAAAATTGAAAGCTAGAAATGAAGTAGACCTACTTCATTATCAGATTTCATTCCCAGCCTTTTGATTCTCTGTTTGATCGCCTTCCGCAATGCACGTTTGACGTATTCGTGCTGGTCTGTATCGTTTTCTTCGTGCAGAAGAACGCATAACTCAAGGTCATGGTAGTGACTCGTCATGTCAGGATCAAGCGCCGCTGAGGATGCATAATAAGATGTACGAGGTGTCTTGCTGGCCAATGCATCCTGGACAATCTTTGCTTCTTCTTGATCCAGATCAATAGGCGAATGTGGACGAGCAGGCGTCGGTGTAATGTTTGATTCTCTGTCAATCTTGCTCGCACGACTCTGCTTAGAAGGTGAGATTGATGGGGCCTTGATGTCAGACGCTTGACTGGGTGCCACGGATGGGACCTTGGCCGCAGAAATGTGTGATGCCGCTTTGTTGGCCTGTGAAGGTACATGGCTTACACTCGAGGGTGCAGCTGAGGGGGCCTTGGAGTGGCGGACCGATGGCGGTGCCTCCGAAAGTTGCTGCTCATCCGCCTCTGGGATTGTTAATGCCCGTCCTCTCGCAGCGGCGTAGATGAGGTCTTCCACCGTAGGTCCCATTGTCGCGGCGAGTCGGAACGGAGAGAAGGGACGTTGGTTACCCCCGCCACCTCCGGACAGAACTATGACAATGCTTAGCTCAATTGGCTGACGGACCAGAAATTTAAACTACTAACGCGAACCACTTGCGTTCTTAGTAACTTTCATTTGCGAAGGCGAATCAGAAGGCGACAGTGATGGTGCCTTGGATTTCACATAAGATCTCGCCTTGGATTCGAAGCGGCTATCGGCATCATCCAGACGGCTCTCTGGAAGCGGCGGGTATACAGTGCCTTTCTCGCTAGGAGATTTGGCTGTCAACTTGGACTTCATGGACACGGGAGACATTGGTAGCTGATCTAGTTCAGGCCTGTTTGACGCTGCTCTACTTTGACTGCGGGATGGAATCTTGGGTGACTTGCAATAACAAGTCAATCACACGACACGTTACAGATCAAATTTGACGCACCATTGGTTCACCACCGTTGGCTTCCACCTGGGAACCTTTCGACAGCGCCCGAGAGCGCTGAGAGGGCGACTTGACGGCGGTATCTATATTGACAGTTGGAGCTCGAGGGGATACGAATTCTGACGCTGGAAGCGGTATCTTTGCGGGATATCCAGACGTTACACCGCTAGGAGCATAGCCCGGGGCACCACCCTGAGTTAACGTGACTGAGTTTCCATCGGTGTCATGATTCCAAGGTACTCGATGTGGCTGTAAGAAATATTCACAAGGTCATTGATCCGAACTTGTAGGTAAACTTACATTCCAGTTTGGGCTGAAGTTGGTGTCGAGTGGAAGAGGCCCAAGGTTGCCAAAGGATGCTACGGTATCATAAGATTCATATTTGGGGCCTGGTGGATCTGTTGGGCCAGGTTCATGCTTCGTGCGAGTTAATTATGCGGTTCAGTGGGTATTAACATTAAACATTAACGCACCCTTGCGTCACCCATCTCGGACCTTTCACCTTGTTGAACGACAGAATCACCGTCGTCAGCATCCTCAATCTTGTCTTCTCCAGACTTGCTCTTCACAGAAGAAGCTATTCGGCTGTTTCTCGGAGAGCTGATATAGTTCCGGTACTCTTCGGCGTCTAGCATCGAAGGGGGTGGTGCATTGTCTGGCTCCTCGCCGACCTTACACATACTTTCCAGGTATCGGAGGACTGTGCAAGTATATGAGATTGTGAGGGTGAAGATGTGATGGTTCGCGTACCTTTCTCATTTGGGGCTAGACGCCGATAAACAATGAGTCAGTAATAGAATAACGTAGTATGTTGATACACACGTGGTGTTGAGGATCGCAGTTGAGTAGGGTTTAAGCCTTGATGCTGTCCCACGGCAACGGACATGATTGAGATAGCTCAAGACAGGAGATGTGAAGGAGGTAGCGCAGGGATGAGGTAACGGCTGAGACTCCTCCGACGAGGACGAATTCAGGGAAGAAACGGTTCAACTGCACACAAATAAAACAAAACATATTCCTTGCACCGCCACCGAAAACAATCGTTGATCGATCGGTACATATTTTCCCAGTTAATAATTAAGCCTCCGTAAATCCTAGCTACAAATCCGTGTACATGGCTATATATCAGATAGAATAAGCAACAATAAGGCTGGTTAGTATTGCAACAAGCTTGGTTTTGCCACCTGTGAACTGATGTTAGACTATGTTCGACAAATGTGTGCGTATCCACACACCAAGTATCGATGGGGGGCTATAATTGGAGAATGGGGAGCCTGAGCCCGAGCCCGAGCCCGTGCTCGTGCTTGACGATGCAGTTGCAGTCCCTGTGAGTCCATCAAGTAAGACCGTCACCAGTTGAAGAACCGAATTCTCACCTGACCCCGTGCCTCCCGCCTGGGAAGACAGCTGTGCAAAGCCTACAGACGCTGGACTAGCCCTAAAGACAGAATATACATTTTTCTGATGATTTCCTGTGAGCGCGAATTACACCATGGTGAACGACAAGAACGCACCAAAAACGTGTCGCCTACAACCCAACTTGGGTTACCAGACCCGGCTGGAACATTCGATCCGGCTGTCAAATCAAAGAAGCCACCAACACAGTCATTGGAGTGAGGCATTTGAAAAATAAGCATGTCTTCGGGGTTTATAGACCAGGCAGTCCCTCCAAAAGACATTGTAACAGTTACATTGGTGTCACAGGCTGGATACGTAACTTCAACACCCTCAAGTGAAATTATCAACTGGCACTCACGGAATGCATACAACCCTCCCGAGTTGGGAACGGCTTGCGAGCCAGGAATAGCATCGTAGAAAGCCTTTATATCCGCGGTCGGACCACCAATAAGAGTGGTTCCGGTATCAATTGCGGCTACAGCTGAAGATCCCGTTGTTATAGCTATAGTTTTACCTTGAGCGGTTAACCCTAACCGGAGGCGAGGTCATTTGCGTCATCGGCTGATGGAAGGTAACTTACGTGAAATGGGTAAAAACCAAAAGGAGGGCTCCCCGATTATATTCGTAAACTCGATGTTTCCGGTGTATAGACTAGAATTTGTGCCACCAAGAGTGAAAGTGCCTCCGGGAGCCTCGAAAGGAGAATTTTGGTCACTTATCAGCCGCGCCAGATAGAATGACATTTCGGGGGACGCAGTCTGACCGGCGTCCGCGAGCGCTAACCAGAAGGGCGTGGCCCCTGTTTGCGCAAGAGAAGTAAAGGCCAAACCCATAAGACCAGATAGGGTTCCCTGAAGGAGACCCTGTGAAACATTATCGACTGCGACTGTCCAGAACATCAACCGGAAACTCAGAGACAAGCGAGAGGGAACGAACCAAAAGTTTGATTTTGTAGAGTGAAACCAGACATACTAACAGTATCTTGGGCAATTGAGCCAGTAACCTGGCCCGAGCCATAGGTGAGCGGCACGCGAGAGTTCGGTCCTGAGCCAATGACCACTGTGTTTGATTGGGCATTTTTGAATACGGGGGAACCCGAGGGGCAGTTACTACACTGGGTATCGGCAACCCAAAGATCGGAGGAGCCGGTATCGAGAATAACATG
>WNGI01005659.1_pt1 | contig 11288 bp, 10 predicted proteins | sample 5400621 | NCBI WGS metagenome assembly WNGI01 (sample SAMN13153374, study PRJNA577476) | soil metagenome | isolation source: 20 cm soil or saprolite under Garry oak tree replicate 1 | place: USA:California | collected 2016-06-15
CACAGCCGGCGCCGACTTGCTGCAGCGCGCCAGCACGAGCCCGCGGGCGTTGCGTGAGCGCATCAGTCTGAGGGCGCTGCCGCGCCACCCCTGTCGCGCCCGTTCAAGCCGGTGGGCGCGCGGGTGCTCGTCGCCGCGGGGACGCGGGTAGCATGATGCGCGCGCAGACGCCCTGCACTCCAACGGGACCCGACGATGCAACCCTTCTCCGGCCTGGCGCTGCTGATGCGGGGCCTGTCCGGCCAGCGCGGCTGGACGGCGCAGTGGCGCAGTCCCGAGCCCAAGGCCGCCTACGACGCCCTCATCGTCGGGGGCGGCGGTCACGGGCTGGGAGCGGCCTACTACCTCGCCGGCGAGCACCGTCTCACCAACATCGCAGTGCTCGAGAAAGGCTGGATCGGCGGCGGCAATACCGGCCGCAACACCACCATCATCCGCTCCAACTACCTGTTCGATGAGAGCGCCGCACTCTACGACCACGCGGTCAGGCTGTGGGAGCACCTGTCGCAGGCCCTCAACTACAACGTCATGTTCTCGCAGCGCGGCGTCCTGATGCTGGCGCACACGGTGCACGACGTGCAGGTTTTCAAGCGCCATGTGCACGCGAATCGCGTCAACGGGGTCGACAACGAGTGGCTAACGCCCGAAGAGGCCAGGGCTTTCTGTCCGCTGCTGAACATAGGCAACATCCGCTATCCGGTACTCGGCGCCGCGCTGCAGCGCCGCGGCGGCACCGCGCGCCACGACGCGGTGGCCTGGGGATACGCGCGCGCCGCGGATTCACTCGGGGTCGACATCATCGAGAATTGCGAAGTGACCGGCATCCGCCGCAACGCCAGCGGCGCGGTCGAGGGCGTGGAGACCACGCGCGGCACGATCCGCGCCCCGCGCATCGGCGTGGCGGCGGCCGGTCACACCAGCGTCATCATGAAAATGGCCGGGATCGAGCTGCCGCTCGAGAGTTACCCGCTGCAGGCGCTGGTGTCCGAACCGGTGAAGCCGGTGTTCCCGTGCGTGGTCATGTCCAACACCATCCACGCGTACATCAGCCAGTCCGACAAGGGGGAACTGGTCATCGGCGCGGGCACCGACGCCTACACCTCGTATACGCAGCGCGGCGGCCTGCATGTGACCAGCCACGCGCTGGAAGCGATCTGCGAGCTGTTCCCCATGTTTCGCCGCCTGCGCATGCTGCGCAACTGGGGCGGCATCGTCGACGTGACCCCCGATCGCTCGCCCATCATTGCCAAGACGCCGGTGCCAGGGCTGTACGTGAACTGCGGCTGGGGCACCGGCGGGTTCAAGGCCACGCCGGGCTCGGCCCATGTGTTTGCCTGGACCATCGCGCGCGATGAGCCGCACCCGATCAACGCGCCGTTCACCCTGGAGCGCTTCCGCGACGGTCACCTCATCGATGAGGCGGCCGCGGCTGCGGTGGCGCACTGATGACATCACCATGCCGCCGACATCGCCATGCTGCTGATCGACTGTCCGTATTGCGGTGAGCGTCCCGAGCCGGAGTTCGTGTACGGCGGGCAGGCGCACATCGCCCGCCCGCCGCAGCCGGCGCAAGCCACCGCGCAGCAGTGGGCGGACTATCTGTACCGCCGTGACAACACCCGCGGTGTGCACGCCGAGCGCTGGCGTCACACGCACGGCTGTGGTCGATTCTTCAACGCGCTGCGCGACACGACCACCGATCATTTCCTCGCCACCTACAGGCTGGGCGAGCCGGTCCCCACTGCCGCAGCCACGGTGCGCAGGTGAACGAGGGCCTGCGCACCCCGGAGGGCGGGCGTATCGACCGCTCGCGCGTCGTGCATTTCAGCTTCGACGGGCGGGCCTACACCGGCGTTGCCGGGGATACGCTCGCCTCGGCGCTGCTCGCCAACGGCGTGCACCTGATGGGGCGCTCGTTCAAATATCACCGCCCGCGTGGCGTGCTCGCATCCGGCGCCGAGGAGCCCAACGCGCTGGTGGCGGTGCGGCGCGACGCCGCGCGCTACACGCCCAACCTGCGCGCCACGCAAGTGGAGCTGTACGAGGGACTTGAAGCGCACAGTCAGAATCGCTGGCCGAGCCTCGCCTTCGACCTCGGCGCCGTCAACGATCTGCTCGCCCCGTTCATCCCGGCCGGCTTTTACTACAAGACCTTCATGTGGCCGCGGAGCGCGTGGCAGTCACTCTACGAGCCGCGCATTCGCGCCGCCGCCGGCCTCGGGCGCGCTCCCACCGAGGCGGACCCCGACCGGTACGCCTCGCGCTATGGGCACTGCGACGTGCTCATCGTGGGCGCTGGCCCCGCCGGACTCGCCGCCGCCGCGGCCGCCGCCGCGAGCGGCGCGCGCGTCATGCTGTGCGATGAGCAGAACGAGTTCGGCGGCTCGCTGCTCGCGGCTGATCCGCACGGGGCCACCGCCATCGAGGGCCGCCCCGCCGCGCAGTGGCTGAAGCAGACGCTGGCCGCTCTGGGTTCGAACGCCCGCGTCACGCTGCTGCCGCGCACCACGGCGTTCGGTTACTTCCCGCACAACCTTCTGGGGCTGAACGAGCGGCTGACCGACCACCTCGCCGACCCGCACCCGGAGGTGCCGCGTGAGCGCCAATGGCAGGTGCGCGCCCGCGAAGTGGTGCTCGCCACCGGCGCCATCGAGCGCCCGCTGGTGTTCCCGGGTAACGACCGGCCGGGAATCATGCTGGCCGGCGCGGCGCGCACCTGGCTCAACCGCTATGCAGTACTGCCGGGCACGCGCGCCGTGGTGGTCACCGCATGTGACGAGGCCTACCCGGTGGCGCTCGAGCTGCAGGAGGCGGGAGTGTTCATCGCCAGCATCGCGGATGTGCGTGGCCCGGAGGACGGCCCGTGGGCTGCGAAGGCGCGCGCCGCGGGCATTCCGGTGCTGACAGGAGCGACCGTGCTCGGTACCGCCGGACGACGCCGCGTGAACTCGATCCTGCTCGCGCGGCTGCAGGACGGTGAGCCGGGCGACACGCAGACACAGCCGTGCGACCTCGTGCTCATGTGCGGTGGCTTCACACCGAGCGTGCACCTGTTTTCGCAGTCGCGCGGCAAGCTCTTGTGGGATGAGGGGCTGCAGGCCTTCCTTCCCGGCACGCCGGCCGAGCGGGCACGCAGCGCCGGGGCCTGCCGCGGTGTGTTCGCGCTCGGCGCGGCGCTCGCCGATGGCGCCGCCGCCGGGGCTGCCGCCGCGCGCGAGGCCACGGCTGCCGCGCGCACGGGCGTGTGCCCGTCCGGCGCTGCGGCCACCCCCGCCGTGCAACCTGCAGCCGGCGGCGGGGCGGGCTTCGCCGGCGCCCTGCCCCAGCCTGCCGGTGCCCGCGGGCGCGCGTTCGTCGACTGGCAGAACGATGTAACCACCAGGGACCTGACGCTCGCGACGCGCGAGGGATTCCGCTCGATCGAGCACGTGAAGCGCTACACCACCACGGGTATGGCGACGGACCAGGGCAAGACCTCGAACCTGAATGCGCTCGGCATCGTGTCGCGCGCCCTCGGCAAGGCCATCCCCGAGGTGGGGCTGACGAGCTTCCGCATGCCCTACACACCCGTGAGCTTCGGCGGCTTCGCGGGACCCGCGCGCGGGGAGCTGTTCGACCCGGTGCGCACCACGCCCATGCATGAGTGGGCGCGCGCGCAGGGTGCGGTGTTCGAGGATGTGGGCCTGTGGAAGCGCGCGCGCTACTTTCCGCGCGGCGCCGAACACATGCATGCGGCGCTCGGGCGCGAGTGCCTCGCGGTGCGCAACGCCTGCGGAATTTTCGACGCCTCCACGCTCGGCAAGATCGAAGTGGTCGGCCAGGACGCGGTCACGTTCATGAACCGCCTGTACGTCAATGCGTGGACGAGTCTCGCCGTCGGCCGCTGCCGCTACGGCCTGCTGCTGCGCGATGACGGCTTCGTATACGACGACGGCGTGGTGGCGCGCGTGAGTGAGAACCGCTTTCACGTCACCACCACCACCGGCGGCGCCCCGAGGGTGCTGGCAATGATGGAGGACTACCTGCAGACCGAATGGTCGGACCTGAAGGTATGGCTCACCTCGACCACCGAGGAGTGGGCGGTGATCGCGGTGCAGGGGCCGAACGCGCGCGCGGTGCTCGCCGGGCTCGTGGACATCGATCTCGCGGCGGCTGCGCTGCCGCATATGAGTGTCGCGCCGGGGTATATCTGCGGTGTGCCGATGCGGCTGTTCCGCGTCAGTTTCACCGGGGAGCTCGGCTTTGAGGTCAACGTCCCGGCTGACTTCGGGCCGGCGGTGTGGGAAGCCATCTGGGATGCCGGCCAGGCGCACGGCATCACGCCCTACGGCACCGAGACCATGCACGTGCTGCGCGCCGAGAAGGGCTACATCATCGTCGGCCAGGACACCGACGGCACCGTCACGCCGGATGATGCGGGCCTGGGCTGGGCGATCGGCAAGAACAAGCCCGATTTCGTCGGCAAGCGCTCGCTCGCGCGACCGGCCATGACCTCGCCGCAGCGGCGCCAGCTCGTAGGCCTGCTCACCACCGACCCGCAGACGGTGGTGGAGGAAGGGACTCAGGTCATGGCCCAAGCGGGCGCACGCGCACCCGCGCGTGCGCTGGGGCACATCACCTCGTCCTACCACAGCGCCGTGCTCGGCCGCTCCATCGCCCTGGGGCTGGTCGCGGGCGGGCGCGCCCGCACCGGCCAGACGCTGTACGTCTCCATTCCCGGAGGCGAGGTCCCGGTTGAGGTCGCATCGCCGGTGTTCTACGACCCGCAAGGCAGGCGGCTGCATGCGTGATCTCAGCGCCGCCCGCCGCCCGCCGCTCGTCAGCGCGAGCACCGCACTGCACGCGCTCCCGCCCGCGACGCGCTACGTCCTGCGCGGCGGCGCCGATGTCCGGGCGGCGGCCGGGAGCGCCCTCGGTCTCGCCATCCCGGCCACGGCCTGTCGGGCGACGGTCGGGGCCGATCGGGCGGCGCTGTGGCTCGGGCCCGACGAGTGGCTGCTGATCGCACCTGAGACGCCGCCTCCCGGATTCGGCGCTGCGCTGGCTGAGGCGCTCGAGCGGCTGGCGCATTCGCTCGTGGATGTGAGCCACCGCCAGAGCGCGCTCGTGGTGAGCGGCCCGCAGGCCGCGACACTGCTCGCCGCCGGCTGCCCGCTGGATCTGGATGCGAGCGCCTTCCCGGCGGGCATGTGCACGCGCACCATGCTGGCGAAGGCCGAAGTCGTGCTCTGGCGCACCGAGCCGCAGGTGTTTCGCGTCGAGGTGTGGCGCTCCTTCGTCGCCTACGTAGCGCAGTTTCTCGGCGAAGCCGCGCGCGGCATCATTTAAGGAGAATGCCTGAGTGAAGACGCATGTTCGGGTCCTGGTCATCGGTGGCGGCGTGGTCGGGGTGAGCACGCTGTATCACCTGACGAGAAAGGGCTGGACGGATGTCGCGCTGATCGAGCGCACCGAGCTCACCGCGGGCTCCACCTGGCACGCCGCGGGCCTCCTGCCGCTGTTCAACATGAGCTACACCGTCGGCCAGCTGCACAAGTACTCGGTGGATCTGTACAAGCGCCTGCCGCAGGAGACCGGCCAGGACGTGAGCTTCCACGTCACCGGCAATCTGCGTCTCGCAACCTGCAAGGAGCGCATGGACGAGTACCAGAAATATTGCGGCACCGCCAACACCATCGGCGTGCCGTTCGAAGTCATCGGTCCCGCGCGCGTGAAGGAGCTCTGGCCGCTGATCGAGCTCGGCGGCAGCGCCGACACTCCCGCCCTCATCGGCGCGCTCTATCACCCGCACGACGGTCACATCGCGCCCGCCGATCTCACCATGGCGCTGCGCAAGGGCGCGCGCAACGCGGGCGCGGAGATCTACGAGCACACCGAGGCGCTCGCGTTCGAGCGCGTCGCGAGCGGAGAGTGGCGGGTACGCACCAGCCAGGGCGACATCCGCGCCGAGCACCTGGTTCTGGCCACCGGCAACTACGCGCGCCAGACCGGGCGGCTGCTGGGACTCAACGTCCCGGCCATCCCGGTCGAGCACCAGTACATCGTCTACGACGAGTCTCCGGAGCTCAAGGCCTATCGCCAGGGCGGCGGGCGCGAGCTCGCGGTGCTGCGCGAGCCGGACAAGTCCTACTACCTGCGCGAGGAGCGCATGGGCTGGATCCTCGGCCCGTACGAGCACGGGGCGCCCGCGCGCTTTGCGGACGGCGTGCCGGATTGGTTCGGGCGCAGCCTCTTTCCCGGCGATCTCGATCGCCTCGTGCCGCACGTCGAGGCCGCCACGCGCCGCGTGCCGGCGCTCGAGCACTGCGGCATCAAGGACATCGTCAACGGGCCGATCTCCTACGCGCCCGACGGGAGCCCTCTCATCGGGCCGGCCTGGGGGCTGCGGAACGTCTGGATCAACGAGGGCCACAGCTTCGGCATCACCGCCGCCGGCGGCGCCGGCTGGCAGCTCGCCGAGTGGATCGTCGAAGGCGAGCCCGGCATCGACATGCTGGGGGTCGATCCGCGCCGCTTCGGCGCCTACACCAGTAAGCGCTTCCTCGTTCAGAAGAACGAGGAGACCTACCGCAACGTCTTCACCATCCATTTTCCCGACGAGGAGCGCCCCGACGCGCGACCGGCGAAGACGAGCGCGGTGTACGACCGCCTCGACGCCAGGGGCGCAGTCTGGGGACAGCGCTACGGCTGGGAGCGCGCCAACTGGTTCGCGCCGCCGGGCGTCGAGCGCCGGGATCGCTGGAGCTTCAGGCGCAGCAACTACTTCGAGCACGTGGGGAACGAGGCCCGCCTGATGCGCGAGCGCGCCGGCGTCATCGACCTCACCCCGTTCACCAAGCACGAGGTCACCGGGCCCGGGGCGGAAGCCTGGCTCGATGGGCTGGTGGCCAACAAGGTTCCGTCGAAGACCGGACGGCTGGCGCTGTGTCACGCGCTCACGCGCCGGGGCGGCATTCGTTCCGAGTTCACCGTCACCAAGATCGCCGAGCGGCACTACTACGTGGTAAGCGCCGGCGCCGCGGAGCGTTACGACAGCGATTATCTCTTCAAGTCACTGCCCGGGGACGGCTCGGTCGGGCTTCGCAACATCACCAACACCCGCGGCTGCTTCGTGCTCGCGGGACCGAAGTCGCGCGAGGTGCTGGCGCAGCTGACCGACACCCCGCTCGACAACGCGTCCTTCCCGTGGCTTACGGCGCAGACCATCGAGGCGGGACTGGCGGTCGAGGTGTATGCGCTGCGCGTGAACTTCGTCGGCGCCCTCGGGTGGGAGCTGCACTTCCCTGTTGAATACGCGCATCACCTGTTCGATGCGCTGTTTGAGGCCGGCAAGGCTCACGGCATCGGCATGGTGGGCATGCGCGCCATGGAATCGCTGCGCCTGGAGAAGTCCTACCGCATGTGGGGCAGCGACATGACGCCCGACTACACACCCTTCGAGGCGGGTCTCGATCGATTCGTGCGCATGAACAAGGGGCCGTTCATCGGCAGGGAGGCACTGGAGAAGCAGCTGGCCGCGGGCGTCCCCAACCGCTTCGTGACGCTCGAGGTGCACGGAGTGTCCGACGCCGATCCGCTCGGCAACGAGCCGCTGTTCGAGCCCGGCGGCCGCGTGATCGGACGTGCGACCTCCGGCTACTACGGGCACTGCCTGAGGAAGAGTCTGGCGATCGGCTATACCAGGGCCGAGTTCGCACAGCCGGGCACGCAGCTCGCGATCGAGATCCTGGGCGAACGCAAGCAGGCGACGGTGCTGCGCGAGTCGCCCTACGACCCCGACAACCTCGATTTGAGGGCCTGAGAGAGGCACGGACGGCCCGAGCCCCCAAGGACCCGGGCCCGGCCCCGACTGCTCCGCGGGCTAATACCTGTCGCAATCAGGCAAGAAGGGCGTAAAATCTGGCATGTGGCATTCCCCCGGAGCAAGTTCGCGTTTCTGACCCTGCCGCGGTACTCGATGATCGCGCTGTCGACCGCGGTCGAGCCGTTGCGGATGGCGAACAAACTCACCGGGCAGTCGGTGTACGACTGGTCGATCGTGAGCCTCGATGGGCAACCGACGCCGGCCAGCAACGGCCTGCAGCTCTCCCCCACTGTGCCGCTCGAGCAGGTGGGACCCGTCGACATCCTGTTCGTTTGCGGCGGGGTCGAGGTGCAGGAGGCCGTGTCGCCGAAGATCGTGGCGGCCCTGAGGCGCCTCGCGGAGCGACGCGTGCCGCTCGGTGCGCTGTGCACCGGGGGCTACGCGCTGGCGAAGGCGGGACTGCTGGATAAGTACCGCGCCACCATCCACTGGGAGAATCTCTCGGCGCTGCGCGAGGAGTTCCCACGCATCTACCTGAGCGATCAGCTGTTCACCATCGATCGCGACCGCTTCACCTGCTCGGGCGGCGTGGCGCCGCTGGATCTGATGCTGCACCTGGTGGAGTCGAAGCTCGGTGTACGCGTCTCACAGCTCATTTCGGAACAGTTCATCGTGGATCGGGTGCGCAACGACCGCGACCGGCAGTACGTGCCACTGCGCGCCCAGATCGGTGTGAGCCACGAGAGCCTGATCAAGGTGGCGCAGCTCATGGAAGAGAACATCGAGAAGCCCCTGTCGCTCGATGAGATCGCCTCCGCCACGGGGCTGTCGCGGCGCCAGATCGAGCGCCTGTTCAAGCGCCATCTGAACTGCGTGCCCAAGCGCTACTACCTGCAGATGCGCCTGCGCCGCGCGCGCGAGCTGTTGCTGCAGACCTCGATGCCGATCATCGATATCACTACGGCCTGCGGCTTCCAGTCGCCACCGCATTTCTCGCGCTGCTACCGGGCGCAGTTCGGCTGCCCGCCGAGCACGGAACGCCAGACCCGTCAGGGTAAGCCGGGCACGCACGCACACCCCGCGGGCGAGACCGCTCCCGGTCTGACCGCTGTCGTTGCCGGACATGCGGCGGTCGCGAAGTAGCCATTGCCTCCGGCACCCTCCCCTTACCATGTAAACGCGCGCCTACCCCGCTAGATCCCTGTCGCGCATGGAGATTTCGACAATGGCAGAACAAGCCGACGCCGAATTCAAGCTACGCGATCTGAACGACCAGGAGCTCACCGAGCAGGTCCACGACGACCTCTACAACGGCCTCAGGGCCGAGGTGGAAGAGGCCACGCGCATCTTCCTCGAGCGTGGCTGGAACGCCGAGAAAGTGTTGAATGACGCGCTGGTCGAAGGCATGCGGATCGTCGGCATCGACTTCCGCGACGGCATCCTGTTCGTGCCCGAGGTCCTGCTCGCCGCGAACTCCATGAAGGGCGGCATGGAAATCCTGCGCCCGCTGCTGGCCGAGACCGGCGTGCCGCCCATCGGCAAGATCGTGATCGGCACCGTCAAGGGCGACATCCACGACATCGGCAAGAATCTGGTGTCGATGATGCTCGAGGGCGCGGGCTTCGAGGTCATCGATCTCGGCATCAACAACCCGGTCGAGAAGTATCTCGCGGCGCTGGAGCAGCACAAGCCGGACATCCTCGGCATGTCTGCGCTCCTCACCACGACCATGCCCTACATGAAAGTCGTGATCGACACCCTGCGGGAAAAGGGTATCCGCAAGGACTACATCGTGCTGGTCGGCGGCGCCCCGCTGAATGAGGAATTCGGCAGAGCGGTGGGGGCCGACGCGTACTGCCGCGATGCCGCGATCGCGGTGGAGACGGCCAAGACGCTGCTCGCCGCGCGGCGCGCCAACCGCGCGGCCTGATGGACACTTGCCGCACGTTGCTCATCGCCTGCGGGGCTCTCGCCCGCGAGATCGCAGCGCTCAAGCGCGCGAATGGCTGGACCACACTCGATGTGCGCTGCCTGCCCGCGCAGCTGCACAATCGGCCCGAGCGCATCGCGCCGGCGGTGCGCGCCGCGATCCAGGCGAACCGCGCCCGCTACGCGAAGATGTTCGTCGTCTACGCAGATTGCGGCACCGGTGGACAGCTGGATGCGGTGCTCGAGGAGGAAGGCGTCGAGCGGCTGCCGGGCGCGCATTGTTACGAGTTCCTGGCACGGCCGCAGCTGTTCGCGCAGCTCGCCGAGGCCGAGCCCGGCACGTTCTACCTGACGGACTTCCTGCTGCGGCACTACGAGCGGCTGGTCGTGCGGCCTCTCGGCCTCGACCGCCACCCGCAGCTCGCGGCGGAGTATTTCCGCCACTACAAGAAGCTGGTGTATCTCGCGCAGACCGACCGTGCGGACGCCATCGGGCGGGCGCGGCAGATCGCGGACTCGCTCGGCTTCTGCTTCGAGTACCGCTACACCGGTTACGGGGAGCTGGGCACGCGCCTGCGCACTCTGGTGACGAGCCAGGACGCCCTGGCATGGCAAGCCTGACCATCATCTCCTGGCGCGATATCCCCGCCCAGGTCGTCGTCCGGCGCGGTCGCGAGACCGCCAAAGCGCAGCTGTCGGCGCGCTTCCAGGAAGCGGTGGATCGGGCGGCCATGCGCGCCGGCCGCGGCAGCTCGGATGCCTATCTCGCCGACTGGAAGCGCAGCGAGGGGCGGCCCTGCGGTGAAGACATCCACGCCGAGGCGGCCGCGGAGGCCGCGCGAATCGAAGCGCGCTTCAGCGACGAGCAGCTCGAGGAGCTGATCCGGTCGAAGGGGCTGTCGGCGGGCTCTTAGGTGTACGCGGTCAGACAGTGGTCGGTCCGACACGCCCGGGGGCTGAACGCCTTCTACCGGGGCTTCGAATCCATACTCGTGGCACTGCATCCCTTGTGGAAGCGGCTCGGCTATCAACGCCTCGAGCGGCCGGTCGCCGCCGTGGAGCGCTCGGTGAAGGGGCTGTTGTTCGACTGCCGCATGTGCGGTCAATGCATCCTGAGCTCCACCGGCATGTCGTGCCCGATGAACTGTCCCAAGAACCTGCGCAACGGCCCGTGCGGCGGCGTGCGCGCCAACGGGCACTGCGAAGTGCGCCCGGAAATGAAGTGCGTGTGGACGGAGGCGGTGGCCGGCAGCGCGCGGATTCCTGGCGGAATGGAGGCGCTGCGGCAGGTACAGGTCGCCGTGGACCAGCGTCTGCAGGGCAGGTCTTCCTGGCTGCGCGTGGTGCGCCAGCGCGTGGGAGATCCGAAGTGATTTTCGAAGACGAACCGGTTCCGGGCTATCCGCTGCCCATTCTCCCCGGACACACCTCACCGGGACGCTTCGAGCGGGTATTGCGCGCCGGAACTTTCGCGGTCACCAGCGAGCTCGCGCCCCCTGACTCGGCCGATCCCGAGGACGTCTACCGGCGCGCCCGCATTTTCGACGGCCACGTG
>WNGI01013269.1_pt1 | contig 11288 bp, 11 predicted proteins | sample 5400621 | NCBI WGS metagenome assembly WNGI01 (sample SAMN13153374, study PRJNA577476) | soil metagenome | isolation source: 20 cm soil or saprolite under Garry oak tree replicate 1 | place: USA:California | collected 2016-06-15
CCATCGGGTTGTTGGACGGAAGTAACTCCGACGAATGAGTTTTCCTTTAGCTGGGAGAGATCGGCCGGTCCACGAGAATAAACTTGAGGTGGGGCAGGGAGCGCGACGTGGATATCGCCGGCGGATGTCGTCACGATTAGCATCGTGTCGGTTACGGTCGAAATCGATCCGCGCACACCGGTGATTTTCGGGACTCCGCCCGCAGCCGATGCGCTTGTGGAATCCGCAGCCGTTGCACTCTTTAGCGTTTCAGTTTTGGAGCACCCCGAAATCACCGCGCCACAACAAATCAGAACCACGCACATTGATCGCATTTCATCCTCCAGCCACTGAGTCCTGTTCACACATCAGTATAGCGAATCCCGGCTCCGTTATTGCGGCATCAGCACGCGAAAAAATTCTGGCCGGAGTCGTTCGACGTACATGTAGAGCAAGGGAATCGAGCCGGTTGACATTCTCCGGACGCCCCAGCTCCAAACCCTGTAATGATAAGGAGATAGGACAATGCGGTTCATGGTGATTGTGAAGGCCAATCCGGAGAGCGAAGCGGGCGTGCTACCGAGCGCGGAGATCCTCGCGTCGATGACCAAATTCAATCAGGAGCTCGTGAACGCGGGCGTGATGCTCGCGGGTGAAGGACTTCAGCCAAGCTCGAAGGGAGCACGCGTGAAGTTCGAAGGAAAGAAGCGCACCGTGACTGATGGACCATTCGCCGAAGCGAAAGAGCTGATCGCGGGATTCTGGCTTTGGCAGGTGAAGTCGAAGGAGGAAGCGATCGAGTGGCTGAAGCGCGCGCCGTTCGACGGCGGAACTGAAATCGAGCTGCGCCAGGTTTTCGAGTCCGAAGATTTCGGCGACAACTTCCCGCCTGAGCTGCGAGAACAGGAAGAGAAGATGCGAAAGCAAGCCGCCGCCAACCAGAGCTGACACGGGACGGACTGCGGGTGCGCACCTTGCTGAAAGATGCGCACCCTCGACTTGGAGCTAGACGATGCAAGTAAGCCCCTATCTGAATTTCCCCGGCAACTGCAAGGAAGCGTTCGACTTTTATGCAAAGGTGCTCGGCGGCAAGATCGAGACGATGCAGACGCACGCTGACTCGCCGATGAAGGATGAACGCGCCGACTGGGGCGACAAGATTCTTCATGTGACCATGAAAGTCGACGATACGACATTGAGCGGCTCCGACGCCCCGCCCGAGTATTACCACAAGCCGGAAGGCTTCTACGTTACGCTTGGTATCGAAAAACCAGCCGATGCAGATCGCATCTACAACGCGCTCAAAGATGGTGGATCAGTTCAAATGCCGATTCAGGAAACGTTCTGGGCTAAACGGTTCGCCATGCTTACCGATCGTTATGGGATACCGTGGATGATCAACTGCTGAATGTTCAGAGGAGTCTCGTGAGTAGACTCGCTCCATGCTCGGCGATGTGCTCATAGAACGGGCGCTTTCGGAACGTCTTGAGATCGATCTCCTCAGAGCGTGATAGATCGTCGAAGAAGATTTTCTCCATCTGCTTGCCGACGTCCAGGTCGAGAACCATGAGCGTCGATTCATCATTCAGCGCAAGCGAGCGATTGTCGAAGTTCATGGTTCCGACCGAGACCCACTGCCCGTCGACCACGAATGTCTTTGCGTGCAACGTTGACGGTTGGTACTCGAAGATCCGAACGCCGGCAGATAGCAGCTTCTCGTAACGACTGTGCGCAGCGAGACGCGCCGCGCGAACATCGGTCTTCGGCCCGCCGACGAGAATGCGGATATCTACGCCGCGCTTCGCTGCATCCGTTAGAAGTCCAACAAAATTCGCGTCGGGCGCGAAGTACGCATTCGTGATGAAGAGATTCTTTTTCGCGCCCGCAATCGATAAGGCGAGATAACGCTCGGCGGGCGTGCTGCCGAGGTTGGGCGCGGTGTACAACAGCCCGGCGAGTGCGACCCCGTCCTGGTATCTGTCAACAGCGACGCGTCCAGTGATCAACTCGCGAGTCGCTTCACTCCATCCCGCGACAAACGCTGCCTGAAGCTGACGCACCGCTGGTCCTTCGAATCGCACGCTGGTGTCGCGCCACTCCGTTTCGACGAGGCCGCCGCCGAGCCATTTGTCGTCGATGCCAAAACCGCCGGTCCACCCGATTTTTCCATCGACGATTATGCCGCGCACGTGCGAGCGGTTCTGCATCACCCAGAGATTCTCGAACTTGAACGGACGAAACGGAACTGTGCGTACGCGATGTTTTCGTAGGCGCCCGAAGTATTCGCGCGCCGGCCGCGCACCGAACGCATCGTAAAGTACGAGAACATTCACGCCGGCTTTGGATCGCTCCTCGAGAATTTCCGTAAGCGTGTCGGCGACCTTACCCGGATGGGCGTAGTACATCTGCACTGTGATGGATTGTTTCGCCGAGCGGAGATCTTCCCATAACCGAGGGAATGTCTCGTTGCCGTTGAGCGTGATCTCGACGCGATTTCCGCCGAGGAGTGGCGTACCAGTCAGGAGCGCGATCGTCAGAATGAATTCCGGCTCGACCGGCGCGACTGGTGTGCCGTCTGTCCCCACCGATCGGACGCGACGCACGGCGGTGCCTCTCGTGATGAACAGCAATCCAATGACTGCCGTCAGATCGACGAAGGCGAGTAGCAGCCAGTTGAGAACGTGCGATACGTGCGTGAGGTAGCCGAACATTCTTTCGCCAAGCTACAGCGGATTGACTTGCGTGGCGATTGCACTCTGGTTACTCACTCGAAATGACAGTCGCAGATACGCACCGCGCGATCGACGCAGTTTGGCGAATCGAATCCGCAAAGCTCATCGCTGGTCTGACGCGAATTGTGCGCGATGTCGGGCTCGCAGAGGATCTCGCACAGGATGCGTTGCTGGTCGCGTTGGAGAAGTGGCCGGAGACAGGTGTGCCGGACAATCCCGGCGCCTGGCTCATGGCAACTGCAAAGCATCGCGCAATCGACGCGATGCGCCGTGATAAGCTCCTCGAGCGTAAACACGAAGAGCTGGGATACGAGCTCGAGGAAAAACAGCTTGCGGCTCCGGACATCGATGCAGCGATCGACGATCAGGTCGGCGACGACTTGTTGAGTCTGGTGTTCATCTCATGCCATCCGATTCTCTCGACTGAAGCGCGTGTTGCTCTCACTCTGAGATTGCTCGGTGGTTTAACGACTGATGAAATTGCGCGCGCGTTTCTCGTTGCGGAGCCGACGATTGCACAACGAATCGTGCGCGCGAAGCGAACTCTCGCGGATGCACACATTCCCTTCGAGGTTCCGCGTGGCGCTGAGCTCGAGGCGCGTCTCGCGTCGGTGCTCGAAGTTGTGTATCTCATTTTCAACGAGGGATACGCGGCGACAGCCGGCGACGACTGGATGCGACCCGCGCTATGCGAAGACGCGCTGCGACTCGGCCGAATACTCGCTGAGCTTTCGCCCAATGAAGCTGAGGTTCATGGACTCGTTGCATTGATGGAGATTCAGGCTTCGCGTCTTCGAGCGCGTACGGGACCGAGAGGGGAACCGATACTGCTACTCGATCAGGATCGTGCTCGATGGGATTATCTATTGATTGGTCGCGGGCTGGCTGCGCTCGCACGAGCGGAATCGCTTCGAGATTCGCGCGGGCCGTACACGCTTCAGGCGGCGATAGCAGCGTGTCATGCTCGAGCGAGGAAAGCTGATCAAACGGATTGGAGCCGAATCGCGGCTCTGTATGGTGAGCTGGCTGGTGTTGCCCCGTCGCCGGTGGTCGAGTTGAATCGAGCGGTCGCAGTGGGGATGGCTTACGGTCCGTCGCGAGGACTCGCAATCGTTGATGCGCTCCGATCCGAGCCTAAGCTCGGGCGTGATGAAGAGGCGAGAGCGGAATTCGCGCGCGCCGCATTGCTTACTCGAAATACTCGCGAGCGAGAACTGTTACAGGCGCGAGCCAAAGGCGCAATGTAGTTCGGCCCTTGACGTGAAATAATGTCCTGTGTATTTTACCGTATGGTTAAATACAACCAACTCGACCTTACTTTCGCAGCGTTATCAGATCCGACGAGGCGGGCATTACTATCTCGGCTTACAAGAGGCGAGGCATCGGTCACTGGTCTCGCGAAACCATTCAGGATGAGTCTCCCTGCAGTATCGAAGCACTTGAAGGTTCTTCAGCGCGCGGGTCTCGTCGTACAGAGTCGCGAGGCTCAATGGCGGCCGTGCCGCCTCGAAGCGAAACCGCTCAAGGACATCGCCGATTGGGTCGAGCATTACCGCACTTATTGGGAGCACAGCTTCGACGAGCTGGACCGCTACCTGCACACAGTCCAATCAACAAAAGGGGGGAAACGTGCCCGCAAGAGATAGCAATACCATGACGGCGAGCGAACAGGAGCTCGTGATAAAGCGAGTGTTCGACGCTCCGCGAAAACTCGTATGGCAAGCCTGGACCGATCCGGAGAAACTGAAGCATTGGTCGGCTCCAAAGGGTTTTACGATGCCGGTGAGTCAAGGCGAGCTGCGACCCGGGGGAAAATGGCGCGCGTGCATGGTGACGCCGGAAGGAAAGGAGCTGTGGCTGGGCGGCGAGTATCGCGAGATCGTCGAACCGTCGCGATTGGTCTTCACCCACGCGTGGGACAACGAAGGGAAGCCGGGGCCGGAGACACTCGTCACGGTTACGCTTACTGAGCGCGATGGAAAAACGGAAATGACTTTCCGCCAGACAGGATTCGATTCGATCGAATCGCGCAATGGACACAGCGAGGGCTGGAACGAGTGCTTCGACTTGCTGGAGGAGCTCCTAAGAAAACGGGTTTAACGAATCAGGACGGATCAGGAGCGGAGAGCTGAGCGCTCCCGATCCGACCGTATCTGTCCAATTCGTTTTCTTCTGGAACGGTTCTAGCATCCGTCCCGCGAGAGAATATGTTGGTCCCCATGAATCGCCTGCTCGCGGGCCTTGCCTGCGTTACCTCAGTCGCTTCGCTAAGCGGCTGTAGTCTCAACGTATCAAAGGAAACGCTGGCGCCCGCCGACGTAGAAACGACGCTGTTTTTCATCGGCGACGCCGGCGAGCCCGATCCGCGCGAGCGGCCACTCGTGCTCGATTCGCTTTCCGCCCAAGCCGCGCAGATACCGAACCGAGCAGTCATCGTTTTCCTCGGCGACAACGTCTATCCGAACGGAATTCCCGAAGAAGGCCAAGCCGAGTACGCGGATGCGCGCCGGCGACTAGAAGCGCAGGTGAATGCGATTCCAAAAGGCGTGCGCGGAATCTTCATTCCCGGAAATCACGACTGGGGCGGCGAGTCGGGGGAGCCATTCGGACTTTTTGCGATCCGGTTGCAGGAAAAAATGATCGCCTCGATGGCGGGGGGACGCGACATTCGAATGCTTCCCGTCAATGGATGCCCGGGGCCCGCTACCGTCGACATTGGCCGGTTGAGATTGCTCCTCCTCGACTCGCAATGGTGGCTTCACGATTACATCGTGCACGACGAGAACTCGAATTGTGAAACGACAACCGGGGCAGTCACCGAGACGTTGCGCCAGCTCGTTGAGCAGAAAATGGCTGGTCGCGTCACGCTCGTTGCTGCACATCATCCACTTATGACCGGCGGTGAGCACGGCGGATACTGTGGAATCGTCGGTCCATTCCGCCGATTCGGCGGCTCTGCACAGGATATTCTGTCGGGCCCGAATCGAACGATGCGCGATTCAATCGAAAGCGCGTTTCGCAGGCAGCCGCCGCTCGCGTTCGTCGCGGGACACGATCACAACCTTCAGGTTCTCAAGGGCGATCCAAACATCAGATACATTCTCGTGAGCGGTGCGGGATCGACGGGGAAGCTCGCCTGCACTGTGCGACTGCGCGAGAGCTACTACACGGCGCAGCATCGCACCGGCTTCATGCGCGTAGACATCATGCGCAACAAAGGGGTGCTGCTCAGCGTTTATCAGTTCGCCGGATCAGGAATCGGCGGCCTCTCCTATACCAAGTGGCTGGAGCTGCGATGAGGACTCACAAGATTTTGCTGAGCACACTCGGATTTATTTGCGCTCCAATCGTCGCCGGCGCGCAGACACAGACAGACATCACCCACGCGCAACAGGAAATTCTGTTGCTGGAGGCAACGCCGGTCGGTGCACTTCCGCCGATTGCTTTGCCGATGCCCGCGAGTCGCAACCACAACTACTGGGCATTTCGTCTTCAGGCCGGCGACAGAGAGAGTCCGGGTGAATCGGGCCTTCCTGCATTTGCGGGTGGAATCGATTTTCAGTATCGCGGTGGCTCGGTGATCGGTATCACCGGCGGATATCAGAAACGCGATTGCGGGCTCATCGGGGGTAGCTGCGGCGGTCACACGCTTTTCGGTATCCGCTCCCGAATCAATATTATGACCGGCGGTCAAACCATCGGATCGATCTTTCACGACTACAGCTCCACGACGACGCTCGGCGGCGAAGTTGGTTTTGGCTACGCGCCCAACGTCGTTTCCGGAAACGACGCGTGCAGTCTCGACTTCGGCATGCCAATCACAGTGTCATTCGGTCAAAGACTTCGAATTGCGACGTTCGTTACACCTGGAATAATGTGGGATCTCAACTGCACGGGTCCCGAATCGCCAAGCCGCGCAGCGTGGCTCACCGGCCTTGGGATCGGTCTGCAGCAGCTCGGCAGTCGCGGCCTCGATGTTTACCTGGGATTACAGAAGATCTACAGAAAGGATTCGGGATATCAGCTAGGAATCAGCGTGAGCTACGTGAGACTTCCGTGATTGGCTACCGGCTACCGGCTACCGGCTACCGGCTACCGGCTACCGGCTACCGGCTACCGGCTCACTGCGTCGGTCAACTCTCGTCGGCCTTCAGCTTGTTTATCAGCCGGTGCAGCATCCTGCGGACACTGACTAGTTGTCTCAGCAACAATGTGAAGTCAGCCTCTGTCATCGCTCCAACATCGCGGGCCAGTTGGATGTGACTTTCAATTTCCGTCACAGAGGTCAGTGAGTAACCAAGGAAGCCGGCAGCCGGCAGCCGGCAGCCGGTAGCTCCCATGATCGTTCATTTGGTCGACGGAACGTACGAGTTGTTCCGACACTTCTATGGCCTTCGTCGATTCACGAAAGGCGAAGACCCTCCATTTGGCGCTGTGCTCGGAGTTTTGCGCACAGTCGTTCACATGCTCGAGGAAGGAGCGACGCACATTGGAGTCGCAACCGATCATGTGATCGAGTCGTTCCGGAACGATTTGTGGCGCGACTACAAAACCGGCGAGGGAATCGACCGCGCGCTGTGGAAGCAGTTCAATCCACTCGAGGAATTCCTTGTTGCGATGGGAGTTGCGACGTGGCCGATGGTCGAGCTCGAGGCTGATGATGCGCTCGCATCTGCCGCGCATCTTGCGGCAAAGGACAAGCGAGTCGAAAAAGTTTGCATCTGGACACCAGACAAGGATCTGGCACAATCGGTTGTCGGTGAGCGCGTTGTTCAGGTCGATCGGAAGAGCGGAAAGATTCGCGACGAGAATGGAGTGCGCGAAAAATTCGGTGTCGCGCCTGAGTTCATTCCCGATTATCTGGCGCTCGTCGGAGATTCAGCGGACGGCTATCCCGGTCTTCCAGGATGCGGACCAAAAACCGCGGTGAGTCTCATCAGCAAATACGGTCACATCGAAGACTTTCCTGCCGCGTCGCTGGGGGAAGCCCGACAGCAGGCGTTGCTGTTCAAGGATCTCGCGACTCTTCGCAGTGACGCACCGCTTTTCAAGAAAGTCGACGAGCTGCGATGGCAGGGGCCGAGGGAATCCTTCCCGACAATCGCTGAAAAGATTGGAGATCCTCGGCTCGCTATTCGCGCGCGGGATGCCGCTACGCATTTACCTGGCAGCCGGTAGCCGGTAGCCGTATCCGTACGAGGATCCGAGCGGTCACATGATGAAAACGCTTCGGCCCAGTTAGGGACCGTTCGTCATATCTGTCGCGCTGATGCTTGATGCAATCGATATGATGGAGCGTGACGAGAATCGCTGTATTGCGTGTCATCACGCTCGTTGTGTTAGCGAGCTGGATTCCCGTTCACCCGAAGCGTCTTCTCGGGCAAGCGATATCAACCGGAATCGCAGCTGTCGACTCGGCGAGCGTTGCGCGCAGATCGTGGGCCGCAGCCGCGAAGGCGTTCCGCGCAAACGACATCTCATCGGCGCGACAGGAAGTCATCCACGCCGCCAACGCGTGGCCGACTCAGCCGGCATACCTCTGGGGACGCGCGCTCGTCGCCGCGCGCACACGGGACTCCGGCGCCCTTAAATCCGCGCTCACAGATTACGCGGCACTCGGACTCGGCAGGGACCTTCGAGCTGATACAACGTTCGCTGCGTTTGCAGATAAATCCTGGTTTGCGTCGCTCGTCACGGAGCATGAACGGAATCGATCGGTGATTCAACGGAGCACTGTGCGAGCGACGCTATCCGACTCGACGACGTGGCCGGAAGGAATGGATTACGATCCGCGGTCGCATCGATTCTATGTCGCGAGCGTTCGACACAGAACGATCATCGAGCGCGCACCAGATGGATCGGAGCGCGAACTCATTCCTCGAGACGTGCGGGGCAATGGCTCCGTGCTCGGCGTTCGCGTCGATCCCGCGAGAGGTGTGGTGTGGGCAACGATGGGCGGCTTATCGCAAATGGAAGGATTCACGCCCGCTGACTCGACAATCGCGTCACTCGTGCGAGTGCGCATTTCCGATGGAAGGATCGAGCGACGTTGGGATTTTCCGGCCAACAAGCATCACGTGCTTGGAGATCTCGCGATCGGTCCGAACGGTGATGTGTTCGTTACTGACTCTGATGAGCCAGTTCTCTATCGATTGCGTCCCGGCGCAGACACTCTCGAGGCAATTCGAAATCCGCTCTTCCGATCTTTGCAGGGACCTGCTCCAACACCGGATGGGCGATTCCTCTATCTCTCGGACTATTCACACGGTTTGCTGCGAGTGGATCTTGGGAAGGGAGCCGTGATTCGGTTATCCGAGCCCGCGCACGTGACTACACTCGGATGCGACGGCATCGCGTTGTATCGCAACTCGATTATCGCAATTCAGAACGGCGTGAGCCCCGCGCGCGTGATGCGATTCACACTGGATAAATCGGGTGAGCGAATCATTCGTGCCGATATTCTCGATCGAAACTGGAAGATTGCCGACGAGCCAACCATTGGAACGATTATCGGCAATGATTTCGTCTACGTCGCGAACAGCCAGTGGGAGAAATACACTTACTCCGGGGCGCGGAATGTTCGCGTGCCGTTGACCCCACCCGTGTTGCTCACACTTCCGCTCGATCACTAAGCGGGTCCGCGGTCTGCTTATGTGCCGCGCATTCGCGCTTGGAACTGCTCGCGATAATTGCGTGACAGCCTAAGCTGCTGGCCGTTCTGCATCACGATCACGCTATCGCCTCCGAACCACGGCTGCACTTCCTTGATTCGATTCATGTTGACGAGGAAGCGACGATGCACGCGCACGAATCGCTTCGGGTCGAGCTGCTCTTCGCACGAGCTAATCGTGCTCCGAATCAGATGACTCGCCGTTCCGGCATGAAGCCGAATGTAATTGCCATCCGACTCGATCCAGTCGACGTCTTCCGCGCGCACGAATTGCGTGCGGTCCTGACGCTTCACAACGAAGCGATCGACCGAACCAGCCTCAGGCGGCTTCGCAGTCGGAGTCCTCTCACCGCGCAGAACTTCGCGCAACAGTCGGCGAAGGCGCTCATCGTTGTCTGTTTTGCCGGACGATTCAATCCAGCGAACTGCGCGGTCCACCGCCTGATTGAAACGCTGTGACGTGTATGGCTTCAGGAGATAGTCGATCGCGTTCGCCTCGAATGCGCGCAGCGCATACTGGTCGTATGCGGTGACGAAAATCACCGTCGGCAACTCGGCGTCTTTCAGCTTGTCGAGAACGGCGAATCCATCGAGGTCGGGCATCTGTACGTCGAGAAAGAGCAGGTCGGGCTTGTCTTTTGTTATCGCTTCGACCGCCGCAAAGCCACCGGTGAATTCGCCAGTGAATTCGACGTTTTTATGCACGGAAAGGAGACGCCGGATGCGGCGCCGAGCGAGTCCTTCATCGTCTACTACGAGAGCGCGGACTGTCATACTATCGAGTAAGCGTGAGAGGGTGTGGAAATGGGAATGGCGATCCTGGAAAATGGCTCCGGAGAAATCGGGTCAGACTCGATCACAATGCGAACGCGATCGTGATCGAGCTCCGATGTTATAATCAAGCCTTGTTTCATGTAAGCGGACAGCGGCGCGAGGTCTACGGGATCCGGTTGTTGCGACCGATCCGGTGGCAATCGCGTTACCGTGACAATGATGGAGCCTTTGTCGGCTGCGACGTCCATCTGCACTGCAGTAGGATTGTCTGAATAATCGAGAATCGATTCAAGCGCGGCGCGCAACACGCCATTTGGTGCTCCGCGCTCCAGAGCTTCTGGCTCCGCTCGAAGATCGAAGGTGAGCTCCGGACAAGACGCGATCGCAAGCACGCGAGCGTACGCTCTGACGCTCGCGCACTCGTCTCTTACTCTGATTTCGCGGTAGTACATGCCGTCGAGCGTAAGCCTCAAGAATTCTCCAATGTCGGCAAGAGATTTCTCCGCGCGCACCGGATCATTGCCGATCGTGATCTCGAGATTTCGCAAAGCGTCCAACAGCACGTTTGGACGAAGCTCGAGCATGACACGTTGAATCCTTGCATCGGCAAGCTCACTCTCGAGACGAAGCGCCTGCGTCTCGCGGTCGCGAATCCAGGCCTCGACTTCGCGAATGTGCGCGATCACCAGTATGAAAGCGTAGACAGAAACGCTCCACGCGTAGACTTCGCTGGACGGCATGGACACTAATGGTATGGCGAAAGTCTGCGTCAGAAGCCGGGTCGCGGCGAGATGCACGAACGCGATGATGGAAGCGGACGCGGCATGCGTCGCAATTCTCAGTGTGAGGCGATCTCGATGCAGCGGCACCGCCCTGGCGAGCATGAACACCACTGGTGTGAGTAGGAGCCAGAGCGCTGCCGCGGTCACGTCGTAGCGAATTGCGTCGCGAAAGTTTGCAGCAGAGAAGCGATTGCGGTACAGCATGTAGACGTAGCTGTGTTGAATGCGAAGCAACGCGACGGCCGTCCAGATAATCGTCGCAGTCGCTGCAGGGTGTTGGCGGGCCCATGCCATCCATCGTTGTTCGCGGAGGGAATCGCGTTCGGCGGGCACTGCGATCGGCTCGTCGGT
>WNGI01005662.1_pt1 | contig 11287 bp, 13 predicted proteins | sample 5400621 | NCBI WGS metagenome assembly WNGI01 (sample SAMN13153374, study PRJNA577476) | soil metagenome | isolation source: 20 cm soil or saprolite under Garry oak tree replicate 1 | place: USA:California | collected 2016-06-15
GGTCTCCTGCAGCGCGCGGCCGAGCTGGCCGCCCGCGCCGGTGATCAGGATGGGGCCGCGTCCCGTTCCGACAGGATCGGCGATGTCGTGCTCCAGAGATCGGCAACGCGCGGATCGTCCCACGGCAGCCCGTGCTCGTCGGGATCCGCGGGGTCGTACTCCTCCGTCACGTGGTACACCATCAGAACGTCGGTCAGCGCCTCGAACCCGTGCGCGAGGTTCCCGGGAACGTAGACCGCGACGAAGTTGTCGTCGCCGATGTCCTCGCAGAAGGTCTCGCCCGTCTCACGGTCGAGCGCGACGACGCGCGCGCGACCCTGCAGGCAGACGAACAGGTCGTCCTGGCCGCGTTCGTGGTAGTGCAGGCCGCGGATCGTGCCCTGCCGGGAGAACGAGACGTTCGTCTGGCGGATCGGCGCCGCCAACCCGCTGGCGCGCGCGACCTCCACGAACCACCCACGGTCATCGTCGAATCGGCGTAGCGGGCGAACGTCCGGACGCCTCAAGCCTTGTTCACTCCGTGTGTTCGCACAAAGTCGTTGACCTCGTAGTACGCGTCGATGGACTCGCCGGCGTCGCCCCAGAATCCCTCGAGGACGTCGTACTCCATGGTGCCGCGCTGCACGAATGCATTGTTCACATCGGTGATCTCGAGCTCGCCGCGTCCCGACGGCTCGAGCGTCGGAATGACTTCCCACACGCTCTCGTCATAGAAGTAGATCCCCGTGACTGCAAAGTCGCTCGGCGGGCTCTCCGGCTTTTCGACGATGCGTACGACTCGACCCCCTTCGAGTGCGGGAACGCCGAGATGGCGGAGGTGCGCGGGGTCGCCGACCGGAGAGAGCAGGATGCGGGCGCCGCCCTCTTGTGCTTCGAAGTTCTGCACGGATGGCTCGAGCGACTGCTCGACGACGTTGTCGGCAAGCATCACGACGCAGCGGTCCCGGTCCACGAAGCGCTCGGCCAGCCCGAGCGCTTCTGCAATGCCGCCCGCACTGTCCTGGTAGGCGTAAAAGAGGCGATCGATCCCGTACTCGTGGCCGTTCCCGAGCAAGCGGAAGAACTCCCCGGCATGCGTGCCGCCGGTGACGAGCATCAGTTCCGTGACGCCTGCCTGAACGAGCGCTTCGATGGCGTAGTTCACCATCGGACGGTCGTAGATGGGCAGGAGATGCTTGTTGGTGATCCGCGTAAGCGGATGCAAGCGTGTACCGCTCCCGCCCGCCAAGATGACGCCCTTCATCGCGATGCGATGCTACGGCACGACCGGGGAAGGAGGCCGAGAGATGGATCAAGGGAGGACAACGGCCCGGTCCAGGCGAAACGGCCCCAACGGGCGATGTCTCGACCGTGGCACCGGGGTACCCTGAGCACGTGGAAAAACGACGCGACATCGAGCACGCAGCCGAGGAGATCGAGCAGCTCTTCGCCGATCTCTGGCAGGTGTTCCCGTTCTCGCGCGGGTTGCGGCGCCACTACCGCCCACAGGTCGACGTCTATCGCAGTGAAGACCCGCCGACGCTGACGGTGCAGATCGAGCTGCCCGGCGTCGAGCCCGGCGACGTGCAGCTGATCGCGTCAGCTCAGGCACTCCTCATCGCCGGAGAACGCCGGCGGCCGAAGGACTCCGGCCACTACCAGCAGATGGAGATCGACCACGGCCCGTTCCAGCGTCAGATCACGCTGGCGGAGAACATCGACCCCGAGGAGGCGGTCGCGACGTACGAGCGCGGCATCCTCACGGTGCGCCTCCCGATCGCCCCGCGCCCGACGCCCCGCGAGAGCGTCACGATCGTCGTGAGGACTTCCTGATGGCAGAGCTGGTCTCCGAAGGAGTCGAAGAGAGCACCGACGAGCTGGCGTACCCGGCCACGCTTCCCGTCCTCCCGCTCAAGGACACGGTCGTCTTCCCGGGTTTCCCGACGCCGCTCGCCATCGGCCAGGAGCGCTCGATCAAGCTCGTCGAGGACGTCGTCTCCGGCGATCGCAACATCGCACTCGTGACGGTCAAGAGCGAGGAAGCGGAGCAACCCGGCTGGGACGACCTGTACACGGTCGGCACGGCCGCCGTGATCCACAAGATGATCAAGGTGCCCGACGGCACGCTGCGCATCCTCGTCGAGGGTGTTCGGCGCATCAGCCTCGACCGTCCGCTGCAGGACGACCCATACCTCATCGGCGAGTTCGTCGAGCTTCCCGACGAGCTCGAAGAGTCGCGCGAGGTCGAAGCGCTGACGCGCAACGTGCAGACGCTCTTCGGCCGTGTTGTCGGTCTCGTGCCGTATCTGCCCGAGGAGCTGCAGATCGCGGCCGCGAACGTCGAGGATCCGAGCGCGCTGTGCAATCTCGTCGCCTCGACGCTGCGCCTGAAGACCGTCGAGAAGCAGACACTGCTCGAGCAGCGTGACGTCGAAGCGCGGCTGCGCGAGATCTCGTCGATCTTGAACCGCGAGCTCGAGGTCTTCGAGCTCGGCTCGAAGATTCAGTCGCAGGTCCAGGAGGAGATGGAGAAGGGTCAGCGCGAGTTCTTCCTGCGTCAGCAGCTGAAGGCGATCCAGGACGAGCTCGGCGAAGGCGACGCGGATGCCGCGGAGCTGAACGAGCTACGGGCGAGGTTCGCGGAGATGAACCTGCCGGAGGCCGTGCAGAAGTCGGTCGATCGCGAGCTCTCGCGGCTCGAGAAGATTCCGTCGGCCGCCGCCGAGCACGGCGTCATCCGCACCTACCTCGACTGGCTCGTCTCGCTGCCCTGGAACAAGGTCACGGAGGACAACCTCGACCTGGTCCACGCGCGCACCGTGCTCGACGAGGACCACTACGACCTCGAGAAGGTAAAGGAGCGGATCCTCGAGCACCTCGCTGTCTCGAAGCTGAAGAACGACCTCTCGGGTCCGATCCTTTGCTTCGTCGGGCCGCCCGGGGTCGGCAAGACGTCGCTCGGCCAGTCGATCGCCCGCGCGCTCGGCCGCAAGTTCGCGCGCCTGTCCGTCGGCGGCGTGCGCGACGAGGCCGAGATCCGCGGACACCGGCGAACCTATATCGGCGCCATGCCCGGATCGATCATCCGCACCCTGCGCGACGCCGAGTCGATCAATCCCGTCCTGCTGATCGACGAGATCGACAAGATGGGAGCCGATTACCGCGGCGACCCGTCGAGCGCGATGCTCGAAGTGCTCGATCCCGAACAGAACCAGCATTTCCGCGACCACTACCTCGACCTGCCGTTCGACCTCTCGAAGGTCCTCTTCATCTGCACTGCGAACACCCTCGACACCATCCCCGGACCGCTGCTCGACCGCATGGACGTGATCCAGCTGTCGGGCTACACCGAAGACGAGAAGTACGGCATCGCCAAGCGCTACCTCGTACCGAAGCAGCTGGAGGCACACGGGCTGAGCGCAGAGCGGGTCGCGATCTCCGACCGCGCGCTGCGACTGATCATCCGCGAGTACACGCGCGAGGCCGGCGTGCGCAACCTCGAGCGGCGACTTGCAGACGTGCTGCGCAAGGCGGCACGACAGATCGCCGAGGGCAAGACGCGCGCGAAGAGACTTCGCATCGACGAACGGCGCGTGCGCAGCTGGCTCGGCCCACGGCGCTTCGAGGGCGAGGTGCGCAAGCGGACGGCGGAGCCGGGAGTCGCGACAGGACTCGCGTTCACCGCCGTCGGGGGCGACGTGCTCTTCTTCGAGGCCACCGCCTACCCGGGCAAGGGGCGCCTGACGATCACCGGACAGCTCGGCGACGTGATGCAGGAGTCGGCCCAAGCGGCACTGTCGTGGGTGCGCGCGCACGCCACGCAACTCGGCCTCGATCCGGACTGGTTCCGGGACCACGACGTGCATCTGCATGTCCCGGCCGGCGCAGTCCCGAAAGACGGTCCCTCGGCCGGCATCACGATGGCCACCGCGATCGCGTCACTCGTGCGCCAGGAACCGGTCGCCGAAGATGTCGGCATGACGGGCGAGATCACGCTGACGGGTCAGGTGCTGCCGATCGGCGGCATTCGCGAGAAGGCGCTCGCAGCACAGCGCGCGGGCTTGAAGCGCGTGATCGTGCCGCGCGAGAACGAGCCCGATCTGACCGAACTGCCTGCAGAGACCAAGCGTGAGCTCGAGTTCGTCCTCGTGGACTCGATCGAAGAGGTGTTCGAAGCTGCGTTCGACGGCACGGCCGCCGCCCGCTCGAAGCCCGTCGCGGTCAAGGAAAAGGCCGTCGCTCAGCCGAGCGTGAACGTCGCCAGCAGCCGATCGCAGGCGTCGGTGTTGCCGCCGCGCTCGTAGCGGCACAGCAGCAGGTACTCCGTCTTCCCGCGCAGCACGAACGCGATGCGCTCCACGAGCGCCTTCCCGTCCCGCTCATAGTCGATGTCGTAGGAGCGGGCGCGCCTACCGGAGATCGTCACGGTCCGCGACTCGGCGACGTCACCGCCCTGCTGCTGGGCGACGCCGTTTGCGGCGCGGTCGAGCTCCGGGACGACGTGGTCCCAGAGCGCTGGGCGGAAAGCGCGCAAGAGCGGAAACCGGGTGACGGAAAGGAGCCTCAGGCCCTGCGAGACGCGGAGCTCACGGGGATTGCGGCTGACGTCCCACGCTGTGGGGGCCGAGAAGCGGTAGCCGCTGCCGCGCACGACGTGCTCCGGCGTGGAGCCGCCGCCCCCTCCACACCCGGCGGCCACATACAGTAGAAGGAGGGCGAGAGGGGCTCGTTTGCGAGGATTGACGCCGGGTACGTAGCGGCTGGCACACCAGCGAAAGGACACCTGAGGCATGACCAAGGCGAGAGACAAGGTATTGGACCGGACGGGCAGCGCACGGCCGTACATCGAGCGCGCGCTCAAAGACGAGGAGTTGCGCGAGAACGTCCGCAACGCGTTCGAGTCGGCCCGCGGGGTCTACAACGAGCTGATCGGCGGCCGCGGAGCCATCCCACTTGCAACGCGCGTGGCGACCGACAAGGACATCCAGGACCGCCTCAGGGAGGCGGTCGACGAGCTCCGCGAGGCGGCCGACCGCGTACAGGGGAAGAGGGAGCACAGCGGACGCAACACGACCCTGCTGCTGACGGGCATCGCACTCGGCCTTCTCTTCAACCCGATCTCGGGTGCGCAGACACGCAAGTGGCTCTCCGACAAGCTCTTCGGGCCGAGCGACGAGTTCACCTACCAGGGCGGTGGGAACGGCGGAGCCGGGTCCTAGGGCAAAGCCTGACCAAACCGAGTCGATTAGTTGAACGGCGGAGCTGGCGCAGGCTCGAGCTAGGGCAGCTTCGACTTCGAGCTGAAGTTGTCGCCGCTCATGATGAGGGGCCGGATCGCGCGCTCGAGCGAGCCGGGCACGAGGCCGTCTGCGCTCGAGATGTCGGACGCGGTCAGCAGGATCGCGCCCGGCTTCGGCGCGTTCCCGAGCGAGTGCAACGGCGCCCATGCGTCGCCGCCGGCAAAGCTGACGTCCTGCAGATGCTTCCACGCGAGCAGGTACGTGGTCGGGTTCACCGCTCCGTCGTAGCCGAGGCCGATCAGGCCGACCGGATGGATTTCGAAGTGCAGATGCGTCGGAGTCCCCTGCGCGTCGCCGGTGTTGCCGACGAACCCGAGCACGTCGCCGGCGTTGACCTTGTTGCCGTTGACGGCAAGCGGCGTGAACGCCGAGAGGTGCGCGTAGTAGAAGAGGTTCCCCTGGCCGTCACGCAACCAGAGACGGTTGCCGCCGACCTTGTTCCAGCCGACCGAGAAGGCTGTCCCCGAAGCGACGGAGAGGATCGGCGCACCGAGCGGGGCGAAGATGTCGTCTCCGTGATGCCAGCCGCCTGGCACGTCACTGCGCGCTGCGCCGAACGTGTCCGTGAACGACGACGGCCCGTACACGGGAAAGACGTAGCCGCCCGCAGTCAGCTTCGGCGTGATCTGCGGCGGCTGGCGCACGGGAAGGCCGAACGTGGGCTCCGGCGCGGCTGACTTCGGCGCGATCTTGCCGGGCTTCGGCTTGCGCGGTTTCACCGGCGGAGGCGCGGCAGCCGCCTGCGCCGCGACCTCGGCGTAGCCGACGAGGATCGTCGTTCCGGCGGGGAGGCCGCCGTGGTCGGCAGTCAGCCGGATCTCGAGCGCCGTGATGCTGCCGCGATAGCCGGCCGCCGCCGATCCGCTCCCGCCGCCGGCGAGCGCGGTGACCGATCCCCAGTCGGCAAGCGCGACCGTTCCAGCGGACACGGCTTGCCCGAGCGCGACGAGACCCGTGAGGCCGGAGCCGGTCGTATCGCCCTTGGCGGCGCCTGCGCGCGCCGACGCGTGAGCCTGCGCGACGATGCTCGTGGCCGTGATCTCGCCGTTGAAGACGTTCAGGTTGTTGACCTCGGCGGAAGCGGAGGCGCTGGCCTCGACGTCGGTGGCGGCAGACGCACTTGCGTTCGCGGAGCCCGTTGTCACGATCGGTCCGTGGTTGGTCGGGTCCTCGCCGTAGGTGAAACCGCCGCTGAAGAGCACCTGGTCGTTCGGCGCCGAGACGGTCGGCGTCGAGCCTCCCGTCTGGCCTGGGACGACAATGCGAATCGCCTGAGCCCGAGCGGTTGCCCCTCCGGTCTGTCCACGCTGCCACCCGGCGTCCGCCGAGGTGGTGGTCAGCAGGAGCAGGGCCGCAATCGGAGCGACTGAGGCGCGCTTCAGCACCAGCACTCCATTATGCAGCCTCCCGCGGCGCGGCAAACCGACGACGGTGCCGGATTTACCCTTCGCGGACCGCAATCGAAGGCTGGGCCCGCGCGCGCAGCGACCGTCTAGCGCAGCGTCGAGGCGAACACCTCTTCCGCGTTGGCGCCGACGTCGTGCGTGTCGATCCACAACGGGTAGACGATGCCCGCCGCAGCCGCGACACCGACGTAACCGCCAAAGCCGCCGCTGTCTCCGTAGCCGGCGATGCGTGCGTCCTCCCACAACACCCCCGGACTTTGCGAGGCCGGCACCGCGCGCACCGGCTTCGCCCACCGGCGGCCGTCGCCTGACGAGGAGCACACAAACCACGCGTGCTTGCGCTCCGAGTCACCCGTGGTGTCGTAGTAGCACGCCCAGAGCTTTCCGGTGTGGACGTCGACGGTCGATGCGGGCCAGAACTGGTCGGCCTTCTTCTTCACCGAGCCGATCGGGCCGCTCCAGACAGGACGCAGAGCTCGATCGAGGACCGCAACGGCGACGTCCTGTGTCCGATCCTGCCCGTTGGCGCCGTACGTGACGTACACGCGCCCGGGTGCGAGGGCGACCGTCGGGTTCGGGCCGAGGCAGCGCACGGCCTGCTGCGGGAGGACGAACTGGCCGAAGACGATGCACGTCTTGGCCTGGCTCCCGGGCAGCTCCGCAACTCCGATGCGGACCGTGAAGTGACGGCCGCCATCGGTGGAGCGGCCCACCCACACTCCTCGGGCGTCGACGCCGGCGAGGTAGACCGACCCGCGGGCCCCTGCCGCGACGGTGACGAGCTGCGACTGGACGAGCCGGCGAGAGACGACCTGCGGCTTCGACCAGGTCCGCCCGCTGTCGGCGCTCGAGCTGACGACGGTCGTCTGGTACGCGCGACCGAGGAGGCGTGACCAGGCCACGTAGGCCGTACCGTCGCTCCCGACCGCGATCGCCGGCTTGTCGTCGAAGCCGAACTTCACCGCCGGTCGCGCGACGCGACGGATCGTCCAAGCGCCGCGCGGACCCGCGCGGCTGCCCACCACGAGATACGGAGTCAGGTCCGGGCCCGGCGCACAGATCGACTTCTCGGTGAACGCCACGTACTGCCGGCCGTCCGGCGCAACGGCGACCGACGGGTCGCCCCACGAGCACGTGTTGGGATCGAAGGCAGGTCCGGCCGCCGATGTCCACGTGCGACCTCCATTCGTCGACGTGTACACGCGAATCTCAGGCTCGAGCGTCTCGTTCGACGCAGCGAACACGACACGGCGGTTCGAGGGGTCGACGGCGACGGCCACCTCGGTCTGAATCCCAGGCTGATTCGAGATGTCCTGGACGTGTGTGCCGGCGACCTTCCACGGGCTACCGATCGGATGCCGGTAGACGAGGTAGACGATCGCCGCGCCCAGGACGGTCGCGCCGAGGACGGCAACAGCTTCCCAGAGCAGCTTCCGGCGGGCCCGCCGACGGAAGCGGCGCTCGAGCGCATCGGCGGACGCCATCGACGACTTAGACGTAGCCGACTCCCAAAAGACTGTTAACGCAGTGTTGCGCCGCGCCGGCGCTGGCGAACGCGTTACTCGCTTGCAAGCTGCCTGCGGGCGAACTCGCGAAAACGCTCGCGCGCGTCGTCGTCTGGCCCGAGGGGCTCGTCGTCCGCGTACTTCGGGTCTGCGGCGATCTCCTCCGCGACGGCCCGAACCTCGCGATGCAACGCCTCGTGGTGCTTGGGATCGCGCATCAGCGCCTCGACCCACGTCTCGTCCGCGTCGTCGGGCGCGCGGTCCTGCTCGAAGAGGAGCTCGCCGAGCAGGATGCCGACACGGATGTAGGCGAACGTCCGGAACGCGAGGATGCGGTGCGGCGAGCCGACGAGCTTGTCGATCTCGGGATCCTCGGCCTGGAGCTGCGCGACGATGTCGCCGACCGGCTCGTCGACCAGCGGAAGCCAGACCTCCTCGGGACCCGCCACACTCACAGAATAGACGGGCGCAACGAGCGATTCGGATGGGTAACGGTCTGGGCGCTCTGGCTTGGACGGACGGACGAGGAAACCTCGTCCGTCCTTTGTGCGGCGTCGACGAGTCGACGCCTCCGGGTCAGCCTTCGGAGTGCCGCGCGCGCCAGGCGATCTGTACCGCCACGAGCACCAGCAACCCCGCGAACAGGCGTCTCAGCGTCGCCTCGGACAGTGCTTCCGCCAGCGCGACGCCGCCCTGCGCGGCGACGGCGGCGGCGAGGCCGATGACGAGCGCGCCACGCCAGCGCACGTTGCCGTAGCGCGACTGGCGCCAGGTACCGACGAGGACGGTGGGGACGATCGCCAGCAGCGACGTCCCGGTTGCCGCATGGACGTCGAGCCCGAGCGCAACGAGCGTCGGCACGAAGAGGATGCCGCCGCCGACTCCGAACATCCCGGCGAGCACGCCCGCTGCGAGACCGAGCACGATTGCGAGCGCGTACGTCACGAGACGAACAACCAGATCGCGACGCCGAGCAAGAAGGCTGCAAACAGCAGCTCGATGGTGCGCGTGCGCAGCCGCTGCTGCAGCGCGGTCGCCCCGGCGACCGACACGGCTGCCGGCAGCCCGACGAGCGCGGCGTAGCCGACGCGCACATCGCCGTGGATCGCATACGCAGTGACCCCGGAGAGGGCGGTGATCCCGATCGCAGCAAGCGACGTCGCCGTTGCCGTCCGTGCCTGCCACCCGCAGAACAAGAGCAGGAGGGGGACGATGACGATCCCGCCCCCGACCCCGAACAACGCGCTGAAGAAGCCTGCGACGAGGCCGATGAGGACGAGCCGCACGCTCGTATCGTATGGGCGTGATCGGGATGACTCTTCGTCAAACGGCCCGCGGCGCGTAGCTTTGGCGCACCGCGCGGATCTGCTCGACCGTCTCGCCGAGGATCCGGCGCGCGCCGCCCTGTTCCTCGACGTCGACGGGGTGCTGGCGCCGATCGTCCCCAGGCCGGACGACGCGCGCGTTCCAGAGGAAACGCGTACAGAGCTACGCCGGCTCCACGAGCGCTATGCCCTCGTCGCGTGCATCTCCGGCCGCGCCGGCAACGATGCCGCCCGAATCGTCGGCGTGCCCGAGCTGACGTACGTCGGGAACCACGGCCTCGAACTGGAGGACGACGCAGACGAGTGGGCCGTCCGGTTGCACGACTTCCTCGCCGGTACGGCGTGGCCACGGACCGAGGACAAGACTCTCACGGCCGCGCTCCACTATCGAGACAGCCCGGACGAAGCGGCGGCGAAGCGCGAGCTCGACGCGATCGCCGACCGCGCCCGGGCCGCCGGCTTCGTTGCCCGTTACGGCCGCAAGGTCCTCGAGCTCGTCCCGCCCATCGCTGCGAACAAGGGCACGGCAGTCCGCAGGCTGCTGAGCGAGCGGCGTCTCCAGCGGGCGCTCTACGCGGGAGACGACACGACCGACCTGGATGCGTTCCAGGCGCTCGAGCAGCTCGAGCTCGGAGTCCGCGTCGCGGTCGCATCGCCCGAGGGCCCTGCCGCGCTGCTCGAGCAGGCGGACATCACGGTCGAAACGCCGGCCGAACTGCTTCCGCTGTTGCGCAGGCTCTAGCTCGAGCTGCGCTGTTCGGTCTCGGCGTCGAACAGGCGCAGCTTGTCGCGTGCAACGAAGAAGTCGACGTTGTCGCCCATGCTGAGGCGCTCCTCGACCGGGAGCTTGGCAACCAGCGGCGTGCCCTTGACGTCCAGATGGACGATCTGCTCGTCGCCGAGGTACTCGACGACCTCGACCCTCCCGTTGAACCGCAGGCCGTCCCCTTGCCCGCCGACGTCGACATGCTCCGGCCGGAAACCGACGATCCGGCCGGCGCCGCCGGCGTCCACCAGCGGCGCGGGCACGAGGTTCATCGCCGGCGAGCCGATGAATCCGGCGACGAACGTGTTGGACGGGTTCTCGTAGAGCTCTGCCGGAGTGCCGACCTGTTGCAGTATGCCGAGGTTCATCACGGCGATCCGATCGCCCATCGTCATCGCCTCGACCTGGTCGTGCGTCACGTAGATGGTCGTGATCTCGAGCCGCTCCTGCAGCTTGAGGATCTCGGCGCGGGTCGCGACGCGCAGCTTCGCATCGAGGTTCGAAAGCGGCTCGTCCATGAGGAACGCTGCCGGCTCTCGCACGATCGCACGGCCGAGAGCGACGCGCTGGCGCTGACCTCCGGACAACTGCTTCGGCTTTCGCTTCAGCAGCGGACCCAGGTCGAGGATCTCTGCAGCCTTCTTGACGCGTTCGTCGATCTCCTTCCGCGGGACCTTCTTGTTGCGCAGCCCGAAAGCGAGGTTGTTGAACACCGTCATGTGGGGATAGAGCGCGTACGACTGGAAGACCATCGCGATGTCGCGCGCGACCGGAGCAACGTTGTTCACGACACGGTCCCCGATCAACAGGCGACCATCGCTGATCTGCTCGAGGCCGGCGATCATGCGCAACGCTGTCGTCTTGCCGCAGCCGGACGGACCGACGAGCACAAGAAACTCGCCGTCGCCTGCGGTCAAGCTGAGATCCTTCACGGCTACGGTGCCGTCGTAGTTTTTCGTCACGTGCTCGAAGGTCACTGTTGCCATCAGGTGGTCGCCTCCTCCAA
>WNGI01007570.1_pt1 | contig 11287 bp, 8 predicted proteins | sample 5400621 | NCBI WGS metagenome assembly WNGI01 (sample SAMN13153374, study PRJNA577476) | soil metagenome | isolation source: 20 cm soil or saprolite under Garry oak tree replicate 1 | place: USA:California | collected 2016-06-15
TGAACGTGCTACCTATGTGAACCTTACTTTCTTCGCGCCTATTCTTATCGGGCGGCTCTTCATGCGCGCAACACGTCTGCGTCCGGAATCAGAAAACAATCTCACGATTGGGTTTCTGAATGGTGTGCTGGGAAGAGTTTTGGGAGCAGAAAGTTTGCCGCTCCGCTATTTGAATCTTCCTTTTGGAGTTTCGATTGTCTGTGTAGCAAGAAGAATGGAGTAAGAAATAGACCATTTTAGAGAGGGCACTTGTGCCCCGCATCCAACCGGAGGACAAGTCCGCTTTCTAAACGAACTATTAAAAAGCGAGTAAACATAGGAAACCAGTGAAGACTTACGAAGAAGAAACTTTAGTACGTAATGAACAAGCCACTGCTAGCCGTGGTGAGAAACCAGAGTTATCTGTTTTCCTTCCCGTCTACAACGAAGAACCAAATCTGCTGCCACTCCACGCGAAGTTAGACGAAGCTCTGAAAACTCTGGGGCGAACCGCTGAGATTATTTATGTTGATGATGGTTCGACGGACGGCAGTTTGAACATTTTGCGCGAACTGGCGCGGCTCGACAGCCGTGTTCGCGTGGTTGCTTTGCGGCGCAATTACGGCCAGACCGCCGCGATGGCCGCCGGCATCGATGCCGCCTGCGGTGAAGTGCTGATTCCGATGGACGCCGATATGCAGAACGACCCGGCTGACATTGCGCGGCTGCTAGAGAAGCTCGAGCAGGGCTATGACGTAGTTTCCGGATGGCGTAAGGACCGGCAAGATAAGTTGCTAACGCGCAAGATTCCTTCAATGCTGGCTAATCGCCTGATCTCATGGATCGGCAGTGTGCCTCTGCATGATTACGGTTGCTCGCTGAAGGCGTATCGACGCGAGTCGATCGAGGACGTTCGTCTTTACGGTGAGATGCATCGCTTCATTCCGATTTATGCCTCCTGGGCCGGCGCTCGTGTGGCCGAGATTCCCGTCGAGCACCACGCGCGCACCATGGGCAAGTCAAAATACGGCCTGTCACGCACGTTGAAAGTCGTGTTCGATCTGATGACGATCAAATTCATGGCGTCGTATCAGACGAAGCCGCTTTATATTTTTGGGACAGCCGGCTTGCTGACGTTCGCCGTGTCGTTTGTTTCCGGACTGTTCGCGCTGCTGATGAAATTTGTCTCCTGGCCCAAGCACGCGGACCTGGTCCAGACTCCGTTGCCCGTCATGGCCATGGTGTTGCTGGTTTTGGGCATCCAGTTTTTCCTGATGGGACTTCTGGCCGAGATGCTGGTGCGTACCTATCACGAGTCGCAGGCGAAATCGATTTATGCAGTACGTGAAAAGATCGGATTCGAAGAGAAGTGATTGGAATAACCGGCTGGGCCAATTTCAACGCCCGCACGCCACCAGCTGAGGGCGCGCGAGAACTCCTGCACTCAATGTGCGAACGCATGGTTCATCGCGGGCCGGATTCTGAGGGCCTGATGGTCTCAAGCGGCGTTGCCCTGGGAATGCGTCGCCTCGCAATCATTGATTTGGTGACGGGCGAACAGCCCACGTTCAATGAGGACAATAGCGTGGCCGTTATCCTCAACGGCGAAATCTACAACTACCGCGAACTCCGCCAGGATCTCGAAAAACGCGGACACAATTTCCGTAGCCAATCTGACACTGAAGTGCTGCCGCATCTCTATGAAGAGTACGGGGACGAGATGGTTCAGCAGCTGAACGGCATGTTTGCTTTTGCATTGTGGGACTCGAAACGGCGCCGGCTGCTGCTCGCGCGCGATCGCTTTGGTGAGAAACCGCTTTATTGGGCCGTGTTTGACAATACCTTGCTCTTTGCCTCAGAGCCGAAAGTTTTGCTGGCGCATCCAGCCGTCAAAAGTTCCCTAAACCTTGAGGCACTGCGCCGTTATCTCTCATTTGATTACGTGCCCGCACCGCTTACAATTTATCAAGGCATACACAAACTCCCCGCGGCGCACACCTTAACTCTCGAGGAGGGCAGGATTGAGAGCCGGTCTTACTGGTGCCTGAGCTACAAAACCAGACAACCGCCCCCAAATGAAGTTGAAGCTGCCGAACATCTACGGGAATTGCTGGCCGATTCGGTGCGCATGCGTCTGGTTTCGGATGTGCCTTTAGGGGTCTTGCTCTCAGGCGGCGTTGATTCATCGACAATCGCTGCGCTGGCAGTGCGTGCTTCATCCGAAGCCGTCAAGACGTTTTCGATTTCGTTTGCAGAATCGTCATTTGATGAGTCGGGATATGCCAGAGCGGTAGCCAAATTTCTCGGCACCGATCACCACGAGGAGCGCCTCAGCGCAAACCTGGCGGCAAACCTTGTCGGTGAAATCGGATCCTGGATGGACGAACCCTTCAGCGATCCATCGCTCGTTCCTACCTACTTATTGTCTCGCTTCACCCGCAAGCATGTGACCGTTGCCCTCGGGGGCGATGGCGGCGACGAACTCTTTGCTGGTTATCCGATGTATCGTGGCCATCGCTGGGCAGAGAGCTACTCGATGATTCCCCACGCCCTGCGTACGCACATGATCGAGCCGCTAATAGGTCTACTTCCGGTAAAGACCAAGAACCTTTCCCTTGACTACAAAGCAACGCGATTCATTGCCGGGACAAAATACGATCGTGTGGCCCGGCACCACATTTGGTTTGGTTCGTTCAGCCCGGCTGAGCAGGAAATGGTATTGACTCCGGAAGTGCTTCGCAACAGCGATCCGGATATTTATCGCGATGCGCGACAGATGTTGAATGAGTGTGATTCCTCTGATCTCGTGGAGCAGATGCAAAGTCTCGACACGCGGCTTTACCTGGCGGAAGACATACTGACGAAAGTTGATCGAGCCAGCATGGCGGTCTCGCTGGAAGTGCGCGCCCCATTCCTCGATCCCAGAGTGGCGGAGTTTGCTGCTTCGTTGCCGGCAAATTACAAACTGAGAGGTCGGAAGACGAAATACATTTTGAAACGCGCTATTACGGATTTCCTTCCTCCCTTTGTGGCGCGCCGAGGTAAGAAAGGTTTTGGTGTGCCGGTGGCTGAATGGTTGAAAGGAAAGTTGCGGCCACTGGCACGCGACCTCTTATCACCTGAACGCGTTCGCAAAGCCGGCGTTTTCAATCCTGCGTATGTAACCAAACTACAGGATGAACACGAGCGTGGCGTGGCAAACCATCGCAAGCTTCTGTGGACCTTGCTTATGTTTGAGCTCTGGCATGAGAGCTTTATCGAGACGCCGCGGCGAATTGAAACTTCCGTCATTAGTAAACATTGAGAAGAGATTTTGCGGCTTTGCCGTCTGATGTGCGGAAGGTCTCCGACCTTCCGCAGACAGTTCTGAATGTTCGGGGGCTCCGCCCCAGGGGCACAGCCCCATGATTAAAAAGGGCCTTTAACGGTGGGGCAAAGCCACCACCGCACATCAGACGGCGTAGCCGTAATTAGTTCCCTACCGACACCTCCAACAGATGGATGATTCAATAGAACGGGTGTTTGAAGATCTCTTCGAATGGTGCCGCCGGCGCGATTTTGCCGGTTACGATCCATTTGATGCGTTGAACAGCCGGCTCTTTCAGTCAACTCCTCTCCACCATTCCCGAACCGCGCGACTAATCTGGACGCAACTCTGCAAGCGATCGCTCTTGAATCTGCGCCCGCTTGCTCTCGTTTCGCCGCAAAGGAATTCAAAAGGAGTCGCTATTTTTGCCCTCGCAGCGCTCGCAAACTATCGCCGTCTGAGAACTGTGGAAGCTGAAACAGAGACGCGCGAACTCCTCAACGATTTATGGCAAATGCGAATTCAGGGTTACAGCGGCGCCGCCTGGGGTTACAACTTCGACTGGCAAAGCCGCAATTTTTTTGCGCCGCAAGGGACGCCTACGATTGTACCGACGGCTTTTGCGATACGCGCGTTGATCGAGGCGCACGAAAGTTTTGCGGATGGCAGCTATTTGCAAATGGCGCGCAGCGCTTGCGATTTCATTCTCAGTGATCTCAAGCGAAGCAATGAATCGGAAGATGAGGTTTGTTTCAGTTATTCACCCTTGGACTGCACACAGATTTTCAACGCAAGTTTGCTTGCCGGCGAGACCCTGGGGAGCGTCGGCGCGCTCACGGGAGAAAACGAGCTTTGTAGTTTAGCAGTCCGCGCCGCTCGTTATGTTGTTCACAGGCAGCTTGACGACGGCTCCTGGACTTATGGCGCTGAGCCTGGTCAGCAATGGGTAGACAATTTCCACACCGCCTACGTGTTGCTGTCGCTCTGGAGAATTGTGAAGTCGTGCAACATTGCTGAGGGTGTGTTTAATCAAGCATTGCTTCGCGGATATGAGTTCTGGCGCGAACGCTTCTTTCTTGCAGACGGGTGGCCGAAATACTACCATGACAGCCTTTATCCAGCGGATGCGCATGCGGCAGCTACGGCAATCATTACGCTTCTGGAGTTACAGGAATTGGATCACGGAGCCCTGCCGCTAGCCGAAAAGATTGCCGCATGGACTATTCGTCACCTGCGTGATCGCCAGGGGTTCTTTTATTATCAACGCCGGCGTTTTTTCACCATTCACACGGCCTACATGCGCTGGACACAAGCCTGGATGCTCTATGCGCTCGGGCGTTTGTTGGAAGTGAGGACAAGAAGAGAAACTTGACATGCCGATTAGTTCCGATGTGTCGTTGGGAAAGGACGTACAGATTTATCAGCCCGAGCTGGTGAATCTTTATGGCTGCACGATCGCTGCGGAAACAAAAATAGGGGCATTCGTCGAGATACAAAAAAAAGCATCGGTTGGGGCGCGCTGCAAGATCTCATCGCACACTTTTATTTGCGAAGGCGTGACAATCGAGGATGAAGTATTCGTCGGCCATGGTGTGATGTTCACCAACGATCTTTACCCGCGCGCCGTCAACGAAGACGGCTCGCTGCAAACAGAAACCGACTGGAGCGTGGTCTCAACACGCGTGAGGCGGCGAGCGTCGATCGGGAGTAATGCGACAATAATGGCGGGCGTGACGATTGGCGAAGCAGCACTGGTCGGAGCGGGCGCGGTGGTTACCACCGACGTGGCCGACTATGCGATCGTCGCCGGAGTTCCGGCGCGCGTAATTGGCGATGTGAGGAAGCGACTCAGCAACTTACCGAAGGCCAGGCTGGATTACGCATGATTAAAGTTGGAGTTATCGGCTATGGGTATTGGGGTCCAAACCTGGTGCGAAATTTTATGGAAGCGCCGGGCTCCACCGTTGTAAGCGTTTGCGATCTGCGCAGCGAACGGTTGGTGCAGTTGCGTGCTCGCTATCCCACGATTAAGACCGTCAGCAGTTGTTGCGAGTTGTTTGCCGATCCGGAAATTGACGCGATTGTAATCGCCACGCCCGTATCATCGCATTTTGAGTTGGGAATGGCAGCGCTGAAAGCCGATAAGCACGTGCTGATCGAGAAGCCTCTCGCGGCAAATTCAGAGCAGGCTCTCCAGTTAATTGAAGACGCCACCAGACGTAAACGTGTTCTGATGGTGGATCACACCTTTGTTTACACTGGGGCGGTACGGAAGATTCGCGAGCTAATCATCGCGAATGCTCTGGGCGACATTTACTACTACGACGCCGTGCGCGTTAACCTGGGACTTTTCCAGCACGACGTGAACGTCATTTGGGACCTCGCGATTCACGATCTTTCAATCATGGATTATGTGCTGCCAACAAAAGCGACTGCCGTATCGGCTACGGGCATCAGCCATATTCCTGGTCAACCCGAAAACGTCGCTTACATCACGCTCTTTTTTGACAATCCACAGATTGCACACGTTCACGTCAATTGGCTCACGCCGGTCAAAGTCAGGCACACTCTTATTGGCGGCAGCGACAAAATGATCCTCTACGATGATCTGGAGCCTAGCGAGAAAGTTAAGATTTATGACAAGGGCATCACCGTTTCACAAAGCCCCGAAGCGGTTTACGAGATGCTCGTCAGTTACCGTTCCGGCGACATGTGGGCGCCGCGACTTGATGCGACAGAGGCGCTGCACACCGAGGCGCTGCACTTTATTGATTGCATTGAAAACAACAAACAACCTGAGACCGATGGCCAGGCGGGCTTGCGACTGGTGCGGATAGTGGAAGCCGCGGAAAAATCTCTGCGCGGGCGTGGTCAACTGGTGGAGATTAATTAACAAAACGACATGATTCCTTTAGTAGATCTCAAAAGCCAGTATCAAAGCATCAAGAGTGAGATTGATAACGCCATCTCAGAAGTGGTCGAGAGTTGCCAGTTCATTTTGGGTCCGAAGGTTGAGTCGTTTGAAACGGATTTCGCTGCTTACTGTCAATCGCGTTTTGCTTTCGGGCTAAACTCAGGCACCAGTGCCTTGCACCTGGCCCTCCTTGCGGCGGGGGTTGGTCCGGGTGACGAGGTCATCACCGTTAGTTACACCTTTGTCTCGACCGTTGCCTGTATCTTACATACCGGAGCAGCGCCGGTCCTGGTCGATATAGATCCACTTACCTGCAACATCGATCCGCTGAAGATCGAAGCAGCGATTACTCCGCGCACTAAGGCGCTCATGCCGGTGCATCTATATGGAAGCTGCGCCGACATGGATCCCATCATCGATATCGCGCGCAGGCACAACCTGACTCTGATCGAGGATGCGGCGCAAGCTCACGGCGCGGAATACAAGGGGCGGCGCGCCGGCAGCATGGGAGACCTTGCATGTTTCAGTTTTTACCCGGGAAAGAACCTGGGCGCCTATGGCGAAGGCGGAGCGGTTGTAACTAACAACGAAACTTATGTCGATCTGATCAAGCAACTGCGCGATCAGGGACAGAGCAAAAAGTATCTTCACGAGCGTGTTGGTTACAACTATCGTATGGAAGCGATTCAGGGTGCAGTCCTGGGCGTAAAGCTTAAGCATCTCGACAATTGGAACATGGCGCGGCGCCAGCACGCCGCCGCTTACCGGCGTGAGCTAGCGGATACGGGCGTACGCTTGCTGGAACCTGACAGCTCGTCTGCCCATCACATTTTTCCCTTGTTCACTGAGCAGCGCGATGAGTTGAGGGCGCATCTCGAAGCAGCCGGCGTGAGTACGGGCGTTCACTATCCGATTCCCGTCCACCTGCAACCCGGATTCAACAACCTTGGATACCAGGAAGGCGATTTGCCGCAAACAGAACGCGTTTGTCGGGAGGTGCTGTCACTTCCAATGTATCCCGAACTCTCGAATGAAATCGTGATGCAAATTGCGGATTCGGTGCGGCAGTTCTGCCGGCAAGCGGTTGCGGTCCATCCCTAAGCCGGTCCATCAGACTGCGAGCGGATCGCCAATTTAGCCGCGGATTAACGCGGATTACGCGAATCTGAAAAGTTTGTAATATGCTGTACTCCTTTTTTGGTCTGATCCGCGGCTATCGACGTTAATCCGCGGCCTACTGCCGGGTTCTTCCCCATGCGAATCTGGATCGATCTGGCAAACTCACCGCATGTACCATTCTTTCGCTCGCTCGCCAATGAATTCATGCGACGTAATCACGAAGTCGCAGTCACTGCCCGAGCGTTCGCCGAAACTGTCGAATTAGCTGAAGCGGCCGGGTTTGCTCCGCAAGTTATTGGCGGGCACGGCGGCGGGAAACTCTCCGGTAAGGCCGGCAATCTGGTGCAACGCGCGCTGGCCCTCGCGCGCTGGGGGCGCGGTCGCGATCTCGATTTGGCGCTCAGCCACAACTCATACTCACAAATCCTGGCGGCGCGGGCGCTTTCCTTAAGATCCGTCACGCTGATGGATTATGAGCATCAACCGGCAAACCACCTGGCCTTTCGTCTGGCGTCGCGCATCATTGTTCCGCGCGCGTTTCCCGAAGCATCCCTGGCTCGTTTCGGCGCCAGGGCTGCGAAGGTAAAGCGATATGACGGCATCAAGGAAGACGTTTACCTCGCTGACTTTCAAAGTGATCCGGAGTTTGAAAAGCAACTAACGGCACTGGGCATTAGTACGATGGACGTGCTGGTGACCGTACGTCCTCCCGCCAGCGAAGCGCTTTATCATCGCTTCGAGAATGAACTGTTTGACCAGCTACTCGCGCGTCTTTCAGTTACGCCTTCGGTAAAAACTATTCTGTTGCCTCGCAACGACGCCCAACGAAAGATCTATGGCGCGCGCGCGGGTCCCCAACTAATCTTTCCGCCCGGCCCGATTGATGGTGGAAATCTGATTGCCCGCAGCGATCTGGTCGTCAGCGCAGGAGGGACGATGAATCGTGAGGCTGCCGCCCTGGGAATCCCCGCGGCATCAATTTACCTGGGCGAATGGGGTGCCATAGATGAAGAGCTCGTAAGGGAAGGAAGGCTGCGAAGAATTTGCACGCCCGAGGATGTTCGTCAATTGCCAGTTCAAAAGAAGGCAACTGCGACCGCCCGCCGCGCGGTCTGTGTCGCCTCTCAAGTAGCTGATCTAATACTCGAAGAGTAATCTTTTGCTATCCTATGCGCCGGTGTACCGTCACGGTCGTTAGTTTAGATGCGGCGCTTGTGCCGCTGACCGGGCGGGGAACAAGTCCCCTCTCTAAACGGTCAGTAGGTTTGTGAGCACCCAAGAAGTCAGTGAGAGAAGTCGTGCGAGTGGAGCAGATAAAAAACCCGTTGGTTGAAGCGAGAATCGTGCGTGCCCCTTCACGTGCGCCCCACTGGGTCATCCCCACAATTAAAGCGGCTCTGGTAGTGACAGACGGCCTGATCGCGGCGGTGTCGTTTGGCGCGGCCTTCTACCTGCGTGAAGGCGGGCCAATACTTAACCAGACCCACCCTGATACCTTCGGCTGGAGCGCAAGGTTTGCTCCTTACGGGGCGCTGCTGCTCTTTGTAACCCTGATAAGAGTGCTGGCGCTTCGTTACTATGATCTCTACCGGCTGCGCGGCGAGTTCTCTTTTTTCGACGATGGCATAAGGGTCTTTAAATCAACGGCTATCGGATCGCTACTGATCGTGGCGGCCGCGTTTTTGTATCGCGGTGGGTTCCATTACCGGGCCTTCTCATACGCTCGCAGCGTATTCATCCTCGATTTTCTGATTGCCCTGGGTAGCTTCTATGCGATACGGCTGCTGGTGCGCAGCGCTCAGACGTTTTTCCGATTGCGCGGCATCAACCTTATTCCGACACTGGTGGTTGGGCGCGGCCCGGAAGCGGCATTCTGCATTAAGGAGATGAGCGAACGTCCCTCGCTCGGATATCGCGTGATAGGCACGGTCGATAGCGGCACTCTCAGCACAGAAGTGCAAGCGACCTATGAAGGAGTACCGGTGGTAAGCGATCTCTCGGGACTGCCGGAAGCGATTCGCGCATCTGGTGCTAATGAAATCATCATCGCTGACTCACACGTCGATGGAGACGCACTGTTTGACGTGATGATGCGTTGCGGCCGGCGTCGTGGAGTGGAGTTTCGTATCGCGCCCAGCCTTTTCAATTGTTTACCGAGTAAGACGGAAGTTGATCAAATTGGCGCCTTGCCGATGATCAGACTTTTTCGCGAGCCACTGTCGGATTTCGCGCGTGGCACCAAGCGTATTTCCGATATCATCATCGCCGCTTTCACTCTCGCGCTGCTCTCGCCGTTCTGGCTGTTGATTGCGTTGCTCATAAAGTTTGATTCGAAAGGCCCGATCTTCTATGCGCAGGAGCGTGTGGGCATGGACGGAAGGATTTTTGTTGTTTACAAGTTCCGCACCATGCGCGTGGATGCCGATAGCGAAATCCACCGGGAATATCAGCGAAAGTTTATCGCGGGACACGCCGAAGCCAATGTGGGAGACGCGAGGAAACCTGCGTATAAACTGCGCGACGATCCGCGCATTACGCGCGTCGGACGCATCCTGCGGCGCTTGAGTCTTGATGAAGTGCCGCAGCTTATCAATGTCCTTCGTGGCGACATGAGCGTGGTTGGTCCGCGGCCGCCGATTCCCTACGAAGTCGAAGCTTACGAGTTGCGACATCGCAAGCGTCTCGACATGAAGCCGGGGTTAACCGGACTGTGGCAGGTGTCTGGCAGAAACCGTTTGCCTTTTGAAGAGATGGTGAAGCTGGATCTTTTCTATATCGAGAACTGGTCGCTGCTTTTTGATATGAAGATTATCCTCCGGACTGTGCTCGTCATGCTGCGCGGCGATGGCTATTAGGTTTGGTCCTTCAAATCGAGGTTGATAGGTTGTGGGTTCTTGAGTCGCGAAACCAAGGTGAAAGAGGAAACGCAGGTTACCAGCCAGGCCGCGAAAGTGCTTGATGGCGCGATTGTCGCCTTTCTTTTTTTGTTTGCGGCCGCTGCCCCAAACTCGATCGCCGCCACTCAAAGCGCCTGGTTGATCGGAATGGCTCTGTGGCTGGCCCGATTTGCGTTTCGTCCGCGGCCGAAGCTTTATCGAACGCCGATCGATTATTTTGTCCTCGGCTTCTTTATCCTCACCGGTTTATCGTCTGTTCTCTCCTACGAGCCGATGGTTTCCATCGGAAAACTGCGGGCAGCCAGTCTCTTCACCATCATTTATCTCTTCGCGGAGAATGTGCCATCGCTGCGAGTGGTGCGCTTGCTCGCGCTCACGCTCATCTCTGCGTGTATGGTCAATGTATTCTACACGGCAGGCGAGCGCCTCCTGGGGCGTGCCGTCAGAGTTCATGGTGTCTCTGAGAATAGTCCTCTTTACAAAGCCGGCATTCGAGATGGTGACACGCTGCTGGAAGTGGACAAGCAAAAGCTGACCGACCCTCAGGAATTGGTTAGCGCTCTCTCAAAACCAGACAAGAGACCGGCGGCTGTTCTGACTTATCGACATGAGTTGCAACCGGTTTTCAAAGTCCCGCGAGGTAGTGTTCTTCCTGGCAGTAATCCGTTGGAACAACTGGGCATCGGAAGCTGGTCCAGGGGACGCGAGTGGCGAGCAACGGGGTTCTATGGCCAGTTTGTTACTTATGCTGAAGTCCTGCAGTTGATCATAGCCCTTACGATGGGACTCTTCGTGAGTCTGCAGATCAAACGGAGTTGGGCCGGAATCTTGTTGCTTCTTGCGTTGGCTGGATTCGGTCTCGCGTTGTTATTAACTGTCACCCGCGCGTCCTGGCTTGGTTGTTTAGTTTCCACCTTGCTCATTCTGCTGCTGGGCGTGGGCCGACGCACTTTAATCCTCATCACCGTGGCGGCAATTCCGCTCATCCTCGCGGGCCTATTCGTTCTGCAGCAGAAACGCAACGTCAACTTTATCGACCAGGCAGATCAATCGACAACCTGGCGCGAAACT
>WNGI01005664.1_pt1 | contig 11285 bp, 6 predicted proteins | sample 5400621 | NCBI WGS metagenome assembly WNGI01 (sample SAMN13153374, study PRJNA577476) | soil metagenome | isolation source: 20 cm soil or saprolite under Garry oak tree replicate 1 | place: USA:California | collected 2016-06-15
CAGCCGGGGCGGCGATCTCTCTGCTCGCGCCGGCGGGGCGGACAAGCTCGTCGAGGAAGAGGGCGCGCAGCTTCTCCTGGTCGATGCGCACCCCGCTTTCCGACGGGATGACCGAGACGACCTGTTCCGCGTTCAGGCGGAACTTCGCGCTCTTGCCGGGGTGATCGAGCACCGTCCCGAGAGCCGCGACCCACGACGCGACGCGCTCGTTCGCGAGCGAGACCGTGTACCGGTAGCGGGCGGACGGGGCGATGGCGTCGCCGGGGATCGCGGGGAGCTCACCGGGCTTCGCCGTGACGCGGTCGATGATGACAAGCGTCGAGAGGCTCGCGGGACTCTCCTCCCACGTGCGGTCCTCGACCCGCACCGTGAGCGGCGTCGTCACCGCCGTCGCCCGTGCGTACGCCTCATCGAAACCTGACGCGTCGACCTCCGGATACGCCGAGCGCACGCGGAGCGCGACGTCGCGATCGCCGAGGGAGTCGGCGGACAGAAGTCCCGCGACCGTCGCAGGGCGATCGACGATACGGCCGAGCTCGGGGTGTGTGACCTCGAGCCCCTTCGCGCCGACGCGCAACTGCCCGGCGACCGGCGCGCGATCGATCTCGACCGCCGCGCTCGCGACCCACCGATCGAGCGCGTCGTTCTGGGGACGCATCGCGAACGGGATCCGCCCGACGCCGCGAAGCGCATCGATCCACGCGTTCGCGCGATCGACGAGCGAACCGTCCTTACCGTAGGTGAGCGCCGCGGCGACCGCGGCGTCGACGTCAGGAGCGATGCCGAGCGATCCGTTCGTCGCGCGCCAGGTGTGGGCGCCGTCGGTCAACGTCACGCTGGCAGCGTTCCATGGGACGACGAGCTCACTCTGCAGGCGCGCTCGGATCTGGGCTTCCTCGAGCGAGCCGATCGCGACGCCACCGATGGTCAAGCCGGGAAGCGCGCGGTGCACGTACCCCGCGGACGCTGCGGCGGCGCACGCGAGCGCGACCGCGACGACGACGAGGGGCGCGAGGATGAGCTTCCAGACGAAGCTGCGCTCACGACGGACCGTCTGCTCGCCGCTTCGCGCAAGGACCGCCATGTTGTCTGTCGCCTCCCCGAGCGCCATCCGCACTCACCAAACGATCGAGCAAGGTGCGTGCCCTGAACCGTCCGCCCGCTTGCCCGCCGTGAACTTTCTACTTCTGTAAACGAACGAAGTGTCACCGCCGTTCCGATGGCGACGCGACTGATTTGACACGCGCGTAACTACTACGTCTGTCGTTTAGGCGACGTTCACGTTGCTTGAGTGACACATTCAAAGAAACATGACCGCGCTCGGATCCGCAAATCGACCTACGCAAGCTGCTTGAGAGACCGGTGAGCGGGACACTAAGCGATGCGGCCCTTCATCAGATTGAGCGACGAGCGGTTCATCCGCGAGGAGCGAATCCACCAGCCTCGAGCAAGGTGTCGAGTCACGGAGGCGGCAGCCGACGGGACGAGATGCTTGAGGAGGAGCGAATCCACCAGCCTTGAGCAAGGTGTCGAGTCACGGAGGCGGCAGCCGACGGGACGAGATGCTTGAGAAAGAAAGGCCCGGCACCCCAGGGGAGCAGGGAGTGCCGGGCCGTTAGGCGGAACTGGCCGACGGGCGGGTCGGCCAGAGGCCTGACAGAGGGAGTCAGCTACACCCGGTCGTGTCTCCGCAGTTTTCGCACTTGTGGCAGGTGCCGCTGCGGACGGTGAGCCAGCCGCACCGTGGGCACGGCGGCGCATCGGGTGTGGAGTTGAGTCGGCGGTAGCCTGGGGCCGCGGCGATCGGAGCGGACGCGTGACCGTTGCCCCCGCCGTTCGTCGACGGTGCTTCCGGCGTCGCGAGCTGAACGACGCGGTTCAGCAGCTCGAGCTGCGGCGTGGCGTCGGCGACCTCCGTCGTCCGGATGAGGCCGAGGGCCGCGCGATCCTCCTGTGAGAGGAAACGGTTGCCGAGCCAGCGGAAGACGTAGTCCACGATCGATTTCGCGAATCCGATCTCGGGGTTTCCGGTCCAGCCGGAGGGCTCGAAGCGCATGTGACCGAACTTCTCGACGAGATGGGAAAGCGGGACACCGTATTGGAAGAGCAGCGACACGCTGGTCGCGAAGGCGTCCATCATCCCCGACAGCGTCGAGCCTTCCTTCGCCATGGTCACGAAGAGCTCGCCGGGTGTTCCGTCGTCGAAGAGTCCGACGGTGATGTAGCCCTCGTGCCCTTCGATCGAAAACTTGTGCGTCAGCGACGCGCGGGTGTCGGCGAGGCGCCGGCGCGAGGGACGGGTGACCTCGACGACCCGCTCCACCACCCGCTCGACGACGGTTTCGGCGGTCGGCTTCGTGTTCGATTCTTTGTTCGTGACGTTGACCGGCTGGACTTTCTTGCTGCCGTCGCGGTAGATCGCGATCGCCTTGAGCCCGTGCTTCCACGCCTCGGTGTACGCCTCGGCGACGTCGTCGACGCTCGCGGTCTCGGGCAGGTTCACGGTCTTGCTGATCGCGCCAGAGATGAACGGCTGGACCGCGCCCATCATCTTGATGTGCCCCATGTGGTGGATCGAGCGGTGGCCGTTCTGGGGAACGAACGCGCAATCGAAGACCGCGAGATCCGTCTCGCGAATCCCGGGCGCCCCCTCGATGGTGCCGTACTGCTCGATGTACGTCGTGATGGTGCCGGCCTCGGTCTCGCTGTAGCCCAGCCGTCGCAAGGCTGACGGGACGGTCCCGTTCACGAGCTTCAGCATCCCGCCACCGACGAGCTTCTTGTACTTCACGAGCGCGATATCCGGCTCAACGCCGGTCGTGTCGCAGTCCATCATGAAGCTGATCGTCCCGGTCGGAGCGAGCACCGTGGACTGCGCGTTCCGGTAGCCGTTCTCCTTCCCGCCACTCACGACGTCATCCCAGGCCTGACGCGCGGCCGAGAGGAGGCTTGCCGGGAGGAGCTCGTCGCGGATGCGGTAGGCGTGCATCCGGTGCATCTGCATCACGCGGTCGTGCGCATCCTTGTTCTTCGGATACGCCTCGTATGGCCCGACCGCCCCGGCGATGCGCGCGGACTGCGCGAACGCGGCGCCCGTCATCAACGCGGTGATCGCGGCCGCGTATGCGCGACCTTCGTCGGAGTCGTACGGCAGACCGCGCTGCATGAGCAGCGCACCGAGGTTGGCGTATCCAAGACCGAGCTGACGGTGCGAGCGCGCGTTCGCCGCGATCGCGGCTGTCGGATAGTCGGAGTACCCGACGAGGATCTCCTGGGCGGTGAACACGATGTCGACGGCCGCTCGGAATCGGTCGACGTCGAACTCGCCGTCGCTGTGGACGAAACGCAGGAGATTGAGCGACGCGAGGTTGCAGGCCGAGTCGTCGATGCTCATGTACTCGGAGCACGGATTGGAGCCGTTGATGCGGCCCGACACCGGCGAGGTGTGCCAGTCATTGATCGTCGTATCGAACTGCATCCCGGGATCGCCGCATTCCCACGCCGCCTCCGCGATCTCGCGGAGGAGCGCACGCGCTTTCACCGTCTCGATGACCGCGCCGTCGACCCGCGCGGTGAGCTCCCAGTCGGCGTCCGCGGCCGCGTGCTTCATGAATTCATCGGACACGCGGACGGAGTTGTTGGCGTTCTGGAATTGAATGGACTGCCAGGCGTTGCCGTTCAGGCTCATGTCGTAGCCCATCTCGCCAAGCGCCCAGGCCTTCTTCTCTTCCCGCGCTTTGCACCAGATGAACTCGCGGATGTCCGGGTGGTCGGCGTCGAGAATCACCATCTTCGCCGCACGACGCGTCGTCCCGCCCGACTTGATCGATCCCGCGACCGAGTCCGCACCGCGCATGAACGAGACGGGCCCCGACGCGAATCCCCCACCCGAAAGGTTCTCTTTCTGTGAGCGGATTCTCGACACGTTCACGCCCGAGCCGGACCCGCCCTTGAAGATGATCCCTTCGTTCCGGAACCAGTCGAGGATCGAATGCATGTCGTCCTCGACCGACAGGATGAAGCACGCCGAGGCCTGCTGGGGAATGCCCTCGACGCCGATGTTGAACCAGACGGGAGAGTTGAACGAGGCGAGCTGGTGGACCATGAGGTATTTGAGCTCGTCCGCGAAGACGTCTCGGTCGGCGTCGCTCGCGAAGTAGCCGGCTTCGGACCCCGCCCGCGCGATCGTATCGACCACCCGGTCGACCATCTGCTTGACGCTCCACTCGCGTACCGGGCTTCCGAGCTTGCCTCGGAAGTACTTGGAGGCGACCACGTTCGTCGCCGTCTGCGACCAGAACTTGGGGACCTCGACGCCTTTTTGCTCGAAGACGTTCCCGGCGTCGCCTGGGATGACCGAATCGCGAAGCTCCCATTCGATGTCGCCGTAGGGGTGGATGCCCTCGCGAGTGAAGCGACGCTCGACACGAAGGCCCTTCGCCTCGGCCGCGTGCTGGACAGACTCCTGCGCTATCTCCGCGATCGCCATATGCGCGCCCCCCTAGAAAGCCGTGATGTTCGCTGCGCTGCAGAGCGCCCTGAGAAGAAGGAGAAGGAGCCTCTCGCACTCCTGGGAAGCGGACGGCCGACGGGTCATCTGTTAGACCCTCCTTCTTGCTTCTTCCTCAGCTACCACTACATCTTGGACACGATCCGCACACCGGCCCAACATCTAGCGGCCGCGCAGGAGGGGAATGATGCTCGTCGGACGAGCGATGTCAAGGGCTAGGGGTCATCAGCTTCTTGGCCCCATATCTGGTATCGCACGCAATTTGGACACCGCCAGCACCGCGCCCCAATCTGGGCGCGTCCGTTCAGGCGGGGGCGCCGACGAGGATCGCGCGCGCGGCTTCGACGAACGTCCGCATGCCCGCACGAAGGTCGTCCTCTTTGATGTTGAGCGCGGGAATGAACCGCACGACCTGATCGTGGAAGCCGCAGGTGATGAGCAGCACGTCTCGCTCGAGCGCCGCGCCGACCGCGGCTTTGGACACAGCCTTGTCGTCAAACTCGGCGGCGACCATCGCCCCGAAACGGCGGATCTCGCGAAGCCGCGGATGCGATCGCAACGGCGCGAGCTCCTCCACCATGATCTCGCCGAGCCGCTCCGCGCGAGCAACCAGACCTTCGTCGCGAATGACCTGCAGCGTCGCGAGGCCGGCCGCGCAGGAGACCGGGTTCCCGCCGAACGTCGAGCCGTGCGTGCCGGTGCGCCAACGCTCCATCCGCTCGCGACTCGAGACGACGGCGCCCAGGGGCATTCCCCCGCCCAAGGCCTTCGCGAGGGTCATGACGTCCGGCGTGACGCCGACCTTCTGGGCGGCGAACCACGCGCCGGTCCGTCCCATACCCGTCTGCACCTCGTCGAATACAAGGAGCGCACCGATCTTCGTCGCGAGCTCGCGAAGCCGGCGCAGGAATGACGCCGGCGCCGCCACGTAGCCGCCCTCACCGAGAACCGGCTCGATGAGGATCGCCGCGACGTGCTCCGGAGGAACCTCGTGCTCGAGCATCGCCTCGAGCTCGGCGAAGCAATGCGCCTCGCAGGCCTCCAGGTCATGGGCGTCGGGGAGCGCGCACGCCAGCGGATACGGGAACGGCGCCACGTAGACCTCGGGAAGGAGCGCGCCGTAGCCGCGTTTGTACTGCGCCTTCGAGGTGGTGAGCGACGCTGCGCCGACCGTGCGGCCATGGAAGCCACCTCGGAAGGTGATGATCGCCTCGCGCGCGGTCGTCTGACGCGTGAGCTTGATCGCGCCCTCGATCGCCTCGGCGCCGCTGTTGCCGAAGAAGACGGTGTCGAGGCCCCTCGGCGTGATCGTGGCGAGCGCCTCGGCGAACGCGATGCTCGACTCGTACTTCGCGACGCCCACCGAGATGTGCATGAGGCGCTGCGCCTGTTCCGTCACCGCCTTCACGACGCGGGGATGTGCGTGGCCGACCGCGGTCACCGCGATGCCGCACGTGAGATCGAGCACGCGCCTGCCGTCGGTCGTCTGCAGCCAGCTGCCCTCGCCGCGGTCGATCGAGAGCCAGGTGTAGTGACCGAGGACCGGCGGGAGGACCTTCCGCGCACGCGCTTCGAAATCGGCCATCGTCCCCACTCTATCCGGGACGACGCTCGTCGGTTTCCGACGCGACGAGGATCTGGAGCGTCGCGCGGTCTTCGCCGATGACCCGCACGCGATATCCCGGGATCCCGGAGCGGAGCGCGGCCGCGAGACGATCGGTGCCTTGATAGCTCACGCGCACCTTGAGCACGCCGTGTCGGTAGTACTCGGTCCGCAGCTGTCCGACTCCTTTGACCTTTCGCAGCGCGAGCTCGAAGCGATGCCAGTCGTCGGGGGTCGGAAGTGGCGTCACGACGAGGTCGATCTCCCCTGGCCCAGGAGCGGCGCGCTGCGATGGGATCGCGGGCTCCGGTTTCTCGTTCTCATCGGTGAGCGCTTTCTTGATGAGATCACGCTGTTCGCGGTCCTCGCGCGCCGGAATGAGCCGCGGCTTGGGGGCGGCCGGGATCGGTGCGTCGAACCGCGCGGCAGGCGGCTCCGGCGGCGCGTCCTTCTTCTTCTCCGGCTCGGCGGGACGCGGCTGTCGCGCGCCGATGCGCGTGGCGAGATCGACGACGTCCTCGCCCTTCTTCTTCTTGGCGTCCTTCGGCTCGTCCTTCGGCATTCCTAACCTCGCGCGATCACCGACACGATGAGCGTCGCGATGATGGCAAGCGCAAGCAAGAGGAGCACAAGCAAGGCCACCCGCGGCGGCACCCCGCGGCGACTGCGGACGAGCGCGCGCTCGATGCCCCGGCGGAGGTCGTCGGCGGTCGCATCCTTGCGCAGCCAGCCACGCCCGGCGGGAAGCCGAGAGGCGAGCCGGGCCCCATCCATCGCGTTCCCCGACAGCACGATCGTCGGCATCGCGAGCGCCTCCGTCCGGCCGACCTCGACGAGCACACCGTCGACAAGCGCGACATCGGCGGTCCAGCCATCGACTCCGGCCCTGACCTGTTCGAGCGACTGCACGCGCCGGGTGTCGTACCGGTCCTCGATGCGGAGCAACGCCTCGAGCCCCGAGCCGATGCCTGGATGTCCGACGACGAGCAGCACTCTCGGCCGCGTGATGCGCCGAATTCTGCCTTTCCTTGCGGCCTTCGTATACGCTCTTCCGCACACGCGGGGGGTGGCCGAGGAAGAGAGCGAGCGGGGGTGACCGCGTGTCCGACGATTCGCAGCAATTAGGCGCGTCCGGCGACATCATCGGCGCCCTCTCCGACCGTGTCAGCGAGCTCACCAAGCGCGTCGCGACCCTCGAGTCGGACCTGGACTCGGCGCGCAAACGGGTCTCGGTCTACGAGGAGTTCGATGCGACCGTCCGCGAGGCGCTCGCCGGCGCGCTCCGCGCCGCGCACCAGATCCGCGCCCGCGCCGAGAGCGCCGCCCAGCAGATCCTCGAGCAAGCCCGCGAAGAGCGGAAGATGCTGCTCAAGGAGATCGAGCGCCTCCGAGAAGAGCGTGACGGCCTCGTCGACGAGATCGCCTCCACACGACGGAGTGGCCTATCGGCGCTGCGCGGCCCACGCCGCGAGGCGGCGCCCGTAGCCGGAGAGAAGACCGCCGAGGAGCACGCGACCGAGGCACGCACGATGGCCGCGGACGCGCTCCGCGGCGTCTTCGGTGAGCTTCTCGAGGACATCCGCAAGCAGGCCGGCGCCGCGGCGGACGCCGCCCGCGACGCGAGCGCCGCGGCCGAGCAGGCGCGAACGGCGCAAGAGGGAGCGCGCGCCGCACAGGAGCGCGCGCGCATCGCCGAAGAGGAGACCAGGCGCAGCGCTGAGATACAGCGGGCGGCCGACGCCGAGCGCGCGGCGGAAGCGAGGCGCGCGACCGAGCAGGCGCAACGTGAAGCCGACGCGGGCCGGTCGCTCGAGGCGGACCGCGCGGCGGAGTCCGCGCGTGTCGCGCAGGAAGCGATGCGCGCCGCGCAGGAAGCGGTGCGCGCCTCCGAAGCGCAGCGCGCCGCTGACTCCGAGCGCACCGCCGCCGAGGTCGAGCGCGCGGGCGTCGCGGCTCGCGACGCTGAGGAAGCGCGCCGCCTCGAAGAGGAGCGTCGCGCGCAGCAATGGCGAGAGGAAGACGAGCGCCGTGCGGCCGAGCGTCGAGCGGATGATGCGCGCCGGGTCGAAGAGGCTCGCCGCGCGGACGATGCAAGACGGGCGGCGGCCCTCGAAGTGGAGCGGATCGCCGAAGCCGCGCGCACGGCGGAGGCCTCCGCCCGCGCGGCGCAGGAGGCGGCGCGCGCCGCCGAGGCCGCGAGGGCCGCGCAGGCGCGTCCGGCCGTCGAGGAAGAGGAGATCTTCGGCACCGCTCAGCAGGCGCCGCAGGCGCCTCCCGAAAGGCCGGATTTGGTCGTCGTGGAGCGTTCCGAGCCTGCACAGGTGGCGGAACCGGAGCAAGTCACTCTTGAGAGGGAAGAGCCGGCGGCGCCGACAAGCAACATTGTCCTGATGCTTTCGCCCGTGCCGTCCTTTGCGCGGCTCGTCGAGATCGAACGGCGTATCCAGGCGCTCGCGCAGGTCCGTACGCTTTACGTGCGTGACTTCCGCGGTGGGATCGCGACGCTCGCGCTCGGGCTGCGCGTGCCCATGTCCGTCGACGAGCTCTGGGCCGCGATGGCGGCCCTCGAACAGCCCCGTTTCGCGATGCAGCGGAGCGGCGGCAATACCTTGGAGCTACGGATCGAGGGCGAGGCCGGCGCCGGCGTCGCGTAAGGATCCCGCGTGAGCCTCCGCCTCGACGCCGACTTCTGGTCTGCGCGCATGGCGTACCTCGCGAAGCTCGCCCGCGCTGACGCGATCGCGATCGTCCTCCAGATGAAGGGCAACGGCTACGTGACCTATGTCGCCCACAACCTTCCCGGAGAGGTCGCGTGGGGCAATGGTGCCGCCGCGGCGCTCCTCGGAAAAGCGTTCGCGCAGCGGGTTCCCGACCAGACCACGGATGGCGTCGCGATCCCGCTCGCCGACGGCCGCACCGCCGACGCCTTGGCGGTCTCGCCGGTCGTCTGGAAGGACCAGCTCGTCGGAGGTCTCGCCGCGCTCCAGGTCGGACGCGCGTTTGGCGCCGACGATGTCGCCGGACTCGGACGCGTCGCCGAGCTCGTCGGTCTCGAGCTCGCAGAAGCGAACGCGCTCTGGCGCGCCCAGCGTCAGCAGCAGGACGCGGAGACGAAGCTGCGCGCGACGCGCGACCTCCAGGCGATCATCCGCCGCGAGCGCGATCCGAATCAGCTCCTCGAGCGGGCGACGTCGCAGCTCGCGGAGGTCTTCGGCGCCGATGGCGTCTCGATCATGCTCGCCGACGCCCAGGGCGAGCTCTCTGTGCGTAGCTCGCATGGCCTCTCCGACGCCGCACGGCACGATCGGAAAAAGGTCGGGGAGGGCATCTCCGGGCGGGTCGCGCAGACCGGAAAGGCGATCCTGCTCTCGGGCCAGGTGCAAGGCGGCTCGGACCCGACCGCGAGCGAGTCAATGATCGCGCCCCTCCGGGTCGGCGGGCGAACCCTCGGCGTCGTGAACGTGAAGCACCGCTCACAGCAGGAGCGTTACGGGCAGGCGCACGTCGATTCGCTCGCGCAGGTCGCGTCCGATATCGCCGCGGCCTTGCTGACCGCCGAGGAGTTTCAGCGCGCCGAGGAGGATCGCCGTCAGGCGCTTGTCCTCTACGAGCTCTCGCGTTTCGCCACGCTCGGAACCGACCCGCAGAGCGACCTCGAGAGCGCGGTCGCGATGCTCGCGGACAACCTGCGACACGACGCGGTCGGCGTCTGGGCCGCCGAGGAACATCACCTGCACCTGCGCGCCTCGACCGGGTACGGCGACGTGCTGCCGGCCGACATCTCGACCACCTCGGGATCGGACACCGTCCTGGCCCAGGTGCTGCGCGAGCGCCGCACGGCGACGGCGACGTACGGCATGTCCGAAGACCGCCCCGATTGGGCCGCGCTCTCGTCGACCCGTTTTCTGCTCACGCCGATCGGCAGCGCGCTCACCGGCACCGTGCTCGGCGTCCTCGTGCTCGGGCGCGCGACCACGCCGTATCTCACGAGCGATGCTGACTTCTCCGCGACGCTCGGGGAGTACCTCGCGGGAATGCTGCAGAAGACCGCGTCGTCGGACGTCCTCCAGCGGACCGCGACGAACGAGCGCCGGAAGATCGCCCAGGAGCTGCACGATGGCCTCGCCCAGGAGCTCACGGGGGTAGTGCTCGCGCTCGAGGGCTGCCAGCGCGCGCTCGAGCGTGACCCATCGGTCCTCGCCCCACAGCTCGCGAAAGCCGCGCGCGACGCGCGCGCGACGCTCTCCGACGTCCGCCAGTACATGGCCGCGCTCCGACAGACCGAGGAGTCGGGTGGGCTCAACCTCCCCGTCGCGGTGTCCCGCCTCATCGACGACCTGCGCCGGCAGAGCGGACTCACCGTCGACCTCGAGGAGACCGGTACCGAGCGCGACCTCGAGCCGTTCGTGGAGCGCGCCCTCATCCGGATCGTCGGCGAAGGCCTCCGCAATGTCGCGCAGCATGCGGGAGCGACGAACGCGAAGGTCGTGCTCCGCTACGACAGCGACCAGGTCGTCGCGACGATCGAGGACGACGGCAAGGGATTCGAGTCAACTGAGCTTGAGACCGCGGAGGAGCGGGGACACTACGGCATCGTCGGCATGCGCGAGCGCGCCGAGGGTGTGGGTGGTCAGCTCGTCGTCCGGAGCGAGGCGGGCCGCGGGACGATCGTCCGCGCGTCGATCCCCTATCGCGCCGTCACCGAGGAGGGGACGCCCGCGTGGGCCGACACGGTCGAGGACACCGACCAGCACGGCGCGATCGAAGATGTTGAGCGCAGCGAGAAGGCGAGCTTCCTTGGGAGGCTCTTCGGACGATGACCGCCGCCGTCCCGCCGGGCCAGGTCCGCAAGATCCGTGTGCTGCTCGCGGACGACCACGCGCTCGTCCGGAGCGGTCTCCGCTCGATCCTCGAGCACGAGCCCGAGATCGACGTGGTCGGCGAGGCCGGCGACGGCCACGAGGCGCTCGCGCTGGCGCAGGAGCTCCTCCCCGACGTCATCCTCATGGACATCAAGATGGGCGACTGGGACGGCGTGACGGCGACCCGCCGCGTTCGCAATTCCGTCCCGTCGTCGCGGGTCATCGTCCTCACGAACTACGACGAGGATGACCTCGTGTTCAGCTCGATCCGCGCCGGCGCGTCGGGGTACCTGCTGAAGGAAGTCACCGG
>WNGI01010808.1_pt1 | contig 11285 bp, 18 predicted proteins | sample 5400621 | NCBI WGS metagenome assembly WNGI01 (sample SAMN13153374, study PRJNA577476) | soil metagenome | isolation source: 20 cm soil or saprolite under Garry oak tree replicate 1 | place: USA:California | collected 2016-06-15
GGAACTAAGGCTAGCCCCTGCGGGGCAGCTGTGCCCTCTTTTAGGAAAGATCGACGCGTGTAACGACATGCGCTAATCACTAGTCTGGTAAGCCGCATACGCCCAAGTATCGTGTTTGCCGCACTTGGTACAGACAACTGCACAGGAATAGCACTTTGCTAATCCTAGTTCTCACGCTTAGTAACAATCGCGCCAGGGCATTATTGTCATCAGAAAAAATTGGCTGAGAACGTCCGAAATGGCGTCGTGTACATACGCGGCCTTATTCGCGTCCAGGTATGGACTAATTGTACAGGATTGACATGTGCCGAGGCGGCCATGTCGTGATGGTCAAAATGCCTTATGTCTTGCTCTATGATTTCCTGCAGGGTATAGGTAGCGACCCGCGCTTAGCCTGAGCGTTTACACGCCGCCAGCTTTGTTGTATTCGGAAACTGTGGTGCGCCGATGGTTGAGGTACACGGCACTGATAGGTTGATGGTCGTTGAACCGGTTTCTTAGTTAACCGGACGGGTTTCCATATATGGAAGTTTACAGGAAAACTTTGCAATGAGGCAGTCGGGCTGTCGCTGCGGCGATGGCCATGCACCATACGCGAACCACCGCACAGAGACCCAGCGGTGCATTGCGTTGGGAAAACGTGTGAAATACGTCATTTCGCTTTGTATGTTGGTCCGCGTGGTGGTACGCCCATTCATTCCATCACTCCCGATGCTTGCTCATTCGTGGATTTGTAAGAATGTTCCGGTTCAAATACATTCAAACTCATATGTGGGCAACAAACGCCGCAGCAAGAAGTATGTGCCTTAATACAATGGGGTCCATTAGCCTTAAGAATATTTCGAGTGATCTAGCAGTCAAAGTGACTCGTGCAGTTATACTAACAAATACACTGAGAACGAACAGGCTGTTTTTCAGACCACCCACAGCAAGAAAAGGCGCGTGCCTCACAGCTATCATCATGATATCGAAAGATTTGCGTCCTAATTCGCTTCATTGATGGAGTAAGTTACACAGCCAAAAGGCTTTTATTTCCATTTCGGTTAAGCTCCCAGCTGTCTGCCGGTCACGTGGGGCCGGAACGCAGTGGAATGCACAGCCTACGTCGACGGAAAGAACTTGGCTTTTTCATCCCGTACTCCCAGAATGCACAGGATCCTATATTCTTCTCGATTTGGAGTAGCATCTATGATTCCACCGATGTCGTTACCCCGAAAAAAGAATGAGGTACGTCAAGCCTCGTATATAACCCCTCCATTATTGTGACGAAGTTTTGATCCGCAACTTAACAGTTCAGGTATACTCCATTCTTAAGAACTTGAACCTGTTTGGTGCTCATAGCAACCTGTTCAAGCCATGATACCAGAGACATCAAGGTCTCGCTCGGGTCTCTCGAGGCCTTTGAAGAGGGGAAGGGCGTGTATGAACTGCAGGTGCGTCGAAAGCTTCCTTATGCGCGTGTTTCTGCTCAACTCTTTTACAAAGGTTTTTGAAGATTGTGAGTACCTCGGGTCGACCCAGCGCTTACGCGTTGCTCACTACTCCTTGGTAGAAGTGCGATGGGGTTAAACCGACGTGTGGACCGTGTCGGCGACACCCCAAAGAAGATGACTGTGAATACTCGGATGGCCCGACGCGCTCGAGAACACAAATGCTAGAAGAAACAGTTACACGTTTAGAAGCACGACTTTACGAATTAGAGCATCCTAATGAAACGACGCCTGCTGTCACGTTGCACGACCCCTACACTCGACTACATGAAGGGGAACCGCGCACGTACTCACCACCGCTATTGACTTTCAGCGATTCTGGAAGCGGTTTGTCGCCCTTTTCGCCAATATCGACGACTTCCACATCTAGTCTTCCCTCAGGTGCGCGGCTTCCAATTAGAAGCTATCGTCAAAAATCGACAGACATAGATTATGTAGGACCGAATATACCCAACCCAGGGAGACATTACACGTCTTCACCATTAGTTGGAACCGAGGTGAGTCATCACGTTCTTTGTAAGACAACCAATCTTATGCTGTGCAAGGATCCTCCACCTATAGTAGTCTCCAATTTGTGAGTCACCCCGTACTAACAGTGTCGCTCGCTTGCTGACTCCGCAGCAGGTTGGATAAGTTTACTCCGCACGCAATTGTCTTCGGCTTTTTCCTTAACCCCGCGCGGATTCGTAATTCCATACTGCTTGTCCCCGGTCACCACACGCGACCTACCCCAGCGCTTACTAGTGCAATATGTCTCTGGGGCACCCATGTATCTCGTTCAGCTCCTTCCGATGCATCGTCAACGCCAAGTACGCTTCTCAATCCTCCGCTCCCACCACCACCTCCACAACAACATGAACGTCTGTATCTCCAACGCGCTCTGCACCACATCTCGACCGATCTTCTGGGTAACCACCCATTAAAGGTCCTGCACACGCTCCAGGCGCATATTCTACTTTCGTATTACTTCCTCCGCACAGGCCGCTTCCTCGAGGCCAAACTTCAATGTGGGGCGGCCACTTTCCTGGCGACCTCAAGTGGAATGCATAAAATACGATCCGCCAACGCTGCACACCCAGCGCCCATAGGCGTGCAGGCAGATTCATTGATGTACATGCCCCCTCCAAGGGACGGAGAGGAGGAAGCGGAACGAATAGCGGGCTTTTGGACTGTGTACACGTTAAGCAAGATGTTGGGAGTTGCGCTGGAAAGTCCCTCCGCGGTATGCGGCGTGTTTGAGACACCTGGGATGTGCATCGATACGCCCTGGCCCTTCGACGTGGACGAAGGCGAACAGAGGGTCATGCCCGCCGAGATTAAGGGAAGCTATACGATCCGAAGCTTTCTCGTTGGCAACGTACCGCCTTCCACTTTTTCATATTTCGCTATGAGCATACAAGCGGCGGTGCTGTTACACCGAGCGACACATTTGAGTGGAACGTGGTCTCCGAGTACGTGTTTCAATTTTCTGCGCTCTACCACCTTTAGCCCGCACCACTCCCGTCTCCTCTCCTATCTCGCCTCATGGGGAGAATTACCACTTCAGGACATTATTGTTGGCGCATGCTTTGGTGGATGCCGCTATCATCAAGCTTCATGGGCACTTTGCATACGCTTACAACGCGGCAGGTGGCTATGCAGCGGATTCGGCATCGAGGCAATATTGTCTAGATGCGGCTAAGAGGATAGTTGCCGGTTGTGGACTAGTGACTTCGGGTGAGGTAGTGTTTGTCAGCCCTATAATGGGGGTAAGTTATCGCGTGTTTGTTATTTTACTCAATCGCTGATATCATCGCTCAGACGCTATGGGTAACCGCAAGCAATATTCTTATCGATGAGATCGTGAGGATACGAATGTTGAGATCAAGCGGAGGATGGATCCCTACCGTCACAACGCCTGGTGGATCTGATGCCTCGGACGAGGAAGCGAGGAACGGACTTTACATTGTCCTGAAGGCGCTGCGTTTTTTCTCGGAAGAGAGTGCATTTATGAGTTAGTGTCTTTTGTCATTCCGCACGTTATCCTACTAACGCTACTTTAGAATATCAAGTGAAAAAAGTCGAAGAAGCCGTCACAGCTTCTGTTGCTTGAAATAGGTCCCGTGCGAAGTGGCGCACTGCCTCGCATATCGGACATACCAGCAATCTGTACATGATATACCATCTATACCGCGACATCGAGATACCAGCCAATAATCAATAATACGCATGCTTATCCTTCCCTATTTCTTTCCCGCAATCATCGGAACACCCATCATCCTGTGCCATCTACATGTGCAATTAATCATGTATTATACGTCAAAGTACGTGCTACTAATTATATGGCATCTTCTCACTGTAAGTTTCTTTTAACTCTATCTTTAAGGTTCGACTACTGAACTTTTGAATCGACAGATGCATATCACTGTACTTCAAATGAATCACAGCCTGGGACTCTTCTTTTTTTCTCCAAGTCTGACGTAGAACTGCACAATAGGAATTTCTCCTCTTTACTGTTGTAATGTAATGTAGTTTTTACATCGAGCCCTACTCATACCATCACAAATTGAACCCTGAACATTGTACGAGTAGAAGTAGACTTCATTCAGTCGATCCTTGAATGAAATATTTCGGGAAATTGACACTCCTCACGCCACGCTTCATGCATTTTGCCTCGTGGCCGCTTATCAATGACTTGACGTGAGAATTCATGCGGGTTTGGGCCTTAATATTCAACTTCAGCGACGCTGTAATGCCTATTCGGATGGCAGGGCGGATATGAGGATGGAATGACGAGATTCTCGTATTTATTAGTTCGCTTAATCGTGAAAAATTGCTGACGTATAGGTCGAGCGCGCGATTGAAGTGGGATCCAGTTGAGGTTGCCATTTGGAGTTGGAACGTTGTCTATCACATTAATGAATTTCTCCCAGTGACAAAATGTAAATCAAACATGTACATAAGCGCGCAGCATAATTCGACTTCTCTCTACAACAATATACATACTTAAGTTCATCTCATCTAGAGCTTATTTACAAGGACTAAAAATATTCTTTACTGCCAACATTCGTAATGAAACCTTTACGCGTCGTGAAGGGTCCAGTTTGGAGATGGCACAAGTTGCACGAACGTTAGCATGACAGGAGCTAGTGAGAGATAAAATGAATAACATTCGGTCATCTGTTGCAACAGAGCAATCATGCTACGTAGCGGGTTTAAGTTGTCAGGACCATCATGCTGCCCTGTGTTGTCAACGACGACGGGGCGCAAGTTTTGTCCCATAGCTGAGCGCAAATGGTTCAGCTAATTTTTTTGCTCTTCCACCGCTCCGTTACTTTGCAGTCCAATAGAACACGAGAAGCAAAGTGCAGCCCAGTCGACTGCGACGATGGTTTTTGATGAGAAAAGAATTTGCCTCGCTCGACGCGTTATGTGCTCCATTGTTTACATGTGCTTTGCCCGGCGCACGTGGCCGCTGGTACAAGTTGCCAAATGGTGCTCTCCGGGGCTGATCAAGTAAGAATGTGAAGTTTACGGCATAAGGAGTCAGACAGGTCCACATGACGTCCCGTTCTCAAGCTTGGATCGCAAAATTCCCGATATCGTCGGTTATGGATGTTTCAATATGTCGCTCCATGGCTAGTGCCACAAATACGAAAGAGACACACAAACCCATGTCAACGTGAAAGATGCTTCTTAGTCTTTGCAATTTCGACAAACCGATGGCTGTTCGAGGACGTATACGTTGCACATGCCAGTGTACATGAAACTTGTTGAACAAGCCGGCTGCAATGCCCCTCAGGAGAGGGCGCACTAGGAGCGCAAGTCTATTTTGGGCATTTATAAAAAGTTTCTGTCTCGTTGAAGACGACCACAATCGCAATCCTGTCTTACGTTTCGGAAGGTGTTGAACACCCCAACGCGCTATTGAGCGATGACAGAGATGTCAGCTGTCTCAATTGCATTAGCTATCGTCACGGCCATCGCGAGCGTCATGTCCGTGATTGGCTCAGCTTTCATTTTAGTTTGCTACACCATCCTACCGCTTGATTACCACTTTCGACATGTCTTGATTTTGAATCTTGCGACATCCGGTATGCTTTCCAAGATTTATCCAGGTCCTGTGCTCTGATGAATGAATCTTTAGACTTTCTGAATTCGCTGAACAACTCTATCGCCGGATTATACATATTAGCAAAAAGGGAGGGCCTGCGTCCCGGTCCCGCATGTGTTTTCAACGGTGTGGTTGGTCAGATCACTGTTCAGGTAAGAGAATAAACGAAAAAAAGAACATTCCTTATGAGAATATCCAAGGCCACGGACTGCGCCATCCTAGCTATTGCAATTAGCACTGTTCTTGCTATAACTAGGAGGGGACCAACCACAGCCGTACACCAAGGCGCATGGCAAAGGAATCGGGTTGTGTTGGTTTGCTGCGCGATTTGGGCATTGCCATTTTTCACAGGTGCGACAACCCACTTAACAGTCCAAGTAAGGCAATCTTGACGCGCTCCTCGTCAGGCTTCCTGGCTCTGGGAATGGGTTGGTACGCGCCAGCTACTGGTAATTGGTATGACGCAATTCTATTTGAAAATAATCCGCAGGACAAATTCTTGTTCGAAGGTGTTGGTTAAAGGCAAAGCCTGTATACCTCCGCTATGTGCTGACACATGGGTGGAGGATGTTATTTATCGTGATCGAGGTATGTCTTGATTGTGTTTGGAAACCCGGTGGGCTGATGGTTTCTAGATCTCTCTTTACGTCTACCTTGTGGGGAATTCCGTAGTACTCAATGATAGTGCATTGACTTTATTTAAAGGATCGCCATCTTCGACGACATTATCAGACGTTAGCAGCAGAAATGCCGTCACCGGACTTGCGAAGCGGCCTTACATATACAACCCTCAGTGAACCCCGACCTCTTTCGGCGATTCAGTTAGACGTCGAAAACCCTTCATCGACGATGGACTCAGTCGAAGTGGAGAGAACGAAGATTGGTGAGAAAGACATTACAATTCAACAGCGAGAAAGATCTGGTATCGGAACTTGGTCTTTTTCTCAGATAACTGGACTGCGAAGAACACGTTCTTTCTCTGCAGACACTCGATATCAAACCATCCAAAGGGCCCTACTTCTGAATGCATATCCATTAGCTTATATCATTCTCTTACTCCCCGGGATTGCAAATCGACTGGTCGAGGCAACAGGTCATTCGAGTATAATAACACAATTCATGCAAGCAACAACCCAACTCGTCGGCTTGGCCAATGCATTGACGTACGGGTGGAATGAACGAGTAGCTAAACAACTCAAAGAACGGTCCCTTTGGTCCAGATAAAGCCCTCAACGAACCAATGAACGACGCAATGACATCTACTGGTTGACCCCTTTAACGTCACCAGCATGATATGGACATTGATCAAGATTATTTATTTTCGTTATAATTAGGTTTGCTTTAATTATACCTACAGCTCAGGGGCAGTAGGGTATTTAAATTCGGACGATAATATTATCCTCGTAAAAGTTGTTTAAATGGAGGTGTATACAGATGATCGACATTGCCAGAGGCTTGGCGTGCAGCTCTTATAACTTGTACATTAAAGGCTTCTCCGCTCACGTCGGTTGTCATCCCACAGAGAAGTGGATATCGATGACATAGGAGAACGGCAGATCTGGAAGGATGCATGGGAACACACCCCGTCCATGTGGATGACCAGATAGATGATCGATACACAGCCCTGTCAAAGGTTGTGAACGCAAGATTCCAGCAAAGTTAAGTGGTCTCATCAGAGCACCAGTTTGTTGAATTCTCTTCAGGAGCATTCAATGGCACGGCGCCCAAGCATGTGGAAGTATGTGATCAAAACCAAGAGCAGCAATTAATCGTGCATTATATATACAGAAAGCGCGATATTCTAGCAAAACAATTAATAGCTCGTCTATTACCCAGTTCAACTAACCTCGCCCTGACGTCGTCTCTGCTTGCGCACGTCACTTGACCATCTGAAAAAATTACAACGATATTGTGGATCGACTTGGTCTCGAGGTCGCTCCGCCCGTCCTTTGTCATAGCCAGGACCAACGGGTCTGCAGAATAAGTTCATCAAAGGTAATACTGCAAATAAGACATCCCAGTCTTACCTAGAACAAATGAAGAACCGCTTGCCCTTGTTTGGGCCAGGCTTATTGACCGTATGCTCTTTTGCTGGTTCATTATGGGCCGTGCAGCGTGGAATAGGCGTGGGGGCGAGGATTGCAGACCAAGCGTCTTTACCATTACCGCTGCGATTGCCGTCGTTGCCATTATTCATGTTGCTTTGAGTACCGTAACTAGATGATGTGGCTTGAGACGAGAAGGATTGAGAAGGCGAGGGATAATGCTCCCCGTCCTCTGCATCGGGTATATTATCTTTGACAAGGTTCACGTCGACTGGGCAGTCATCGACGTCAATAATATCCACCAAGGATGGTTCCTTGCCCTTCTTCGTGGCGTTCGACGCACCCTGCGGTTCTGTTTCTGGTTCGACCGCGGCTTTTGGTTTGGCAAAGAAGCTCGATAATTTAGTCTGGCTAGTCGATTCGGACGACTCGCTCTTCTGCACCTTCTTTCCCTTTTGTTTCTTAACTTTTTCAAGCGGCGTTTCTAATACTAGCTTTCGCTTTTGAGGCCGATCTGGTGCGGAATCAGAAGTAGTACTGGTCATGGAGGGCACGGAAGATGTCGGTGTGATCGGCGAAGGCTGAGAAATTAGGGCAGGATCATCGACGAGCAGATCAAGCGTAGCTTGAGACGGCTGATCTGCGGGGGAAGGTAGGGATTGGCTAGATGATTGAGTAGCAACCTCAGGTGTATCGTCAAGCGATGCAGAAGGTAACGAGCCTTCATCTGGAGTTGGTGCATTAGGACCTGTCTTGGAAGACTCCGTAGCTTTCTTAGCGAAAAAATTGTGTAGTCGAGTCTGCTTCCCAGAGTATTCATCCCAAAATTTTGTAGCTAGCCTTGGAGGAGCGCTGTCTGGGTTCCGAGCGCCTAGAATGTCTCGGAGCTGAACTACTGATCCGTCTGATGTAGTGATTTCGTCATGAAAATCGACGAAAACGGGACAATGGTCGCTTCCTTTTACGTCTTGCTGAACGTCAGCGGCCTTGACCCATGACACTAAGCCTTTTGTGATCAAGATATAATCGATGCGAGTCCCATAATTAGTTTCGCGAGCGGATAGTTTTGTGTTCCAGCCTACCGCTGCGTTGAGCTTCTGAATCCTGCTACATGTACGATTACTCACATGTATACATTCCTTTCCGATCAGGCCAGAAACGCCGCACGATATCAACCATAGGTCCTCCGTGCACGGTTCCTTCGCTATCTTCACGAGCCAACCATTCGCGAAGCCATCTTCTACAGCCCGTCCCCCAGAATCCTTCTTCGTCTTTCATCCCCATTGTTTGGCCTCGCGCAACCATCAGCGGACCTTCGCAATGATCGATTACAGCCGCACATGCGTTGATATCTCCTAGAACCATCACTTCTCTCCCTTCTTCTAGCAACCTTCTTACGCGTAGTTCTAGCAGTCTGTGATAGTCCATTTTGAACTTATCTCGCTCCTCCGTTCCCGCTCCGTCGTTAGGGCAATACACATTGATGAGCACGAAGAGGCCGAGATCAATCATTAGGGCGCGGCCTTCGCTGTCCAGTTCTGGCAGGTTAAGTTGTGAATCTAACCCATCCACTAGGGACGTCGGGTAGAGACCCCTATTAGATACGCGCTCGGAGTCAGAAAGAGGCGGTTTGGGTTGGAGCAGCCCGCTCAAACCTTCTTCGGCTTTGATTGGGATGACAGAGTTGACACGTGTATAGATGGCCACTCCTGAGTAGCCTGTTTTGCGGATGGGAAAGGAGAAAAATGAATGGTAGGAGTCTGGGATTGCAACGTCTTGCGGAAGAGCTGAACGCGAAGTTTTGGTTTCTAGAATTCAACTAAGCGTGTCGTAATTGGACCAATCACTTGCAGGCAGGATACCTTGGAAGCAGACGATATCAGCTTGTAGGTGATCTAAAACCCCCTTGAACGTGTCTTTGAACGTGCACCATCTGAATTCCGTGTTAGCCTCCCAGAACACGCTGCTGAGCATTTGGCGCTTACGGGTAATATTGAGGCAGAGTGCGAATACCGTTCTGGATAGAAAAATCAGAAAAAACTCAATGTCCGGTTTCGTAGGATAAGCTTACGATGTTCCATGTCAATATTCGCATGCTGGCGGCATCTGGTGAGCGCGATGGTATTGTTTGTAGCTGGGGCCGCGGCCAAACACAGGGCATTTTATTTCCACCCACGACGCTCGTAGCCATGGGTCGGGTACGACGTTCAAGGACCCACCACGCCAGGAGGGATGTTCACAGAGATGCTAGAACAAGAGTACGTGAATCAACATTCTAATGTAGAGGTCATCAATATTGATATTGCATAGGCTCGTACGCGGGACTTGGATCAAATTCAGCTCATCGATCTTGACCCCAAAGTACGAAGGGATCTTGTCCCCTAATTTTATCATTATAAACAATAACTAGAACCGAGCTGCGCTGGAGGCGCAACCCTTGGACTTTGAAAAGCCGGGATTGGCTCAACACTACTGCATCGAATGCGCGAGGTGAATTTCTTCATCTAATCTGACTATTTTCGAGCCTACTAATCCTACGAAATAAGATATTTTGAGACAGATTTTGCACTTAATACGCACTGGCGTAGTAAAGTTCACAAAAGACGGTGTAAACAGCTAAAAGAGCCAGCTTACACGATCGAGGAGTCAGAGCGGGCTGCAGGTCTTGGAAGGGAGGGAAAACGGCAGAGTGTAGAGAATGTGATGCCAGTGGATGCGCCTTCATGACATACTGGTACGCCTTGCTGCTCACCCCTCTTATCTACATCTCTGCTAATGATGCCATTATTAGTTACGCCGTGCAAGGTACCCTCTGACACTGTCGGAAGGCTTTGGTATAGATTGGGATCACAAGGATGGCGAATGTGATCTGCAACATCTCCGGTAGCATCGGTCCCTACGCCTACATATCGGACGAAAACCATGGAATTAGTAGAGTGGTTCGAATGGCTGAAGGATAATGGTTGGTTAAAATTCACGATATTTTCTGCCTGTTGCGCATACCCAGTGAAACGTTCTCCGTTTATCTATTCCAGGGTCGACTAAGAGGAGTGTAACACGACTCAAACCATCTACCCTGCATGAGTTACGCGAGGGAGTCAGGAATAAGCTGCGTCCTTGGAAACAACACTGGGGAGGGCACTATCCATTGCCATTGTGCAACTTATGCGACGCTTCGATTCTTAGAACTTCCGTGGCTAGCGGCGCACTCCGGTCAATTAGGCACGTCCATAATGTTGCCAAGCGAAGTGGCATAACATGGGCGACCGCCTGCTGAGCGGATGAGTCTCGAACGTGGCGAGTTTTACACGTCGGAGTTTGAAACTCGTGCCGACGCAGTGATGTTTGTGACTTGACAAAGAGACGAAAGAGGATAGTATCCAGATTGAGTTGATCGTCACTCCTGGGCAATCAAGGCTACATCAGTATGTTCATATTCGCTTTGTCTTTTTCTGCACAACCTGACCAGGAGTCAAGGACCACCCCCCGGCGGCGGAGTTTGAAACTTACGCCGATCCCGACGCCTCCTGTGGACTTGTACTATGCAAACCAGCTTCCCAGATCTCCCTTTTACGAATCATAGAAAAATAGAGCTCCGTCCCTTTTTCACCCATAGTTCTGTCAAATCGACACGGACGCATCCCAGGACCGATCTTA
>WNGI01014947.1_pt1 | contig 11285 bp, 11 predicted proteins | sample 5400621 | NCBI WGS metagenome assembly WNGI01 (sample SAMN13153374, study PRJNA577476) | soil metagenome | isolation source: 20 cm soil or saprolite under Garry oak tree replicate 1 | place: USA:California | collected 2016-06-15
CTGATCCGCGAGGGCACCCTGGCCGAGCTCGGCGAGGGGCAGGAACGGTGGGTGCTGGTACGCGCCCCGCAGCCGGACCGGCTGGCCGCCGTGCTGGCCGGCCTGGACGGCGCCCGGGTCGAGCGCACCGGCCTGGACGGGCTGCGGGTGCTCGGCCTGCCCGCGGCGGCGGTCGGCCACGCCGCGTTCACCGCCGGCGTCGAGCTGCACGAGCTGACGCCGGAACGGTCCAACCTGGAGCAGATCTTCTTCCAGCTCACCGGGGACGGCGGCGGCGGGGACGGCGGGTCCGCCCCGGCCGGCCCGGCGTCCGCCGCGGGTGCGGGAGGTGCGCAGTGATCCGGCTGGTCCGCAGCGAGGTGCGCAAGCTGGTGACCACCCAGGTGTGGTTCTGGCTCCTGCTCGGCGCGCTGGCGCTCACCGCGCTGGGCGTGGTCGGGCAGGTCCTCACCGACGGGTCGGCGGACAACCCCGGGCCGCGCCTGGGCAGCGCGGAGGGGCAGCGAAACCTGTTCGGCCAGTCGTCGGCCGCCTCGGTGTTCGTGGTGATCCTGGCGATCATCGGCATCACCTCGGAGTACCGGCACCAGACCGTGACGCCGACCTTCCTGGTCACGCCGCGGCGCAACCGGGTGGTGACCGCCAAGCTGATCACCTACGTGCTGGTCGGGCTGGTCTACTCGGTGCTCTGCGCGCTGCTGGTGGTCGCGATGGCGAAGCCCTGGCTGGCCGCCAAGCACATCCCGGTGTCGCTCACCGAGAACCGGATCCCGCTGGTGCTGCTGGCCGCGGTCGTGGTGGTGGCGATCTACGGAATCGTCGGCGTGGGGGTCGGCGCGCTGGTGCGCAACCAGGTGGCCGCGGTGGTGCTGACGCTGGCGTTCCTGTTCGTGGTCGAGCCGCTGGTGGGCAACATCCCCTGGGTGCGGGACCACGTCTACAAGTTCCTGCCCGGCGGCGCCGCGGCCGCGGTCACCCAGGCCACCCAGCCGAACGCGACGCTGCTGGAGCCGTGGCAGGGCGGGCTGCTGCTGGCCGGCTACGGCCTCGCGTTCGCGGTGCTCGGCACGATGCTCACCATCCGGCGCGACGTCACCTGACCCGGATGAGCGACCCCGATGGCAATCAAGGCGGGCGGGTGAGCCGCGTCGGCAGGACCACCCGCCCGCACTCTGAACACGCACAGCGCCGGGTGCATGGTTCGGGTCCGGTGGCGTGACGATCGACACGGCGGGACGGTGAACCGCGATGGCCGGCCGCATCGAGGACTACGCGCTGCTCGGTGACATGCAGACCGGCGCCCTGGTGGGCCGGGACGGGTCGATCGACTGGCTGTGCCTGCCGCGGTTCGACTCGCCGGCCTGCTTCGCCGCGCTGCTCGGCACCGAGCGCAACGGGCGCTGGCTGCTGGCGCCAGCGGTGGGCGGGCCGGCGGCCCGCCGCCGGTACCGCGGCGACACGCTGGTGCTGGAGTCGGAGTGGGACACCCCGGACGGGACGGTCCGGGTGGTGGACTGCATGCCGCCGCGGGACGAGGCGCCGGACGTCGTCCGGGTGGTGGAGGGCATCTCCGGGCGGGTGCCGATGCGCGGCGAGCTGCGGCTGCGGTTCGACTACGGGCACGTGGTGCCCTGGGTGCACCGGCGCGGCGACCAGCTCGTCGGCGTCGCCGGGCCGGACTCGGTCTACCTGCGCACCCCGGTCCCGCTCACCGGTCGCGACTTCAGCACGTACTCCGAGTTCACCGTCGCCAGCGGGGAGCGGGTGCCGTTCGTGCTGACCTGGGCGCCGTCGTACGCCGCCGAGCCGCGACCGGTGGACGGGCTGGCTGCGGTGGACGAGACCGAGGAGTTCTGGGCCGAGTGGATGGCCCGGTGCCGTTACGACGGCCGCTGGCAGGGCGCCGTGCGGCGGTCGCTGGTCGTGCTGAAGGCGCTCACCTACGCGCCCACCGGCGGGATCGTCGCGGCCGCCACCACGGCCCTGCCGGAGCAGCCGGGCGGCCCGCGGAACTGGGACTACCGGTACTGCTGGCTGCGCGACGCCACGTTCACCCTGCAGGCGCTGCTCGGCGCCGGGTTCGTGGCCGAGGCCGGCCAGTGGCGGGACTGGCTGCTGCGGGCCGTCGCCGGCGACCCGGCCGACCTGCAGATCATGTACGGCCTGGACGGGACCAGACGGCTGCCGGAGTACGTGCTGGACTGGCTGCCCGGGTACGAGGGGTCGGTGCCGGTCCGGGTCGGCAACGCCGCCGTCGAGCAGCGGCAGCTGGACGTCTGGGGAGAGGTGCTGGACGGCCTGCACCTGGCCCGGGAGGGCGGGCTGACCCGCACCCGGGAATCCTGGGCGCTGCAGCGGGCGCTGCTGGAGTTCCTGGAGGGCAACTGGCGGCAGCCGGACAACGGGCTGTGGGAGATGCGCGGCCCCCGGCAGGACTTCGTGCACTCCAAGGTGATGGCCTGGGTCGGGTTCGACCGGATGATCTCGGCGGCCGAGCGGTTCCGGCAGAGCGGCCCGGTGGACCGGTGGCGGGCGGTCCGGCAGGAGATCGTCACCGACGTGTGCAGCAAGGGGTACGACGCCGACCGGAACACCTTCGTGCAGGCGTACGGCTCCCGCCAGCTGGACGCGGCGCTGCTGCTGCTGCCGCAGGTCCGGTTCCTGCCCTGGCACGACCCCCGGATCGCCGGCACGGTGGACGCGGTGCAGCGCGAGCTGTGCCAGGACGGGCTGCTGCTGCGCTACCGGCCGGGCGTCGGGACCTCCGACGACGGCCTGCCCGGCGGCGAGGGTGCGTTCCTGGCCTGCAGCTTCTGGCTGGCCGACGCGCTGCACGGCGTCGGGCGGCGGAAGCAGGCGGTCGACTACTTCGAGCGACTGCTCGACCTGGCCAACGACGTCGGCCTGCTGTCCGAGGAGTACGACCCGGTGGCCGGCCGGCAGCTCGGCAACACACCGCAGGCATTCAGCCACCTGGCGCTCGTCAACGCCGCCCGGCACCTGTCCGGCGCCCGGTCCGCCGCGCCGCACCTGCGCGCCCGCCGGGTCGGCAACCACTCCGGGTGACACGCCCTGGTTGCCGCAGCGGGACATAGGCTTCGACAATGGTCGGGAAGAGAGAACTGCTCATCGCGTCGAACCGCGGACCGCTCTCCCTCGTCGCCGGCGAGCACGGCGCGGAGGAGGTGCGCCGCGGCGGCGGCGGCCTGGTCAGCGGCATGCGCTCGGCGCTGGCCTCGGTGGACGGCCTGTGGGTGTGCGCGGCGCTGAACGAGCGCGAGCGCACCGCCGCCCGCCGGGCCCCGGACGGTCACCTGGCGCAGGCGGGGCTGGACACCGGCGGCCTTGAGGTCCAGATGCTGCCGATCGACGCGTCCACGTTCCAGCGGGCGTACAACGGCGTGGCGAACTCGACCATCTGGTTCGTCAACCACCTCTTGTACGACACGCCGACCAAGCCGGTGTTCGACTACGGCTGGCGGCGCCGGCTGTGGACCGCGTACGAGCGGTACAACGGGTGGTTCGCCGACGCGCTGGCCACCGGGGCCGCCGACGGCGCCGCGGTGATGGTGCAGGACTACCACCTGAACCTGACCCCGATGATGCTCCGGGAACGGCGGCCGGACCTGCGGATCGCGCACTTCACGCACACCCCGTGGGCGCCGGCGGACTACTTCGCGCTGCTCCCGGACGACGTCGGCCGCGCCCTGCTGACCGGGCTGCTCGGCGCGGACCACGTCGGCTTCCACACCGAGCGGTGGGCCCGGGCCTTCCTGGAGTGCTGCGGCCTGCTGCTGGGGGCCGAGGTCGACGACCGGTCCCGGACCGTCCGCTGGGACGGCCGGACCGTCCGGATCGGGGTGCACCCGCTCGGCACCGACGGGGACGAGATGCGCGAGCGCGGGCACCGGCCGGACGTCGAGGAGCAGTGCCGGCACCTGCGCGACCTGATCGGCGACCGGCGGGTGATCGCCCGGGTGGACCGCACCGAGCTGTCCAAGAACATCGTCCGCGGCCTGCACGCCTACCGTGAGCTGCTGCGCACCCGGCCGGAATGGCACGGCCGGGTGGTGCACGTGGCGTACGCCTACCCGTCCCGGCACGACCTGCCCGAGTACCGCGAGTACACCGCCGCGGTGCTGCGGATGGGCCGGGAGATCGAAGAGGAGTTCGCCACCGACGACTGGACCCCGCTGCTGCTCGAGGTGGCCAACGACTACCCCGGGTCGCTGGCCGCGCTGCGGCTGTGCCACGTGCTGCTGGTCAACCCGGTCCGGGACGGGATGAACCTGGTCGCCAAGGAGGGCGTGGTGCTGTCCGATCCCGGCTGCGCGGTGGTGCTGTCCCGGGCCGCCGGCGTCGCCGACGCGTTCGGCGCCGACGCGCTGCAGGTGAACCCGTACGACGTCAGCCAGACCGCGGACGCGCTGCACCGGGCGCTGTCCATGCCGCCGGACGAACGCCTGGCCCGCGCCGACCGGCTGCGTGCCGCCGCCACCGCGCTGCCGCCCGCCGACTGGTTCGCCCAGCAACTGTCCGCCCTGCGCTGACGACCTCCGCCCGGGGTGCAACCCAGCTCGACCACCTCCCCGGCCGGGCGGCCGGTGACGATGGCCAGCGTGCCGAGCACGCCGGCCAGCCGGCGCAGCACCTCCACCGCTCCGGGAGCCGGCCGAGCCTGCGCCGGGTCCCGGACGATCGGGGCGAGCGTGCCGTCGTAGTCCAGCGCGACCAGGGCGCGGGCGGGGTCCGCCCGCACCGCGTCCAGTCCGGCGCGGCCGGCCCGCGTGCGGGGGGCCGGGTCGGTTCGCTCGCTCATCCCGGCAGTCTGCCCCGACCGGGGCGGTGTCGCGCAGGCTCGTCCGGATGCGGGATGCTGGCACGCCAACGGGGGGAGAGCTGATGAGCGAGCACGGACCGGAGGCGGTCGCGGTCGAATCGGTGGATCTGGGCACAGCCGCGGCGCGGGACAGGCTGATCGAGGACGCCGAGGGCGTTCTGGACCGCAACTGGACGGGTGGTTCCACCATCCCGTCCCGATCGCTGTACCCGCATCAGTGGAGTTGGGACGCCGCGTTCATTGCGATCGGCCGGTCCTGGTACGACCAGCAGCGGGCGGAGCAGGAGCTGGAGTCGCTGTTCGCGGCGCAGTGGGCGAACGGCATGTTGCCGCACATCGTGTTCAACCCGGCAGTGCCGCCCGGGGCGTACTTCCCCGGGCCGGAGTTCTGGGACTCCGACCGCGCCGCCGGACACCGGAAGGGTCCGGCCACCTCCGGGATCACCCAGCCGCCGCTGCACGCGCTGGCGGCGCGGGAGGTGCACCGCCGGGCCCAGGACCCGGTCCGGGCGCACGCGTTCCTGGAGCGGATCTACCCGAAGCTCGTCGCCCAGCACGACTACCTGGCCCGCTGGCGGGACCCGGCCGGGCACGGGTTGGCGGTGATCGTGCACCCGTGGGAGTCCGGCATGGACAACGCCCCGATCTGGGACGACGACCTGCGGCTGTCCGTCCCGCCGGGCGGCGTACCCCCGTACCGCCGGCGCGACCTGGTGCACGCCGACCCGGGCGACCGGCCGACCAAGGCCGCCTACGACCGGTTCGTCTACCTGGTCGTCACGTACCGGGACAACGGGTACGATGACAGCCGGCTGCTCGCCAGCAGTCCGTTCCTGGTCGAGGACCCGTTGTTCAACGCCATCTGGTGCGCCTCGGCACACGCGCTGGCCGACATCGCGGAGATCCTCGGCCGCGACCCGGCGCCGCACCGGCAGCGGGCCGGGCGGATCTCGGTCGGGATGCGGCAGCACCTCTGGGACGACCGGACCCGCCGCTTCCACGCCCGCGACATCCGCACCGGCGGCCTGCTCCGGAAGAGCATGATCACGTCGCTGATGCCACTGCTGGACCCGATGCTGCCGGCGGCGTACGTCGAGGCGATCGTCGCCGACCTCGGCTCCCCGCACTTCCGGCCGGCCGAGCCGGGTGCGTTCCTGGTGCCCAGCCACGACCTGGTCAGCCCGGAGTTCGACCGCCGCCGCTACTGGCGCGGCCCGGTCTGGATCAACACCGACTGGCTGCTGTGGCGCGGGCTGGACCAGCACGCGGCCGCCGCCGGCGCGGCCGGCATCGCGGCCGAGATCGCGGGGAGCATGGTGCGGCTGGTCCGGCGGTCCGGCTGGCGGGAGTACTTCGACCCGTTCACCGGCGCCGGCTACGGCAGCGCCGACTTCAGCTGGAGCGCCGCGTTGATCGTCGACCTGCTCCGCACGATCGCCACCGGCTGACGACCGGACTCTCGGCCTGTCTCCCGGATCTTCGGCGACGCCCACGACGCCCAGACGCCGACCGGCTGCGTTGTCGTCGTCGCCGGTATGACCTCCGATAGCGGCTTCCTCCTCCGCCTTGCCGGACCGGCGCCTGGACGCCGCGGGCATCCACCAAGATCCGGGAGACAGGCCTAACGGCGTCCGGAGTGGACGGTCCTGCGCCCTAGGGGTGTCCCACGGGGCACCCCTACAGCCGGTCGGTGTCGGCCGGCTGGTACGGCGGCTGGAACCCGGTCTCGTAGCCGGGCGCCCACAGCGGCGGTGGGGCATCCACCGGCTCGGGCGCCGGCTCCGGTCGGCGCGGCGTGCCGAGGGCCTCGATCACCCGGCTGACCACCAGCCCGACCAGGATCGCCGCGCCGGCCACCACCGCGGCAGTCCACACCGGGTAACCGCCCAGCGCGAACCAGAGCAGCAGCAGCTGGATCGTGACCACGGCGAGCGCGGTGCCGAAGACCCCACCCCGGCGGCCGTGCACGCTCACCCCGCCGAGCAGCGCGGCGGCCACGGCGGTGAGCGTGCTCGTGGTCAGCGCGGTGCCTCCGGGCAGCGCCTCCCGCAGCCGGAACACCGTCACCAACCCGCCGGCCGTCGCCAGCAGCGACGACAGCGCCAGCGCCAGGACCGCGACCGCGATCCCGGCCCCCGGCCGGCGGGCCGCCGGGTCGCCGCTCGGCCGGTACCTGCCGAGCGCGCCGCGCAGCCGGGGCGCGAGCGCGACGGCACCGCCGGCCACCGAGACCAGGACGGCTCCCAGGAACAGCGGCCAGGGCCAGCGCAGCAGGTCCGGCCCCTGCACCACCAGGAGGCCCGTCCCGCTGGTGAGCGCCAGCGCGGCCGCGCTCAGCAGCGACACCGCGGCGAGGCTCGCCGCCCAGGCCGGCACCCGGAGGGCGACCACCACCACCCCGAGCAGCCGCGCTGACCGCGATGTTGCCGACCGCCAGGTTCGGCACGGCGGCCCGCAGGCTGACCGCGAACCCAGTGGCCAGCAGCAGCGAGGCCGCCGCCGCGACCAGTTGGTTGCGCAGCCCGTCGCCGGACAGCGCCGCGGAGGACCGGGTATAGACCAGCACGCCGGCCGCGATCGCGGCAACCAGCAGCATGCCGTCCCAGACCAGGTGAACCGTGACGCGGTCGCGCCCATCGACCCCGGCTTCCTCGTACTGCGGCTCGATGCTCATGAATCGGCTCCTCGGCTCGTTCCGCCGAACGCTACTGCGGGTCGGCACGGGCAGGGACGGGTGTCCCCGTCCGCCCGGTCCGGAGCGGTCGTTTTGCCAACCGCCCCCGGGGGCACGCCATAGGTGAAGACATTCCAGAGGACCGCCGGCAGACGGGAGGGTCCGCGGAATGGAATTGCTCACCGTCGATGGCGCAAGCGCCGTACGTGAGGCCCGGCGGCGGACGGCCGCCGTCCTCCGCAGGTGGCGCTGCCAGCGGGAGCGGGTCGAGGAGGCCGTGCTGGTGGTCAGCGAGGTGGTCACCAACGCGCTGCAGCACGGCGGCGGCGTGGTGCGGGTACGGCTGCTCCGACGCCGGAGGTACGTCCGGGTCGAGGTCGAGGACGACTCGCCGAAGCTGCCCGTGCTGATGGCCGCCCCGCCGACCGCGGAGAACGGTCGCGGTGTCTACATTGTCCGAAAACTGGCCGCCCGCTGGGGGAGCCACCTGCTCGGCCGGGGAAAGCTGGTGTGGGCCGAGCTGCCGTGCGGCATCGACCTCGGCGTCGACGAGGGACCCGGCGCGCCGGAGCCGAGGCCCTAGGGGGGTGTCCCGTAGATCTTCGGCGGCGCCCACGACGCCCAGACGACGACCGGCTGGCCCAACCGCCGCGGGCGGAAGGCTGGCATGGTCGTCGGCGCCGATACAACCCCGGTATCGGCACCTCCCCGGCCTTGCCGGACGCCGCCTGGACGCCGCGGGCATCCACCAAGATCCACGGGACACCCCCTAGTGCGGCACTCCGCCGAGCGCCGCGGGGTTGCCTCGATTGGGCTGTTCGCCGACTCCGGGCCGGCGCAGGAAGCTGGGATCGGCGCCGACCGCGGCGATCGCCTCCGTCCGGTTCCGGACGTCCAACTTGCGGAACACGCTCTTCAGGTGGCTCTTGACCGTGTTGGCGCTGACGAACAGGGCCTGCGCGATCTCGTCGTTCCGCAGCCCCGTCGCCACCAGGGCTAGCAGCTCGCTCTCCCGCTCGGTCAGCCCACGCTCCTGCCCGGGCCAGATCGCGCCGGCCGGCCGGTGGCGGGTGCCCGGGGTGTACTCGCGGATCACCACGGTCTCGCCGTGGCCGACCCGCACCAGGCAGTCGACCAGCTCGGCGGCGGTCAGCGACTTCGGCAGGTAACCGCGGGCGCCGAGCTCCACCGCGCGCTGCGCCAGCGGGCTGCTCGCTGCGGCGGTGAACACCGCGACATGCCGGACGTCCGGGTCGGCGACCAGCTCGGCCAGCTTCGCCAGCCCGAGGCCGGGCCGGCCGTAGGTGTCGAACAACGCGACATCCACCGGCCGGGTGACCGGCCGGTCGGCGACCAGCTCGACGATGTCCAGCCGGTCGGTGTACGGCGCCAGCATGCCGGCGAGCCCGCGAACCACGATCTCGTAGTCGTTGACGAGCGCGACCCGGATGCGTGCGCCGGGGACGGCCGGACGGGACTTGGTCACAGCTAGGAACGGTAGCCCGGTACGCGCTGCTGAGTTGCCCGAAGGGCACCGGTGTTCGAGAACGATGCGGTGGCGCTCGCCGTGGCCCCCGCGTTCGACGCGCTGGCCACTGTCCGGTTGGGACGGTGGCAGCCCGGCCCGGCCCGCCACCGGGACGCACGGGACACCTTTCAGCCGGGGTCGAAGCGGTAGCCGACGCCGCGGACCGTGCGGATGTGGTGCGGGCTGGTGGCGGACTCGCCCAGCTTCCTGCGCAGGTTTCCGACGTGCACGTCGATGACGTGGTCGTCGCCGAACCAGGATCCCCCCCAGACGCGTTCGAGCACCTGCCGGCGGGTGAAGATCTGCCGCGGCCGGGCGGACAGCAGGTCCAGGATGTCGAACTCGATCTTCGTGACGTCGAGGGTGTGGCCGTCCAGGGTGACCTCGCGGGCGTTCGGGTCGACCCGGAGGCGGCCGAAGTCGCGCAGGTCGGGTGTGGCCGGCTGGCGGGGCCGGCGGGCCATCGCCTTGATCCGGGCCGCCAGCTCCCGGCCGGAGAACGGCTTGGTGACGTAGTCGTCCGCGCCGACGCTGAACCCCACCACCTTGTCCACCTCGTCCTGCCGCGCGGTCACCATCAGCACGTACGCATCGGTGAACTCGCGCAGCTTCCGGCAGACCTCGAAGCCGTCGATGTCCGGCAGGGTCACGTCCAGCACAATCAGGTCGGGCTGCTCGGCCCGGGCCAGCGCGACCGCCCGGCCGCCGTCGCGGGCCACCGAGACCGCGAAGCCCAGCTGCTCCAGCAGCCGGGTCACCACCGCCACGAACTCCGGTGAGTCCTCGACCAGCAACGCTCGCTGACCGTTCACGCCGGCGCCTCTCCACAACCCGTCACTGTCAATCACTGTAGGTAACGGTAGCGGACATGCCGGCGGCTGGCCGAACCTTTGCCTCGTCCCGCTCGTATTGACCAGCAGGTGGGAGGTGAACGGCATGCAACAGATCAAGCTCCGGAAGCCCAAGCCGCGGCGTACGGTCGACGTCGACCTCCGCACGCCGTCCGGCCGGGTCCTGCCGTACTGAGGCATACCGAGGGCCGGTCGAGCACCGGTCCGCCGAGGTCCTGAACCGAACGGGCCGGTCTCAGGCCGGGTGCCGGGCGCGGACGTCGGCACCGTTGCCACCCGGCACCTTCTGGACGGCCAGGCCGGCGGGTCCCTGACCGGAGGGCTCAGCGCCGGTTGCGCCAGCGGCGCCGGTCCCGGGCCGGGCGTCCGGTGCCGGCCGGTACTGGATCAGCCCCAGCTGCAGCGCGGTCATCAGCGCCTGGGCCCGGCTGGAGGCGCCGAGCTTGTCGTACAGCCGGGCCACGTACGTCTTCGCCGTGGACTGGCTCACGTACATCGTCCGGGCGATGGTCGGGATCGACAGCCCCTCTTGGAGCAGCCGGAGCACTTCCCGTTCCCGCGGGCTGAGCGCCAGCCGCTCGCTCACGTCCCGGCGCCTGGCCAGCGCGTCGGCGAGGCCGGCGGCGGTGAACGAGGACGCAGCGACTGCGGCGTGCCGGATCGCGCCGAGGATCTCCTCGACCGGCGCGGTCTTCGGGACGAACGCCGACACGCCTGTCTCCAACGCCCGGAAGAGCACGTCGTCCTCCCCCTGCGACGTGAGCATCACGATCCCGAGCGAGCCGGACCGGTCCCGCAACTCGCGCGCCAGCGCCAGCCCGTTGCCGTCCGGCAGTGCCACGTCGACCGTCACCACGTCCGGCTGTAACTCGGCCACCAGCCCCGCCGCACCGCCGGCGGTGGCCGACTCACCGGCGATCTCGATGTCCTGTTGCTGCTCGATCAGGCAGCGCAAGGCGTACCGGATGAGTGTGTGGCCGTCGATGACCACCAGCCGGATCGACATCCCGCTCCCCCGTACTCGCGGTGGTGACCTGCTCCCGCTGTCACTGTACGTGCTCAGCAAATTACAGGCACAGTGGCATCGGACCTGGCTGAAGGCGAATGTCGCAAATCTGCCTCTTCCATCTCGGCCACGCAGTGCCATGCTCCGAGGTCGGACTTGCGTGACCACCGGTTTCAGCGGACCGCGCGCGACGGGATCGAGCTGGCGGACCGCCGCCGGGGGCGCCGCGCGGTCGGCTGCCGGCGTCCGAGGCGGCGCCGTACGAGGTGCTCGCGGCGCACCACGTCGACCATGTCTTCGCCGCCTGGTACCCCGCCGACCGGCGCACCAGCCTGCTCATCGTGGTGGACGTCTCCGGGTCGATGGGCGAACCGGCGCCGGGCACG
>WNGI01020878.1_pt1 | contig 11285 bp, 9 predicted proteins | sample 5400621 | NCBI WGS metagenome assembly WNGI01 (sample SAMN13153374, study PRJNA577476) | soil metagenome | isolation source: 20 cm soil or saprolite under Garry oak tree replicate 1 | place: USA:California | collected 2016-06-15
GGCAGCGGCCTCAGATCGTGGAACACGACGAACGGCGGACGACCCTCGGCGCGCGGGGCGATGAGCGTTCCGCCGGAACCGGTCCAGTCGTCCTTGCCGGCCATGTACCACCAGCGGCCACCCTGGCGGATGCCCTCCACGATCGACTCGTAGGTCGCCCGTTCGTTCGCGACGACCCTCAGCTGATTCGACAGGCTGAGGTTCTCGTTCACGAGCGCCGCGGCTCCGACCGCGAGCCACAGCACCGCCGCCAGCGCCAGCGCGGGTCGCAGGAGGCGTGCCGTCCACGCCGTCTCGCGCCGTGGGGCACGGACCGCGGTCAGCTCCGCGCGGGCTGAGGCGAGGATGCGGTCGCGAAGACCGCCGGGGGCCTCGCGGCCCGGGAGCGTCTCCGGCAGCTCCTGGACGACCTCGTCGATGGCGCGCGCCTGCTCCCGGCAGGCGGGGCACTCGGAGAGGTGAGCGGCGACGCGCGCGGCGTCGACCGGCGCGAGCGCGCCCAGCGCGTACAGCTCGAGCTCTTCGGTAACGTGGATCATCGCGACTGCTCCCGACCCGTCCCCTGCAGCTCGAGCGCGCGCCGGAGCTTCTGCAGCCCGATGCGCATCCGGCCTTTTACGGTGCCGAGCGGCACGCCCATGAGCTCGGCCAGCTCAACGTGCGTGTAGCCGCCGAAGTACGCGAGCTCGATCGTGCGCCGCTGCGCCTGCGGCAGCCCCTCCAGAGCGGCGCGGACGGTCTGGTGCTCGACGTTGCGCTCGGCGGCCTCCGCGGTGTCGTCATCCGCGGCTCGCTCGGCCGCCGCCTCGAGCGGCGCGGGACGGAAGGTCGTCTTGCGGCGGAGCACGTCGACCGCGCGGTGGTGGACGATGGACATCAGCCAGCCGCGAACGTTCCCGCGCTCGCGCCGGTAGGTCGCGGCGCCACGCCAGGCGGAGATGTACGCATCGTGAACGACGTCCTCCGCCGCCTCGCCCTCGCCGAGGATCCGGTAGGCGAGCGCGTAGGCCAGGCGGCCGTAGCGGTCGTAGAGCGTCGCGAGAGCTCCCAGATCGCGCTCGGCGAGCGCGACGATGACGACGTCGTCAGGCTGGTCGGAGGTGTTCGGCACTGCCACGACTGTACGGACCGCGTCCAGCGCCGGATGAGGGAGGACAAAAAGCGTCCCGAGCGAACTGCCTCCGTGCCCTGCCACTGCATCGATGCTCAGCAGCCTGGCCGTGGAGCCGATCCTCGATATCCTCTCGGACCGCCTTTGATGCTATCTCCGGTTGCGCTCCCGGGGACCGGTGCCCTTGATGGAATCTCGGACCCGTTCCCTTTGACAGTCCCCTCGGGACGAGAGGAAATCTACTTGGCGAGGCGCCGGGGAGACAACCCACTTCTCCACGGACCGAGGGCGAAGTCGTCCACAAACGCGGCGCGTTTTTCAACAGGTCGTCGACAGCAAGAAAAATCCCGAGGCTCCGGCGCCGGGAGATCGCTCCCCCAGACGCAAGCTCCCCGGGAATGGCGAGCAATCTGACGCGACGGGCGCCGGTCGAAAAGACCCTTCTCCACAATGACCGAGCCGCGTTGTCCACGGGCTCGCCGGAATTTCCACCTTCCGTCCACAAGCGGCTGTCGCACATACCATCGAAATCGTGTCCGACCCCATCCTCGACCCGCTCAATCCCGAGCAGCGCGCTGCCGTCACCCACGGCGAAGGGCCGCTGCTCATCCTGGCCGGCGCCGGTTCGGGGAAGACGCGCGTTCTCACGCACCGCATCGCCTACCTGATCCGCGACCTCGGTGTCGCCCCGCGGTCGATCCTCGCCGTCACCTTCACCAACAAGGCGGCCCGGGAGATGAAGGAACGGCTTGAACGCCTCCTCGGTGAGGGTCAGCTGAAGGATCTGACGGTGGGAACGTTCCACGCCTTCTGTGCTCGCCTGCTACGGCGCGATGGCCCGCTGGTCGGCGTCGACCGCGCGTTCGCCATCTACGACGAGGGCGACCAGCGCGCGCTCATCCGCCAGGCGATGACCGAGCAGGGCGTCAGCGAGCGCATCTTCTCGCCGGGCGCGATCGGCGCCGTGATCTCGGCCGCCAAGAACGAGCTCAAAGGTCCGGCGGACATGGCGAGCGTCCCGCGTAACCAACTCGACCGGATCGCCTCGCTCGTCTGGCAGCGCTACGACGCGTTGCTGCGCGAGAACAACGCGGTCGACTTCGATGATCTCCTGCTCCTGGTCTGCCGGCTCTTCGAGACGAACGACCAGGCTCTCGAGAAATGGCAGGAGCGCTACCAGCACATCCTGGTCGACGAATACCAGGACACCAACCGAGCGCAGTACGTGCTGCTCCGATACCTCGCCGGTTTCCGCCAGAACCTGGCGGTCGTCGGCGACGACGACCAGAGCGTCTTCAGCTGGCGCGGCGCGGACGTCCGCAACATCCTCGATTTCGAGCGCGACTACCCGAACGCGAAGGTCGTCAAGCTCGAGCAGAACTACCGCAGCACGCAGAAGATCCTCGACGCCGCGTGGTCGGTGGTGCGCAACAACGCCGACCGGAAAGAGAAGAAGCTCTGGACCAAGCGGGAGGGTGGCCCGGCCGTCGTCGTGGTCGAGACGTACGACGAGCACCACGAGGCCGAGGCGATCGCGCGCGAGATCGAGCGGCTGCAACGCCTGGGTGAAGTGAAGAACAACCGCGACGTCGCGGTGCTCTATCGCACGAACGCGCAGTCGCGCGCGATCGAGGACGTGTTCCGTTCCTTCGGCCTCGCCTATCAGGTCGTCGGCGGTGTGTCCTTCTATCAACGGCGTGAGGTGAAGGACACGCTGGCCTACTTCCGCATCATCCGTAACCCGCTCGACAGCGTCGCTCTCGCACGCGTGATCAACACGCCCCCACGGGGGATCGGAGACAAGACGCGCGCGAGACTCATGGCGTTCGCGCGCGCGAACGAGCTGACCCCGACGGACGCGCTGCTGCGCGCCGACGAGATCGCGGACATCCCGAAGCGCCAGCAGACCGCATTGACCGCGTTCGGGCGGCTCGTCGCGAGGCTGCGCGACGAGGCGTCGAAGCGCCAGCTGCCCGATCTGCTCGACGAGGTCATCGACGCGACCGGCTACGGCACGTATCTGAAGGACGGGACCGAGGAGGGGGAGGAACGGCACGCCAACGTTCTCGAGCTTCGGAGCCTCGCCGAGGAGTTCCTCTCGCTCCCGCAGGAGGAGCAGCTGCCCGCGTTCCTGGAGCAGGTCGCGCTCGTTTCGGACCAGGACGAATTCGCCGAGGCCAAGCCGGTCGCCACGCTCATCACGCTGCACGCGGTGAAGGGGCTCGAGTTCCCCATCGTCTTCCTCACCGGGATGGAGGACGGGGTGTTCCCGCACGCGCGCTCGCTCGACGACGAGAAGCGGATCGAGGAGGAGCGTCGTCTGGCATACGTGGGGATCACGCGCGCGAAAGACCGAGCGTTCCTCACGTTCGCGCGCCGGCGGATGCTGTTCGGGAGGACCAACGAGAACCCGCCGTCGCGTTTCCTGCTCGAGCTGCCGACCGAGGGCATCGAGCATCGCGGCAAGGTCGAGACGGAGGAGCGCGACGTGTGGGCCGACCTCGACTGGGACCGCGACCGCGAGCGCTACGAGGAGCGCAAGGCCGCCCGACGTGACGCCGCGCTCGCCGGTCTTTCCGGAGCGTGGACCGGGCGCGCGGAAGCGCCGCGCAAGCGGAACCTGGCGGGCGATACGAAGTTCCGCGCGGGCGACCACGTGCGGCATCCCTCGCTGGGGGCCGGCGTCGTCGTCTCGAGTCAGGTGCGCAGCGATGACGAGGAGGTCACCGTGGCGTTCCCGGAGAAGGGCGTGAAGAAGCTCATGGCCTCGTTCGCGAAGCTCGCGAAGGCCTAGCGACGGTAATCAGGGCTCGCGGGCGATCACCTGCACGAACACGCGCTCGGCGGGCTCGGCACAGAGGACCGGACGCGCGTCAGCGGGAAAATCGAGTGCGAACGGTCCTCCGGCCAGCTCGATCTCGACCGCGAGCAGTGGCGTCGTGGGCCTCGCGCAGCTGTACGAGGGCTCAGCGGCGTGGCCGCTCCAGAGCACCGTGAAGAACGTCGCATCCTTGCCGGCTGCGGTGCGCACCGGCACCCACCGCACTGGATCGGGCCACTCGTCCACGAAGCTCAGCCGGTCGCCCCGCTGATCCACGAAGCGGACGACCGGATGTTCGGGAACTGCGCAGGGATCGCGGCCGGCCGGCGCAAGCCTGAACGACCCGCCATAGCTACCCGCTGCGGCGCCCCAGTGCTCGAACGATCCGGTCAGGTCCTGTGGTCTGCACGGGCTGAGCGCGACCGGCACCACACCCGGGCTAGATGTGGGGTCGAGCGAGCGGGCCGCGAGCGATGCCGTCGCGGCCTGCGGAGATGGATCGTTGGTTGCAACGGTGTGTGGCGAGATTCGGCAGCTGCAGGCCGCAACGATCAAGAGCGCCACGACAACCCGCCGCATCGTTCGAAACTATGTTCGGCACATGAGCGCGGCGACCGAGTCGCAGCGCGCAACTACTACAAGGTTGCTACGAGACTCAGCCGCGAGCGCGAGCGAGTCGCATCTCGCGCCGGAACTTCTTCCAGTCCGACGCCTTCACCGAGAACAGCAGGTCGGTCACGATCTGGATGACGCCGAGAGCCCCGAGCAGCAGCACCGCCCACGTGTCGGTGTCGATCGCCACGGCGTAGGGAATGATGAGGAACGGCGTGAGCTTCGTGGCGATCGCGCCCGCGGCATGCATCCACGCTCGCTGCCGCGGCGCTGCGCGCAGGTAGGACGCGTAGTCGATCTTGAAGCCCGGCTGCGGTCGTTTCGGTAGGTCGACGAACCAGTCGGTGAAGTCGATGCCGACGAACGTCCCGACCGCCAGATGGGCGAGACCGTGCGTCGTCACGTCGAGCGCTCCCGCGGCGGCGAGAACGAGGAGCTCGCGCCACGGATGGTCGACGGCGATCGCGATGCCAAGCAGCAGGAGGCCGCCGAAGAGACCGAGGTCGAGCGCGATGACGCCGAGGCTGACCGGGAACGCCAGGCGAACCCGGCGACGGAATACCCGACGATCGATGGCGGCGATGCGCGTCGCGTAGCGATCCACGTGCTCGGGGTGCCGCTTCACAGCCGCGACGGCGCGCCAGAAGCCGAGCGTGCGCAGATCCGGTGTTCCTCCGGCCTGCAGCCGCTCCTCGCACGAGGCGAGGGCGCGGTCGATGCCGAGGTCGTCCACGCCGTGAGCCTACGTCCGGCCGTGCGAGCTAGCGGCGCTGGATGTCGAACTTCCCGGCGCGGACGCGATCGATGCGCACGGACGATGCGCGCCTCGCCGTAGAAGCGCAGCGTTCGCCGGTCCCGCGTGCTGTTCCTCACCATGACGGCTACCTGTGGATTCGCGCGCACCGCGGCCTCGGTCTCGGCGCGGCCGCGCTCCCACCACGCGATGTGGTCGGCGTCCCAGACCATGAGGCTGCCCTTGAGCGCGACGTCGGGCCGTCCGTCGTTCGCCGTCGCGACCACCCCGGTGTTCTGACCGCGCTCGCCGTCGGTCCGCGCGTTATCCACGATCTCGGAGAACTGGAGCAGGTCGATCGCGGTGACCGGAGGGGCTGAGGCCATCGCTGCGACGCTAGCACGGGTGACTGAGCGAGAATCGCAGCATGGCCACACCGTCTACTGAAAAGCGCGCTATGGAGCTGCGCGAGCGGATCGAGAAGGCGAACTACGAGTACCACGTCCTCGATACGCCGACGATCGCCGACGAGGCATACGACGCGCTCATGCGCGAGCTCCAGGAGCTCGAAGCGAAGCATCCCGAGCTGGTCACGCCGGACTCGCCGACGCAGCGGGTCGGCGCGCCGGCGTCGAATCGCTTCGCGCCGGTCGAGCACGCGCGCCCGATGCTCTCGCTCGCCAACGCGTTCGACGAAACGGAGCTCCGCGCGTTCGATCAGCGAGTCCGGAAGGGACTCGGCCGCGAGGACATCGGCTACGTCTGCGAGCTGAAGATTGACGGGCTCGCGATCAACCTGACCTACGAGGACGGGAAGTTCGTACAGGGGGCGACGCGCGGCGACGGATTCGTGGGCGAGGACGTGACCGCGAACCTGCGGACGATCAAGTCGATCCCGCTCACCTTCCGCGAGAAGGTCCCCGGCCGCGTCGACGTGCGCGGCGAGGTCTATCTGCCGACCGCCTCGTTCGAGGCGACCAACCAGGAGCGCGCAGAGCGTGGCGAGCCGCTCTTCGCGAATCCGCGCAACGCGGCGGCGGGCGCCGTTCGCCAGCTGGATCCGAGCGCGACCTCGAAGCGCAACCTCGCGATGTGGTCGTATTCCGCCGCCGGGCTCGACGTGAAGTCGCAGCACGAGCTGCTCGAGCGTCTGCGCGAGCTCGGCGTGCGGACGAATCCGCACTGGAAGCCGGCCAAGGACGTCGACGAGGTCCTCGCGTTCATCGCCGCGTGGCGTGACAAGCGGCACGACCTGGACTACGGCACCGACGGCGTCGTCGTGAAGGTCGACCGTATCGAGGATCAGGAGCGCCTCGGTTTCGTGTCGCGCAGCCCGAAGTGGGCGATCGCGTTCAAGTTCCCGGCCGAGCAGGCGACGACCACCGTCGAGGACATCAAGGTCTACGTCGGACGGACCGGCGTGTTCACACCGGTCGCGTGGCTCGCGCCGGTCATCGTCGGCGGCACGACGGTCCGCCGCGCGACGCTGCACAACCTCGACGAGGTGCGCCGTCTCGATGTGAGAGTGGGAGATCGCGTCGTCATCCAGCGCGCCGGTGACGTGATACCCGAGGTCGTTCGCGTGGAGCACGAGGCGCGCTCGAAGGACCAGACGTATCCCGAATTCGCGATGCCCGAGCGCTGCCCCGAATGCGGCGGCGCGGTCGAGCACGCCGAGGGCGAGGTCGCGTACCGCTGCGCGAATCCGGAGTGCCCGGCGAAGACGGGCCAGCGCATCGGTCATTTCGTTGGCCGCGGCGGCTTCGACATCGAGGGCATGGGTTGGTCGCTCATCACGCAGCTCCAGGAACGCGGCATCGTCACGAATCCCGCGGACGTCTTCTTCATCACCAAGGAGCAGCTCCTGGAGCTCGACCGTTTCGCGGAGAAGAGCGCGACGAACATCTACGACCGCATCCAGAAAGCGCGCCGGCGCCCCCTCGGCCGCATGCTGAACGCGCTCGGCATGCCGCACGTCGGTGAGACCACCGCCGACGATCTGGCACATTGGCTCGCGGAGCGCCTCCCGAAGGACGCGACGTTCGCGGACGTGCTGGGCATCCTTCGTCAGGCGACGGCCGACGAGCTGCAGGCGATCGATGGCGTCGGCGAGGTCGTCGCTCGCGGCATCAGCGAGTACTTCGCGCGACCGGAGGAGCAGCGCTTCCTCGAGCGGCTCGCCGAAGCGGAGCTGCGGCCGGTCCCGCCGGCACCGCGCACGGTCGCGAGCGGTCCGTTCGCGGGGAAGACGGTGGTGTTCACGGGAACGCTGGAGCGGCGCTCGCGTGAAGAGGCCGAGGCGCTCGTGCGGTCACTCGGTGGTAAGACGACGAGTTCGGTGAGCGCGAAAACGGATCTGCTCGTCGCCGGACCGAACGCGGGGAGCAAGCTCGCGAAAGCACATCAGCTGGGTGTCAAAGTGGTAGACGAGGCGACCTTCGACGCTATGCTCCGTTAGGCATTCAAGGAAGGGGTTAAGAGGCACTTTGTACCAGCCGCAAACCCAGACACGACCGTTGGCGCCCGCCACTTCCGCGTCCGCGATGCATCCGGATATGCCGGCGATCCCGCTGCCGCCCGAGCCGCAGACGATCGAGCAGACCGGACTCACGCTCGGTTTCCTCGCGGACCTCGCACTGAAGACGCTCTACCTGCGCGGGCAGATGTCGATGTCCGACATCGCGGGCGCGCTTGGTCTCTCCATCCAGGGCGTGACGGACAAGATCATGGATTTCCTCAAGACCGAGCGTCTGGTGGAGATCCGCGGCGGCGCGGGGATCTCGTCCGCGTCGTACCAGTTCGTCATCGTCGACCGCGGTTCGGAGAAGGCGCAGGAGGCGCTCGCGCGCAGCCAGTACGTCGGCAAGGCGCCGGTGCCGCTCGCGACCTACGTCGCCGCGGTGCAGCGCCAGTCCATCTCGAACATCCACGTCACGCCGGAGGACCTCGCGCGCGCGTTCGCGCACATGGTCATCCCCCGCGAGACGCTCGCGCAGCTCGGGCCGGCCGTGAACTCCGGCAAATCGATCTTCCTGTTCGGCCCACCCGGCAACGGCAAGACGACGATCGGGGAAGTGCTCGTATCGCTCATGCGCGGTGAGGTCGTCTTGCCATACGCGGTCGAGATCGACCAGCAGGTCATCAAGATCTTCGATCAGGTCTACCACCGTCCGGTCATGGAGCAGGCCGCGTCGGATCGGCTGCGGTTCGACCACCGCTGGATCATCAGCAAGCGTCCCATCGTCATGACCGGCGGCGAGCTCACGCTCGAGACGCTCGACCTCATCTACGACGAGACCTCGAAGTTCTACGAGGCGCCGTTCCAGATGAAGGCGAACGGTGGCATCTTCATGGTCGACGACTTCGGACGTCAGCGCGTCTCGCCGAAGGATCTTCTCAACCGGTGGATCGTCCCGCTCGAGAAGCGCGTGGACTACCTGACGCTGCACACCGGCAAAAAGATCGAGATCCCTTTCGACATGCTCATCATCTTCTCGACGAACCTCGATCCCGCCGACCTCGTCGACGAGGCCTTCCTCCGACGCATCCGATACAAGATCGGTATCGAGGCGCCGACGGTCGCGCAGTACGAGGAGATCTTCAAGCGGATGTGCGCGCGGAAGAACATCGAGTACCGCGCCGAGTCGATGTCGCAGATCCTGGCGATCTACCGCACGAAGAACATCGGCCTGCGCTCCTGCCACCCGCGCGACATCATCGAGCAGCTGATCGACACCGCGCGCTTCCTCGGCCAGCCGCCCGCGCTCACGTCGCAGCTCGTCGAGATGGCGTGCGAGTCGTACTTCGTCTCGCTCGATCCGAGCGGCAACCCAAAGGACTGACCGCCCGCCGGACCGCGCACTAGCTAGATGGGACTGGGCGCGCTCACCGACGGCCTCGCGCCGACGCCTCCGATGGGCTGGAACTCGTGGAACCGGTTCGGCCCGTTCGTGTCCGACCAGTTGGTGCGCGAGACCGCTGACGCGCTGATCGAGAGCGGCATGCGCGACGTCGGTTACCGCTACGTCGTCGTCGACGATGCCTGGGAAGGCAGCCTGCGCTCCGACGACGGGAACCTCGAGCCCAACCTCTGGCGCTTCCCGAACATGCACGGCCTCGCGGCGTACCTGCATTCGCGCGAGCTGCGCTACGGCCTCTACACCTGCGCCGGCGACCGGACGTGCCAGGGGTATCCGGGAAGCCGCTCGCGCGAGTTCGTCGACGCGCGCCGCTTCGCCTCGTGGGACGTCGACTTCATGAAGATCGACTGGTGCCACTCGAGCGGACTCGACGCACGCACCGCGTACGCGACGTGGTCCGAGGCGATCCGCGCGACCCGGCGGCCGATGGTGCTGTCGATCTGCGAATGGGGCCGCAACCGGCCATGGGAATGGGCGGGCAGCGTCGGGCACCTCTGGCGGACGTCGGGCGACATCGCCGATCGCTGGGAGAGCGTGATGGCCATCCTCGACCGGCAGGAGGCCCTCGCGCAGTTCGCGGGGCCGGACCACTGGAACGACCCGGACATGCTCGAGGTCGGGAACGGTGGCATGACGGACGCGGAGTACCGCGCGCACTTCTCGCTGTGGGCGATCCTCGCGGCGCCGCTGATCGCGGGGAACGATGTCCGAGCGATGAGCGATGCGACGCGTGCGATCCTCGTCGCGCCCGAGGTCATCGCCGTCGATCAGGATCGTCTCGGTCGTCAAGGCCGGCGCGTGAACCGCGAGCGAGAGGTGGAGATCTGGGCGCGCGAGCTGGACGGCGGCGGGCGCGCCGTCGTGCTGCTCAACCGCGGCGAGAACGCCGCGCGCGCCGAGGTGACCTGGGATCTGCTGGGTGGGTCACGGAGGGACACAGCGCTGCTGCGCGATCTCTGGGAACGACAGGACATCGGCCCGCGTCGAGAGGGATACGACCTGACGCTTGCGCCGCACTCGGCGGCGCTACTGAAGGCGACGCGCGACAATTCCGCGCGTGCGTGAGACCGCGAAGGAGCTCGCGACGCTCCAGGCGTTGATCGACCGCAGCCTGAAACGCACCGGGCCACACATGAAGGGGATCATCCATCCCGGCAAGTACTCATTGAATGCGAAGCAGGTCGTGAAGCTGATCGACGGTATGAAGACCATCGCCGTCGCTGCGCCGGCTCCGAACGGCGATCCGCTCGTGGCCCCGATGGACGGCTGGTTCCTGCACGGGAAGTTCTTCTTCAGCTCGTCGGGCGACTCGATCCGCGTCAAAGGCCTGCGCACGCGCCCGCGGGCGAGCATCGCGTACTTCGAAGGCGAGCGCTTCCTCATCAACGCCCACGGTCCCGTCGAGCTCATGTTCAAGGGTCACCCGGACGTCAGCGAGATCGACGCGATCTTCGATAGGCACTACGGCAGCAGCGCGTTCGACTGGAGCGACGAGGGCGTCTACGTGCGGCTCGATGCCGACCGTTTCTTCACGTACTCGCGCACCCCGAACGAGTTCCCCTCCTAACGAACGCGCTCGTCGTACAGGCGAGCGTGGGGCACGAATGCGAGCCACTCGGGTGCGAGCGCGCGCCAGATCCGCAGCGCGCGGATCACGAAATGGAAGAAGAAACGCTCCGCCATGCCCCAACGCAGCTCGAATGCTTCGCGCAGGGTCGGCGGGAGGAGTCCGGCGGTGATGACGTCGGTCGGCCAGTAGAGGGAATCCGGCACGACCGCGAACGGATGGAGCACCGTCCGCGCCACGCCGCGACTGGTGATGTCGGGCACGGCCGCGGTCTCGAGCATGTCGCGCTCGTAGCGCTCGAGGTCGCCGATCGTGCGCGGGAAGAGGTCGTCCGGGACCCCGAGCTCGCGCGCGAAGACCTTGCCCTCGTCCCAGTACCGCTGGCGGTCGGCCGGGGGGAGACGGCCGGCGACGAGCTCGTACCACCGAAGCGACGTGAGCACGAGCGTCACCTGGACCCACAGGAGCAGCTGCGGATCGCGCGCGCGATAGGGGCGTCCGTCCTCGGCGGTGCCCTGCAC
>WNGI01005668.1_pt1 | contig 11284 bp, 8 predicted proteins | sample 5400621 | NCBI WGS metagenome assembly WNGI01 (sample SAMN13153374, study PRJNA577476) | soil metagenome | isolation source: 20 cm soil or saprolite under Garry oak tree replicate 1 | place: USA:California | collected 2016-06-15
GTCGTTATAAGGAACCACTGACCCGAGGTACTGCTGCACCAGCTCGGGATACTCCCGGATCGCTTCCGAGATGGCGCAGAAGATCACCCCGTGCTTCTTGAGCTCCTCGCGGAACGTCGTCGCGACGGAGACCGAATCGAACACGGCGTCCACCGCCACGCCCGCCAACCGCTTTCGCTCCTCAATGGGGATCCCGAGCTTCTCGAACGTTTCGAGCAGCTTGGGGTCGACCTGGTCGAGGCTGTCCAGCTTGGGCCGTTGCTTGGGAGCGGCGTAATAGCTGATGGCCTGATAGTCGATGGGACCGTACTGCACGTTGGGCCAATGCGGCTCCGGCATTTTCAGCCAGTTGCGATAGGCCCTGAGCCGCCACTCGAGCATCCACGCCGGCTCACCCTTCTTCTGGGAGATCAGCCGGATGACGTCTTCGGAGAGGCCCGGGGGAACGGTCTCCGACTCGATATCCGTGACGAAGCCGTATTTGTACGGCTGCAGCACCTGGGCTTCGATACCGCTGCTCATTGAGGCTCCCGAAGTCCTTTGTGCGTCGCAAGTTGCAGAGATGGGCCCATGGCGAATGCGAATCCTACAGGAATTACTCGGGATTGTCAACCAAGCTCAATAGATATCGCGATTCACCTCCCTGATCAGGCGCTCATAGTCCTCCGGCGTATTGAGATCGTCGATGACTGCCGGGTCGTCGACCGCTACCGTGATGAGGTCCCGTTCGTGAGCTGCTAGTACGGCCCCCGCGCCGTGGCGCGTGGCGGCCGGACTGGTTGTGAGCTCGGAGAACAGTGCCTGATCCCAGATCACCGGGTGCCCGCGCTGCTCGGCGAAGCTCGGGACCACAGCCGGTGCGCCGCTGCGCCGGTGTACCTCGAGCAGGCGCTCCAGCGTAGCGACGCGCACGTGCGGCAGATCCACTGGCCACGCCACGATCCCCGAGGGACGAATCGGGTCCAGGGCGGCGAGAGCGGCACGCAGCGATCCGATCGCTTCGCCCGCGAGATCGGGGTTCTCGACGATGACGCATTCGTGGGTGGCGAGGGAGGGCCGGATGCGCGCGGCGTCGGGACCGAGCACGACGACCCGGGCCCTTACGTCCAGCGCTTCCAGGGCTTCGAGGATGCGGACAGCGAAGGGCCGGCCTCGGAAGTCCAAGAGTGCCTTGGGCCTACCCATTCGCTCCGAGGCCCCGGCCGCGAGTACCACCCCGGCGAGACCCATGCTTCTACGTTATCGCGAGTTGCACGCCGCCGCCAAACCCCCAAATTGGCGGCCCATGGCCGTACGACGCATCCGCCAGCTGGGCGATCCGATCCTGCGAGTCCGCTGCGAGCGGGTCCAGAACCCCAAGTCCGCCGCGACGCGGTTGGTCGCGGACGACCTGCGGGATTCGCTCGCCATCGCCAGGAAGAAGTACAAGATGGGACGGGCGCTCGCCGCGCCGCAAATCGGCGCGCCGGTGCGGATCGTCTTCGTCCAGACAGACAAGCAACGCTGGACGATGATCAACCCCGAGATCACCGACGTGGGGCGGGACGACTTTCTGGTATGGGACGATTGCTTCTCGTTCCCGAACCTGCTGGTTCGCGTCAACCGGGCCTACCAGATCACGGTGACCTATACCGACCCGAAGGGCAAGCAGCACACTATGGAGCTCGAAGGACCGATGGCGGAGCTGCTGCAGCATGAGATCGATCACCTGGACGGCATTCTCGCGCTGGACCGCGCGAGCGGCGTCGATCCGTTCGCGTTCCGGTCCGAGTGGGAGAAGGTGCACGAGGCCGGCGATCGTTATGGGCCGCCCAAGCCGCGGGAGGTGTGACGGAGCCGCGGCCCGGTTAGGTTAGATTGACGTATGCGGGGAGCGGGGAGCAGGGAGCGGTTCACTCCGGTGCGCAGCGGCAGCGCGGTTTGCACCGTCGGGTACCGCTCCCCGCTCCCCGCTCCCGTTTCGGTCAAGGAGACTCGTGTATGAGCTGCGTTACGCAGATGCACTTCGCCCGTCAGGGCACGATCACCCCCCAGATGCAGCGCGTCGCGGAGCGGGAAGAGCTTGCGGTCGAGCTGGTGCGCGACGAGGTCGCGCGCGGGCGGCTCATCATCCCCGCGAACGTGAACCACCTCGCGAAGCGGCTCGATCCGATGGCGATCGGCAAAGTGGCGCGCGTGAAGATCAACGCCAACATCGGCAACTCCGCCGTCGAGTCGAACATCGACGGCGAGCTCGAGAAGCTGCACCACGCCGTCCACTACGGCGCGGACACCGTGATGGATCTCTCCACCGGCGGCGACATCGACGCCATCCGCCAGGCGATCCTCGACGCCTCCCCCGTGCCCATCGGCACGGTGCCGATCTATCAGGCCGTGACCGACGTGAAGCGGGTCGAGGATCTCACGGAGGACGACCTGCTCGGCATGATCGAGCACCAGGCGCAGCAGGGAGTGGATTACGTCACGGTCCATTGCGGCATCCTGCGCGAGTACGTGGGCCTCGCGCTCGGCCGCGTGACCGGGATCGTGTCGCGGGGCGGGTCGCTGCACGCCTACTGGATGACGCACCACAACAAGCAGAACCCGTTCTACACCCGCTTCGACCGCATCCTCGAGATCGCCCGCAAGTACGACGTGACGCTCTCGCTGGGCGACGCGCTGCGGCCCGGCTCGGTCGCGGACGCGAACGACCGCGCCCAGTTCGCCGAGCTCGAGACGCTGGGCGAGCTGACGACTCGGGCCTGGGCGCAGGACGTTCAGGTGATGATCGAAGGACCGGGCCACATCCCGATGCACTTGATCGAGATCAACGTCCGGAAGGAGAAGGAGATCTGCCACGAGGCGCCGTTCTACACGCTGGGACCGCTCGTCACCGACATCGCGCCGGGCTACGACCACATCACGTCGGCCATCGGCGCGGCGATGATCGGCTGGTACGGCGCCGACATGCTGTGCTACGTGACGCGCAAGGAGCACCTCGGCCTGCCCAACGCCGAGGAGGTGCGCGAGGGTGTGATCGCCTACAAGATCGCCGCGCACGCCGCCGACATCGCGCGCGGCCGCGCGGGTGCCCGCGACCGCGACGACGCGCTATCGCGCGCGCGCTACGCCTTCGATTGGAACGAGCAGTTCCGGTTGTCGCTCGATCCCGACCGCGCGCGCGAGCTGCACGATGAGGCACTGCCCGCCGAGTACTTCAAGAGCGCCGAGTTCTGCGCCATGTGCGGGCCGAAGTTCTGCTCCATGCACATCACGCGCGAGATCGAGCGCAAGCTCGGGACGAGGGACGCGGTGCCGGCGGACTGACGGATTGGTGGCGGGGTGGTGTCACCACGCGATCCCGTAGTCCTCCCCGTGGTTCGAGGAGCCGCCCCAGAAGGACCCGTGCTTCCAGTCGAAGAAGATGGCGTTGATGGGGCCCGAGGTCCGCTCCTGGAAGTCGAGCCGGTAGCCCAGCTCGCGCAGGTCACGGCGCACCCAGGGCGGCGTATCGGTCCGCAGGGTGAGCCGTCCGGGCTGCGACTCGTGGTCGCCGAACGAGTTGCGCATCTGGTAACTGGTGATGTTCGCCGCCTCGACCGCTTCCTGTACGTCCATGCCGAACTCGACCATGTTGAGAAAGCACTGCAGCAGGTTCTGATCCTGCGTGTCACCCCCCTGTACCGCCGATGCCAGGAACGGTTTGCCGTCTTTCAGCGCGAGGCTGGGCGTGAGCGTGACCCGGGGACGCTTCCCCGGCGCGATCACGTTGAATGGATTGTCGAGGGAATCGACCACGAACTGCTGCGCCCGCTGGCTCACGCCGATCCCGGTGCGGCCCGCGATGACGGCGGGAATCCACCCCCCCGACGGCGTGATCGACACGACCCACCCCGAAGTGTCCGCGGCCTCGATGGACGTCGTGCCGCGGGTGAACGCTTCGTCGAACGCCGCCAGGGCTGCTCCCTCCAGCTGCTGCTGGTCCGTCTGGCTCCCCCCGCCCGACGTCGCGGGCGGACGCGCCGAGGGGGGCGGCCAGCTGCGGAGCAGATCCCGGTACGGATTCGTCCCCCCTTGGAAGGGATAGGGATCGCCCGGCTTGATGCCCGGATCGTTGCGATCGGGATTGATGAGCTGCGCCCGCTGCCGCGCGTAGTCCTTCGAGAGCAACCCCCGAATTGGCTCCTCCGGCGGGAACGCGGGGTCGCCGTAGTAGAAGTCGCGATCGGCGAACGCGAGGCTCATCGCCTGGTACAGGGTGTGGATGTAGCGCGCGCTGTTGTAGCCCATCGCCTTGAGGTCGAAGGTCTCGAGGATGTTCAGCGCCTCGAGCATGGCGGGGCCCTGCGACCACGGCTGTAGCTTGTAGACGTCGATCCCGCGATAGGTCGTCATGACGGGCTCTTCGATCTTGACTTTCCAACTCGCCAGGTCCTGCAGCGTGATGAGCCCCCCTTCCTCCTGTAATCCGCGGACGAACTCCTGCGCGATGTCGCCCTTGTAGAAGCGATCGTACGCGGCCATGATCGCCGCCCGCCGACTCTTGCCCTGGCGCAGCGCCTGCTGCTCCGCCTCGACCAGCTTGCGCAGCGTGGCCGCGAGGTCCGCCTGCCGGAAGATTTCTCCCGCCTCAGGCGCCTCCCGTGCGTCACCCGCGTGCGGCAGCATCACCACGCGCGAGTAGCGCCATTGCTTGAGCCGGCCCTTGTTCCGCTCGATCGAGTTCGCGGTCTCGCCGTCGATCGCATATCCATCGGCCATTCGGATCGCCGGCTCGAGCACCTCGCGCAGGCTCAGCTTCCCGTACTCCGCGAGCATGGTCATGAGGCCGCCGGGCGTGCCGGGGGTGATGGCGGCGAGCGGCCCGTATTCGGGCGGGAAGTGCATCCCCTTCGAGCCGTAGAACGCCGGCGTGGCGCCGGTAGGCGCGACGCCGAGTGCGTTGATCGCGATGACCTTCTTGGTCTGGGGATTGTAGATCAGCGCCTGGGTTTCGCCGCCCCACGAAAGCACGTCCCACATCGTGGTGACGGCGGCGAGCATGGCGCACGCCGCGTCGACGGGGTTGCCGCCTTTCTGGAACATCATGGCGCCCGCGGTGGCGGCGAGCGGCTTGCCGGTGATCGCGACCCAGTGACGCCCGTGCAGCACGGGCTTCTGGGTGCGCTGGCCCACGAGCGCGATCGGCGAACACAAGAAGAGAGCGAGGGTGAGGAAGCGAACGGACATAGATGCTCCGGCGAAGATTGAACGTCGGGGAACATACGTCCCATCAATTTGGAACGGAACTGGGGGCCGGCGCCCTTGCGGCGCTTGTGCGTGCCGGTAGTATAGGCAGCCTCTTCTCGCCTGGGGGGGCGGCAATGCGATGCTCTTCGGTCCTGTGTAGTCTCGCGCTCACATTCGGAATCGTCGCGCCCGGTGCGTTGACAGCGCAGGGCGGCTCGGTGGCCGGCACCGTGGTGAACCGGGCGACGGGCGCGCCGGTCTCCGACGTGCAGGTCAGCGTGGCGGGGACCGCCTTGCGCACCTTCACCGACCTCAGGGGTCGGTTCCATTTCGACGACCTGACCGGGACGATCGTCGTACTGGAAGTCCGCCGCATCGGGTTCCGCGCCGTGAGGGACACGGCGAACGTCGGCGACACGAACGTCCGCGTGGCGCTCGAGCAAAAAATGCTCGAGCTGTCGCAGGTCATCGTAACGGGCACGCCCACGGCCGTGGAGATTGGAAAACTCGGCAACGCGGTTTCGCGGATCGACGCGGCAAGCATTACCCAAACGGCCCCGATCAGCGACGTGCAGAGCCTGCTGAACGGCCGAGCGGCCGGCGTGCTGATCCAGCCCGCGACCGGCGCCGTCGGTTCTGGATCGCGCATCCGGATCCGCGGAGCGTCCAGCTTCTCGCTGGGCAACGAGCCGCTGTTGTACGTCGATGGCATTCGCGTCAATTCCGACTTCGCGAGCGGGCCGCAGAACCAGGACTTCGGCTCGAGCTCCATCTCCCGCTTCAACGATTTCAATCCCGACGACATCGAGAGCGTCGAGATCGTGAAGGGTCCCGCCGCGACGACGCTATACGGTACCGAGGCGTCGAATGGCGTGATGCAGATCATCACCAAGGCCGGTACACCCGGCCCCGCCCGCTGGGACTTCACGGTGCGGCAGGGGGTCAACTACCTGCGCAACCCCGACGGGCTGTTTCCGACCAACTACCAGGTGGACGGGACGGGGAACCTCCTCACCATCAAGCTGCGGGATCTCGAAGCTCAGGTGGGCGACATCTTCCGTACGGGACACCTCGCGAACTACCACGCGAGCGTGAGCGGCGGGTCGAGCGACGTCCGCTACTATATCGCCGCGGCGACCGAGCTACAAGGCGGAGCGGAGCCAAGCAACGACCTGCGACACACCAGCGCCCGCGCCAACCTCACGGTAACGCCGAGCGACAAGGTGACCCTCACGGCGAAGGTCGGGTACGTCGCGGGCCCGACGGACTTGAGCTGCGAGGCGGGGTGCGGCGGCCGGATGTTCACGACGGCCTACATGAACCCGCTGAACCTGGGAACCTTCCGGCTGGGCTTCCACAGCGGACTCCCGTACGCCTACGATGAAGAGTATCGCTTCGCCCAGGACCTGGATCGCTATACGGCGAGCCTCCAGGTGCAGCATCACCCGGTGAAATGGTTCACGCATCGTCTCACCTTCGGCGTCGACCGGGTCCGCGAGGTCAACTCGCTGTACCAGCCGCTCATCGACTCGCTGCAACAGTTCTTCGGCTCGGACGCGCTCGGCTACGTCGGGATCACCAATCGCGCCGTTGACTACACCACGGTCGACTACGCTGCGACCGCCGCGGTCGACCTGTCCCCCACGCTCCGCTTGAGTTCGTCGGCTGGGCTGCAGTTCTACCACACGCTCATCGACACCGCCTTCGCCGACGGGCAGTTCTTTCCCGCGCCGGGGCTGTCCTCGATCGACGCCACCACCGGACCGCGCACTAATGCCGGGGGCCTCGAGGAGACCAAGAGAATCGGCGCCTACGGCCAGGAGCAAATCGCCTGGCGCGACCGCGTGTTCCTGACCGCCGGGCTCCGGTCGGATGATCACAGCGCCTTCGGCGGGAATTTCGATCGCGTGTACTACCCGAAGGTGAGCGCCAGCTGGGTGATGAGCGATGAGGCGTTCTGGGACTTCCGATTCGTGAACCAGCTGCGCCTGCGCGCGGCGTATGGCGAGGCAGGTCGGGCGCCGCCATACAACGCGGCCTTGCCCACCTACGGCACGGCGACCGGTCCGGGCGACCTGCCCACGGTGACGCCCCAGAACAGCGGCAATCCGAACCTCGGGCCCGAGCGCGGCAAGGAGATCGAGCTGGGGTTCGACGCCGGGCTGTGGAACGACCGGCTGGGGCTCGAGTTCACCTATTACCGGAAGCGGACGACGGACGAGATCCTGCTGAAGAACAACGCTCCGTCGGGCGGCTCCCCCGGGCAGCAGTACATCAACGCCGGGGCGGTGCTGAACCACGGGCTCGAACTCCTGGTGCGCGGGAGCCCCTACACGAGCGGTCACGTGAGCGTGGACTTGACGTTCAACCTCGCCACCAACAGCAACAAGATCGAGAGTCTCCTACCGGGCGTCACGTCGGTATCGCCGGGGACCAACCTGCTGCACAAAGTCGGGTACCCAGTCGGCTCGTGGTTCACGCGGCGGGTGGTGAGCGCGGCCTTCGATGGGGTGGGGAACCCCATCAACGTGCTGTGCGACGACGGCAACGGTGGCAGCACCGCCTGCGCCGGCGCGCCGAGCGTGTTCCTTGGCCGCACGACGCCGAAGGTCGAAGGAGGGTTCAGCCCGACGGTCACCATCTCGAATCGCCTGCAGCTGTCCGGGCTGTTCGACTTCAAGACGGGCTACAAGAAGCTCGACGGCAACACCCGCGTGCGCTGCACGATCTTCATCCGCTGCCTCGAGAATTTCCGACCGCTCACCTCCAACCCGATTCGCGTCGCCGAGGAAACCCTCGGCATTCCGGACCTCTACATCAACGACGCGGGCTTCCTCCGGTTCCGTGAGGTGTCGGCCTCGTACACGTTGCCGGATGCCTGGGTCAAGGCCATCGGCGCGAGCCGCGCCGTGGTGTCGGTCGCGGGGCGCAATCTCCACACCTGGACCGGGTACCCCGGCTTCGATCCCGAGGCAATGTTCCTCGGCGGCACGCGCGGCGGCAACTTCAGCGCGTGGGAGCAAGCCACCCTACCCCAGCTCGCTCAGTGGGTGTTCACCGTCAACGTGGGCTACTGAGGAGGAGCGACCGATGAAATACTCCACGATTGCTGTCCTCGGGCTCACGGCGGCGGGCGCGTGTGACCTGTTCAACAACGCCCTCGAGGTCCAGAACCCCAGCGTCATCCCGGCGAACGGGCTCGAGGTGCCCGCCAACGCGCAGCTGCTCACGGTGGGCGCGATCGCCGACTTCGAGTGCGCCGCCGGCGCGTACGCCGTGATGGCAGGGGAGATCACGGACGAGCTGATCGACGCCACGCAGACGGCGGATCGGTACCCCTACGAGCGCCGCAGCATGGTGTCGAGCGACGCCCGATACAGCACGAACACATGCATCGGCCTGGGCGTGTACACGCCGCTGCAGACGGCGCGCTTCTCGACGCTGAATGTGCGGTCTTTGCTTCAGGGTTGGACGGATGCTCAGGTCCCCGGGCGCGACACCCTCATCGTCACACTCCAGGCGTACGAGGGGTACAGCCTGGTCCTGCTCGGTGAAGGCTTCTGCACGATGGTCGTGACCACCCTCGACGCCAACCGGCAAAAGGTGTGGGGCGGCGAGATCCAGCGCGACAGCGTGTTCAAGCTGGCCGTCGCGGCGTTCAACAACGCGATCACCGGGGCGACCGCTAGCGGTCAGACGGAAGTCCTCAACCTGGCGCTGGTCGGGCGGGCGCGGGCATATACCGATCTCGGGCAGTTCGCGTCCGCGCGAACCGACGCCCAGGCGGTCCCGGCGGCCTTTACCAAGAACGTCGCCGCGTCCGGCATCAGCCTCCGGCGCAACAACCGGGTGTGGCAGGAGAACAGCGCCACGAGCGACGCCACGACACTCGACACGACCTACACGAAGATGGCCGACCCCCGCGTGCCCTTCACCGACAAGGGGAAGAACAGCGTGACGGGCTATCATCTCTACCAGCAAAACAAGTACACGACGTCAGCGAGCCCCATCCGGCTCGCGTCCGGCGATGAGGCCCGGCTCCTCATCGCGGAAGCGAACATCGCCACCGGCACCTTCGGGGCGGCCGACAGCATCATCAACAGCTTCCGGGCGCGCGGTGGCCAAGGCGCGATCACCAGCCCCGACTCGGCGACGGCGTCGGACTCGCTGTTCGACCAGCGCAAGCGGGAGTTCTTCCTCGAGGGGCAGCATCTCTTCGACCTGGTACGGTACAGCAAGACTCCGAATCCCCCAGCCGGGACGGTCTTCCTCGGAGGCGGAACGTACGCGTCGCAAATGTGCCTACCGCTACCCGACGTGGAGAGGAACAACAACCCGAGTTTCTAGACGAGCGAAGTGCTGACACAAAGGGCCCGGCAAAGCGCCGGGCCCTCTGTATTGTCACTAGAAGTGTCGTTATGCTGTGCCCTTGCTGTCACTCCTCCAGAACGGCGAACGCCCGCACCGGAAAGCTCCCCATCCCCCGAACTTTCACGGGCACCGCGAAAAACCGGAACCCAGCGTCGGGCAGCTCCCGCAGGCCGCACAGGTGCTCCACGATCGGGATACCCGCGCCGAGCAGCAGGGTGTGCGCCGGCCGTGCGCCGTCGGCCGCGTCGTCGATGTTGAGTGAGTCGATGCCCACGAGGGCCGCCCCACCCGCGATGAGGTGCTCCGCTGCGGCGCGCGTCAAGAAAGGATGGCCGGTGCCATACCGCTCGCTGCGCCAATGGACGTCCCAGCCCGTGTGCACGAGGACCGCCTTGCCCCGCACATCGCGGCCGCGCAAGAGGGCCTCGTCGAGCGCCCGGCCGGCGCGCTCCGTGGCCTGGACCACGATGCCCTCGAGGTTCGCGACGGCCTGAAGCGGGTAGTCGGCAATGTCCTTGCCCCCGTCGTACCGATGGAACGGCGCATCGACGTAGGTGCCGGTATTGGCCAGCAGCTCGATCTTCCCGATCTGGAATGTCGTACCGAGAGCGTAGCGGGTCTGGGACGCGTCACGCGACAGCCAGTCGCTGATCACGGGCACGGGGAGGCCGGGGTAGGTGACCATCCCATGCTCGATCGTGTGGCTCAGATCGATCATGCGGCGGGGCGACGGTGTCATGGGGCGGGGGGCGACGCTCGCCGTGCGGGATCCTGCTGGTAGAACTGCTGCAGCTGCCCATACAGCTCGGGATGCTCGCGCTCGAGCTGGAGCGGTTTCTCGAAGAACGTCTCCGTCGCTACCGCGAAGAACTCGGCCTTGTTGGTCGCGCCGTATTCGTGAAGGGCCGACTCCCGATCGTCGGCCGTGTCCCCGCGCAACCGCTCGTACTCCTCCGACAGCACGCTGCCCCAGGTGCGGAGTGCGCCCGGCGGCAGGAGCGGCGTCCCGTCGGTGGCGCCGTCCTCGCCATCGAGCTGATGGGCGAACTCGTGCAACACGACGTTTTCTCCATCGGCGGGATTGCGCGCCCCGCGGACCGTGTCGTCCCATGAGATCACGACCACGCCATCGCCCCACGATTCACCCATCAGGCGGACCGGGGGCGGTGCGACCTGGCCCGTGCCGGGAGACCGGGCGGATTTCGGAACGAATCCGTGAGGATACACGAGCACCGTCCGGAGCGTCGGATAGCACGGGCCCTCGAGGTGGAGCAGCAGGAGGCACGCCTCCGCCGCGATCGTAACCTTCATCTCTTCGGTGAGCGTGAGCCCACCGCACCCCTCGAAGTGTTTGTCCGTCAGAAATAGCTGCACCAGTCGGAGCAAGCGCTCCCGCTCGTCGGCGCTCAGCCCGCGAGCGAGCGGAACGTTGCGCTCCACGATCGCCGGCCACGGGTCCGGGATCGGGCCGGTCGGCAGTCGGAGCGACGGCGCCGGAATGCGCCGCAGCACGGCGGATACCGCGACGTACGCGACCACGATCAGGACCAAGACAACGCCGACTACCGCGAGCCCTTCCATCTAGTCCCACCAACAGTACAGCTGCTGCGATTCACCGAGCTCCCGCGCCAGCGCATCCACCGTCTCCGTTCCCTGGTCCACGACGTCGGGGCAGAACGCATACAAGCGCCGAGCCAGCGCGCCC
>WNGI01013053.1_pt1 | contig 11284 bp, 7 predicted proteins | sample 5400621 | NCBI WGS metagenome assembly WNGI01 (sample SAMN13153374, study PRJNA577476) | soil metagenome | isolation source: 20 cm soil or saprolite under Garry oak tree replicate 1 | place: USA:California | collected 2016-06-15
GTGGGTTTCCGCACCGCCATCCAACGCTTTCCTGACGACGCGCTGACGGTGATTGTGTTGGCGAATCGCGCCGAAGTGAATGCCCCAGCCTTTGCCGAAAAAGTCGCGGACTTGTTCCTGGAGAAGCGCTAATACAGCAAGGGCGCGTTGCGTCGGGTGCCGACGAACGCGCTCCTTGTCTTTCCACTCAAGGAAATTAGCTGCGTGCTCCCACGGTCGCCGCCATCGCCAGAGGTTGGCTTACTGTCTGTGTGGCTCGCGTGAAGTACAGCCGATACGACCGGTAAATCGCGTACATGAGCGGCAGCAGAAGCATGGCCGTAAGCCAGCCGATATGATGACCGACTGAGTTGATCATCGAAGTCACTCCCGCGCTAACGACGTAATAGGGAAATGACATCTGCGCGATGTTGGCCCAGATCCGGCGCACTGCGCCGCCATCGGTTAAAGCCACGATGACGGAGACAGGCAGCGTCTGTCCCAGGAAAAATGTAACGGTGGTGGCGGCCATCAGCAGTGGCGCCGAAACCCAGCTCAATCCGTTCAGCATTTGCTGGTGGAAGAGCAGCCCGGCTACACCCGAGGCGAATGCCATCATGCTGACATTGAAAAGTACCCGGACAGGTTTTAGCTTGCTGCCGTCCTTCGGCAGTGTCTGAATGATCGTGGAAGCGCACGCGATCAGAATCGATTCGGTCGCGCTCAGCGTAATCACCGAGAGCATCAGGAATGGCAGGTTGACGGACATGTTCCCGTTGATGCCGGGGATGGTCACCTTCATCCGTGATGTGATCGTCGCTGCCACCGCTAGGGTCAGCGCCAGGTAGGGATGCCAACCGCGACCACTGAGAACTGCGTTGCCTACGGTGGCTGCTGCCGCGAAAATCATGAATCCGATGAATGCTTTTGTTAGCCGTGTATATCGCATATGTCTCCTCCTCTCCTTAAGTTTCACACGGCTCTACTGCTCACCATTCACATCTACGTTTTGTGCCTGGTTCAAGGTTGAAGCTGTGCCCCAGACTACGCTGGTAGCAGAGGTTGTCGAAGTACCCCAGACGACGCTGAAGCCGCTCAGCGTATTAGTTCCCCATACCACCGAGGTGCCCCAAACAACCGAACTGGAGGAGTCGACGTTGCTCCCCCACACCACGGACGTGCCCCACACCACGGAGGTGCCCCAAACGACCGAGTTCGCCGGGACCGAAGCGTTGCCGTAAACCAGAGACACAGTATCAGTCGAAGCTTTGTAGGCGGCGGTCGGCGAGAGCGCGCTGCCAACGTTCGCCGGAGCTTTATCATTGTTCGAAACCGCCGCAGCGATATCCAGGTAGCCCGCACCGACCGTGAACAAGTCGTAGTACGAAGTGTAGGTCTGAAGTGTTACCGGGTCAGTGGAGATACTGAAGGCGGGGAAGGCCTTGTAGGCGCTCTTCATCAGGCGCGCCTTGACTTGGTCCGGTGTCAAAGTCGGATCCTGTTGCAGCAACATGGCCGCTGCGCCGCTAACGACGGGAGTCGCCATGCTAGTGCCGCTAAGGACGAAATAATCGTAACTGGAGCGACTGCCACGAAGCCTGTTGCCTGGGTACAGATTGTAGAGAGTGGTCGTAGGTGGTGGGGCCTTTGGAACTGTAGCTGGCAATCAGGTCGTCGGAACGGTCGTAGGTGCTCACGGTCTTCATCCCGCCGACCGTGATCACGTAGGGGTCGTTACCGGGAGCGGTGACCGTGCCGTAGCCGCTACTGCCGTTCACGCTGAGGCGGCCGAAGTTGCCGGCAGCCACCACGACCACGATGCCCGACCTCCACGCTTGCTCAACTGCCTGACACAAGGGGTCGCTCGCATAGCTGCCGTAGATCGGCCGGCCCAGGGACAGGTTGATGATCCGAATGTTGTAGGTGGACTTAAGCGCGATCGCGCGCTGAATAGCTGCGATGACAGAGCTATCGCTGCCGTTCCCATAGGCATCGAGGGCCCGAAGGTCAATCAGACTCACTCCATAGGAGATCCCGGTGAACTGGCCGTTCGAATCCGTGCCATCGCCAGCCAGAATTCCAGCCACGTGTGTTCCGTGGCCGTAGGTGTCGTACACCAACGTTCCCTTGGAGTTGTACAGAGACGTGCCGGTGAAGTCCTCGTGGTAAACCACGCGGGACTGGCTGTACGTGTTCATCAGGTCGTCATGGCTGCCGTTGATGCCGCTATCGATGACGGCCACGCCCATGCCCATGCCCCAACTGCCTAACCCCATGGTCCGCGCCGTGGAGGTGCCGACGGCATAATCCGTAAGGTCATCCGCCGCCTTCAGCTTGTGATCGGGAGCGATATACGCGACATCGTCGCCCATGGCCAAAGCCCGAATCGCGGCCGGCGACATCGTAAACGCGCCCCCATTGACGAGCGCCAACTTCGAGTTGAGCTTGGCGCCCTGAAACTGGGCCTTCGCCATCTGCTTTGAACTCGGCGCATTCTTGTACTGCACGATCACGCGCATTGCCTGGCCCGCGTTGCCGCGCATCATCTCGGCAAGGTCAGGTGAAAGCTTCGCGCTGACCGTGGCATCGCCATCATCCTGAGTAGCGCGGATGTGCTGAGCCAATGACTGGTTCGCGACCAGGATAAGAGCCAGAAGCAACCAACGTCCGCCGCCCCACGCAGCCCAATGGCGTTCGTTGCGCTCGTTAGACTTCTTCTTGCGGTGTGCACTCATCTTGAGCGTCCTTTGCGGCGCACTCATGCCGCTATAACTCCACGACTTTCAGTGCACGGGGGTCGCCATCTGTTCTCCCGTAACCTATTGAATCTACAGAGAGATGTGAGATTTTGGACGCGTGCAAGTCGGACACTTTGTCCCATCCTCCGGGCGCTGGGCCACTCTGTCTCGTACTCAGGAAGTGGTTACCGTGGTACCCAATGAGACAGCCCTTGCACGATCAGCGAGGCGGGCAATGAGAACCCGACCGGACCGGAGTAACTCCGGCGGCGGCGGACCGAGCCTTGGAGGGACTGTCTTCGATTCTTGCAGGGACCCGTGGCAGCGACGAGATCAGGCGCCGGGTGTAAGGGTGGCTCGGTGATGCGAAGATCTGGTCTGTCAAGCCGCACTCGACAATCTGACCTTCATGAAGAATGGCGATGCGGCGACAAATCCCCGCGACCGAAGGCAGATCATGCGAGATGTAAAGAATCGACATGCCGATTTCACGGTTCAGTTGGGCAAATAGATCCAGGATTTCGGACTGAGTAATTACGTCGAGCGCGCTGGTCGCTTCGTCCGCAATCAGCAGGGCTGGCCGGTGCATCACGGCCATGGCGATCAGAACTCTTTGTGCCTGGCCGACACTGAGCTGAGAAGGATACTTGCGCAAGAATTCCGGGTCGGAGGGAAGGCTCACACTGGTTATGGCCGATCGAATCGCCGATTCGCAATCTGTGCCTGCGCTGTCGGCATGGGCGCGCCATGCTTCCTTCAGTTGAGTGCGAATCCTGAGCGCCGGATTCAGCGACGCCAGCGGACTCTGCAACACCAGGCTGATGGAACGTCCGCGCAGCTCGCGCAGATCGCGTTCCCGCATCTTCAGCAGGTCCGTGCCTTGAAAGATGATGCTGCCTTCGATGGTGGCGCGCTTGCGGCCGAGCAGGGCGAGTATCGTCAGCGCCAGCGTGCTCTTGCCCGAGCCACTCTGTCCCACCAGGCCCACGACCTCGCCGGGAGCGATGTCGAGTGCGATTCCACTCAGCACCGGAGGCCTTCCCGGGTAACGGACCGTAACCCGCGCGGAGAGCAGGTTTTCGGCTGTGTCACTCATCGGCTGGCCTGAGCGGTCGAATGCAGAGTAAGCCGTTCGGCGTTCCAGTAAGTCTGCGGACTCAGGATTACCGGGGCGGCGCCATCTACCGAAGCTGAGACGGCGGAGAGTGCGTTCTTATTAACGAGATAAATAAATGGCGCCTGCTCGGCAACGATTTCCTGGACGCGGTCAAAAGACGCTTTGCGCTTTTTCGGGTCGGCGGCGGAAGCTTGCGCGCATCAGCTTGTCGATCTCCGCTTCCCATGCGGTTTCGGGCGATTTCTGCTTGGGATTCCACGCGTGATTCTCGGCCGAGCTCAGCCAAATGTTCATCTGGCCGTTGGGATCGAGGTCCACGTTGGTAAAGCCGAGCATCGCGGCTTCATAGTTGAATTTCTGCGCGATGCGCTCGAGCAGCGACATGAAGTCGAGCGTGACCACGTTTACCTTGATGCCAATTTTTCCGAGATCCTCCTGGATGAGGAGGGCCATCCGTTCCCGGTATTTGTTGCCGGCGTTAGTGACGATGGAGAACTCAACGACACTGCCGCCCTTATCATGCAGAGTTCCGTCGTGCAGCTGGAATCCTTCCGCCCGCAGGTTCTGGAGAGCAGCCTGAGGACGATACGATTCCAGCTTAAGCCGGCTGTTGAACCAGAATTTGTTCGCGGGGGAAACTGGACCCACACCCGGCCGGGCGTGTCCATTGAATACGACCCGGCTGAGATCTTCGCGATTGATGGCTTGAGACAGTGCGCGCCGAAAGTTGGTCGACCGGAACCAGTTGCGCTTGTACTCTGCAATGGGAGCGTTCGCCACCTGGTTGAACCACATGAACTCGGAATCGAGCGACGCGCCGGCATCATGAACGACCGCGGGAGAAGAAGCTGCCAGCCGATCGTAGTATTCAGTATCGATGGAATTGATCAGGTCGAGTTCTCCACGCTTGAAGCGCAGCACTTCGACGTCGCGATTCGGTTGAATATCCAGGCGAATCCAATCCAGATAAGGCAACTGCCGTCCCTGAGCATCTCTCTTCCAGTAGTTCGGATTGCGCTTCAGGAGCACGCTCGCACCCGGCTTGTACTCCGCGACCATGAACGGCCCCAGCACCGCCGCTTCTTTGTTGGAAGCATGGGACGACATCATCGCAACCTGGTCGAAAAGGCCCACGAGTCCAATGACGGGTGCGGAGAATGTGACTGAAATCTGGTTCGGACTCAGGATCTTTGTGGCGACCGTGCTATTGCCTGAGCGGAATGCGTCTCCGGTGGAAGAATGCAACGCGGGATCCATCAGGCGCGTGACGGTGTAGGCCACGTCCTCGGCGGAAAACGGGCCGCCTTCGGAGAAGCGAATTCCGCGGCGCAACTTGAAGGTGATCTGCTTACTGTCTTTCGACACCTTCCACGACTCGGCCAGTTCCGGCTCCAGAGCCTGTGTTTGCCGGTTCGCGCGTACTAATACCCCGCCCGTCAGATAGCGGATCGTGAGCGAGGCGTCGTCGTCCACCTTGAGCGGATCGAAGGTTTTCGGTTCGGCCCGCAGACAGAATCGCAGTTCATTCCCACTCTGCGCAGATGCAGCCCCGAGCAGAAGTGCGGAACAAAGAAGAATTCGTAAGAATACGCGGCGGCAGATCATGCGGCCACCTCCTCTTTCGACAAGGCCATTTGGAACGATGTCATGACAATGATCAGAAGCAGCAGAGGGACAAGTCGCCACGGTTCGTCGCGAAACGACACCAGCCCTTCCAGTTCCCGAAGAAGACTTCCCCACGAGGGTAGAGGCTCCGCGACTCCGAGGCCCAGAATCCCAAGATTCGCCTCGCTGAGAATAAAGACAGGAATAGAAATCCAGAATTGCGCGTATAAGACCGGCTTCAGGTTGGGAAGGACGTGAACGATGAAGAGCCGCGATCCATGCAAGCCTGAGGCACGAGCCTGCACGATAAAGTCTGAACTCCGCAGGGACTGTGCGCTGGTACAGAGCACGCGCGCCGACGCTGCCCACCCCAGAAGGCCCAGTATTAGAAAGGTGATCAGAACCGAAACCAGCGGAGAAACATTGAGCGGCAACACGGCACGGACTGTGATCAGCAGAAACAGCCACGGCAGCGAAAGGAACAAGTCAGTCAGGCCGGTCGCCAGACGCAGCCAGATGCCGCCCAGGTATCCCGCCAGCCCGCCGACCAGTGCGGCCAGCAAAGTTGAAATCAGTGCCGCCGCAGGAGCCAGTAGCAAAGAGATGCGTGTGCCATAGAGAACCCGAGCGAAACGGTCGCGGCCGATTTCGTCGGTGCCAAGCAGATGTTGTCGCGACGGCGGAGAACTGGGCGCTTCCCGAAACTGCTTGGCGTATCCCGTAGGCGCGAGCCATTGGGCGCCGAGCGATACAGCGCACACGGCCACCAATACGACGCACGCCAGCTTGTGGGCTGCGCTCATGCCTCCCGAGACCTCACCATGTGGATGATTACATCGGCCCCGGAATTGGCCAGCAAGGTAACCAGCGTAACGAGAACCGTGACGTTTACGAGCAGCGGTAAATCGCGAGCGAGTGCGGCTTGCCAGGCGAGTTGTCCAATCCCGGGAAGCCCGCACAAAGACTCGACCGGAATACTTGCGCCGAGGGCAATACTCACGGTGATACCTGCCAGCGCAATCATCTGCGGTCCCGCCATCGGAAGCACGTGCCACAGCAGGATGCGCACCTCTCCTAACCCCTTTGCGCGAGCGGCCGTGATGTGCGCCATGGCGTACGCCTTCGCGAGCAGGTTCCGCGAGTAACGGTAAGTCTTGGGAAACACGATCAGAGCAATCGCCAGATATCCGGGTGCGTTGAAGATTACCGAGAGCAGCGCCAGCACCGCTGCCGGGATGCAAAGAAAAGCGCCGCTGACAGTAGTGCCGAGAATTTCATAGGCAGACAGTCGCGACAGAGAGACTGCGAAAGCAAGAGCTGTTGCCAGCAACCATCCCAGCAGAAGTCCGATACCTGCGACGCGCAGCGTCACGGGCCAGCGATCACGCAGCAGGCGCTGTACCGGCTGTCCCAAAGTATGCGAGACGCCGAGATCGCCATGCAGAGCGCCCCTAAGATAGCCCATGTAGTAGTGCAGGACGTTCTGTTCGCCCGACCGCGACTGGCGAAGGGCGCGAAGGCTTTCCGCACTGAGGTGAGAGTCAAGCTGATGTTCGTCGGTATCAAATCCAGGAGCCAGCCGTACCAGCGTTGCCGAGAGCAAACCGCCAAGCAGGACGATGCCAGCGATGGCCAGTGAATGTCGAGCGATTCTCCACAGCAGCATGGTGATCCTAGTTCACCGTCGCGCCCCGCGACCGCGAGTCTGATGGCCCCGTTCCACGCTCGATGTCTGCGTGATGGACCTGCTTCATGGAATACATGCGACGGTCCGCTTCAGCGAGCAGGCGCTCGACGTCGAATCCATCTTCTGGGCAGAAGGCCGTGCCAACGCTCAAAGCAATAAGACTGCGACCAGCGACCCTCCTTCCGGCTTCAACGGCCAACTGATTCAGCCGCCTCGCCTTTTCCTCGGCTGCTTCGAGCTTTAGACCGGGAGCGACCACTACAAATTCATCTCCGCCCATGCGCGCCACATAGTCGTAGCCGCGGCACATCTCCTTCAGATGTCCCGCAAAATCCTTCAGCAGATTGTCGCCTTCCAGGTGACCGTAGAGATCATTGATCTGCTTGAAGTTGTCCATGTCGCAGACCATCACGGCGAGCGCAGTGCCGGTGCGCCGGCAACGTGCCAGTTCGCGCGCCAGGTGGACGAAAAGCGAGCGTGCGTTCGGCAAACCGGTCAAGTAGTCGGTGGTCGCCGAGCTCTCAGCCTGCTGATACTTCAAAGCGTTTTCGATGGAAAGCGCGATCTTCGAACTGATGGCCAGCAGAATACGCAAATGGTCGGCAGTGAACGCGTCGTGATCAGCACGATACATGGCCAGCACGCCGACCACGCCATTCAAGCCTTCCAGCGGAACCGCCAACGCGGAACGAAGCGTCGTGTATTTGTCTGGATCGTTCACATAGCCGGACTCGAGCGACGGATTGCCGTTCATGATCGGCTTGCGATTCTCCGCCACCCAGCCGCACAGACCTTCTCCGATGCGAATGTTCAACGAGGAAAGAAGCCGAAAGTTGTCACCGCTGACGAGTTCCGGGATCAACCGGCCATTCTTGCAGAGAAACACCGCCATCGAGTCGTACGCAATCAGCCGCCGCAGCCGCATTGACAACACCGACAGCGTCTCGCCCAGGCTCAAGGAGTTGCCCAGATCCTGGCTGAGTTCGAACATGGTCTGCGCTTCCTGACGCGCAGCGGCAATCGAGGAGAGAAAATCAGTATCGCCTCCAGAAACTGTAATGACCGCCGGGTCATCGAATCCGGGAGCCGGATCTACGTGTCTCTCGGCGAGAACCTGTGCCAGGCTGCGCGCATTGGTTGTGTCCCGTCCCTCGTGGACCAAGTCCTCCAGTTCGACGTACGAGCGTTGCAGGATTTCGACGACTCTTGGATCGAACGATGTACCCGCCATCGCAGCAACTTGTTCCATCGCATGATCGAGCGACAAAGCATTTCGATATTGCCGGTGAGACGCGAGCGCATCCAGACAATCAACCGCCGCAAGTATGCGCGCGCCGATCGGAATCTCTTCGTGCTTCAATCCATCGGGATAGCCCGCTCCATCCCATCGTTCATGATGTGAGCGCACGATCGAGGCGACCGGATAGGGAAACGCGACACGTTCCAGAATTTCCGCGCCCACAATCGGGTGGATCTTCATTTTTTCGAATTCTTCGGGCGTTAGTTTCCCAGGCTTATTAATGATGTGCTCGGGAACCGCCAGTTTGCCGATGTCGTGCAGCAAAGCCGCCGCCCGCAGCGCCTCGATCTCGTTCTCAGAAAGGCTTAGGCGCTGCGCGATCGCCACTGCGAACACCCGGACTCGCTGCAAGTGCTTCTGGGTCGTGTGATCCTTGGCCTCGATGGCCAGAGCCAAAGCCTCAATCGTGCGCACGTGCAGCGAAGCCACGTCTTCCACATGCTGCTTTTCAATCTCGACATGCTCTTTCTCGGCTTCCAACTTGCCCAGGTAGAGCTGATAGGAACGATAGACCCAGTAAATGGGAGGCAGAACCAGCAGCGAGGTTTGCCAGCCGGCTTGCCGGTTGATGAATCCGACCATGAAGACGATCGCGGCCCCGACTATGTAATAAGGGAACGACCAGAAGTGGCAATCGGCCCAGACCTTGCGCGGCGACTTGCCTTCCGTCAGCGAGATGATCACCGAAACAGGCAACGTATTAGCCAGGAAAAACAGCAATGCGGTGAGCACCAGCAGCAGGGGAGTATTTTCTCCCAGGACTCTCGCCAGGCGGTGATAGGTGAAATACGAAAGCGCGATCGCGTTCGCCATCATGAAAACGTTGAATACGACCTTGGCCGGAACAATCTACATGGTGCCGTCGATGTTCGGCAATTGAATCTTGAGCCCGGATGCCAGCACCGCAATGATCAGGTAACAACCGAGCCGTTCCAGGCCGGTATTCTGCCAATGCGCCAGGGCGTAGGCGAACACCGAGACCCCGATCGCCGCCGTTACTCCGATGAACAATGTTGCCCGTTTAGACATTCTTCGGACCCAACCGCTGCAGACGTCTTCCACAAATGCGCCGCCACCGCAGGGACCTCTGTTACCTATGTGACCCTGCGAGATGAATCGTCTGAGATTGCGCTCCTCAAACTGTCGATTCCGCTCCCGGCCCAGGTCGGATTTCTCCCCGTTCCGGGCGGTTTTCGCCCGGTACTCGGCGCAAGCGCCAGAAGCCCGGCACTCCTGACACGAAATGGTAGTGCAGTAAGTGGAGGGTACCTACTTACTGAAGTAACCTTTGGACCGGATCGATTAGATTGGCTGCAAGGCAACTAAATCATCCAAGAACAAGCGGATGATGGAGTTACAAGCTTTTCGCGGATTCTTCGGGAATCGGAGCAACGAGAAATTGCCACATGCCCTTTGGGAACATTACTTCGGTGTCTCACCGCACTCGAAGGGTCTCAGGAAGTCGGCTGGATTGTGTCAGCATCGTCCAGTAGCGCGCCTCTGCACACACTCTGGAGCCGATTATGAGGCACTTGCTCGGCCGATCCAGGAATGAGGTGAATATTCGACGTTGGTAATCCTAGAAGTTCATCCATGATTCCTCCTGCCGAGAAAGATCAGAAATCCGCTGGTCCGGAACGAGGCCGTTCGCGCGCTACCGAGAACGCCTCGACTCTTCAGGCCGGCATTTTCGACCAACTGCACGACGCCATCATTACCACTAATCTCCAGGGCAATATTACGGCTTGTAACAAGGGCGTAAGCCTGTATGGTTATGCGCCGGAAGAGCTCGCTGGTAAGAATCTCGCGGGACTCTACCGGCCAGAAGAACAGGTCTTTCTGGCGAGACAAGTGATTCCAACTGTGCTTGAGAAGGGTCGATTCCAGGGTGAACTCCGCTCCCGCGCCAAGTCCGGCGAGGACGTGTATGTCCATCTATCCATAACGCTGCTTCGCGATCCAGACGCTGTCCCGGTTGGTATGGTTGCGCTCGCCATCGACATTACGGACAAGAAGCTGCTGGAGTGCGCGCTCCGGGAGGATCAATCGCAGTCGGAAGGCGGCGCGGACGCGGATGCTGCAACGGTGACCCGCGAGATCGACGGCACGCAGTTCATCATGGCGAGCCCACTGATGCACAAATTCATGGGCATGGTAGATCGCGTAGCCGGACACAGCGAGATGGTGCTGGTGGTGGGCGAAACTGGCACCGGCAAAGAACTGGTGGCGCGAACGATCCACGAATCATCGCATCGGCACAACAAACCATTCGTTGACATCAACTGCGCAGCCCTGCCCGAGCAACTCGTCGAAAGCGAGTTGTTCGGCTATGAGAAGGGAGCCTTCAGTGGAGCGGACGCCTCCAAGCCCGGACTGTTCGAACTCGCTGATAAGGGCACAATCTTTCTCGACGAAATTGGTGAACTGCAAACTCAAGTGCAAGTGAAGCTGTTGCGCGTTCTCGATGGCGCGCCGTACTACCGCCTGGGTGGCCATCGCAAAATCACGGTCGACGTGCGTGTAGTGACCGCCACCAATCAGGATCTCGAGCTGGCAGTGAAAGAAGGAAGATTCCGCAAAGACCTCTATCACCGCCTGAGCCAGTTCCAGTTGCGTGTGCCTGCATTACGCGAGCGACCGGAGGATATCGTCGCACTGGCACAACACTTCCTCTTGTTGAAGTCACCGGACAAGACCTTTTCGGCCGATGCTGTGACGGCACTTCAGTCGCACGACTGGCCGGGCAACATCCGCGAATTGCGCAACCTGGTTGCACAACTTGCAATGGCAGGAGCGGGGAAACAGATCACGGCGGTCGAAATCGTGGCCGAACTTTCGGGTGAAAAGACGCTCGCGCC
>WNGI01005669.1_pt1 | contig 11283 bp, 13 predicted proteins | sample 5400621 | NCBI WGS metagenome assembly WNGI01 (sample SAMN13153374, study PRJNA577476) | soil metagenome | isolation source: 20 cm soil or saprolite under Garry oak tree replicate 1 | place: USA:California | collected 2016-06-15
GCGCGAGCCGGGCGACTTCCTCGAGAGTGCCGGGCTCCATGAAGAGATGTGTTGCGCCAGGAATGATCACGAGCTCGACGGCCGCAGTCATTCGACTCTTCGCAAGCTGATTCAGCTGAATCACAGGCTCGTCGCGTTCGCCGACAATGAGCAGCGTGGGCGCCCTGACGTGAGGCAGATCCGAGGCAGCGAGATCCGGACGTCCACCGCGCGAGACGACGGCGCCGACTTTTTCGGGATGACGCGCTGAAGCCATCAACGCAGCACCACCGCCTGTGCTTGCGCCAAACAATCCAATGGACAAACCTCGCGTTTCCTTCTCACCGTTGAGCCAATCCATCGCGCCAATCAAACGATCTGCAAGCAAGTCGAGATCGAAGCGCAGATGAGCGGTCTTCAAATCGACGCTTTCTTCATCCGGAGTCAGAAGATCGAATAGGAGCGTCGCGAGATTTGCGCTTTGGAGCACTCCAGCGACAAATCGATTTCGCGATGACCGGCGACTGCTGCCGCTTCCATGCGCGAATACGACAATGCCTCGGGCATCGTCCGGAACAACGAGATCTCCTTCGAGAGCGACGTCTCCCGTATCGACAATTACTCCTCGCTCGTTCGCTTGCATATCGCCTCCGGTATGAAATCTCGTTGCGAACTCCGTTCCAATCGCCACCTTTTTTGCTGCTCGGAATGGGAGTTGCGCTCCGACGCCGGGGAAAGGAGGGAAAGCAGATGCCGGAACAGGAGACAATCGAGCGAGCACACGAAGACGCGCGTGAGGGAAAGGCGCCGTCAACACAGGCGGGCGAATTCGTTCGCGAGGAAATTCATCACATCCGTGAGGGAAAGCACGGAGCCAAATCGACGAAGCAGGCGATTGCGATCGGCTTGTCGAAAGCCAGGCGCGCGGGTGTAAGAATTCCGCGCAAAGGAACGGCGGCAAAGAAGAGCAGCCGAAAAAGAACTACCACGAGAAAAAGCTCGCGAAAGCGTCCGTCTGCGAAACGTGCGCGAGCCGTACTGAAAGCGTTGCGCCGAGAGGGTCGGTCTGCTGCGTCTCATCGAGCGCTGTCTCGTCAAGCGCGGGCCGTCGCTAGAAAGCGGCCGGCATCGGAGAGGTCGGCTGCTGCGAAAAAAGCTGCGCGGACCAGAGCTCGGCGAAGGTCCTCTTAGGAAAGCACGACGACAGCAAGCAACTAAAGTCGAGTCCCGTTGGCGGGAGACTTCAATCTCTCCCGCCTGCCCGCCGCGGAAGCAACCTCACCAGACGGTCTCAGGATTGGCACTTCACCCGAGTCCCGCTTTGGCGAAACCGCAGGCAGCTCGATCATGAATGTCGAGCCTTTGTTCTCGCCGGGGCTAGTGACCGATGCAGTTCCTCCATGAAGCTCGATGATGTGGCGGACGATCGCGAGTCCCAAGCCAAGGCCGCCGTGAGAGCGTGTGAGACTTCCGTCCTCCTGTCTGAATCGCTCGAAAACATGCGGCAGGAATCTCTCCGGAATTCCAGCGCCCGAGTCTTCTACAATGAACCGCCCGCCACCCTCGTCGCCCGAATCCACTCTGACGGTCACCTGCCCTCGCGCCGGCGTGAACTTGATCGCGTTCGACAGAAGATTCCACGCAACCTGATGCAAGCGGTCCGCGTCGCCTTGCACGAAAATCTCCGGACGTTTGAACTCGCTGACGAGCTTGATCTTTTTCGCGAGCGCCGCCGGGCGAACGACGTCCATTGCCGCCTTGGCCACGTCGACAAGATCTACCGGAGCAATCTGAAGGCGCATCTTTCCCGAGATGATGCGCGAGACGTCGAGCAGATCATCAACGAGCTGCACCTGCGCGCGCGCGTTGCGGTCGATCGTGCGTAACCCGAGCTCCGTTTCCTGGTCGTTGAGATTTCCTCCGAGGAGCATTTCCGCCCACCCGATTATTGCGTTGAGCGGAGTGCGCAGCTCATGGGACAGCGTCGCCAGGAATTGGTCTTTGATTCTATTCGCCTCAGCCTGGAAAGTCCGCTCGCGAATGAGCTGAGCGTGTTCAGCGGCTGCCAGTCTTTTTTTCTCGGTGATGTCGCGGGCAATCTTCGACGCGCCGACGATCGTACCGGTCGAGTCCTTGATAGGTGAAACCGTCAGTGACACGTCAACCAGACTTCCATCTTTGCGCCGTCGAACCGTTTCGTAATGATCGACGCCTTCGCCGCTATTTACTTTCGACAAAACGAACTCTTCCTCCGACTTCCGGTCGTCGGGGATGATGATTTGGATCGACTTGCCTACCGCCTCGGATTCCGAATACCCGAACATTCGCTCGGCGGCGGGATTCCAGGACATGATGATGCCGTCGAGATTCTTGCTGACGATTGCGTCGTCAGAGGATCGTATCAGTGCGGCGAGGTGCGCCTGCGGGTCGAGCGTTTGAGGTTGGCGCATTGCGTGTTTTATCACCGCCGGTTAACCGGCGGCGTGAGAGGTGATTTTCAAATAGTATTGGGCGAAATATTCCTGCAGTAGTCAGGCCATGGCGCGCATTCTGCGGGCATCGCAGTCAAAACCACTCAACTCAAGGGCCATGCGACGTTATCTGATGACTGTTCTGGCTTTCTCATGTGTAGCCGCCTCCGTTGCCGGTGCGCAGTCGCGACTGCGACTCACGAGCACCGACATTCGCCCGGGCGCGAAGATTGGAAACACTCACGTCTTCAAGGGAATGGATTGCACGGGCGATAACATCTCACCGGCGCTCAGCTGGCATGGCGCGCCCGCGGCAACGAAAAGTTATGCGGTCACGATTTACGATCCCGATGCGCCGACAGGCAGCGGATGGTGGCACTGGGTCGTGTTCAACATTCCTTCGAGCACAACTGGCTTACCCCCCGGTGCCGGAGATCCGGCAAAGAATCTTCTGCCTGGCGGAGCCGTTCAGGGCAACACGGATTTTGGCGCGCCCGGTTATGGCGGCCCGTGTCCGCCGAAGGGCGATAAGCCGCATCACTACATCTTCACAATTTATGCGTTGAACACCGATAAGATCGATGTTCCGGCGAATGCAACTGCAGCGTACGTGGGATTCAACCTTCACGCGCATCAGCTCGCGAAGGCGACGCTGACTGGTCTTTACTGGCGCTGATTACCTGCGGCGCAACGCGCGAGAGAGTACGGTGGCTACGGCGAACGCCGCGACAAATGCAGGTATGAAGACGAGAACAGGCCACACAAGGAATGCAGCGTAACCTGTGGGGCCCGCGATACCGTGTCGATGAATCACGGCCGCGACTGCAAGTCCAAATGCGCCGAGCGCGGCGGCCAGTGCAGCGCGGAATGCTGTTGAGCGAGCTGAACTGCGGAGCCGCCTTTGCTCGTAGGCGATTTGCGCAACGAACGCGACGCCGCTAATCAACCAGGCGGCGAGACGCCATGTGACGACTCCCTGATGAGAGCCCGCTCGAGCGGCGAGCGCAGCGAACACGACGCCTGTCACAAGGTAGATGATTCCTACGAATACAGTGACCGGAATCCATTTCGCGCGGTCTGATGATTCCATTTGATTTCCTATCGAGGAACCGAGACTTCAGTTTGAACGAGCTGAGGCACTCTGCATCCCTGAAAGATTGCTGGCAGAAAACGCCAGCCAAGCATCGCGTAGCGTGTTGCCCGCGCGACAGACTGGTTTGGGATCCGAAGAAATTTGAAGCTTCGCGCGTCGGGCATGCCGAGTGTGTCTACTACGACTTGTACCAGGAATCCGGTGCTGTGGGCTCCGCTGGTTGCTGATGATGTCGGTTGAGGAAAATTGATTTCGTTCTCGATGTAAATGGCCGGACGACTCACCTGAAATTCGAAATACGGCTCAGCGCGGGGAGTGCATCCCGCTGTCGATGGCGGAGCGACGTGAGATTTCGTGGTGATGCGCATGATTCCGTTTCGAGCGTCGGGGCCGAAGATGTCTTCCGATTGAGGAGGCTTGATTACTTCGATTGGCCCAATCTCCGCGCGCAGGATGTTGAGCCTGGTTTCACCCGTAACGCGCTTGCCATCGAGAAGAATCAACATCCCACTCAGCGTATCGTTGCCGGCGATCGCGCGGATGTCGGTGATCGGCTCGTTCGCCGGTGGTCCGTGAGAGCACGCGACTAGTTGAACGAATGTGAGAAAACCAGCAGCTATCAGAAACCGCAAAGGACTCTCCTATCGCGGCTTTCGTTTCTTCACAACTCTCTTCGATCGAGCTCCTTTCTTTCCAGTTTTTTTGCCGGCCGCTCGCTTCGTTACTGAGCGCTTTTTTGGAGGCGGTCCCATTCCCGTAGGATCAGGATGCGTGAGGGAAATAAGCTCGTGTGCTTGAGCTCGCGTCGAGCCCGGCGGCGCCAGCAGAAAGCTCGATTGAGACAACGCCTTCCAGAGTACCTGGTTTTGAAAGGCGATCGTTCCACCACCGCGTTTTCTCTGCGACACCATTCGGTTTATGTCGCCCACGCAAATCCAATCCGAGTGAAGAGTGATTCCCCACTTGGCGTGATCATGAGTCTCGGGCCACGCCCAATGGACGCCGAGGGCGCCAAGATTGATGTATTTGATGTCGAAGGTTTTGTGAACGCCGTCAGAGTCGGCGATCGGCGGAATTTTCCCTCTGATCCACGTCTCGTCGTCCATGTCTTCGCCAAGCGTTGGCCCAACCAGCTCGTTCCAGAAATCGCGGTTCCAGTTCTTGTTCTTCGCGATGACCTTGAATGCCATGCCGCCGCGCGACTGCAGATTGATTACGTCCGAATCGCCGGGCGCCTTTGCATCTATCGGCCCCATCAGCAGAGCGAGCGGATCGTTGTTTGAAATCTTTCCAGGCCGGTTCAGATACGTTTGCGGCTCCTGATGATCTATCATCTGCGCCGCGAGCTTCGATGCTGCGGCAATGTCCAGCGAAACACAGAAATAAGTCTGACCGTATTCCGGCGTCGGTTCGTGACTTGCGTCAGGGTCTGCGAATTTCGGCCAGGAGTGGAGAAGCCAGTAGGCGGTTCCTGACGAAGTGTCGAAGGCGATAACACCTTTCGTGTGCCCGAGGTTCGCATTATCTCTGGCCTCCCCCGCTCCCGACGGCCTTTCGTCGTTGTAAAGAACCCAGCCTACCGCGGCAGACGGGTGCTTGAACACTGAGTCTAGCGTCAGGTTGAGCGCGCCCTTTCCTTGATCGATTTTGAACGGAGAAAGACTGACGCGACGAGCGAGCTTGTCGGGTTGCGCATCGATCGCCGAGTCGTAGTAGACGTACTCGTAGCCGGTGGCTGGATCCGATGCGGCGCCAGCGCTCAGCTTCGGAACCTTGTAGATGAACCACCAATCAACCGGATTACCACCTTCGTCGAGTGCGGAGATTTTCATCTTTCTTCACCTCGGATGACGCATTGTCTACTTCGTGTTCGACACTAGAGTATACCAAATCGAAAGGGCACCGGAGTTGCAACCCAACTGGCAGTCGTCTTCGAACCGCTACTACAGGGAGAGAACCTGACCGACCCGGCCAATCTCGATCGACCGAAGACGGGACTCGGCGATCCGCGCGCGCTAACAATCCTGACTGCCGAACACTCGAGTCTAGTGTCGACACGAGCACTCGGTAGCCAGGAGATGTTCGGTCGCGCAACGATTTTCATTTCGATACTGACGGGCACAGTCGTGGCGATTGCATTCCTGGCTCAAGCGACTCACTTCGGACAGGAAACGCTGTCGTTCGCGCTATTGTTGATCTCCGTCGTTCTTTTCATAGGACTTGTAACTTTCATTCGAAGTGTGGCGCTCAACTACGAGGACGCGCGGTGTGTTGCCGGAATGAATCTCTTACGGCGTGCCTATGTCGAAATCATTCCTGAGCTCGAGCAGTACTTCATGACAGATCATGAGCCGAACGCTGATCAGGATCCGCTGGCGCACGGTTCGCCGCAGCGTCTCGCCAATCTGGCGAGGAGTCTGACGACAACATCGGGTATCGTGGGCGTTCTGAATTCCGTGCTCGTTGGTTCGCTCACGAGCGGCATTGCAACACTCTCGGGCCTGCGACTGACGAGTGCAATTGCTATCGGCGCCGGAGTGTCGCTCATCTCAGGAGTAATTCACGCTCGATACGCGGCGCGGTTTCGCCGAATGCACCCCGTCTGATGCTTGTCGGTCATCTCATCGCGCTGTTCGGCGCTCTTACGAGCTCGTGCAATGCGTCCGCGAATTCAATTGGAACTGCGGCGGCGACGCCGACCGTGAAGCGTGAAGCGGCGCGTGGTGGCGCTCCTCTTCGAATGATCACTGACGTTCCGTTTCCAGGTGCGGCGAAGCGTTTCGACTATCAGAGCTTCGATCCGAGCACTGGTCGCCTCTACATCTCGCACATGTATGGCAACCGGCTCGATGTGTTCGATACGCGCGCGCAAAAACTCATCGCAAGCAAAGAAGGATTTCCGGGAGCGACCGGCGTGTTATCGGTTCCGGAACAGCACAAGGTTTACGTCTCAGTGACCGGGCGGCATGAAGTCTTCGTCGTCGACGATCGCACGCTCGCAGTTGTCGCGCGCGTAGAGGGTGCGAGATTTCCTGACGGAATCGCGTATGCGCCGAGCGAGCAGAAAATCTTCGTCTCTGATGAGAGTGGCGATGCCGATCTCGTGATCGATGCGCGCACGAACGCGAAGCTGGGAGTAATTCCGTTGGGCGGCGAGGCGGGTAACACGCACTACGATGCGCCATCGCATTGCATCATCGTCGCGGTGCAAACGAAGAACGAGATCGCGGCGATCGATCCGGCGACCGATCGCATTGTGCAGCGATACGGAATGTCGTGCGATCATCCGCACGGATTCCTGATCGACGCGCCGCATCGCCTCGCGTTTGTTACTTGCGAAGGAGATTCGCAGTTGTTGATCGTGAATCTGCGAACGATGAAGACGATTACATCATTCAAGATTCCGGCGGAGCCAGATGTGCTCGCCTTCGATGAAGGATTGCAGCGACTGTACATCGGATGTGAGTCCGGAGCGGTCGCTGTGTTCGACGAGCGCGACGGTTCGCTCACCTCGCTCGGCGTTTATCGCGCGCCGCACGCGCACACGGTCTCGGTAGATCCTTCTGCGCACAGAGTCTATCTGCCCCTTCAAGACGTCGGCGGAAAACCCGTTCTCCGCATCTTGTCTCCCAGCGCGCAATAGAAGCGATGGTCGTTGTATCGCGTGAACCTCGTCGACCCGACCGCGGCGTTCTGTTCGCGCTTCTCGCGGCGCTACTCTTCGGCGCGAGCGCGCCGATTGCGAAGGGATTGCTGCGAGATGCATCACCTCAGCTCCTCGCCGGGATTCTATACCTCGGTTCGGGAGTCGGCCTCCTTGTCGTTTTCCTTACGCGACAAGACCGCAACGCAACAGGAGCTCGTCTTTCGCGCACCGATGTGCCGTGGCTTGCGGGAGCGGTTCTGGCTGGCGGCTGCGTCGGGCCGTTGCTCTTGATGATTGGACTCACACACACGCACGCGTCGATTGCGTCGCTCCTACTGAATCTCGAGGGCGCATTCACAGCGCTCGTCGCGTGGTTCATCTTCCGCGAGAATTTCGATCGGCGCATTGCACTGGGAATGGCGGCGATCCTTGCCGGCGGCGCCGTGATCTCGTGGGAGGGTCGTGCAGAATTCGGAAGTATCGTCGGCCCAATCGCGATCGCCGGTGCGTGTCTCGCGTGGGCAATCGACAACAATCTCACACAAAAAGTTTCCGCGAGTGATCCGGTTCAGATAGCGATGTTGAAGGGCCTAGTCGCCGGAACGACAAATCTCATCATCGCTCTGGCACTCGGCGCGACACTTCCGAAGGGAAGAATCATCGCAAGCGCAGCGATGCTCGGGTTTTTGAGCTACGGCGTCAGCCTCGTTTTTTTTGTGCTTGCTCTGCGGCGACTCGGCACCGCACGAACCGGCGCGTATTTTTCGACCGCGCCGTTCGTCGGCGCGATCGTCTCGCTAATCGTCTGGCGCGATCCAATTACAATTGGCCTGTTCGTTGGAGGCGCCCTGATGGCGGTGGGAGTATGGCTGCACGTGTCGGAGGTCCATGAGCACGTTCATTCACACGCGGCGATGGATCACGCTCATGCGCACGTTCACGACGAGCACCATCAACACGCGCATGGACCAGATGATCCCCCGGTGACAGATCCGCATCCTCACTCACATCAGCATCATCACGAGCCGATGGTGCACAGCCACGCACATTATCCCGACATTCATCATCGACACGATCACGAGACGGCGTAACTCCTGTCAGCTCGCGCCGTAGAGACATCAGGGCGCCAGCGAAGACGTCGTATCAACCGCCAGTGACTCTATCACCAGCTTCTTCGAGCGAATCGAAAGCCTGACGCGGGCAACACCGCCGGTCGGGCAGCAATTACCGTCGCCGCTCCGATACAACATTGCTTTCGCCTGCATCGTGTGCAGATCGGGCCAGACTCCCTTCCATACCTCGAAGCCGCGAGGAATTCTGTTGGCCAGGTCGACGAGCCAGGATTCGGACTCTATCTGTGTCCAGTTTCCTCCGTCGCGGATGTAATACTCGCTCTCGTTGTAATTGCCGGTGCCGTCCACCGCGATAGGAAGGTAGAGAAGCGTTCCAAATCGGTTTCGAATGATTTCGGGTTTATCAGAATAGCGATAGAGACCGATGTCCCCGTTTACACGCTCAAACAAAAGCTGCGCCTCATTTCTTCCAGCGGCTCGCTCAAAAATCGCCATCCCCCTCGCCTCGTCCATGCGCGCGATGAACGAGGTATCCCCACAGACGCCTGCTTCGGGATAGTTCGGGATGATGCAATACGTTGCGTAGTAGTACGCTTTTCCGTCGAGGCGTCCGATCTCACCAAAGTGTGAAACCTTGCAGTCGCGCATTTGCCACGACTCACTTCCACGTTTCACGTCCTGGAAGTCGATGCATTGATTCTGGATCACCTTCATCGGGAACTGGCGACTCTGAAACATCGCTGCTGCAATCAGGACTACGTAAATGCGGTTCATGAGGAAGGTCCGGACATATCGCCGCTAAGCGCTGAACTTCTATTTCTTCGCCCGCGAGCGATTCTCCGCGACGGCCGCCTTTATTAGTGCCTTGAACGCATGAGCATCGAGCGCCTCTCCTTCCCGGATGTCGATGGCGCGACGTGTTCCTCCCTCGAGGCTCGAATTGAAAAGCCTTCGAGGATCCTTTAGCGATGCGCCGCGAGCGAACGTCAGCTTGACCACTTCTTTGTAGGTCTCACCCGTGCAAATGATTCCATCGCGGGACCACACGGGCACGCCATTTGGCTTCGTCGCCTTGGCCCACTTGCGCTCCTCCACGATGGCAGGGTCCGCCTCGTGGATCATGCGACGAACGTCCTGCAGGGTGTCGGTGCGCCAGTCACCCTTGGTTGACGACTTGCGTGGTCTGCTCGCGCTGTTCGGCATTAATCCATGAAATGGGAAGACGTTCCGTTAAGTAATGGGGCGATTCCGGAAATGTCTGGTTTGGTCATGTGAGCTCCAACGCGGACATCAAAGCCTCGGCGCAACGGCAACCACGGCTTCGGCGGATGTCATCACCGGTATGACCTCGAAGTCGCAGATGTCGCTCCAATTCGCCAGCCACTGATCGATCAGTTGTCGGTCGTCGCATTCCATGACCTGATAACAACGCGTCAAGTCTTGCGACACCCAGCTCGCGACGTACTTCAACCCGTCGGGTGCGAGTCGGCCGCGATCGCGAAAGCGGCGATAGATAGGAATCGGATCGCCGTTGTGAAATCGTTCAACGATGACGAATTGCATTGCTATCGCTTCAGCGCGGTCGATTCGCCCGTATCGATGATCAACTGCCCTCCGACTTGGAACTCGTAAGCGTCGTCGGGAATGCCCGCGTTCCGCATTGCGAGTTTTATCTCCGGCGCCGAAGGAGTATCTCTAAACGATACGCGTATCCGATTTGTCGATTCGTTTACGCCGAGTGACAAGAGATCCCATTTGGCTGTAGCGCTTTCGACCCGGGAGCACCATTCGGCGAGCTGGGAATAACTGTACTTCACTCTTCGAACGGCGATTTGAGCGGGACCGTAGAAGCCAATTCGATTGCGAACGGAAAATTCTCGGATTGCAACACGCGTTGCTGAATCAGCCATCGAGAGGTCCGTCAGAGCGACGATGAGAATCGGCGTATCCCGAAGATAGAAATATCCGGCAAAGCCCGGGATTATCTCGCCAAGCTGTTTGAAATCCCGACGTCCGTACTCCGTTGAATGGCGCGGCGCGGCGTCTTTCACTGCCCGTCGACCGGGAGGGAAGCCTGATTGGCAACCGACAATTCCCATCATGCAGATGGAGGACATCGCTACGAAAACCGCGATTCGAATAAGGGATTTGACCATAAGCTGCGAGCCGAAGACGAGCAGCGTTGGCTAAAACGCGGCGGCCTCGACTGACCCTCGTCGCGAAGCGACGAAGGTCAAGTCGGGACGGCGGGATTTGAACCCGCGGCCCCCTGAACCCCATTCAGGTGCGCTACCGGGCTGCGCCACGTCCCGTCGCAATGCTCTGCGAGGAATGTGAATCTACCCGTAGCACAGAAGCGCGACAACTGGCAGCGAACCTGCAAGAAGACATCGCACTTCTAACCCGACTACGGATTGATGTCGATCAAAGTAAAGCATATCACGCTCACGCCGAGCGACGGCGGAGAAATGCGCGCGTATGTGAGCATTCCCTCGAGCGATGGCCCACACCCGGCAATTCTCGTCCTACAAGAAGCGCTCGGCGTCAATTCACAAATCCGCGGCATCGCCGACCGATACGCTGAGCTCGGATTCGTCGCGATTGCACCGGATCTCTTTCACAGAGTCAAACCGGGATACGAAGCAGACACGCTCGTGATGGACGAGATCATGCCGCTCATTCAATCACTCACGAGCGAAGGAATGATCGCCGACGCGACCGCAGCATTCGAATGGATCACTTCCGGAGGAAAAGTTTCGGCGGTGCAGACCGCGGCAGTTGGTTACTGCATGGGCGGACGCGCAGCGTTTCTCGCCAACAGCGCGCTCCCGCTCGGCGCTTCGATCGCCTATTACGGCGGACGAATCGCGCCGGCATTGCTGGATCACGTGTCATCACTCCACGCGGCTCAGCTTTTCTTCTGGGGCGCAAAAGATCAGGGAATTCCGCCGGAGCAGAACCGGGCAGTTATCGACGCATTGCGCAATGCTCAAAAAGAATTCGTGAACGTCGAATTCTCCG
>WNGI01005670.1_pt1 | contig 11283 bp, 9 predicted proteins | sample 5400621 | NCBI WGS metagenome assembly WNGI01 (sample SAMN13153374, study PRJNA577476) | soil metagenome | isolation source: 20 cm soil or saprolite under Garry oak tree replicate 1 | place: USA:California | collected 2016-06-15
AGGAGCGGCCACACATAGCAGGAAAAATAGTCGATGTGATCCTCTAGCCATCCTTGGAAAATAGAGTGGCCCGAAATGCGCAATACTTCCGGCATCATCCACCGCGAGACCCCGATGGCAAAGTGTGAAGTCTGCGGAAACGACTATGACAAATCGTTCACCGTCTCAGCAGCTGGCGAGTCTCATACGTTCGATTCATTCGAGTGCGCAATTCACGCGCTCGCTCCACGATGCGCACACTGCGACTGCCGAATCATCGGCCACGGCCTCGAGAACAACGGCACTTACTATTGTTGCGCCAACTGCGCCCGCCTCTCCGGCGTGAAGGGGCTGGACGACCGCATCTAACCGTCTCGATCACCCAGCCAAACGGTCGGCACGGGCTGTTATATTGCGGGCATGACGATCGAGTTTACCCCGAAAGAAAGCACCGGAGTCGACCGCCACGTGCAAGTGTCAGTGCCAGTCGAAACGGTCCGAGACGCCGAGGAAAAGGCGGCACGCCGATACGCTTCGTCGGTGCGATTGCCGGGCTTTCGCCCCGGCAAAGCGCCCGCAGCGATGGTGCGAAAGAAATTCGCCGAGCAAATCCGACAGGAAGCGCTCGAGTCGCTGGTCCGCGACGCATATAAGGAAGTTGTAGAAAAACAGGACCTCAAAGTCGCCTCACAACCGCACGTCCACGACCTGAGTTTCGAGGACGGGAAGCCGCTCACTTTCGAGATCCACTTTGAGCTTAGACCAACGATCGAGCTCGCGCGTACTTCCGGCTTTCGCGTGTCAGGCCGCAAGCCCGTGGTCACCGACGAACAGGTCGTCGAGCAGCTCGAACAGATTCGCGATCAGCGCGCCGCGTGGGCGCCAGTCGAAGACAAGCCGCTGCCTGGCGACATGGTAAATGTCCAGCTGTCTACTGGCGATAAAACCGAGACCACAGGCGACGAGAAATCGTATCCCCTCGTCCTCGGCGCGGGCCAGGCAATTCCGGGTATCGAGGAGCTGATTATGGAAGCGACTCCCGGGCAGACAGTACAAAGACCGGTGCGATGGCCCGACGATTTCCCCGATGAAACGCAGCGCGGACAAACCAAAACTGTCCGGATCACGTTGAACGAAGTCAAACGCAAAACAGCCCCACCCCTCGACGACGCGTTTGCGCGTGAAGTTGGAGACTTCGAGTCACTCGACGCTCTTCGTACCGTCGTGCGCGCCGATCTGTCCGAGCATGCGAAGCGAGACGCCGATGGGGAGATACGCCAGAAGCTCATCGACGACATCATCGGCGCGAATCCATTCGACGTTCCAAAGAGCTGGGTTCAGCAAATGATCCTGAACTACGCCGAAACCTACCAGATTCCTGAGGGCGAAAGAGAAAAGTTCGCGACTGAATTCAGGAACATGGCCGAGCGTCAGATTCGGCGCGATCTGATCATCGAAACAATAGCTGAGCGTGAATCATTGGCCTCAACGGAAAAGGACATCGATGACCGCCTATCGGAGCAAGCAGAGAAACGCGGGGTAAACCCAGGTCAGCTATACGCTCAAATGGAAAAGAGCGGGCGCCTCAAGGAAATCGAGCGGAGCATCACGGAAGACAAAGTCTTCAATTGGCTCATGGAACGAAATGAAATCCAAACCCAGGACTGAGGAAGAAGAAGAAATGCCGACTCTGTACACACCATACGTAATCGAACGCTCGAGCCGCGGAGAGCGCACCTACGACGTCTTCTCCCGCCTCCTCATGGACCGCATCATCTTCCTCGGCACGCCGATAAATGATGATGTCGCGAATGTTGTGATTGCACAGCTCCTGTTTCTCGAGGCGGACAATCCGGAGCGCGATATCCATATCTACATCAATTCGCCAGGTGGCAGCGTGTCGGCAGGCATGGCGATCTACGACACGATGCAGTTCCTGAAGTCGCCGGTTAACACCAACTGCATGGGACTCGCGGCCAGCATGGGATCGTTCCTTTTGGCAGCCGGGAGGCCTGGAAAGCGGTCGGCTCTGCCACATTCACGAGTCATGATCCACCAGCCCAGCGGCGGAACCCAGGGCTCGGCGTCGGACATCGAGATCCAAGCGAGGGAAATCCTATACCTTAGATCCAAGATGAACGAGCTGTTCGCTAAACATACGGGTCGGCCAATCGAGCAAATCGAGAGGGACATGGACCGTGACCGCTTCATGTCTGCCGAAGAAGCGCGTGACTATGGCCTGATTGACAACGTCTTGAACTACCGGGGCCAGATGGAGGAAGCCCTTAAACGGTAGCTAAGTGATTCTGCTTGACCATATCGAAAACCGCTGTTAGTTGTTGAGTCGCCACTGCATTTTGGCCATCTTTCCTAGCATCCATGTCTCAAGACAAGCATCTCCGCTGTTCGTTCTGCGGCAAATCCAAGGATTCGGTCCGCAAATTCATATCCGGACCGTCGGTGTACATCTGCAATGAGTGCATTGCGCTGTGCAACGAGATTCTCGCCGAGGATGAGGAGCGAGAGGTTTCTGAGGCGATTACTCAGGTACCATCGCCCCAGGAGATAAAGGACGTCCTCGATCAGTACGTGATCGGACAGGAGCAGGCCAAGAAAGCGCTGTCGGTTTCGGTCTACAATCACTACAAGAGAATCAATTCCAGCTCCCTCAAGGACGACGAGGTCGAGCTCGACAAATCCAACATTCTTCTCATCGGGCCTACTGGAGTCGGAAAGACTCTTCTCGCCCGTACACTCGCGCGAATTCTCGACGTTCCATTCACGATTGCCGATGCCACGACTCTAACGGAAGCCGGTTACGTCGGCGAAGACGTGGAGAACATTCTCGTTCGGCTCCTTCAGGCGGGCGACTTCAACATCGCCGAGTGTGAGCGCGGAATCGTCTACATCGACGAAATCGACAAGATCGCGCGCAAGTCGGAGAATCCGAGCATCACGCGTGACGTTTCAGGCGAAGGCGTGCAGCAGGCGCTTCTCAAGATCATCGAGGGAACGGTTGCGTCAGTGCCTCCGCAAGGCGGGAGGAAGCACCCGCAGCAGGAGTACATTCAGCTCAACACGAAGGACATTCTCTTCATCTGCGGCGGCGCGTTCGATGGATTGGAAAAGATCATCGAAGCGCGAACCGGACGCAGACAGATCGGCTTCAACAATCAGAGTGCCCGGAAGGAGACGGATAAGACGAATCCGTTTGGCGAGGTCGAGCCCGATGATTTGCTGCGCTACGGGATGATTCCCGAGCTGGTTGGTCGTCTGCCGGTGACGGTCGCGCTCGATGCACTCGATGAGAAGTCGCTCGTGAGAATTCTCAAGGAGCCGAAGAACGCTCTCACGAAGCAGTACACGAAGCTCTTTGGTCTCGAGGAAGTGAAGATCACTTTCGACGAGGGTGCCCTCGCAGCAATTGCTACGAAAGCGCTCAAGCGCGGCACTGGAGCGCGCGGACTTCGTGCGATTCTCGAGGAAGTTCTGATGGACGTAATGTTCGACTTGCCGAGCCGAGAGGACGTCGTCGAGGTGAAGGTGACGGAGTCGTGCATTACTAACGGCACTCAGCCGCTGCTCGAGATTTCGCCGGTCAGACGGAAGAAAGAAGCCTGACGCAGGAATATCTTCGGGACGGTGAGACCGTCCGCGCGGAAGAGCGCATTCCCGTTCTTCCGCTACGCGACGTCGTCGTCTTTCCATATGTAGTGATTCCATTGCTGGTCGGCCGGCCGGCTTCACTGGCCGCGATCGACGCAGCTGTCGAAACCGACAAGCTGATTCTTCTCGTCGCCCAAAAAGAAGGTGAGACGCAGGAGCCGGGAGCAGCGGATCTCCACCGTGTCGGCGTACTCGGACGAGTGTTGCAGGTCGTCCGACTGCCAAATGGAAGCACGCGCGTGCTTGTCGAAGGATTCGCGCGCGCGAAAGTAACCCGCTACACCGCAACCGGACCTTTCATTCGCGCGAACGCGCAACCTGTCGAATGGGCCGAACCCGTATCCGCGGCTGAGACACGAGCGCTGGCGAATCGTGTGCTCTCGCTGTTCGAGGAATACGTCGCGCTCCACCGACGCATTCCTTCTGAAGTCGTTGGTCTGATTCAGAGCACTGAGTCCGAGGAACGGCAAGCGTGGGGCGTCGCGGCACACATCGCGGTCAAGTTCGACCTCCGACAAAAGCTGCTCGAGTCGCGATCGCTCAAGAATCTTCTCGAGGCGTTGGCCGACACGCTTGCAAGCGAAGGGGAGCTGCTCAAGCTCGAGCGGAAAATCGACGATGACGTTCGTGGCGCTCTCTTCCAGAACCAGCGCGAGTTTTATCTCCAGGAACAGCTTCGCGCGATTCACAAAGAGCTCGGCGAAGAGGACGGGGACGATTACGCCGACCTGGAGGCGCAGGTAAACAAGAAAGCGCTCCCCGAGCTCGTGAAAACGCGCGCACTTCGTGAGCTCAGGAAGCTGCGTCGCATGTCGCCGATGTCGCCCGAGTTCACGGTATCGCGGAACTTCATTGATTGGATAATCGGCATTCCGTGGAACGAGCGAAGCGATGACGTGCTCGACGTTGCGCATGCTCGCCAGATACTCGACGAGGATCACTACGGTCTCGAGGAAGTGAAAGAGCGCATTCTCGATTTCATCGCGGTGCTTTCTCTGGTTGGCCATATCGAAGGGCAGATACTGTGTTTTGTTGGACCACCAGGCGTCGGCAAGACGTCGCTCGGCCGTTCGATCGCTCGCGCGTTGGGGCGCAGGTTCATTCGCATGGCGTTGGGCGGCGTTCGCGATGAAGCAGAGATTCGCGGGCACCGACGCACGTATATCGGCTCGATGCCTGGCCGAATCATTCAGGCGATGCGTCGCGCTGAAGTAGTGAATCCGGTGATTCTTCTCGATGAAGTGGACAAGCTCGGCCAGGATTATCGCGGAGATCCCGCAGCTGCGTTGCTCGAAGTTCTCGATCCCGAGCAGAACACCACCTTCAACGACAATTATCTCGAGGTCGACTACGATCTCTCGCAGGTTTTGTTCATTACCACTGCGAATACGCTGAATGGAATTCCGGAGCCGTTGCGCGACAGGATGGAAATCATTCGTCTGCCCGGATATCTCGATCACGAGAAGATGGCGATCGCTCGGCAGTTCCTGATTCCGCGTCAGATCAAGGCGAATGGACTATCGAACGAAGACATCGTGTGGGAGCCCGATGTTCTTCCAACAATCCTGCGGGGTTACACGCGCGAAGCCGGAGTGCGCGAGCTCGAGCGACGCATTGCCCGTGTCGCTCGAAAGCTTGCAAGACGACAGGCCGAGAGGGCGCCGACTGAAGTGAAGCAGACGGTGACTACTGATGATCTGCGCGAGCTACTTGGATCGCCGCCGTATGATCCCGACGACGCATCGCTCGAAGACAAAGTCGGAGTGGCGTCGGGACTCGCGTACACGAGCGCGGGTGGAGAGGTGCTCGAAGTGGAAATCTCTGTCGTCAAAGGGCGCGGAAAAGTTCAGCTCACAGGCACGCTGGGCGACGTGATGAAGGAATCCGCGAGCGCAGCCTTGAGCTACGCGCGGACCCGTGCGAATGCGCTCGGACTCGACGGCGACTTCTACAGGAATCGAGACATTCACATTCACATGCCGGCGGGTGCGACGCCCAAGGATGGACCGTCGGCGGGAATCGCGATCGCGACTGGTGTTATCAGCGCTCTCACAGGCGTGCCGGTGCGCGGCGACGTCGCGATGACCGGCGAAATCACTTTGCGCGGACGCGTTTTGCCGATTGGCGGATTGAAGGAAAAATCGGTTGCGGCGCATCGCAATAAAATCAGCGACGTGATCATTCCTTACGGCAACGCGCGTGACGTCGAAGATCTTCCGGAGGAAGTGCGCGAATCAGTGAGGTTCCATCCGGTGAAGACGATGGACGAAGTTCTCACGATTGCGTTGCGAGGCGACGTCTTGAAAGTCGGAGCGAGTCGCGCAGCGCGGCGCGCAGCCGCCGCGGCGGCTAAAGGCGTGCCCGTTCAACCCGACGCCGGCGTCGCCGATTCGATCCGCCCCGGCATAACTCACTGATGCCCGAGCGGTCCGGAGACAATCCGCTTGTCATCCGGAAGCTCGAGTTCATTGGTGGACTGGCATCCATTGGGGGATGGCGACCCGAGACTACTCTTCCCGAAATCGCATTCGCTGGTCGGTCGAACGTCGGAAAATCGTCTCTGCTCAATCGACTTGTCGGACGAAGGAGCCTCGCGCGAGTGAGCCGCACTCCCGGACGAACGAGGGAAATAAATTTCTTTCGCGTTAACGATCAATTCGTTCTTGCCGACTTGCCGGGGTACGGATACGCCCGCGTTTCAAAGACGCGGAAAGCCGAATGGCGTCCGCTGATTGAAGGCTATCTCACAAAGACTCCGCAGCTCGCCGGTGTAGTACAGCTGCTGGACATGAGGCGCGAGCCGAGCGATGATGACGTCGCGATGCTCGACCTTCTCTCGGAGCTCGAGATGCCGACAGTTGTAGTGCTCACAAAAACCGACAAGCTCTCGAGAAAGGCTGCGGCTGAGCGGACGCGAAAAATCTCGCTCGGCCTCGGGCTGGATCCGGAGCAAACGATCTCGTTCAGCGCGATGACCGGTGAGGGGCGGGACGAGCTTGCCGGCGCGATTGCGGCGGCACTGGCTTCAGCGCGCGATGCGCAATAATTACTTCTTCTCACTTGCCTGTATTGGCTGTGTTGTAGCGGTCTCTTGCGCGCCGCCGTCAGCATCGAGCGGCTCGCCATCGGCCGTCGAGCCGTCGCCCGGCGCGGAAGATACGACCGCTCGAGTTTCGGTCCCCGCGGGTTACGGCTCTCTCCGACAGGATGACATTGCGATTCGCCTTCAGCCTCAGGGTTTGATCGTCCGGGCGATTCCTCTCGACGAGAATGTGATTCGGTTGCTGACGACAGATTCTTATCGCGCATTGCGCGACCTCGAGGAAAGCAACCGAACTGCAATCGAGCGGATAACTCGACGCTCTGGTGGCCGAAGACCGGCAGTGTGGTATGTGTCATTCTATGGATTGCAGCCCGAGGCGCGATTCAGTCCAATGGATCTAGTGATTACGAGCGCTGGCCAGGACTTTCGGCCGATCGATGTTCTGCCTTTAACGACTGGCTTTGGCGAACAGCGGCTGAGACAGCGTGAAACTCAAAGCGCGGTTTATCTCTTTCCAGGTGAGATCGACGTCGATCATCCTCTGGTTGTGACGTTCCAGGGCGAACGCGATGCGACGTGGGAGCAAACGCTTCAGCGAATCGAGCGCGAGCGGGCGCTCGTTCGGGCAAGGGCTACTGGCGGTTCACGCATGCCGTAAGGAAGCGACCACGAAGAACTGCCGCCACAGAAACACAGAAATCACAGAAAAAGCCAGAAAATCATTTTGAAATGTTTCCTGACCGCGCCACGACGGCAGAGTTGTGAGCGTTGTTTCCCCCTTAGAAAATTCTGTGTTTCTGTGTTTCTGTGGCGGCAGTTCTTCGTGTTCTTTGTGGTCGCTTCCTTATACCGGGCGGATTAATATTTCAGAATGCCAATTCTCCCCCTGCGCCGACTCGCTGAGCGTCCGAACGCCTCCATCGCGAAAGATTGGCTCGAGCAATTGAAATCACGGCTAGCCGATCCTGCGTGCGATCGCGCCCTGCTTTGCCGAGAGACGCTGTGCGAGATCACATATCCCGAGTACGCTGCGAATTGGGAGACGTCAGTCGCCGATGCGAAGCTGCCTCATGCGACCAGGCTCGCGCTCGACGCGCTCGATCCACGTAACATCACGCTCGAGCCGGAGTACTACGCCGAGTGCGACGATGAGCGTTTCCAGACAGTCAAGCCGCTGCTATGGCTCTGGTACTCGTTCGATCGCACCGTGCTCGGCGGACAAAACGTGCAGCTCGGCGTGGAGCTCAGGCGATTACTGGCGTCGCACATCTTCAAACGCTGCGGCGCGAATTTCAAAGCGTTTCAGCACGTCGAGTTTTCGTTTGGATACAACATGGAAGTTGGCGATGACGTTGTGATACATCGCCACGTGTTGCTCGACGATCGTGGCGGGATCGTCATGGGAAATCGCGTATCGGTGAGTGACTACGCGAACATCTACAGTCACACGCACAGTATTGTAGATCAGAAAGATGTCACCGACGCGACGACTCGCCTCGATGATGGCGTGCGCATCACGTATCACGCGACAGTTCTCGCCGGTGTGCACGTCGGTGAAGAGGCGATGGTCGGCGCGATGGCGGTCGCGACAAAAGACGTGCGTCCGTACCACGTGTATGTCGGAATTCCCGCGAAGAGCGTTCGCGTTAAACCCAATGCGCCCGAGAGCGCAACCAAGTTCACGTCGATTCGGGAGCGACGATCTAACTGAGCGATTGAGCGATTGGGCGATTAAGCGACTAAGCGATTGAGCGAAATCCGAGAATCGATCCATCTCTCCATCGCTCCATCGCTCCATCGCTCCATCTCTCTATCGCTGATCTCTCTATCGCTCAATCGCTCCATCTCGTTCTGACATGATTCTGACAGTGCATCCGTAGCAGCATGTCGCGTTGCCAATAATGATTTGGCAATGGGACTCTTCACTCGAAAGTCGATCGATGCGCTTCGCGCCGATGCGGAGAGCAACACACTGCGCCGCGCACTCGGCCCGCTGAATCTGACGACCCTCGGCATCGGGTCGATTATCGGAACGGGGATTTTCGTTTTGACCGGCACTGCAGCGTCGCAGAATGCCGGACCAGCTCTCATCATCTCGATGATCATCGCCGGAGTGGGCTGCGCGTTTGCCGGACTGTGCTACGCGGAATTCGCGGCGATGATTCCCGTGGCGGGGAGCGCGTACACGTACGCGTACGCTACGATGGGTGAGCTGCTGGCCTGGATCATCGGTTGGGATCTCATTCTCGAGTATGCCCTCGCTACTGCAACGGTGGCGGTTGGATGGTCAGGATACTTTCGAAGTCTCCTCGCCGATGCGGGCCTCAGACTTCCTGCGGCGTTGTCTGGCGCACCCGGTGAGACCGTCACGATTGCCGGTGCCGCTGCCGGACACGGGATGATCAATCTTCCTGCGGCGATCATCGTTCTCGTGGTCTCGGGACTTCTTATCATTGGCATCAAACAGTCCGCGAATACAAACACCGCGCTCGTCATCATCAAGTTTTTCGTGCTGGTGATTTTCGTTGTCGCGGGAGCCGCGTATGTGAACGCCGACAATCTGAAGCCCTTCATTCCACCGAACACCGGATCGTTCGGACACTTCGGTTGGAGCGGAGTTCTTCGCGGCGCTGGTGTGATGTTCTTCGCGTACATCGGATTCGACGCCGTTTCAACGGCCGCGCAGGAAGCGAAGAATCCTCAACGCGACATGCCAATCGGAATTCTCGCGTCGCTCGCGATCTGTACAGTTCTCTACATCGCAGTCGCGATCGTGCTGATGGGCATCGTTGCCTATCCGAAGCTCAACGTCTCGGATCCTCTCGCCGTCGGTATCGACGCAACTGGGCTACGCTGGTTCAGTCCTGTCATCAAGGTCAGCGCGCTGTTCGGATTGTTCAGTACCATGCTCGTAACACTGATCGGCCAGACGAGAATTTTCTTTTCGATGAGTCGCGATGGGTTGCTGCCCACAGTTTTTCAGCGCGTGCATCCGACATTCCGAACGCCGCACATCAGCACGATGCTAACGGGATCGGTGGTGGCGATTGCTGCCGCTCTCTTGCCGATCAACGTGTTGAGCATCCTCGTGAGCATGGGCACTCTGCTCGCGTTCGTGCTCGTGTCATTGGGAATTCTGATTCTCCGAAAAACTGCGCCGGAACTCGAGCGCCCATTCAGAACGCCCTGGCTACCGTGGGTGCCAATACTCGCGACGTTGTTTTGCCTTGCGCAGATGGCGTCTCTCCCGGTTCAAACCTGGGTGAGACTAGTGATCTGGCTCGTCATCGGCCTATCGATCTACTTCCTGTATGGGAGGCGGCACGCACAGGCCGTTCGCGACGGACGCATCGCGGTAACTGCGATCGATCCCGATGTCGCGGCGTAGTTTCCGCGAGCCTCAAAATGTGCGCGCAGCGTGATCAAACTGCAGCCGGCGTTGGCGACGGGCGTACGCATCAGGTCATCGAATCTTTTTTTCTTTTCGTCAGGCGGAATCTGCCTGCCGACGGAGGGCACTGAATTTCAATTCGGCTTCGAGTGGGCATCCGGGAGCGAGACGCGCAGGATCACGGGACCGCGAACCACAACTCCAGGCTTCCGCAGTCCAGCTTCGTTGAAGCTCCCCGAGCCTCCGTTCGCGATAAAGTAAAAATTGCGGCCCACAACCACGCCATGTGTAGGCTCGGTAATCGCAATTGTGTCCTGTGCAATGACTCGTGTCGACGTTACAATGGCGGAGGAGGGATTGAATGTGACTTCGAGCACGCGGTTGGGAATGAAGCCATTTTGCACGGCGAGTAGTGTATTGCTTCCCGTAACTACGAGACCGTCAATGCCGTTGAGCGCGATTGACCGCGGATGGGAGAGCCATCTCACAGATCCGGCAAGCCGATCCACCTCGGCAATTCCACGCGCGTAATCGGCGACATAGAGGTGCTTTGCGTCGCGCGAGATCGACGGGCCCTGCGGTGATATGAATTCACCTTCCGGAACAAGAACCGCCAATGAATCTGCCTCTCGCCTGATCACGCTTACTCTTCCACTGCCACCGTCGGAGATAAACACGTCGCCATTGTCCGCGACAGCCATATCACCGAGCTCATGACGCTTCCCGTCGCGTGGCAGATCATACCGCTTCTCCACAGAGCCAGTTCGTAGATCCATCCGCAGAATCGCGGTTCTGCCCGAGTCAGCTTGCGTGTATCCGTTCATGAGTGGCACGGAGTGGCTTGTGGCCCAGAGCCGGCCACGCGGAGAGTCCACTCCAACCGCGAGAATTCCCCACTCGCCCGCCGACGCAGGAAGGAAATCGCCCGCGACTCCGTTCATCGTTACCGCCAGAATCTTTCGGTGGCGGATGCTGCTAACCAGAAAGCGGCGTCCCAGCGGATCGAAGGCAATGTCCTCGGCGACGAAATCTGCCGGTGTGACCGTGAACGCGGCTTTCCATGACCCCACGCGTCGCACAGGCTCGGAAAGCCTTCGCAGGAGCTCGCCCCATTTGGATGACTGATGAAGTTGGAAGAACGAAGAATCCGAGGAGAGATCACGACGTATTCCTGTCGCGACGAAATCGCGGAGAAGCAGGAATG
>WNGI01022236.1_pt1 | contig 11282 bp, 6 predicted proteins | sample 5400621 | NCBI WGS metagenome assembly WNGI01 (sample SAMN13153374, study PRJNA577476) | soil metagenome | isolation source: 20 cm soil or saprolite under Garry oak tree replicate 1 | place: USA:California | collected 2016-06-15
CAATCTGGCGTTCGGGAATGGTCCAATACCGTTTGAGGAGCCGATCCTTCTCCTGCGGACTGACCATTTGAAAGCCGTGCCTTTCGTAAAAGCGGATAGCCCACACCGCAGCCGCCCACGTGCCGATCAAGATCGGGCCGCTTACCAGCTCCCGCAAATGGGATAGCAAGTGCCCCCCAATTCCTCGCTTTTGGCTGTTGGTGCGAACATAGGCGTGCCGAATGAGAGTTACGTCCTGGACCTGTTGGATGCCCATAACTCCTACCAACGCCCCGGCCTCCTCGTAGCCCCAGAACACAACACCGTCATCGATTTCATCCTGTAATTTCTCCCTGGACATGTACGGTTCTGTCCAGCGATCTGCGGGGATCGTTCCTTTATATGCCTGCGCGCCATCGTTGATGATGGTCCAAATCAGCTCAAAGTCGCGGTCATCAGAGCGGCGGATCATGGGTACTCAGCTCCCTGGCTTGGCATCCCGATCAATGCGGGACGGTCTTGATCGAGTCATCTGGAACGGCGGCCGGGAGGGCCGCGTTATCAATGAGTCTACTTGCTCACCTCGGCGATGAAAATGCCGAACGGTTCCAGCGAAACTTCAGTTCCTTTTGCCGATGCCTGAGGCGTTGCCACCAGGCTCTTCAATGTTACGGAGGCAAATCCCTTGTCGGCCAGATTGAAGTTTGCTGTCTGCGGCGAAGCCGACATGTTGAGCGCAACCAGGACTGCTTTTCCCTTGTAGCTGCGCAGATAGGACATCACGTTCGCATCATCTTCGTTGAGCGCGGTATAGCTCCCGTTGACGAGCGCTTCATTGGTATGACGAATCACCAGGACCTTCTTGTACATGCTCAAGACGGAATTGGGATCTTTCGATTCAGTCGCTACGTTGCGTGTCTTGTAGCTGGGCGGCACAGGCAGCCATGGATTTTTCTTGCTGAACCCGGCATTCGTCTCAGTGTTCCACTGCATGGGCGTGCGCTCGCCGTCGCGGCCGATTTCGTTCGGCCATCCGGTGCGGCCGATTGGGTCTTTCACGTCTTCTTTCCGCTTGGGATCGTTGTTCTCCATCCCAAGCTCTTCGCCGTAATACATGATCGCCGAACCGCGGAGAGTCAGGTAGAAAGCGCCCATCAGCTTCGCGATGGCGTCGTTGTTTTTGCCGTCGCCGTAACGATTGTAGGAGCGAACTTTGTCGTGATTGCTGATTACGAAAACTGGCCAGCCGCCCGCCGAGTCCACTTGCGCAATCTGCCGCCGAAACTCGGGTGGAGAAAGCTTGTCGACCGTAGTGAACATGAAGTCCATCGGCATCTGCAATTCGTTGTCGTGCGATCCGTAGTACTCCTTGAGTTCATCGATATTCGACGTCCAGGTTTCTCCGATTAACACCGCATCGGACTCGTCGGCTACTTTGCGAAGCTTTTTCAGCACATCGTGAACTTCGGGAAGCTTCTTATTGTGGATTTCGTCAGTATTAGGATCGCCTTGCTTGTTGATGCCAGGCAGCACGGGATTGTCGGTGAGCTTCGGATCTTCAAATAGGGTATCGACCGCGTCGAGACGGAAGCCGGACGCGCCGCGTTTGTACCACCATCGTGTGGTGTCGAGCATGGCCTTTTCCACTGCGGGATTGCGCCAGTTGAGGTCGGGCTGCTCGGCATAAAAATAGTGGTAGTAGTACTGCTTGGTGACAGGATCGAACTTCCACGCGGAACCGCCAAACGTCGAAATCCAGTTATTAGGTGGCTGGCCGGGCCCTTTGCCGTCGCGCCAGATGAACCAGTCGCGATGGGGTGCTGCCTTGGACGATTTGGAATTGATAAACCAAGGGTGCTGATCGGAGCTGTGATTCACGACAAAGTCCAGGATGATGCGGACGCCCTGCTTCTTGCCCTCGGCAACCATGCTGTCGAAGTCGGCGAGCGTGCCATACATAGGATCAATATTCTCGTAGTCGGAAACGTCATAGCCGAAATCCACTTGCGGCGAAGGGAAACATGGGCTGATCCAGATGGCATCCACACCGAGGTCGTGCAGGTAAGGCATTTTGGACGTGATGCCCTTCAAGTCACCGACGCCGTCGTTGTTGCTGTCGGCAAAGCTGCGAGGATAGATCTCGTAAAAGACTGCGCGTTGCCACCACTTCAGGCCTTCGGCGTCGACGGATTTTGTTTGAGCGGTTGCGAAAATCGAAAAGGAAAGGATGAGCTGGATCGAAAGAGTAAGGAAGATTCGCTGCGACATAACTTTTCTCCTCGCAAACACTACCAGTTTGTTGACATGGACGGTTCTCGCAGGCCGGAAGACTGGAGATCCCTCGCTCCGCTGGGGATGACAATTCTTGAAAATTGAATCTTCACTTTGACCCAAAATTCAAAACGACGTCTTGATGCACGTAGGATTCTGCATTCGCTGATGGAAACTCGACAATCAATTTGGCTTGATCCGGACCAGCCGTCTCGAGTTTGCCTCCCTTGACGGATGCAACCTGCGAAGGGTTCCAGAGTGACAGCTCATACCTCTTGCTGGCTAATCCAGAGAGAGACAGGGTCAACCGGGTATGGCTGGAATTCCACGTCGTTGAAAGCACGCGCAAGCCCTCGCTGGAGCTGCCGAGTGCGGGCAAAATGCTCTCAAGGGCAACGCCAAAGTCGTTCTTAAGCCGAACGCGAACGGTACTGGTGCTTTGGGTTATAGGGATGCGCATGCTTACGTGTTGATCGGTGGCGTTCGCGTCCGCGTGGAATGGAATACCGTGGCCGTTGAGTTCCGCAGAGACAACGTCGCTCCTCAGACTGACAGCGGGAGAGAAATCGATAGTGCAATCGCCGGAACCGCCGCGCCTTATTTCGACTGCTATTGCCCCGGGCATTCTTTGGTAATTGAGAGCGAGCGTAGTTCCACCGACCCGTACATTATCCAGTGAGAACGATTTCCAGTTGGCTGGAACGTGGGGCGCGAAGGTCAGAGTGTGAGTCTGCGCATCAACGCCGAGGCCAAACATTCCACGAAGGATTGGGCTCACAACCATCGCAGCCGACCAGATCTGATGCGGAGAACTGGTCGAGACCGGCTGGTAGTAGTCGCCGGAAAGAACTTCCGTGACGTGCCCGAGCGATCCGTCGAGCGCGAGCAGGGCGTTGGACCGAAGGTTGGCGTACGCAGCAAATTGTTCATGGTAGCGATACTCGCCCACCGCGGCCCATCCGGTAAAGAGTGGCCACACCGAGCCAAAGTGGTATCCGCTGCCGTTGTAGATTGGAGAGCGATTGGAAATGATGCGCATGCCCCAATCCGTCTGATGTTCGGCCTCGGCTAGTTGTTGAATGGTGGATTGCGACTTATCAGCATCGGTCACTCCGAACCACATGGGAACGGTGGTGAGGACTGACAGTTCATCCACGCGCCGATTCTGCTGATCGAGCGCGTAGGCGAACGCTTTCTTCTCCGCAGACCAGAAAGTCTGATTGAAGGCGGGCTTCTGGCGGTCGAAAGCGGCTTGCAAGTCTTTATTGACGTCGTCCTTGCCAGTAAGCTTCGCGAGGTTGGCGAGTGCGCGCAGGGCTTCGAGTCCCAAACCACTTTGGTAGAACTCAGTCTTCACTGGAAGTAGCGGGCCGCCTTCGACCCATCCGTGACCGTACCCAAAGTTTTGCGGGAAATTCTGCGCGTCGTAAGTGGAGCGCATAAATTGGTAAGCCTTCCAAAGGCTGTCCCACTTTTGGCGGGCGAATTCGAGGTCGCCGCTGCGCGTGACGTAATCGTTGGTTGCGATGATGTAGAGCGGCGTGGCGTCGGCGGACGCGTAGCCGTACGGATAATCCTTGAACCAGTTAACGAAGCTTGCCCCCTGCGAGATTTCGTGCGGGATTTTGCCGTCATCGCGCTGGAACTTGGAAATGAATTCGAGGGCCGTGCGAGTCGTGGCAAAGTCGCCGATGGAGTTAAGCGCGAACGAAGTCCAGAGCGAGTCGCGCCCAAAGAACCAGGCGAAGCCGGGACGCTGGCTGCTGCCCGAGGTCCGGTACCCAGCGACCAGACCGGTGCCGAGCGTGGCATTGGTGACCAGTCCCTGCACCGTGCTGATGCGCGACCAATCGTAGGCCTGCTGAAGCTGCACATCGGGCAGAGTCAGGTTGACGGTGCGGCTGAGATAGTCGCGGTAGTACTGCGCGGATTCCCGCAGAAGGTCGGGATATGAAGATCCCAGACGCTGGTAGGCAGCCTGTGCCTCGGCCAATCCCTTAGTTGAGCCGGCGAGAACAATTAACTTGCGGGCTCTCCCCTTGCTGGTCACGCCCAGACGCATGGAATTTTCGTCGGACGAAGAATAGTTCGTCTGATAGGCCACCTGCGGACTGGACGCTGAGGGTGAACCTACTATCGCAGAAAACTTTTTCTGCTCTTCGCCAAACACGAACGCATGCTGCGGGTCGTCCCAGAAATGAAATGTTCCGCCTACCGCTGCGGGCCATTCCAGTTGAAAGTCGGCGATAAACGAGGCCTCGATCTCCAGCGGCTGTTCGGTTTCGACGTCCAGCAGAATGATGGCACCAGGCTCGTGCACCGGGACGAAGAGAGTTTCGCGCACAGAAAAATTGTCGCCCGCGTAAACGAGAGCTGCGGATTCCGGGTGGACGATCAGCGTACGGGCCAGGCTTTCGGCGGGCAACTCGCGGCCGTCCACGTGAAATGTGAGATGAAAGCTCCGAAAGATTTTTAGTGGATAGACCCATGCTTCCATCTGTCCGCTTTCGTTGCCCAGCAGGCCTGCGCGCGTGCCGACTACGGGAAGAAATTCCCAGGAGCGAACCGAGCGCGAGAGTTCGAGAGACGGTGACGACTGTTCGGCGATAGCTGCGATAGACGAAAAGATCGGAAGGCACAAAAGAAGCGTGCAAGCTGCGGCGGTGAAACGAGCAGTAACATCATGAAAGTTTTTCATCGGCTGGACGGCACGTGGACGGATTGACCCTTCATTTGATCACCAGACTGAATCACCAGACGACGGCTCGGCTTGCAAAGTCTTCCGGCACAAAATATAAGAATTCAAGGGTGCAGTCCAGCACAAGGCCGATTCCCAGGTATTCCTTCTTGTCTTTTTCACGCCGCGAACTCCTGAAATCGCTGAGTCGGTCGACGATGGTCCTCTCGCTGGAAAGCGTCCTGGGATTGGCTCGTCCTCTATGGTCGCAATCTGCACCAGGGAAGCCGATTCCGGTTGAGGCGCTGAAACCGGGCATGCCTCTCGGCGTGAGTTTCGTGGACGTCGGGCGCGCGGCAGGGCTGACTGGCAAGACGATCTATGGCGGCGAGCACAAAAACAAATATCTGCTCGAGACAACGGGCTGCGGCGTCGCTTTCTACGATTACGACAACGACGGCTGGCTCGACATCTTTCTAGTGAACGGTACGCGCCTGGAGGGATTTCCCGCCGGGCAGGAACCGGTCTCACACCTGTTCAAAAACAACCGCGACGGCACATTTACGGACGTCACCCTGAAAGCTGGCGTCGCGCGCTCGGGCTGGGGCCAAGGTGTCTGCATCGGCGACTACGACAACGACGGCTTGGACGATTTATTCGTAACTTACTTCGGGAAGAACGTGCTCTATCACAATAACGGTAACGGAACCTTTACCGATGTCAGCGAAAAGGCTGGCGTCGCGGGCAAAGTGAATCGCTGGAACACCGGTTGCGCCTTTGTAGACTATGACCGCGACGGACGGCTTGATCTTTTCGTCGCGAACTATATTGACATGGACCTGAAGACCGCGCCGGTCCCGGAATCCGGGCCCTGCCTCTACAAGGGCGTGATGGTCGCGTGCGGTCCTCCTGGATTAAAGGGTGGAAAGAACATTCTCTATCACAACAACGGCGACGGCACCTTTACGGATGTTTCCGAGACTGCCGGAATTCTGAAAGCGAACGGGACTTATGGGTTGGGCGTCCTCACGGCCGACCTCGACAATCTCGGCTGCGGACTACGATCTGGACGGCAATCTCGATCTGGTGAAAACGAATTTCGCTGGCGACACTCCGTCGCTGTATCACAATCTGGGCGAAGCCACTTTTGAAGACACCACCTTCACTGCGGGACTAGGCGCTCACACGCAGTATCTGGGCTGGGGCTGCGGGTTTTTCGATTTCGATAACGATGGCTGGCCCGACATTCTGATCTGCAATGGTCACGTGTATCCGGAGGTTGAGCAGCTGAAAACCGAGGCTGGATATCCGCAGCGCAAGCTGCTTTATCGAAATCTGCGTAACGGCCGCTTTGAAGATGTCTCAATGCAGGCGGGGCCCGGTATCTCTGTGCCGATGGCGGCTCGAGGCTGCGCTTTCGGAGACTTCGACAATGACGGCGACCTCGACATGGTGATCAACCCGGTTAACGACTATCCGCAGTTGGTGCGCTGCGATTCGCAGACTGGCAACAATTGGATCAAGGTAAAGACGATCGGCACGAAATCAAATCGCACCGGGATCGGAGCGCGACTGAAGTGCGTGACCCGCGCGCCGGGTGAGACGAAAACGCATCAGCAGATTGATGAAGTGCGCAGCGGCGGCGGATATTTTTCGCAAAACGATCTGCGGGTGCATTTTGGTCTGGGGAATGCGGAGAAGATCGAAGTACTCGAAATTCGCTGGCCGAGCGGACAGGTCGATACGCTCAAGGACGTCAAGCCTAATCAGGTGATCTACGTAAAAGAGGGCGTCGGAGTGATACCGACGATGGCGCCGAAAACGTCCAAGGCCAACACGCCCACCTAGAAATCAAAAGTTTTCCAGCATCCAGACGTTCGAGCTCCCACTGGCCTTCCAGAGCGCGAGATGTTTGCTATCCGGGGACGGAATCGCCCATCCCAGCGTCATCTGTTTTTCTTCGAGCATCGGCCGGATTCGCCCCGTCACACTCACATTGGCCAGCGTCTTTGTGCCGCTTCTCGCATACCCGGTGACCCAGATGCCGTTGCTGTCTGCGGCCCAATCCAGGCTGCTGATGCCGCTCCAACCGGGCATGGCTATGGTTCGTTCCGTTTCATCCTGCAGATGGAACAATCGTATCGCTGGCTCCTTCTGATCTCCGCCTTTGCCCGTGGTTGCCAACATCTTCCCGTCGGGCGAAAGGGTCCAATTAAAGTCAAACTTGCTGAGGGAATTAATCGCGGCCGCGGGAATCTCGGGACCCGCGCCCCTTTCCGGGTCGAATCTGAAGAAACGCTCGGTTCCAGGCTCTATTACGGCGAAGATACATGTCGTCGCTGGCGATCGGGCGCACTGCTGATTCCCGATTCCCGCGGCCTCCACCACCGTCTGTGGTGGCCCGCCCGCCAGCGGTGCCCGCATGAGGCGACTCAGGTTCGACGTCGATGTTTCCGGCGTTGGCGTGACAAGATAAAGAATGCTCTTGCCGTCCGGAGTCAGTCGAGGCGCTGACTTGTTTTCCCGTCCACGCACGAGCACCTCCGGTTCGGAATCGTTCAGGCGTTGTTTGAAGATGTCGTACGTTCCGTTTCGATCGGAGACAAAAATGACGGACGTGCTGTCCGGTGTCCAGGAATACGGGAAGTCCGCTCTTTCATCCAGAGTGAGACGACGGGGAGGACTGAGTCTCGCGCCGTTTGCCTCCAGGTCAGTCACGTAGACATCTGGTTCAATCGTCTGACGAAAAAATGCCAGTCTCTTCCCATCGGACGTCACGCTCACCAGGTCTGCGAGTCCGGCGCCGCGCGTGAGACGCGTTGCAGATCCTCTCACACGCCCCGCCGAGTCTAGCTGCACCGCCCAAAGGTTCGAATCGTTCTGGTTGGGGGGAGGTTCCTCGAGGGAATAGATCAATCGTCCACCTTGCGTCCAGGCGACCGTGGAACCGAGCCCGGGCGTCTCGACCAAGTCGTTAATCTGCCCGCTTGCGGTATCAAGAATTTCAACGCGGTTGCGAATCCAGGGCATTCCGACGCTATATCGGGTTCTGACGTAGGCGATATGCTTGCCGTCCGGTGCCCAGGCAGGAGCGCCGAAAAAGTCTTGCCCTCCCTCGATGAGCTTATGCGCTCCGTCGCCATCGGCTCGCATCAACCAAATCTCCCTATTCTCCGAACGCATGAAAAACAGTTGTTTGGTTTGGGTCTCGGCGGTCAGAAAAACTACCTGCGAACCATCCGGCGATACTGCCGGCCACGATCCTTGCTCGATCAGTTTCCTCGGACTGCCGCCGATCAGGGAGATCTCCCAGATGCTAGTAGGCTCCCGTGGACCTGCATGCCAAGTTGCCAACAAGTGAGTCCCGTCGGGGAACCAGCTTCTCGGTTTCGCGTTGAATTCGCTCGGCAAGGCAATGGCATGAGTCTCTCCAGTGTCGACCTGCCGAAGAAAGAAATGAGAGGCATCCGCGAAGGCAAGATATTTTCCGTCCGGAGAAATCACTCCGTCGGTAACCGGATTCTCCGAAGCGTTGGCCGTCAATCGGCGTTCGCTGATAGCTCTCGGCGTCGAGGATGCGTGGTGCCCCGCATGCCAGCCCACTATGACGCCCACCAGCACCGCAACTAGTCCCGCCGCGACCCACCACCAGCGCCGCCCGAAAGAGCGAGCAACTACTGGCGGTTGCGGGATCACTGTGGCAGTTCCGTTCACCGGCGCCAGCAGCCGATAACCGCGTCGCGCTACGGTCTCAACAAATCGTGGATTCTCGGCGGAGTCGCCCAGGGCATCGCGCAGGCGTCGGACGGCGGCATTCAAACTGTGGTCGAAATCAACGTACGTGTCTGCCGGCCAGAGGCGTCCGCGGAGTTCTTCCCGCGTTACTACCTCACCGGAATGCTCCAGCAGAATCGTCAGGATCTGAAATGGCTGCTCCTGAAGGCGGACGCGGATACCGTTGCGACGCAACTCGCCAGCCTTCATATCCACTTCAAAAACGCCAAACTGGATGCGTTGGTTTCCGTTAGTCGCAGACGCCATGACCGCCACCCAAACCAAAGTCTAGCACCCTACGGGAGCCCCTCGCCTCGTTACCCGCGGCTGCAAATATTTGATGCGGGACAAGTTATCTCGTTACCGAGATTTTCCCGCGCGGTTATCCGCCATGTGTTGAGGTACGCAGCTCCAGAACCGAAAGTTCGGCCTAGTCCGGGAGGAAAAGGCCGTGTTTCGGAGCACATGGATACTGATTTTGACCTTCGCTGTAGGTGGGTACGCCGAGGTTGCGGCGCAGAAAAACCCACAAATTACTGTTGTTGTGTATAACGACGCAGCAATCTCTGCGCGAGTCATTAAATCGGCGCAGCAGACGGCGGGGACAATCTACCGCGACGCTGGAGTCGCGATTATATGGAAAGACCATAGCGACCCAGCGACTGGAGCAACTGAATTGTTCGTAAGAATCGTGCGTCGCTCTCTCACTCTGCGGGGTGAGGACTTCGGGATTGCCTTCGTGGGAGGTGACGGACGGGGCGTCCAAGCCGATGTCTTTTCCTCGGGCATTGAGCAACTGACCAACAATACTTCGGCGAGCGCCGCTCAAATCATGGGCCACGTCATGGCACATGAACTGGGCCATCTGCTCCTGGGAATGAACTCCCATTCCAGTTTGGGAATCATGCAAGCCCACTGGAGCGACCAGCAACTCCGACTTATGTCGAAGGGAATTCTAAAGTTTGACAAGCGTCAAGCGGAAGCCATCGCGGCCAGGCTGATTAGTGCTGATCCAGTCCCACAGATCGCGGCAGAACTGCATGGCATTAATCCTTAGGAAGGTTTCCTTGCCTCAGAGGGCACGGCAGTCCCCGATCCTTCTTTTAGCGTCTGGATTGAGTCGGCAGCAAGGTTATCGAAACGTTCGACGAGGCCACTGGGCCAACGGACCTGAACGGTGTCCACTTTGGCTGTCGAGCCTAGGCCGAAGTGAACGCGCATATCGCTGCTCGAGTTGTAGCTGGATCCGCTGCGCACCTCATCCACCAGAATGCGAGCGCCCGCTTTGACCGAGATGCGGGCGCCGATGCCGTCGCGGTTCGATTTCGTTCCCAGCGGGCGAATGGCAATCCAGTGATTGGAGTTGCGGACCTGATTCACCAGGAGACTGGGCGCAGCATTCAGATTCGTGATCACTGCCGAGATGCGTCCATCGTTCCACAGATCGCCGACCGCGAGGCCGCGAGACGACGCATGCGCGTTGATGCCGGGCCCGGCGCTGGCTGAAATGTCGGCGAAAGTTCCCTTGCCAAGATTGTGATAGAGGATGCGAGGCTCTTCGTAGTTGCTGCCCAGATTGTTCTTGTCCACTTCCGGATACACGTGTCCGTTCACGAGCAGAAGGTCGGGCCAACTATCGTTGTCGAAGTCGAGAAACATCGTCCCCCAGCCGAGATATTTCGTGTAGAGGCCCAGACCGGCGGCGGAGGTCACGTCGTCGAACGTGCCGTCGCCGTTATTGCGGTAGAGGGTAGAAGTGTCATCAGAGAAATTCGTTTTGAAAATGTCGGGGCGGCCGTCACCGTTGTAATCGCCGATGGTCGCTCCCATGCCCGCTTGCTCGCGTCCGTCCTCGTTGAAGGCCGCGCCGGATACTACGGCTACGTCGGTGAAAGTGCCGTCCCGATTGTTGCGGTAAAGAATGCTGGGGGTGCTGTCGCAGGCGACGTAAATATCGGGCCAGCCGTCATCGTTGTAGTCGAACGTGGAAACGCTGAATGCGTAGTGGCCGTCGGTCTGGTCGATGTGAGCCCTAGTAGTGACATCCTCGAAAGTGCCGTCGCCCCGGCTGTGGTAGAGAATGTTCTTCGCGCTAGCAAGTCCGCGTGGACCACACATCACCGGCACTCCCTTCCATACACAGGAAGGACGCTCACCGGGAGCGGGTGCGGTCGCAAGATCGAAGTCGACGTAGTTGGCGATCATCAGATCGAGATGGCCATCGCGGTCATAGTCGACCCAGGCGCATCCTGTGCCCCACGCTTTTCCGGAGCCCGCCACACCGGCCTTTTCACCGACTTCAGCGAAAACTCCGTTCTGGTTGTGGTAAAGGCGGTTCTTTCCGTAGTAGGTAACGTAGAGATCTTCCCATCCGTCGTTGTCGTAGTCCCCGACGCAAACTCCCTGGCCCCATCCGGTCGCATTCAGCCCCGCTTTAACGGTCACGTCGCTGAACGTGCCATCGTGATTGTTGCGATAGAGATGATTTGTAGGACCTTGGCCCGCGGGAAAGCCTTGAAGGGTGGTGCCGTTCACCAGGAAGATGTCAGGCCAACCGTCATTGTCGTAATCGAAAATGGCG
>WNGI01007662.1_pt1 | contig 11281 bp, 9 predicted proteins | sample 5400621 | NCBI WGS metagenome assembly WNGI01 (sample SAMN13153374, study PRJNA577476) | soil metagenome | isolation source: 20 cm soil or saprolite under Garry oak tree replicate 1 | place: USA:California | collected 2016-06-15
GCCACACTCGCCGCACTGCTGGGAATCAAGCGATAGATCAGGGAATGGAAAGCATCCACCTCGAAGTCTGTGGGCGCGTGCAGGGTGTCGGGTTTCGCTGGTTCGTGGTGGAGAAGGCCCAGCAGCTCAAGCTCTCCGGGTGGGTGAGGAACAAGAGAGATGGCCACGTTGAGATTGCGGCCGCCGGGGACAGACAATCGCTGGCAAGCCTCGAGGCGGCGGTGAAGGCAGGGCCAAGTGGCGCGCGGGTCGAGGAGGTCAGAAACCTAACCCCCGTTGCACCCGAGTCGCTGCCGTCGCCGTTCGAGATCGCCCGCTGAAGCGAATCGACCTTTTAGATCATTAGCTGGCCGAGTAAATTCAGCCCCTGAATCACCGTTGCCCCGCATCAAAATTCGTGATTCTAGCCCCCGTAGCTCAGGTGGATAGAGCAGCGGTTTCCTAAACCGTTGGCCGGGTGTTCGAGTCACCCCGGGGGCATTGGCTGAATCACTGGAATCTCCTTAACGACATCAAAATGACCTCACCGGCTAGTCAACCGCGCAACGTATCCGGCGCGGATGAAGAATCACTCACTGAATGGTTGCAGTTGCACAGTCGCCAGGTCACGTGGGCGGTCGTCGCGATCGGTATAGTAGTCGGTGGCTTTTGGTTCTACGAGCGCTCTCAATCCATCAAGGCGCAGCGCGCCGAGAATGCGTATTTCCAGGCACGCCAATCGGTGGCATCGGGGAACCTGCCGCAAGCAGTATCCGAGCTCCAGAAGGTCGTAAACCGGTACGAAGGGACCTTTGCCGGCACACAGGCGGCCCTGTCGCTCGCTCAGGCTCTCTACGATCAAAAGAAGTACAAGGAAGGCATCGCCGCTCTAAAGAAGGCCGAAGGAAAGGCTCCCGAGGACTTCCGTGACCAGATCCACGTCCTGGAAGCTGCCGGCTACGAGGAGTTAAAGGATTACTCAAACGCGGCTGAGCAGTACAAGCTCGCAGCCGGTGCAACCAGGTTTCCCGCCGACAAGGCAGTCTTTCAAGGTGAGGCGGCGAAGAACTATGCAGCGGCCGGCAAGAAGGCCGAGGCCAAAGCGATCTGGACTGAATTGGCAAAGGACGAGGGGAGTCCGATGGCGGCCGAGGCTCGGGTAAGACTGGGCGAGCTCGACGCCGAGCCAATGAAGATCTAACGCTGGTTACTCCGGTGGGGGGAATCTCTATCGCCTGTGGACGTATGCGTATAAGATATATTATGTCAACTACACCACCACATTCAATGTGGAGAAGTTGACTAATCCCCACGAGCAACCACCCAACGTTATCCCTGAGCTGTTGTTAGAACTCGGATTTAACAGATCGCTTTAAGGCGAGCATTGCCGACAGCTGGTTGACCGCGCGGCGACAGTCTGTCAGTCCAGATCCCGAATCTCGCCCTCGAAAACGATCCGTCCTTCGCCGCGAAGCGACGGTAGCCACGAATCGCCGTCGCGCCTGAGGGTCACGGTCAACGGCAGCGATGATCTGGTCCAAAGGACGGTCTCCTTCCCCGTCTCACCCCAATCCGAAAGGATGATTGCCGTCGCCACCGCACCGGTCCCGCACGCCAGGCATTGGCGCCGTCCGTCAGGGACCTGTGGTGCCGCAGCTCGGGGCCGCGCCCCGACACGTCGGCTCCTTCGACGTCGGGCACCTCGACTACCACATGAGGTACGCCGACCCTGGCGTATCCAAGGCGTCGCTCGCCTTTCCCGAGGCCCAGGTCGCTCGCGTCTGGCCTCACCTCTCGAACGGGCTCGAGGTCAACTTCCGGGAGATTGTCGCGGATTCGAGCCCGCAAGGAGCCGGCGGCCGTGTGGAGGATGAATCCGCCAGCCTGGGCCAGCCCCAGATCCACCGCGAGCCTGGTCGTACAGAGGCTGGCGTTTCCGCAGAGCGAAGCCTCGGACCCGTCGCTGTTATAGTAGCGCATCCGGATGTCCCCCTGCCCGGCCGTCTCCAGAAAAACGACTCCGTCCGCGCCAATCCCGGTGCCACGGGCCGAGAGCGACTTTATGGTCTCCTCGTTCTCGAGATGTGCGGCAGCGCCGTTCGTGGAATCGAACACCACGAAGTCATTGCCGGATCCGGTCATCTTGTAGAAGTGCTCGCCTTTGGGGCGCGCCATCAGATCCTCCCGGTCAAGCCCCACCAACGCAGACGCCAGACCATCCAGATCGCCTCGCGGACGATCTTCTTCGACATCTTGCTGACGCCTTCGGTGCGATCGACGAAGATGATCGGGATCTCGAAGAGGCGGAAGCCACGCTTCCACGCCCTGAAGGACATCTCGATCTGAAACGCGTAACCGTTTGACTTCACCGAGTTTAAATCGATCGATTCAAGTACATTCCGCCGGAAGCACTTGAAGCCACCAGTGGTATCAGACACAGGAAGACCGGTGACCGCGCGCGCGTAAATGTTGGCGGCGTAACTCAGAAAGAGCCTGCTCATTGGCCAGTTTACGACGTTGACCCGGCCCCCCTGGTACCGTGAGCCAAGCACCACATCGGCCTCTTTGATGGCCTGCAGAAATTCGGGCAGCAGCTCGGGATTGTGGGAGAAGTCAGCATCCATCTCGAACACAAGGTCATACTTTCTCTCGAGCGCCCACCTGAACCCCGCGATATAGGCGGTTCCCAATCCAAGCTTTCCCTCGCGGTGGACGACGTGCACGCGATCGTTATTGGCGGCAATGGCGTCGACCACACCGCCGGTTCCGTCGGGCGAACCGTCGTCCACCACCAGCATTTCAATCGATGGGTCCTGTGCCAGGACCGCCGGGATCAACCGCGCAATGTTGAAACGCTCGTTGTAGGTCGGTACGATGACGAGAGCGCGATCAGGCAAGTCGTCTCCGATCGCGCCACGTACCAGCGCCGAGCAGCAGGATGCCGATGATGATCGCAACCCATGTGATGGTCTTGCCGCGTTGATATGCGGGGCTCGTGAAGAGTAGGTCGACGTTCCTGGCGCCTTGTGGGAGCTCCACTCCGATGAGCGTATAGTCGGCTCGGCCAGTGCGCGTTGGCTTGCCATCCACTGTCGCAACCCAGCCCGGATAGAAATTTTCCGACACGATCAGCGATGACCCCGCCGGTGCCGAGCCGCTGAGGGCGATCTGCACATGGCCTGGCTCGTAATGCCGGACACTAGTGGTCAGGGCAAGCGGAGCCGGCAGAGACTGGATTCCCTGCGCGGTGGCGACTTGCGCCGATGTGTCGAACAGCGCCGCGCGGCGTACATCGAACCGGGGGTTGAGCACGGTCGCCAGCACCTGATCGTCAGGCGCCTTGACTGCCACGGGTGTCACCCACGAGTACGGGTTCTCCGCATTCAGGCGGTAGAGGTAAACGGTGTCTCCTGACGCATCAATCACGGGTCCTTTCGCGAGCGTGGTGTTCCCGATGAATGGAAGCTCCGGGATGTTGGTCAGGAAATACTTCGTGTTTGTCAGAGCGAGCACGTTGGGCGAGAAAATCCGATTGTCCTGAGAAGTTAGTCCCACCAGCTCATTGAAACGTCCGATCTGGTTGCCGTGGTAGCCCAGCACCTGCCGTATTCGGTGCGTCATCAGTGCATCGCCGCTCAGAAAGGCGTCCGGCTGGGGAGTGTCGCGCACCGGGAAAGCGAACACGCGTGCTGGCTGCTGGTCGGCCTTGAGAGTTTCGACGATTGCATTGCTCGCGTAAATCACCTTGGCCGGAGGCGAGAACATCCAGTAGATCCGTTCCACGGTCCAGAGATCGACGGCCGTTAGAATGACGAGGGCCCAGGCGGCGGCATTCGCGGAAACCTTTCCGTTCCTGAAAGCATACCAGAGCCCGAAGACAAAGAGCACGAACGCAAAGGAACGCCACGCGCCAAGAAAAAGCGCCGCGTTGTTGGCCTGGACGCGGTCCACGAGGCGCGGATCAGCAAAGGTCTCGGCGATGTTGCTCAGCGCGCCGACAGACGCCAGAAACGCGATCACTCCGCCGAAAATGAGCCAGCCGACGAGATATTTGCGCGACACGCGCAGTCGGAGGAACCGTTCGGTCCCGGCACAGGCGAGCAGCGCCAGAGCCAGTGTGCCGACGAAGAAGATTGTTGCCGGAGCGCGGAAGTACTTGGTGCCCGGGATGATCGTGTACGGAATGTGGTAGAACGGCGTCGCACTTCCGAGGGACCAAAGCACAGAGATCAACAGCGCGACAGACCAGAATATGATCTGCTTCCGGCGCGGATCGGCGCGCAGTCCAAGAAACGCAGCGCCGGCGAGAATCAGGACGACGACGCCGACGTAGTCGCTGTGCAGGTGAATACCGTTTCTACCCCAATAGTTGTCGAGCATCCCCGAGAACTGCGGTAGGTACGCGTTCAACAATTCCTCAGGCGGCCAGGCGTAGCTCGTCGCGGCTCGATAATCCGGGAGACCGCCGGCGCGCGGGGACCATTTTACGTATTCGCGAACCGGCAGGTACTGCACCGCTCCAATGGCCAGTCCAACGACGACAGCGCCGAGTGCAAACGCGAGTCGCTTTATCGCCACGCCGCGTGGCAGGCTCACACCGTCGAGCGTCGTGAACGCGAGGAAAAGCGCATACGCGCCGGACGCCAGTAGCATGTACTGCAACAACTGCGGGTGCGGGCTGATTACGCACAACCCGAGCACGAGCGCAAATGCCCCCCAGCTCCAGTCCTTCCCTTCTCTGACCCCGCGGCGAAGAAGCAGCAACGCCAGCGGGAAGAGCGCGCTCACGAAGAGCTTTCCGTCGTGGCCGGGCGAGACGGAGGATGCGATCTGGCCGCTCATCATGTAGGCGAGTCCGCCGACCAGAGCACCAAAGAAACTGTATCCGAGATCGCGGAGAAAAACGTAGGTGAGAAGGCCGGCCAGGAAGATGTGGATGATGAAACCCCACGTCATCGCGACGTCCGTCGGCATGATCATGCGCAGCAGGAACGTCGGGTAGAAAATGTCGCCGTGCATCGCCGCGACGTACGGGAGTCCGCCGAAGAGATAGGGATTCCACAGCGGAAAGTGTCCGGTTGTCCTCAGCATCGTGGCGGCGAATTCCCTGAACGCGTAGCCGGCGATGTATTGGTCGCTGTGTGGGTTGACGAGGAACTTCCCAACGAGCGCTGGATAACCGAGCGAGAGAGTTCCAAGCGCGTAAACCAGTGCTGCCCAGCCGAACGCGAAGCGCGGCGCCGAAAGCGCCGCGGGTTCAATAGCGGAAACTGGTTCCTGTCGCGGTACGGACTTTCCCCGGCGATGTGCCATGATGATCAGTTCGGTTGAGACTTTCGCGTTGCGCCCGCGGCAATATACAACCCGCTGGGTACGAGCTCGACGATTGTCAGCCAGAGCCTCGCTGAAATAGCTACCAGCGCCGCGTCAGCTTCGTTGGCGAGTCCGAGCTGCGTCATGAAGGCGGCAAGAGTGAACTCTCTCACCCCGAGACCGGCCGGGGCGATGGGTGAGATGAAACCGAGGATGTAGGCGGCGGTGTAAACTGCGATGTACGATGATAACTCGCCAGGCGCGCTCCCGAGCAGCCCGCGCACGAACAGCTCGAACGCAATTCCGTAGAAGAGCCACGACAGCGTACCCGCAACGGCCGCTGTCCAGATGCTGGTTGCCGGAACGGACGGAGGCGTCAGTTCCCGACCGATGAGTCCCCCGATCCAGCTGGCCAGCGGCGGCATGAATCGCGGCGCGGCGAGAAGGATCGCGACGAGGATCGCCACAGCAACGCCGACGAGCAACGGCTGACCGAGCAGCTTGGCGCCGGTTACCATCACCACCGCGGCGCCGGTGGCGAGACTCACAGTTTGCATTATCACCGACGAGCCGGCGGCGGCGATCGCGGAGAGACCCCGCCGCTTCGCCATGACACCCATTGCCGTCAGTGACCAGATATTCCCCGGAACGTATTTGCCGAGATTCGAGAGGAACCAGATCCGCGCCGCGTCGGCGAACGAGATGTGGGAATCCCAGGCGACCAGCACTCGGCGCCAGCCTTCGATGAGCAGCGCGTAAGTGACGAGTATCAGCGCTGTCGCTGCGGCGATCCACTCCCACTGGAAGTGGATGTGAGGCCAGCGGCTTTCGAGCTTACCCCATTGGGTCGCCAGCGAGCCCACGGCGTAGAAGAGGACCACGGCCGCGAAAATCCACTGCGCGACCTTGAAGAGGCTACGACGCGTTAGCGCCAAGAACTTGTTTGTATATCTCCGCGTACCGGCGCGCTACGGACTCCGGCGCAAATGCAGAGAGTGCGTAAAGTCGTCCCGCCTTGCCGAGCTGGCTGCCGCGCCCGTCGCGCGCGAGCAAGTCGTCGAGCGTGCGCGCCAGCGCGGCTCTGTCGCCCACTTTCACGAGCAGTCCGGTCTTCTCGTGCTGAATGACGTCACGCAGTCCCCCGGAGTCGAACGCCACCACCGGCGTCTCGCACAGCAGCGCTTCGACGGCAGCGAGGCCCAGTCCTTCGTCGACAAACGGTAGCACGATCGCTGACGCCCTTTGGTAGAGGGGAACCAGCCTCGACTGTGCAAGCTGTCCGTGCCACATGATTCGCGTGTCGATGCCGAGCTGTTGGGCAAGTCCCTCGAACTGTGCCCTTCCCGGACCATCACCGACAACGTCGAGGGTGGGTCGAGCTTTCATCGTCGACATCGCATAGAGAAGGTGCTCGAGACCCTTCTGCTCGTTGAGGCGACCGACGAAGAGCAGCTTCAACGGATCTCTGATCGATCCTGGCTCGAACAGATCGGTTGCCACGGGCATCGGCGCTACCATCGGCCGCGTCCCAGGAACCAGCGCTTCCGTTTCGTCCTTCAGCCAGCGTGAAACCGTTGTGACCGCTGCGGAGTGCTTGAGAACGTGGCCGAACAGCGGCTTGGCGACGCCGACGCTGCGTGCGAGGCGCACGTCCGTGCCGTGGAGCGTGGTCACCAACGGAATGTGCGCGAGACCGTGGACCCACGTGCCGACAACGCCGTTCGGAAACCACCAGTGCGCGTGGACGACTTGGGGCTCGAAGTTTCGTCTTACTCGGACGGCATGGACGAAATCGGAGCCGAGGAAGCTGACGAGCGCGAGCTTCGCGGTCCACGACGATGCGACGTCGCTCGCCATGTTGCCGGTGTACGCGAGGCGCTCGAAGCGACGCGGAGCGTATCTGAATCTTTCGACGCGAATGCCGTCGAGCTCGTCAGCTTCGGGCACGCCTTCGGCCGCGGGCGCGACGACGCGGACTTTCACGTCCTCGTTGCGAAGGGCGACTGCCAGGCGAAGGATGAACGAGCCGGCAGCGTCCCCTTCCGCTCGTGGGAACGAGTGCGTGAGAAAGAGTACGTTCATGTGGTCAGGTGTCGTTCGTGTCTCGTTCCCGCGACAGGTCCTCGATGCGCGAGCGCAGCTGGCTCAACTCGGCTCGTTGTGCTGCAATGAGCTCTCCAAGGAGTCCGGTTGCGAAGAACACACTTCCGACCGTGACGCAGGTTTCGACGAGATTCACCAGAGGGCGGAAGCCGACGCCGCCGATCACGCGGTAGAGAATCGCGACGATCCCGACGATGACTCCGACGATGAACAGCGCGGCTCCGAGGAGACCGAAAAGGAGCAGCGGTTTCCGCGCGAAACGAAGCTCGAACCAGACGGCGAGCATGTCGAGAACTCCGACCGGAATTCTGCCAATGCCGAACTTTGACTGACCTGCGTTGCGCGGATAAAGCGGCACCGGAACCTCCGAGATCGTGAACCCACTGGCTGATGCCATGACGATCATGTAGCGATGCCAGTCAGGCCTGTCCGGGAGCGCATCCATGACTTCACGCCGATAGGCCTTGACCGAGTTCAGGTCGCGAACGGTGACCTTGAAGAGCGAGCGACTCAGCCTGTTGTAAATGCCGGAGACGAAAGCCTTTTCGTACTTCCCTTCCTTGTAGCCGGCGACCAAGTCGGACTCACCGGCGAGGATGGGCGCAACCAATCGCGGAATGTCTTCCGGCTTGTACTGGAGGTCTGCCGGGTAGAAAACGAGCACCTCTCCGCGCGAATGCAGGTAACCGGTGCGCAGCGCGTCAGCGATCCCGCGTCGGCCCGCATGTCGCACGGGTTTCAGAAACGGGTACTCCGCAGTGAGACGCTGCAGGACGCTCCACGAATCGTCGACGGATCCGTCGTCGACTACGATCACCTCATACCGATGGGGCGCGGAAGCAAAAGCGATCTTCGCCTGTTCCATGAACAGCGGAAGATTCTCCGCTTCGTCCTTGGCCGGGACGAGAACACTGACATCAGGACGACTCGCCACAGACTGAAGCGGTTGGCCGCTCTTGAAGCGCTGCGCCGCATCAGTCTGGGACACGGATGTCATACGCGCTTTCGCATCCTGGCGGAGAGAACACCGAGCTGGTCGCGATACTTGGCGACGGTGCGGCGGGCGATCTGGACTCCGCTCTCGCGGAGGATATTGACGATTGCCTGATCGGTGAGCGGGTGCTTCGGATCTTCTTCCTGGACGAGCTTCTGGAGCTGCGCCTTGATGCCACGCGCCGAGACGTCCTCTCCGTCTGAAGTCGCGAGGCCGGAGGAGAAGAAGAACTTCAGCGGAAGAACGCCCCGCGGTGTCTGGACGAACTTCTCGTTGGTGACGCGGCTCACCGTCGATTCGTGCATGTTGATGACTTCGGCAACTTCGCGAAGCGTCAGCGGCTTAAGGTGCTGGATTCCCTTCTCGAAGAAATCGCGCTGACGCTCGACGATGTAGTTCATGACCTTGAGCATCGTCTGCCGGCGCTGCTCGATCGCCTGAATCATCCAGTTGGCGGAATTGAGCTTGTTGGAGATGAACTCCTTGTTCTCTCCATCGAACTTCTTCTTGTCGCGGGCGATCTCCTGATAAGCGCGGCTCAGCTTCAGTCTTGGCAGGTTCGCATCGTTGAGGAAGACGTGGTAACGGTCGTCAATCTTCTCCACGATCAGATCAGGTATGATGTAGTTGTCGTCTCCAGAGCCGTATTGCAGTCCCGGTTTGGGATCGAGCTTCGCGATTTCGTCGGCTGCTTTCTGGACGTCAGTGGCGCTGATACCGAACCGCTTCGAGATCTCGCTCCAGCGGTGGTTTATCAGCTCCTCGAAGCAGTCCCTGACGAGTCTGTAGGGTACCGACTGCTCGAGGCCGGACTCTTTGAGCTGGAGGAGGAGGCATTCACGGAGGTCGCGGGCACCAACACCCGGCGGATCGAGACTCTGGACAGTCGACAACATCTTCTGTCCTTCTTCCACCTCGTAGAGTGGGACGTCCTCGATTTCGCGGCCGGAATCTTCGGCCGCCTTGCTCACCACCTCATTGAGCGCGCGTACGATATCTTCAACCCCGCACGCGAGATAGCCGTCGTCGTTAATGTTGCCTATGAACTCGTCAGCGAGCAGCGTTTCCCGCGGGGTCAGCTCGAGAAGGCTGACCTGGTCGCGAAGGTGGTCGCTCAGATCGCGCGTCGCGACGGTGACCGGCTCGAAGTATTCCCGCTCCTCGTGCTCCTCGCGGCGGCCGCCGGCGGTGTCGAAGCCATCGAGAAGGATCTCCTCCCAATCGATCTCCCCGGCGCGCTCGTCTTCGGTTTCGGCTTGTGGCTGCTCGACCTCTGTCTCCTGATCCTCCTCTTCTTCTTCCTCTGCCTCGACGAGATCGAGAAAAGGATTGTTGAGGAGCTCCTGTTTCAGGTGCTGCTGGAGGTCGAGCAGCGGCATGTAAAGGAGATCCATCGCCTGATACAGGCGGGGATTGATCTTGAGCTCCTGCCGGAGCTGCGTCGACTGGTTGAGGCCCGGCTTCACGAGGCGGCTACCTCGCCTCTGTCGCGAGAGAAGCGGTCGCGGAGTCGTGCCGTAAGCGTTGGACCAAGATATATATCGGCCACTGTATCATCGAAAACGAGGTCCCGGACCGTCCCGGAAACCTTCACCTGTCCATCGAACATAATGTAAGCGCGGTCCACAATGTCGAGTGTCTGTTCCACGTTGTGATCGCTGATCAATACACCAATTCCTCTATGGCGCAGTCCGGCAACGATCGTTTGGATGTCGTGGACTGCTATTGGATCAACGCCGGCGAACGGCTCATCGAGCATCATGAATTTCGGGTCGGTGACCAGAGCTCGCGTTATCTCCAGCCTGCGACGCTCGCCACCGGAGAGCGCGTAAGCCTTGCTCTTGCGCAGCCGCTTGATACTCAGCTCGTCGAGTAGCTTCTCCAGGCGTGCCGACCTCTGCTCGGGGGACAGGGGCAGCGTCTCAAGGATGGCGAGGATGTTGTCCTCGACTGACAGCTTTCGAAATATCGAAGGCTCCTGTGAAAGATAACCAATGCCGCGTCGCGACCGCTCGTACATCGGCAGCTTCGTGATATCCTCGCCATCGAACAGTATCCGGCCTGACAGCGGCTGAATGAGCCCGACAATCATGTAGAACGTCGTGGTCTTCCCCGCCCCGTTTGGTCCAAGCAGTCCGACAATCTCCCCTTGCTGAAGCTGCAACGCGACATCGTTTACGACTTTGCGTCCGCGATAGATCTTGGTCAGCCCCTGCGCCTCGAGAACGCTGCCACTGATCACACTGGGCCGCGGCGGCGTCGAGAGGGCGAGGCGCGAATGCTCCCCGGTCTCGCGCATCACCTCCGCGAATTCCGCGCGACGGGGAGCGATGTCTCTCCATAGCGTCGGAGAAAGGCGGACGGTCGCCCCATCCCGCTCGAGGTCGCCGTCTAAAGGAAGAATCACGCCAGTCTCGGCGAGTCGCGGGAAAACCGACATCGTCAGGTAGCCCCTGACCTCGTCCTGGCCGAGCCTCCCCGCCTCGCGCTCGGCGTTGACCCCTTTTACACGCAGCGCGTGGAGGTAATCGTCACGGTAGTTGGCGGCGACGTCGCGGATCCGGGCGACCCCATCGTTGTCGGCAGCCCGTACGATCGCATGGAGGGCCAGACCGTCGACCTGGTCGGTCTGCAGGCGGTCGCCGAGTAGCGCGCGGACGTTTTCCGGAAGCTTGTCGTTGTCGCTCATCGCTTGATCGGGGGCTTAACGGCGGCTGGCGGCTTCGGCTGCGTCTGAGCGGTGCCTGGCTTTGGCGCGGCGGCTAAGGCGGTGGCGGGTTCGATCATCACTCCGGTCGCCTGATCGGTGACGTTTACGGTTGCGACTTTCCGATCCTCGAAAAGGATGTCAATGATTCGACCGCGGACATAATTAACGGAGGGCTGATCGGG
>WNGI01005673.1_pt1 | contig 11280 bp, 12 predicted proteins | sample 5400621 | NCBI WGS metagenome assembly WNGI01 (sample SAMN13153374, study PRJNA577476) | soil metagenome | isolation source: 20 cm soil or saprolite under Garry oak tree replicate 1 | place: USA:California | collected 2016-06-15
GAGGCTGCCGGAATTCCTCGAGGCGATCAAGGAGGCGGACCTCGTGCTTGGATCGCGCTACCAGGACGGACACGTGAACGTGGTGAACTGGCCGATGAGCAGGCTGTTTCTCAGCTACGCCGCCAACATATACGCGCGAGGCGTCACTGGACTCCCGATCTTTGACGCGACCGGAGGGTTCAAGTGCTTCCGTCGCAATGTACTTGAATCCATCGATCTAAACTCCGTTAAATCAAATGGTTACGCGTTTCAGATAGAGATGTCTTTTCGCGCCTGGAAGCAGGGATTCCGACTCTTCGAGATCCCCATCATCTTCGTGGACCGTACCGAGGGCGTGAGCAAGATGTCGAAGAAGATCGCGCGCGAGGCATTCTGGATGGTCTGGCGTCTGCGCTGGTGGAGCCTGACCGGGAGAATCTGATGGGCAATCGGATTGAGGGACAACGGTTCTATAAGATGACCGGATCTGGCAACGATTTCGTCGTGTTCGACTCGACGGACGGCGCCGCCTCCCAATTCGAAAACGAAGACGCAATCAAATCACTCTCCGCGCGGGGGACCGGCGTGGGAGCCGACGGAGTCGTCTTCCTCGAGAGCGCGGAAGACGGCGATGTCCGGATGCGCTACTACAATAGTGACGGATCGGAGGCGGCGTTGTGCGGCAACGCCAGTCTGTGCAGCACCCGACTGGCCGTCGAGCTTGGCCTGGCGCAGGGCGGCGGGTTTGTCCTCCACACGGCGGCTGGCTCACTCAAGGCAAGGATACGAGACGGCCTACCGGAGGTCGACCTCGAACCTGTAACCGACGTCACACGGGACGCGACTGACCTCGGCCGGAAACACGGCGAGGCTCGCCTCGGGTATGCGTGCGCGGGTGTGCCTCACGTAGTGGTCGAGGTCCCGGATATCGAGTCCGCGGACGTGATGGGGCGGGGGTCCGAGCTCCGGAATCACCCAGCGCTTGCCGAAGGCGCCAACGTGAACTTCGTGGCGAAGCGACCAGACGGCAGCTTTACTTATCGAACTTACGAGCGAGGTGTGGAGGGTGAGACGCTGGCGTGCGGAACCGGTGCCGTGGCGACTGCAATCCTCCTATCCAGTTGGGGTGAGTCGGCTAACGAAACGACTCTATGGACGCGCTCGGCGCTTCCGCTGACGGTCACTCTGCGGCACCAGAAGGATTCCTGGTTGCCGTCCCTTCGCGGCGAGGGAAGGATCGTTTTCGAGGGCGTCATTCGCGACTGGGACTGACAGACTGTCGCGGGTAAGCGTGGCTGGTGGCGGCAGTTCAGCCATTCAAGTTCTTTCTGCGATCCTGCCTTATAAGCTCAAGCGTGGTTGGTACTTGGAACGCGGGGCAGAGCCGGCATTCAACTTCTCCACAGTTCTCCACCTATGTTAGTTTACATAACATCTCTTATACGCATATGCGCCAGATCGAGCTGAACTATGGCTAGATCTTCATCGGCTTAGCAGTCAGCTCACCCAATCTGACACGGGCCTCGGCTGCCTCGGGCGTCGTTTCATCCTTGGCCAACTCGGTCCAGATCCGCTTGGCGGCGTCCGTCTTTCCGGCAGCCATGTAGTCTCGGGCAGCCCCTGCCTGGTACTTGGCTTTGTCGACGGGAAATGGAGTGGCTTTGGCGGCCAGGTCGTACTGTTCCGCAGCGGCGACGAAATCCTTGAGCTCCTCGTACCCGGCCGCCTCGAGGACGTGAATGGACGGCCGGAAATCGTCCGGCGCCTTGGCTTCGACCTTCTTCAGGCTCGCAATGCCCTCCTTGAACTTCTTTTGGTCAAAGAGAGCCTCGGCCAGGGAGATCGCCGCCTGAGTGCCGGCCCGAGTCCCCTCATAGCGGGTTACGACCTTCTGCAGATCAGAAACCGCCAGCGGCAGGTTCCCCGCTGCTGCCGACTGCCGCGCCTGGAAATACGCCGCCTCCGCGCGCTGGGACTTTATTGCCTGGGAGCGCTGGTAAAACCAGAATCCGGCCAGGATCACGGCGAGGGCGAGCACCGCCCAGCTGACTTCGCGCTTGTGCAGCAACACCCAGTCGCCGATGGACTCATCGTCAGAGCCGTAACGCTGCCGTGCGGGAATATTGGGACTGGTCATGGTCTTCTAAGGTGGTGGGTTTTGAAGCGAACGGTCGTCGAGTGCCCCCGGGGTGACTCGAACACCCGGCCAACGGTTTAGGAAACCGCTGCTCTATCCACCTGAGCTACGGGGGCAGAATCCCGATCCCGGATCGTCGGCGCCGCCCACCGGCGCGGCTGATTCACGGGCGGAATTTACACGCCAGCGGTTGCTTCTAGAAGGTCTTCGCGCGGAACGTTACCGGACAATTCCGAAAGGAGATCGGAGCGACTCAGCGGACACTCCGCCCAGCCGCCGCACTTCTTCCACGCGCGCTCCCGGCGGACCGGCGGTTACGGCCGCCTCGAATCGCGCCAGAGCATCACTCTCCCCTGCGGCAGCGAGCTCGACGTTGCCATCAGACCGGTTCTTTACCCAGCCCGCAAGCCGGAGCTCACGAGCCGTATCCACAACGTACCAACGGAAACCAACTCCCTGCACGCGTCCGCGAATCTCGAGATGGATGCTATCCATTCGCGTGTTAGCGTTTCACCCCCAGCAGCGCGGCGACCGCCGCTGCAATCTTTGCGGGATCCGGAGTCGTTCCAGGTCCGGTCACCGCCAGCTCGCCCTCTCTGATTCGCTGAGCGATCGCGTCGAGCGCGGTCGCGATCGCGTGTGCGGCCGTCGGACGCAGATCGCGCGCTCGCGGCGCTGCTTCGTCCCAATCGGTCTTTGCCCAATCGTTCGATGCTTCGCGTTCGGCACTCTCGCCGAGCGCCGCGACTGAATTCCAATCGTAGTGCTGCCAATCGGTCTCGATCCAGCCACCTTCCGACACGTCGGTAACGCGCTCTCCGATCGGAGCCGTATCGCCGCTCTTCACGGGCCAGGCGTCAGAAGGAGCGCTCTCAGCGTTCGGTGCGAATTGTTCCACTATCGGCAGTGGATCGAGGAAATGCTCCACCGGAGGAAGTTCGTCCAGCTGCGCTGCGGGCGAAATCTCGAGAAAGTCTTCTATCGGTCTAAATGGGAGACTCGGCTCGAACTCCTTCCGTTCCAGGCTGATCGGGAGGAGCGGTCCCTGCGCGACGCTCTCGCCACCCGGCACAAAGGGCCGATACAAGCGGAATTCCGACGCCGTGATTAGAGGAGGGGCTGTCTTCGGCGTCCGATGCGGAACGAACGGACGTTGTGGTGCATGCGGCACTAGATATCCTCCCAGCTATACTTTCCGACGAGTGGCACAAAGCGCACCGGGGCGATCTCAGTCTGCTCCAGTCTGTCTCCACGTCGCGTGAACATGTAGAGCGTCTGCTCTTCCCGGTCACCGAGTGGAATAAGGATACGTCCTCCTTCCGTCAATTGCTCGTGGTATGTCGACGGGACCTCAGGAGCGCCGGCGCCCACGAGTATCGCATCATACGGCGCGTATTCCCGCCAGCCCAGCGTGCCGTCCCCAAGAAGGAAGGAGATGTTGCGCGCACCGATCTGCTTAATCGTCTCACGCGCTTTGTCGAGCAGAGCGGGAATTCTTTCGATCGAGAACACCTGCGCGGCGAGCTGTGCGAGCAACGCGGTCTGATAACCCGAACCGGTGCCGATCTCGAGGACTTTCTCCTTTCCGGTCAGCTTGAGCACTTCCAGATATCTGGCGTGAATGGAGGGCTGCGAGATCGTCTGGCCGTTCCCGATCGGAAGCGCCGAATCTTCGTAGGCGCGGTGGCGCACACCAGTCGGAACGAAGAGATGGCGCGGCGTCTGATCTATGGCATGGAGCACGGCGAGGTCCTTTATCCCCTGCTCGTGCAACAACTCCACGAGTCGCCGCCGCGGGCCGCGAAACTCGTGCTCTACGGGCGCTGCCACCACTTCTCCGCTGAAGCGAGCATCGCGTGATGAGTCAGATCGAGATGCAGCGGCGTGACCGAGATGTATCCCTCCTGGATCGCGCGAAAATCTGAGGTCTCTTCTCCTGACCAGGCGATGGATCCGCCGCCGATCCAGTAGATCTGCCTCCCCCACGGATCCTGCATCGGCTTGAGTGAATCGGAATACACCCTGCGCCCCAGTCTGGTGAGGCGGACTCCCCTGATGTCGTCCCCGCGCAGCGGCGGCAGGTTTATGTTGAGCAGAGTATTGGCGGGAAACGACGCGAGAGACAGCACATGCTCGAGCAATTTGCGCAACGGCTCGATCTGGTCGCGCAGCATGCTCACATCAGCTCGCAAATCGCCCCCGGCGAAAGAAATGGCGACCGACGGAATTCCCAGCGACAGTCCTTCCATCGCCGCCGCGACAGTCCCCGAATAGAGGACATCTTCGCCCATATTCTGGCCGTGATTGATCCCGCTCAGAACATAGTCAGGCCGCTCGGTCATCAGAGCCTCAACCGCGAGCATGACACAATCGGTCGGTGTTCCGTCCACCTGAAATCGCCGCTCACCCCGCTCGATCGGCCGAATCGGGTGATGGAGAGTGAGAGAGTGGCTAGTTGCGCTCTGTTCCCTGTCAGGAGCGACGACCGTGATCTCACCCAGCGGTTCGGCGGCTTCTACCAGACATGCCAAGCCATATGCGAGTATGCCGTCGTCGTTGGTGCAGAGGAGCCTCACCGGTGAAAGATCCCGGCGCGGTGCCGCCACAACACCTTGATCACAAGCCAGGCGTCACGGAACTCACGGAAATAGCTCGGAGACCCGTAGATCGTCGAGATCGGAACATTCGCTGTCGTAAACCCGGCGCGCGCCGCGCGAATGATGAAATCCGTCTCGTACTCGTACCTGTCACCGACGCCTTGCACCTTGCGGAGAACTTCCGACTTGATCGCGCGGTAGCCCGACTGGCTGTCACGCACTTTTCCGCCCGACACCGCGCGCGTCGCGGCCGATGACATCATGTTGGCGATGCGCCGGTGCTTGGGAACGGCCTTGCCGGAAAGATCGCGTGTCCCGATTACGATGTCGGCACGGTCCAGCGCTCCGATGATCGCCGGCGCAAACGCAGCATCGTGCTGGCCATCGGAATCGATCGTCAGGACCGCGGCTGCGCCTTTCTTCAGAGCCGCGTCAAATCCCGCGCGCAGAGCCGCGCCCTTTCCTCGATTCTTGTCGAACTCGATCGTCTCGTCCGTCACCGCGCGGAGCAGTTGCCGCGAGCCATCGGTGGAACCGTCGTCTACTCCTATGATCCACGCGCCGGGAAGATTGCGCCGCACGTCCTTTACCACTTTCGCCAGCGTAGGCTCGGCGTTGTAGGCGGGGACGATGACTGCGAGCGGCTCGATCAATTTTCACTCCCTTTTTGCGGTGTCTGACCATCCAGTATCGAAAGAATTGAGCGCAGGTCGCTCTCCATCGATTCGACGGCCTGTGAATCCAGTGCCGCGCGTGCCACGGTTCGAAGCTCGCCGCTCTTGCGGTAGTCGTCGATCTTCTGGCGGGCTCCGTCGATCGTGTACTTCTCGGTGTAGAGTAGTTGCTTGACGAGCATGATCAGCTCGATCTCGCGGCGCTGGTAAACGCGGTTTCCCGAGCGATTCTTCGCCGGATGAAGAAACTTGAATTGACTCTCCCAGTAACGCAGGACGTGCGGCTTGAGATCCGTCAGCGTGCAAACGTCGCCAATCGAAAAGAATTCCTGCACCGGTTCCTTTGCTTTCATCGGTCCACCTCCGCTCGTAGCTCTCTCGTCATGAGCGCGGCGATCGCGCTGCGGGCCGACTGACCCTCGAACAGTACGCGGTTTACAGTATCGACAATGGGCATCTCCACTCCCTCACGCGCGGCAAGCTCGCGGGCGCTTTGCGCGGTGATTACTCCCTCCGCGACAGTTTCCTTACCTCTGAGAACTTCTTCCAGCGTCTTCCCCTTCCCCACCTCGACTCCTACTGCTCTGTTGCGGCTGAGTGATCCTGTGCACGTCAGAACGAGATCACCGAGACCCGCCAGCCCCGCGAACGTGCTCTGCTCGGCGCCGAGCGCCAAACCGAGGCGGGTCATCTCGGCAAGGCCGCGTGTGACCAACGCGGCTCTGGCGTTGAATCCCAGGCCCAACCCTTCCGCTATTCCCGTCGCGACGGCCATGACGTTCTTGAGCGCGCCGCCCAGCTCCACACCAGTCACATCGCTGTGCGTGTAAGCGCGGAAGTAGGGCGAGCTGAACGCAACTTGTGCCACGCTCGCTGCCCCTTCCGCTTGCGAAGCGACGACGACTGCGGTCGGCTGGCACGTCACGACTTCCTTGGCGAAGCTCGGACCCGAAAGCGCGACCACCGTGGATCCGGAAATCTCCTGTTCGACCACTTCCGTCATCAGACAGAGGGTTGTCTTTTCGATTCCTTTTGTTGCTACGACGATCGGTATGGACCGCGGGATCGATTTCCCAGCCGATCGCAGTATCGAACGCAGCACGTGCGATGGCGTAGCGAGCGTTACCATCTCGGCTCCGTCCACGACGCGCTGGATGTCACCGGTAGCCTTGAGCGCGCTCGCGAGTTTGTGGCCGCCAAGAAATCGGACGTTCTCGTGCTGCTCGTTGATGGACGCGACGACGTCCGGCTCGTAAGCCCAGAGCCGCGCATCATGTCCGTTCCGGGTGAGGAGGTCTGCCAGCGCGGTGCCCCACGCTCCCGCACCGACTACCGCGCAGCGCATCAGGCCGCGCGTTCCTTTTTCACGAAGCGGTGCTCTTCACCGCGGCGGAGTCGCCCAATGTTGGCACGGTGCGTCCAGAATACGAAGAGAGCGATGGCTACACTCGAGATGAAGACAGGGGAGCGAGGGTCGCGCGACCATACGAGGATCGCGATGGGCAGCACCGCGGCTCCAACGAGAGAGGCCAGGCTCACGTACCGGGTAAAATAGAAGACGGTGATCCAGACCACCTCGGCGATCAGCATCGGCACGAACGCCAGCGCCAGGAACACTCCGCTGGCTGTAGCGACTCCCTTGCCTCCGCCTTTCCCCAGCAGAAAAATCGGCCTTACGTGACCGGCGATCGCGGCGACGCCATAGGCGAGCGCCCACAACTCAGGTCGCAGCGTCTCCGTGTATCTCGGCAGGAAATAAACCGGAAGAAATCCCTTCAGCAGGTCAGCGATGAATACGGCGGCGCCGATCTTGGCGCCAAGCACCCGGACGACGTTGGTCGCGCCGAGGTTTCCCGATCCGTGTTGGCGCAAGTCCACGCCACGCATCTTGCCGGCGATGTACGCCGACGGTATCGAGCCCGCCAGATACGAAATGAGGACGCCGATGATCGGCGACATCTACGCAGACTTGCGGCGCATGATGATGCGGAGAGGATTGCCGCGAAAACCCCAGGCTTCGCGAAAGCTGTTGTGCAGGTACCGCACGTAGTGTTCCTGAACCAGATCGGGGTTGTTGCCGAACACCGCGATGACAGGCGGCGCGGTCTCCACCTGCGTGGCGTAATTCAGCTTGATTTCGCGGCCGGCCGCTTGTGGCGGCTGGCGCCGTCCGATGATCTCCGTCAGCGCCGTATTGACCTGCGAAGTGCTGATCCGCTTGTGCCTCTCCGCGTCCACATCGAGGAGCAACTCGAGAATCTTGGTCACACGCTGTCCGCTCAGTGCGGAAGTAAACACGAACGGCACGAACTTGAGGAATGGGGCCTTTTCCTGTGCGTCCGACTCGAACTTGGCGGCCGTGTTGTTCTCCTTCTCCATCAGATCCCACTTGTTCACAACAACTATCAGTCCGCGGCCACTCTCCCACGCGAGGGAGGCAATTTTGAGATCCTGGTTGTGCAGGCCTTCTGCTGCGTCGAGAACGAGAACGCAGATGTCCGAACGCTCGATGGCTCGCCTCGTTCTCAACGCGGAATAGAACTCGATCCCGTCGTCGATCTTCGATTGACGCCGCAGGCCCGCCGTATCGACAAAGATTACTTCCCGCCCGTGAAACACCATCGGCGTGTCGATTGCGTCGCGCGTCGTGCCCGCTTCAGCGGCCACGACCAGACGCTCTTCGCCCAGGAGTCTGTTGATGAGCGATGACTTCCCGACGTTCGGCCGCCCAACCACAGCGACACGGAGCGCATTGGGCACTTCAGCGGCCGCCGTCGGAATTCTCTCGACCAGAACGTCGAGCATGTCGCCGGAATTCTTCCCGTTGATGGCCGAGACCGGGACTGGGTCTCCAGCGCCGAGCTCGTAGAACTCGTAGAAATCGGTCGAAGCCGGATCATCGACCTTGTTGGCGACCAGAACCCAGGGTTTGCGCGCCTCGCGCAGCAGCTCCACCACGCGCGTATCACTCGGGTGGAGCCCGGTTTTCGCGTCAACGACCAACATCAGGAGATCGGACTCGTCGATGGCCTGGAGCACCTGCCGTTTGATCTCGAGGTCCATCGGAATGCGCGGATCGTCGGCGAGGCCGCCGGTGTCGACGAGCCAGAACTGGCGGCCGTTCCATTCCGCGCGCGCGAAGTGCCGATCGCGCGTAGTACCGGCTTCATCGCTCACGATGGCGCTGTTCTCACCAACGATCCGATTGAAGAGCGCCGATTTGCCGACGTTCGGACGGCCGACGAGTGCAATGACGGGAAGGTTCACGCCAGCACTCCGCTCGCTTCCGACTCGAGCACGTCGATGAAGTCGTAGGATGGGAAGACCGGCATCGGTAGCGACTCACGTACCCGCGCGAGTGCATAGTCGTCGAGGAAGACTCCGTCCTCGTTGATCGTCTCCGCGGGAATCAGCGCGATGTCGAGATCATGCCGATCCGCCAGCGCGCCAAGGATGTCCTTCCCGACCAGCAGCCCCGCGGTCGTGATGGTCGGACCGAACAGCGAGTTCTCCACGACGATGAGCTCGAACTCAGCAGCGCTCACTTCGCTGATGCGATCGAGCAGCGGCCGCATCAGCGGTGCCATCGCCAGACCGGTGACGACACCGATACGTTGGCCGTCGCGGCGCGCAACCCGGTCCAGACCCTTGGCGACCCGCATGCGGAGCGATGTAACGGAGCCAACCCCGTTCTCGATTTGCGCGAACTCGCCGTAGTGTTCCGGTCCGGGCAGCTCTCGTTTGGCAAGCATGTACAACTCGTCGGACCCGAACACCCACGTCTCACCGCGCTCACGCATTGCGCGCGCACCCCAGCGCTCGACCTGGTCGAGAACGGTACCAGCGGTTTCGCGATCCATCCCCTTCCCCGTGTACAGATGCGAGAACTGAGTCAGACCAACGGGAACCACTGCCGCCGAGATTACGGCCGCGCCCATGTTCCAGAGATCCGACAGAGATTCCTCCAGAACACCTTCGTCGTTCAGTCCGGGAACGATCACCATCTGGCAGTGAAACTGTATCCCACCTTCAGCGAGGCGCGATAGTTGGGCTTTGATGTCGGGGACGCGCGCGTTGTTGAGCAGAATCTTGCGCGCTTCGTGGTTGGTCGCGTGGACCGAGACATAAAGCGGAGAAAGCCTGTACTCGAGAATCCGCGCGATGTCGCGCTCCTTCACGTTGGAGAGCGTGGCGAAGTTGCCGTACGCAAACGACAGGCGGTAGTCGTCGTCGCGGATGTAAAGCGGCTTGCGCAAGCCGGGCGGAAGACCCTCGATGAAGCAGAACTCGCACCGGTTGGCGCAGCGCCTTACCGCCGGCGGTTCGAGTGAGATGCCGAGTGGCTCGCCGTCGAGACGCTCGAGCTCATAGATGACCTGTTCGCCATCGGGCTGCCGGGCTTCGATCACAAGCTCCTCGTCGGCCGTCAGAAATTCCCAGTCGAGGAAGTCTGCGAGGGGTCTCCCGTTCACCGTGAGAAGCTCACTGCCGGGCTGGATTCCGAGTTCTTCGGCGATGCTGTTCGGATCGATGCGGGAGACCTTGACCATAGCTCAAGTAATTTAGAGCTATAAGGAGCGAAGTCAAGGAATTACCGGACTTTAGCTCACGGCGTTTCGCTCACAGAGCGGAGCGCTTTTGCTACACCGGAGACGTGGCGGCGAGAGACTCGAGAAGCTTCCGCGCCCGTTCCGCGTTGAAGCCGGGAAGCTTCGCTATGGCCTCTTCACCTGCCTCCCGGACTCCCTGGACGCTCCCGAACTGCTGAAGCAGTTGGCGACGCTTCACAGGCCCAATTCCCGGCACTTTGAGGAGCTCCGATGTCACGGTGCGCATCGTCCGGCGCTTCCTGTTGTAGGTCACGGCAAACCTGTGCGCTTCGTCCCGAGCTTGCTGCAGCAGGCGCAGCGCCGGCGAGCGACGGGACAGCCTGAGCGGTTCTTCGCGCCCCCACATGAAGATCTCCTCTTCCCGCTTGGCGAGACTTATTAACGGGCGGTCCGTGACGCCGCATTCCACCAGGGCAGCGTGGGCCGCGCTCAGCTGGCCTTTCCCCCCGTCGATGACGATCAGGTCCGGCAGCGGCTTTTCGTCCTTGATTCGTCGCTCGAAGTAACGGCGTACGACTTCCTGCATCGACGCGAAATCGTCGGTGCCCTCCACCGTCTTCACCTTGAATTTCCGGTACTCCGCCCGTTTGGGACGCCCGTTTTCGAACCAGACGCAGGACCCGACGGTGTCAGTTCCGTGTGTCGTCGAGATGTCGAAGCAAGCGAGAGACCGCGGCAGCCTTTGCAGACCCAGCTCTCTCCCGAGCTCGTACACTGGATCGCCGGCACGCTCGTCTGCTTCCATCGAGGAGAGCTTCAGCTCCTCCAGAAGATGACGCGCGTTCTGCTCGGCCAGCGCGATGAGATCGCGACGTGGTCCACGCTGAGGGATCTGGATCCTGCTGTCGGGAAGAGATTGTTCGATCAGCTCGCGGTCCGGAAAATCGAACGGCAGAAGCACCTGACGCGCCTTCTCCTGCATTGCCACGTAACTGCCGGCCATGAACATGGTCATGACGTCGGTGTCTTCTTCTCCATCAATGTTCTCGAGGAATCGCTGCTCGCGCGACAAGAGCTTTCCGCCTCTGATACGGAGAACGGTGACGCACGCGTCGTCGCCGTCACGGGCGTAGCCGATGACGTCGCGATCGCCGCCCTCGACTTCGAGCACCACTGTCGGCTCTTCCATTTGCTCGAGGTGGTGCAGGACGTCGCGCAATTCAGCGGCTCGCTCAAAATCGAGTTGCTCGGACGCGAGGTCCATTCGCTCCTTTACCCGTCGCACTACTTCGTCGGGTCGGCCGGAAAGGAACAGAACGACTTCGTCAATCATCGCCCGGTAA
>WNGI01009714.1_pt1 | contig 11280 bp, 8 predicted proteins | sample 5400621 | NCBI WGS metagenome assembly WNGI01 (sample SAMN13153374, study PRJNA577476) | soil metagenome | isolation source: 20 cm soil or saprolite under Garry oak tree replicate 1 | place: USA:California | collected 2016-06-15
GGCGCTTTGGCTCACAAATTTGTGAAATTTCCCGTTTTGGCCTAGCGGATTGGTTCGGGCGTGTTACGTATGGCCGTGGCAGCTCATTTTGGGAAAATAACTGTACTTTCTTTTATCAGAGTGTTAGCGTTCCCACAAACTACACAGTAAGGCCCGGATGGGGGCTAAGCAATGTGCCCAGCGTCTGCCGAACGGGTCAGCGAATTGCTCTTCAACTGGGGGCACGGCGATCAAAGTGCGCGTGAAGAACTGATTCCCCTGGTTTATGTTGAGTTGCGCCGCATCGCGCGCCGCTATCTTTGGAAGGAACGCCCCGATCACACGCTTCAGAGCGGAGCACTAGTTCACGAGGCTTACTTGCATCTCCTTCATGAGGAGCCTCCCCAATGGCAAAACCGAGCCCACTTTTTTGGCTTTGCCGCGCAACTGATGCGGCACATTCTCGTGGACCACGCTCGGGGCCGTTTGGCCGCCAAGCGCGGAGCAGGGGCGCCCCGGTTAGCTCTGGATCCAGAGATCGCCCTGCCTCAAAAGCGGGAGGTGGATCTTGTAGCGCTGGACGATGCCTTGACCAAGCTCGCCACCCTGGATCCACAACAGAGCCGTCTGATCGAACTGCGTTTCTTTGGCGGGCTCTCGATTGAGGAGACAGCGGTCGTTCTCGGCATTTCTCCGGCGACGGTGAAGCGCGAATGGGCAACGGCGCGCGCTTGGCTCCAGCGTGAAATGAAGCAGAAGGAAGCGCACAAGTGACGCCGGAACGTTGGCAACAAATCAAGGAAGTGCTTGCTGGGGCGCTTGAACGGGAGCCCGGGGAACGTCCTGCATATCTCGATCACGCTTGCACGGACCAATCGATGCGAAAGGAAGTAGAGTCACTGATCGCCACCCACGAAGAGGGGGACATCGGTTTTCTGAAGCAATCTGCCATGGAAAGCGGTCCTCTGGACTGCGGGGCCATGTTGGGTTCTTACGAAATTCTTGCACCCCTAGGTTCGGGCGGGATGGGAGACGTGTACCGAGCTCGCGACACGCACCTCAATCGAGAAGTAGCTGTCAAGGTTCTGTCCCCGAATTTCGAGGATGACCCCAATCTGCTGATGCGCTTTCGACGCGAGGCGCACGTGCTGGCTTCTCTAAACCACCCCAATATTGTCACGATCTACGACGTCGGACAGGACAGCCATACCGTTTACATTGCAATGGAACTCGTAGACGGGAAGGCGTTGGATGAAATCTTGGCCGCCGGCGCAATGCCGATGCGCGATGTGCTCGACATTGCTAAACAAATAGGCGCGGGCTTGGCTGTCGCGCACGAATCCGGGATTGTGCACCGCGATTTGAAACCCAAGAATGTGATGATCCGAAAGGATGGTTTAGCGAAGATTCTGGACTTCGGGTTGAGTAAACTCGCGCCTGGTTTTCCACCGTCGGCTTCCGATGGAACGACTGCGGCCACCGAGCAGGGAGTCCTTCTCGGGACAATAGACTACATGTCTCCGGAACAGGCTAGCGGCCTTCCCACGGATTTTCGCTCCGATCAATTTTCGTTCGGCTCTCTCCTCTATGAAATGGTCACAGGGAAGCGGCCCTTTCACCGCGAGACCGGAGCACAAACGCTCGCCGCAATCATCGAAGACGAACCAAAACCGATTGCCCACCTCAATCCAAATGTTCCTGCCGCACTCGAAAACATCGTCCATCGATGCATGGCCAAGAAACCAGAAAAGCGGTACACATCGACGCAAGAACTTGCGCGGGCCCTCAAAAAGATTCGCGATTCCACTGCTACTGAGGAGACGAGGTCGCAGCCCGCAATCGCTAGGACGGTTCTCCAGCGACTGCCGTTATGGCTTGAAATAACCTTGGCGGCTGCACTAGTTGTTGCCGGGATCAGTATTGTCGCGCCGCGGCTTCCAGAGAAGGTCCGCATTTGGTCGGAGTCGCTTTCCCCCACAACAGAGAAACAGCTTGTGGTGCTTCCCTTCACGAACGTCGGTAATGACCCTCAAAATCAAGGTTTCTGTGATGGGTTGGTGGAAATTCTGAGCAGCAAGCTCAGCCAATTGGAACAATTCCAACGGACACTCCGCGTAGTCCCTTCCACCGATGTTCTCCGGGAGGGAATCGTAAGCGTCCGCGAGGCGAGGCAAACATTCGGGGCCACCTTGGCGATCACCGGAAGTGTCCAGCGCACGGAAAATCAAATCAGGCTGACCATCAATTTGGTTGATCCACAGACGTTGCGGCAGCTGAAGTCAAAAACTCTGGACACCGAGGCGCATGACATTTCGGTTTTGCAGGATGGGGTTGTGCTGGAAGTGGCCCAGCTTTTGGACGTGAAACTCTCAAGCCAGGCCAAACAAGTCTTGGCCGTTGGCGGGACAACCGTACCCAGCGCCTATGAATATTACTTGCAAGGGAGAGGTTATCTGCAACGGTATGAGGTTGCCCAAAATCTCGACACTGCGATCTCGCTTTTTAATCTGGCACTCGGACAGGACCAACGCTATGCCCTGGCCGAAGCCGGGCTAGGCGAGGCCTATTGGCGAAAGTACGAGCAGACAAAGGACACGCAATGGGCAGAGCAGGCCAAACAGAGTTCCGCAACCGCGATTGGTCTCAACGACAAACTCGCTCAGGTTTACATAACCCGGGGGATGATCCAAACGGGGACGGGCCGCTATGAAGAGGCGGTTCAAAACCTCCAGAAAGCCCTCGCGCTTGATCCGATCAATTCGGACGCTTACCGGGAATTGGCGAAAACCTATCAGGCAATGGGGCGGCTGAAAGACGCCGAATCTACGTACATGAATGCCATTGCCGTGCGCCCTGGCTATTGGGGCACACACAATGATTTGGGCGGTTTCTACTATCGCTTAGGCCGTTATGACGAGGCCGAAAAGGAATTTCGAAGCGTCGTGGAACTCACTCCCGACAACGCTCGTGGCTACAAAAACCTGGGTGTCATCGCTTATTCCCAGAAGCACTATGAGGAAGCGGCGAAAATGTACGAGAAATCGGTGGCCATCAAGCCCTCCGACGCCGCCTACTCCAATTTGGGCACGGTCTATTACACCTTGGGTCAATATGCCGAAGCGGCTCCGTACTACGAGAAGGCGATCCAGATGAATGGTCGCGATTTGCAGTGGTGGCATAATTTGGCGGCCGCCTACCAGTGGAGCAATGAACCGCAGAAGGCAAGGGATGCCTTCCAACGAACGGCGGAGCTGGCAGAAGAGCAACGGCGCGTTAACCCTCGCGATCCCGTTTTACTAATCCTATTGGCTGACGCATATTCTAATCTCAACCAACCGCTACGCGCTCGGGAACTGCTGCGGCAAGGTCTGGCACTGGCTCCCGATGATGTTTCCAACATGTTCCAGGCATCCGTGGTTTACGAGCAACTCGGAGACCGCAAGCTCGCCTTGCAATGGATTGCCAAGACGATCAAGGGAGGCTTCTCGCGCGATCTGATTGAGAAAGAACCCACGCTGGCGCGGTTGCGGCTTGACCCAAAGTTCCAAGGTTTGTTCGGCCCCTAAGCCTACAGTTTTCAAATTTCAATTCACAAAAGGAGACACGAAATGCCAAACGGAACAGGAACAGTCCTCGTACCCTCGCCTATGCCAGTCGATTTTCCTCCACCAATAAAGGTCCCTGGGGGCAGGGAAAGAGTTTTTGTCAACCCGCCAGTAATCCATATTGGGCACGGGCATTCGCAGCTGCGGGACATTCAGTTCACAAATCACACCGGTGGCACGGTTAGGCTTTGGTTTCCCAATGGGGCGTCGCTGTTTACTGCTCCTCCCGATGGCTACCCGAGTTTTGAAAATCCATTTGTTATCGAGAGAAACCAGAAGCTTGACCTTAAACTGAAACCTGATTGCGAGTACAGTAGTTATTACTATCACGTGTACTGCGATGTGATTGGCAACGAAGCTGATGGCAACTCCGCGCCGGTCGTATCCTGCCCTTAGCGGCGGACGATAAAGCGAACGGTGTGACTTTGGCCTGGACGTAGTGCGGACGATACGCGGTGATTCCTTGGCGACGGCGTTAGCTCCCCGCGTAATACAAAGGTGGAAGTGTGCGCTGAAATGATGCGACACCCTCCGGTAGACGCGCGTCGCTGGTCACCTCGGCCCCTACGCGGCCCTCGCACGCGGCGGGCCCGGTGGCAGGACGATTGTGTTCAGTCGCGGCGTCCTAGTTGATCCTGATCGGTAGGTGTATAATGGTTCTGTGAAATCAGACTGCTTGTCGCACGTCCCACCTGTAAACTTGCTTTCGTTTGTTGCTGCAGAATGAAAACGACACGTCCCACAGAATCACGCGAACGCGTACTCCTGGTGGGTGTGGGCCTGAAGCGGGCTTCGCATGTGCTTGGCGTCGATGCCGGTGAAACGGAGCGCGCTTCGCTCGCCGAACTTGCGGAACTTGCCCGAAGTGCGGGCGCCCAGGTTGCCGGAAGCGTCTTTCAGATGCGCGATAAGATCGATCCCGCTACGGTCATCGGACGCGGCAAGATTGAAGAAGTGAAGGTCGAGGCGCAGCTTCACAACGCGCCGCTTGTGATTTTCGATCGCAACCTGACCCCGACGCAGTTGCGCAATCTGGAGAGCGGCACCGATTGCCGCGTGATCGATCGGACGCAGCTCATCCTCGACATATTTGCGCGGCACGCTCGCAGCCGGGAAGGGCAACTGCAAGTCGAACTTGCCCAACTCAATTACATGCTGCCGCGCCTCGCCGGAAGCGCAAAAGAACTTTCCCGGCAAGCCGGCGGCATCGGCACACGCGGCCCTGGCGAGCAGAAAATTGAGACCGACCGGCGCCGCATTCGCGACAGGGTGAGCAAAGTAACCAAATCGATTGAATCGATTCGCAAGCAGCGATCGCTGCGGCGGCAGACGCGTCAGGCGGTGCCGCTCGGCGCGGTTGCCCTGGTGGGCTACACGAATGCCGGAAAATCGACGCTGTTTAACGCCTTGAGCCGCGCCGGTGTGCTCGTCTCTTCAAAGATGTTCGCGACGCTCGATCCGACTGTGCGCGCGGTGCGTTTGCCGTCGAACCGGCGCGTGCTGCTTTCCGATACGGTAGGGTTCATCCGCGATCTTCCGCCGGGCCTGATTGCGGCGTTTCGCGCCACACTTGAGGAGGTGCAGGAGTCCGCGCTGATCCTGCTCGTCACGGACATATCGAATCCGCACCATGCCGAACAGGACGCCGAAGTCGAAAAAATCCTGAAGGGATTGGGTGTGGGCGATCGCCCGCGCCTGCATGTGCTCAACAAACTTGATCAACTCACACCCGAGCAGGCCGCTGCCTTGAATGGCAATCACAACTCAGTACAAGTGTCCGCCTTGACCGGTGCCGGCCTCGAAGACCTTCTCGCCCGTATCGACGCCGCCATGCCCGTAGATCCCGTCTTGCACCTGCAATTCGAACTCCCGCTGGAAGATGGCCGTGCGATCGCATTGGTTCACGCTCTCGGCCGCGTGCTTCACTCTGAAGTCCAAGGCACAGTGATGGCCATGGAAGCTGAGTTGCCCACTTCCGTTGCTCGCCGGCTCAGAATCACTGTAGAGCCCTCATTGGCTTGATAGCGAGTCGCACTTTGAAAATGTCACAAATCGTCCTAGGAAATCCGGCCTAACTCATATTTCGAAAACCCCTCCACAGCCGCAGATTTGGCCTCTTACGGAGGCGCGATCTGGAGAGCCAATCTATGATTCGTCGCCCTGGTTGGCGGTGGAAATTCCTGTGGAAATCTAATCGGGGCCGCGCATGCATGATTAGCTGATTAGATAATTCCTGCTCCTGACCCGCGATTTGACTATCATGTAACTCCTGTAAATACAATGACTTGAGAACATAGTTGCTTCATGCCGCAGCAACTGGCATCCTTCCGGTCTTATCACCCCCAAAGTACTGATTTGCACAGGCTTGCCTCATTCGTGTGCACTATCAGTACCAAAATAAACCCCATAATTGCTCAAAAAGTGAGTCATGAACGCAGCTCATCCACCCTCTCGATTAAGTGATGCGCTGATTCCAGGTTGTTGAGTTGCTAGTGTCACCTCTGTTGGGGTTTTCTGGTCATATTCAACTTCAATCGATTTTCACGCCGCTCCCGTAGCGGACTAAGTTGTGACGTCCCTCCGGGACTCGAAGCAATATAGAATTTAGTCCACTACCATCCTTTACCAATCGTTGACTGCCCGCAGACGTGCGTCTATAGTGGGAGATGCCTCGCGACTGGGCGGACACTTGCTTTTGCGCAGGGGGAGCCCCCCAGGTGCATGATGAACCTGCCAAATAGCCTGACGATTCTACGGATCTTCTTTATTCCGGTGCTGGTCGTTGTCCTTTTGACGCGCGCTCCCAATGTTGTTTTTTTTGGCGTGCCTATTAATTTTGCCGTTTGGGGCGTGCTGATCCTGCTGGCGGCCGCGGCCACCGATTGGGCGGATGGTTATTATGCCCGGCGACGGAGCGAAGTTACGACCCTCGGTATCCTGCTCGACCCCATCGCGGACAAGCTGCTGATGTCCGCGGCATTTATCTCGCTCGTTGAAATGCATCTGGTGCAAGGCTGGATGGCGGTGATCATTATTGGGAGGGAAATTGTCGTTCTGGGTCTTCGCAACATCGCTTCCGCGGAAGGTTTCACCATTCCCGCATCGGCCCTTGGAAAGACGAAGATGGTTCTGCAAGTGATGGCCGTTTGCGCGGTGATCCTGGGGGCAAAGCACGCGATCATTCGGCCGCTCGGTATTCTGTTGCTGTGGCTGGTGGTGGGGAGCGCTGTCGTCTCGGCGGTTCAGTATTTTAAGAAGTTTTGGGGCCGCGTGGATGGCAGTGTAAAGCAAAGGCGCCGCCTGAGAATTCTCGAGCGGCGCAAGAACGCGCAAGATGTCCCGACTCTCCAGTGACGATTGCCGCGTCTTGTTGGATCTCGCGCGGCGCGCGATTTTAAACGCAGTTGTCGAGAAACGAATTCTGGATTTTCCCGCGTACGTCATATCCCTCACGGAGCCCGCGGGCGCCTTTGTAACCCTCCATCAAGACAGCCGACTCCGCGGTTGCGTTGGCCAAGTGGAGTCCCCCGATCCCCTGGTGGAAACAATCGCACGCGCCGCCATCAATGCCGCCCTGCACGATCCCCGATTTCCCGCTGTCGGTGCCGGTGAAATTGGAAGCCTTGAAATTGAAATTTCCGTGCTTTCGCCTCCCGCGCCCATCGCGCCGGATGCGATTCTCTTGGGACATCACGGTCTGCTGATCGTGAATGGTGAAAACCGGGGATTGCTCCTCCCTCAGGTTGCCACCGAGCGCCGGTGGTCCTCGCAGCGGTTTCTCGAAGAGGCCTGCGCCAAGGCCGGTTTGCCGCGCGACGCTTGGCGTGAACCTTCTACTCGCGTTCTTGCGTTCGCAGCCGAAGTTTTCTCCGACGCCAGCGTTCGCGTGGGCCACTCCGTTGGGACTGAATGAGGGGGGAGAAAAACCCGCACCCTTCACCAACACCGTGAAGGATGCGGCACCCGGTCTAAAACCGCCCCGATCCGTCGGGGCGCCGTCTACCCGCGCTCCCCGAGCAAGAAAGGACGAGACCAGAGTTCATGCCACAACCATTCCGAGAAATCCAAGTTCGGTATCGCAGTGCGATCCGATCGCAAAAAGGCCCTGATCCGTAATTCGGATCAGGGCCTCCTTGTCTCCACTGCGGATTGAGTGAAGGAACTCTTCCAGGCGGCTATTCGAGCTCGACGTAATCACCGTCGTAAATTTCTTCGCGAGCGAGTGTCAGCAGGACGGTCGACGAGTTTGGCCCGGTACGCAGCACGAGCCCTTCGCCGAGAACCTGCCGGGGGAGGCTGTCCCACTGGTATGCAACCGGTGCGCTCCCGTACCCGTAAACTTTGTAAGCGGTGTTCTTGACCTGGTAGATCATATCAATCCGAGTTCCCTGATACCGGAAGACACGGAAGTAGTCTCCCACTTGCACGCCCATGGCGCTGCCCAGATTCACGAAAACTATCGCACCTACTCCGGCGATTTGACCGTAAGACTTTGTGGTCACGATCATGGCCGTTTTCTTGCCGGAAGGGAGAGCGAAAGGGTCGAAATTCGCGTCGTGGTATGCGGGGGCTGGCCGAGCCGTGAGCGGGCGGACAATATCGCCACGCTGCATCAAATCGCATGTTAACTTCAGTTCGGCGATCGAAATCTTCGGCTGCACGCGTATGACGCGCACTTGCCCGATGTCGGCGTACATGGTCCCCATGGCATGAATCAGTTTTGACTGCCACTTGAACCACTCGTGTGACTGCACCTTGAACCACTTGTCCTCCATCGGATCGCTAACGGGGCGCACGACTTCGAATATGTCTCCGACCTTGACGCCTTGATCTGCGCCCCGGTTGATGTAGACATGATCGCCTTGCTGGAAAGTATTCTTGTATCCGGAATTCTCTCCCGAAATCAGGTACGTGTCCGCAGGGACGGGTTCGTCGGTCGCCACTCCGGTGCAATAAATGTCGGATTCCGAAAGAACCTTAGAAGATTGTTGTGCTTCTGCGAGGCCGGTAGCCAACGCGAGGCCCAATCCCAATCTAAGTCCCATCATCAGAAAACGATAGCCAATCGATGTACGCATCGAAAGTTCTCCTCCTGCTGCCGAGAAAAGAGCCCTTAGCCTGTCAGGATCTTTCGTCCCAAACTAGCATCTGCCAATGTGACCGTCAAGAAAGCCCGCTCTCTCGCTTTACATACTGGTCAACCGCATGGTAAAGCCTTACGTTTATCATTTGGCTAGGGGAACCCCTTGGAAAGGCCGTTCGGAAAGGATTGCGTCTCGGGCTCAAATCGACCCGGACGCTTGAATTGCGTCTTGACTATCTCCGCAATGCAAAGGAGCGGGCCGCTTTTCTCGCCTGGTTGCGCCGGAAGCGGCTCCTTGTGGTGTTAATCGCGACATGCCGCAGCCGCAAGGGAGGGGGGCTGTTCCGGGGGAGCCGTAAGGGGCAGCTTGAGGTTCTGGCGCAAGCAGTGAGGGCAGGCTGCCGCTGGTGCGATGTCGAAATAGAGACCGCGAAGCGTGCTTCGCCGGCAGCACTACGGGGCACTCTCGCTCCTGCCCGCTTGATGGTTTCTCGCCACGATTTCCGCCAGACACCGCGGAATCTTCCGGGCATCGCTCGCGAGCTTTTTCGCGCCGGCGGAGAAATCGTGAAAATTGCGGGCCATTGCCGTTCCATCTCTGACAGCGTTCGAATCTGCGAACTGGCTCGGGGACGCCGCGACATCGTGGCGATTCCCATGGGTGAAATAGGCTTGGCGGGACGCATTCTTGCGGTGCGGGCGGGTAGCGCGCTTGCCTACGCCGCTGTCGAACAAGCCACGGCGCCCGGCCAGCTCTCTCTTGACGCAATGATGCATCTTTATCGTGCCGGGCAGATCACGCGCCGGACTCGCGCCTACGGCGTCATCGGCAACCCGATCGGCCATTCGCTCTCGCCGCTGCTGCACAATACGGCATTCCGGGCACGCAAGGTCGATGCCATTTTTGTGCCGTTTCTGGTGCGAGACCTGAATGATTTCCTGCGTTCCATCGAGGCGCTCGGGGTCGCCGGATTCGCTGTCACGATCCCGCACAAGGAGGGGATTCTGCGGCACCTCGACGATTGCGACCCATTGGCCGCTCGCATTGGGGCGGTCAACACCGTTGTTGTCCGCGGCGGAGGGCGTCTCTACGGGTACAATACAGATTACGTCGGAGTTCTGCGAAGCCTTGAGCGCCGCATGCAGCTTGCGGGGAGCCGTGTTTTGTTGCTCGGGGCAGGAGGCGCAGCGCGAGCAGCGGCTTTCGCTTTGGCACAAGCTGGGTCGGTCGTGTGCCTTTCAGCGCGCCGTCTGGGCCGTGCTCGTGCTCTGGCGCGCGCCGTCGGAGCTCAGGTCGTCGCGCGGGCCGAATTACGCCGGGAATATTTCGATGCGATCGTGAATTGCACCCCCGTCGGCATGCATCCGCACGATGGTTCGCCGCTCAAAAGCGCGGAACTGAATTGCCGGCTGGTGATGGATATGGTCTACCGTCCGCGCACGACGGAACTTTTGCGGATCGCCCGGCGGCGCGGCATCGAGACCGTTTCCGGGGTTGAAATGTTTCTCGCACAGGGATTCGCGCAATATGAAATCTGGACGGGTGAGCGTGCGCCGGAAGCCGCGGTGCGCCGTGCGGTAATTTCCGTGCTCGAGCAGGAAGAAAAATCCATGGGGCAAGGCCACGGTAAGCGGCCTTGGTGAATTGATGATTCAGCCTGATTTCAAGACATTCTGCAAACTCGCCCGGCAGGGCAATCTCGTGCCCGTCTACGACACGTTCACGGCCGATACACTCACGCCCGTTTCCGCCTTCCAGCGCATTGCCCACGACGCTCGATACGCCTGCCTGCTCGAAAGTGTAGAGGGCGGAGAAAAAATCGCGCGCTACACGTTCGTGGGCGCAAATCCCGTCGAGGTGTTTCGCTACGTCAATGGCGCGTGCGTGCTCGAAAGCGAGGGCCGTGTTTCCTGGGTGCAATCCAGTCCGCTCGATTACTTGCGCAATCGCGTCGAGCGCTACCGTCCCGTGCGAGTGCCGGGCCTGCCGCCCCTCGTGGCCGGCGCGATCGGCTATTTTGCCTATGACATGGTGCGCCTGATCGAGCGCATTCCCGACACGGAGGGCAGCCTCCGCTCCAAATACAATGCGGCCGTGCGCGAAATTCGCGCCACGCGCAAGCGCCTGGACGAACCCGTCGCCGCAGAGCATCCGAAGCGCCGCCGGTCCAGGCCACTCAAAGTAACATCCAACTTCACGCGAGCGCGCTTCCTCGATGCGGTCCGCAAGTCGAAGGAATACATCCGTGCGGGCGATATATTTCAAGTGGCGGTCAGCCAGCGGTTTGCCGCGAAGACGGACGCCGATCCGTTTGAGATTTACCGCGCCCTGCGCGTCGTCAATCCTTCGCCGTATATGTATTTTCTGAAATTGAACGGTCTCGCCGTCGTGGGGAGTTCGCCGGAAATGCTGCTCAAGGTTCAGGGCCGCGATGCGTTTTATCGCCCCATTGCCGGGACGCGACCGCGCGGCATTGACGAAAAAGAAGACCAGCAGATGGAAAGGGAACTCGCCGCCGATCCCAAGGAGCGCGCCGAGCACATCATGCTCGTCGATCTTGGCCGCAACGATCTCGGCCGCGTTTCGGAATACGGTTCGGTCAACGTCGAAAA
>WNGI01005674.1_pt1 | contig 11279 bp, 12 predicted proteins | sample 5400621 | NCBI WGS metagenome assembly WNGI01 (sample SAMN13153374, study PRJNA577476) | soil metagenome | isolation source: 20 cm soil or saprolite under Garry oak tree replicate 1 | place: USA:California | collected 2016-06-15
TGGATCTTCGGGGTCGAACTCCTGCTTCGCATATAATATCAAAGGCCATTGATCTCCCTTCACAGCTAGTTGACCGCTGGTAAGCTTTGTGCGAGTTCTATGATAGCGGATTAGCACGACCAACGTGTAAGAGGAGAAAATGAGTCACTCGGGATCATTCCAATCTAGGCCAGCTGGACAGAGGAGCGCGCCGGTGACGGGGTGGTTGAATCCACGGTTTGTCTTGACGCTACGGGAAAGCGGTGGATTCAAAGGCTTGTCTCGGGGGGCTATCCATTCCAGCACGACCCCCTTGAGACTCTTAGTGTCATCCGATCTTGCGCTTGACACACCTTTTTGAATCTGACGGTAAACGATAACCATGAATTTGAGAGTTCTCAAGTTGTAGACGTACCGAATCCGCTATTGTCATGTATTCTTCAAGTTCCGAGCTTTCCGTAAGACGCTCCTGTAGATGGGGCACCATTTCCAACAGTTTCTGAAACACATCTAACTCCTTTCGTTGCCTAATACAGAAAGAAGGAAATGTATGTCAAATGTCAGGATGCAAGAAAGAGGCTGAACACGGACTGCGATGTGAGCGCTTCTAGGGCGACTTCCCCATCCTGGCCGAAAAGAAGTAGGCAATTTGCCATAAGTGCTTGGACGTTACACATCGCATGTACCGTTCTGCCAAAGTGTCGCCCGTGATGAACAAAAGGATCGCCTGGGCTACTACTGGGCTACTGTGAATGTCATGTCTAACGGAGAGGTGGTTGATAGTCTCACGGCTTTTTTCTGCCTCCCAGCTTTAAAGCGTTAACCGGAGAAGGATCGCTTTCGCCTCCAGACATCGGAGGTACAAGAACGAGTGGTTCTTGAGGGAGGCTTTGCCTTTGTATCGCCCCTGGTATGTGAGTCACGTTCAGGGACACTGGCAGAAGTGACTCATTATGACCGGGGCAACGGTCTTCAATTTCTTCCCATCCCTACCCAGAGATTTCTTCGCTTCGCGCTCAAGCCTACCATGATGCCTAGCGTTCCTGTACCGCTGTCATTATCAACCTATTGCCAGACGTTGCTGCAAGTGATCACGTTGAATCGCTGCATAACGTCCTATGACCCTGCCAAACAGGGCTTAGCTGTGCATTACTGGCACGTAAACATAACCGTGATAAACTACGATACTTTACTAACCTTGCATTGATTTGATAGGCCCGTCCTGCCGGACGGCAAGCGAGTGCCCCCGGGAGAACTGTGTCTACATCGTGAAACCCACCAATACATTGGGCCGGGATGCCTATGTCCGCTATTAGAACCGCTCACGGCGCATAAGGAGGTAGCGATATACCTGGCGGTAAATGGTCCATTCCCAGGAGAATACGTCGCCGAATGTGCAGATGACCGTTGCGGCTACTTGGGTTTGTCTCCATTTTCCTATTCTCGATGAAGCGAGCACTAATGCCCTTCGTACCACTCAGTATCGTTAGAGCGCATATATCCTATGCGCAGAGTACCGGAGAAGGAATATCCCCTGCGAGGTCAGTATCCAGGTTATTGATTCTAGGTTGACTTACGAACCTGGGTTGCAAGATGTCAGTACGCCTTGCCCTCCGGAAGTCTTTGCCAAGAATGAGGTGAGAGCTGATGTTGAGGGGCCCTGCCTCACAGAGGTCTTCGCCCAGGAGGTAGAGCCTGCAACCACCACGAGGCCGTTGAAGAGGACACATGCGGAAGCCGGTATGTGATAATCCTACTAGTATGGATCGGTTATGACGACTGCGGAATAGGTCTACTCGACCCACAATTCCCTGCGTTGAAGAGGCGTCAGACGCTGACTGACTGGCGGCGATTCGAAAAAGTTGGCAGTTTTCATAGGCCTGGACTAGCCGAAGGGGAATTCATGGGTTTGTTCGTCCAGTGTGACGTATGCAAGCTCATCGTCATGCATCGGTCGTTCTACGATCATAGTTGTGAGCCATGACTTAAAACTGACCGGCTGGATATTTAGTATTCCTTCGAACTTCATCATTTATTCATACTTTAACAATCTTACCATTATCCAGAACCTACCCTCTAGAGTACATCCCTCAATAGACGAAGAGAGTTCGTATACTATTTATGCGCAGAGAGATTTCCAAAGCCTGACTGATGTAAGTTGGCGGCATTCAGTGCCAAATATCACCTACAATTCAAGACAACATTTGATAACTGAAGCATGTTATTTTATATTTATTGAATGAACACGGGGTTGTTCTCCTGCTGCCTTGGTATGCGCGTTGGCAAACCGCGTGGGAGAAAGATTGTTCAGGGATGCCAAGGTGACTCATTTTGACTGGGCGACCGAAATATAAGAGCCTATTCCTAGCCAGAGACGTCAACATCATCCCTTAGCGCTGGAATTGGACACCGACCCGCTCGAGCTTGCGATCTATCCCAACATGCCCAGGAATCCCAGACCGTTGCCATTCTCAGCTATCCCAACCTACAGACAAAAGTTGCTGTATGCCGTCAATGAGTCGACTCACCGCGTCTTGTCCTATGATCCAGCCAAACAGGACTTAGTCACGCATTGTTGGCAAGTAACCATGACTTCCACGATTACTATGATTTAACTTGTCTCCATAGGCCCGTCAATGACGGAGCCCGTGTACCGCCAGAAGGATTGCGCCAATATCGTCAAACTCATGAGTACCTTGGGCCAGGATGCCTATGCCCCCTGTTAGAACGGTTCAGTAAAAAAGCACCATATAAGGAAGCAGCTATCTACTTAGCTATAGATGGTCCGTACAAAGGAGAATATGTCGCCGAATGCGCGAAGCACCAGTGCGGTTATTTGGGTTGGCCTTCATTTCACAGGTCCTTTGGCTAGCGAGAACTGACGCCTTCCTCACGCAGTACCAATAGAGAGGATATACCCCAAGAATGGTGTCTTTTTGGAGACCTATCCCCTGAGAGGTTAGTTTCCAACGTTCTCAAATCTGGCGCTTACTATGAGCTGGATTGCAAGTTGCGCCCTGCCCTCCACAAGTTTTCACCGAAAGGGAGGCGAGGGGTATGGCCGTAGGGTGGTTGAAGAATACATATGCCCCAGCTGGTAGGTAGAGGATATCCCGTAAAACATGGATTGATCGTGATGAAAATCGTACAGATATGATGGACCCGCCCATCCCTGCTCCTGGGTTTGAAGGGATCAATTTGTGTCGCCGAACTGACTGGTGGAATTTATGGAAGCTTGAGCTTAAGGAAAAGCCTGGCTTAACCGAGGAGCAATTCCTCGGCTTGTTCATCAAGTGTGACGCGTGTGGGCTCATCACTACGCATCACATGTTTCATAAGCATTGCTGTAGGCCACAAACGATGGATGAGTCTGGTTCGGACTCTGAGCTATCCGACTGACCGGGGGTAACGTAGCACGGTCGTAGAAGTACAGTTTCGGATGAAATTTCCATGATTGTTCCCTTGGTCTCTTTAGTAGAATGCTGTCCTTCTAATTTACAAACCTCGATAAATATATCTGGTTCATGCACAGGAAGTCCAAAAGCCCAGCTGAGCGGTGCATGAGTTCTCTTTGACTTCGAGGTTACTACATCATTAGTACTGATTTTCTGACGGCACTGACCTCAGATGTAATGGCAGGATCTCCCTTAGCAAACTGTGTAATATTGGCAAAGGGCTATCGATCTGCAACTAGCTGTAGATAAAGTGACTATATAAGATTTCAACAATAGCCTTGAAATGTTCAAAAAAGAAGACTTGTTGCTGGAGCTTAGATACCATATTTCTGGAAGGGAATGGAGTCGGAAAGGCAAATGTTTGCGGCAAGTGCAGTTGGGCTTGCTCTATTTGAGAGGCAGGCCTTTCTGGTTAGTTATTCATCGTCCCCGTCCTACAACCTTGATTTATTTTTCTGCCCACCATCTCAGAGGATACGAACGTGCTCAGCGGCGAGACCAAGTACCTCCGTTTCACCCTCAGCAACAATTGAAGAACTAGCGTTTGTTTCAACAGCTTCGACCAAGGTGCAGTCTGCTGATCAATGGGGACCTCGCCTGCCGAGGGATTTGTGGCATGACGAACTCGACCCCTGGGTACACCCAATAAGTACGTCACAGAAGATGTGTCCGACGTTCTCTGGGATATTTCAATAGCTTGGGTGTGGCATCTCCATCCACGTATGAATCGACAAATGAAGATCTGAAGGGAGTGGAGTTGGGATTGGGTATAGCGCCAGGCATTGCCTCCAAATTCAAGATCACGATCACCTGCGCCAGGTCGTTCGCTGCCGCGTCCAAGGCAGACACGACACCTATACGCACAGGAGGATCAGGGTCTTGCGTGGACATAGATAAAACATACTATTTACCTTCATCGTTACCGTACATCGCGGGAATTGTCCAAAACTGGGCGAGGACGAACTCTCGGCATAGGCGCCGCACCCTCGCCCAAGTGTTTCTCGTCGTCCGAACACTCATTCTCTGTTTCTTCTACCGTCACTTGCGTGACCCCCCTGAGTCCTAGCGATCTCTTCGGTACCCTGATCCTCCACTGCCTCATCACGGAGAAACAGAGCTCAGCGACAGCCACCTTTGATGGCGCGTTCACAAACTTCGGAGGATTCCTTTCACTGACTTCTCTCACCTCCTCGGGACGGCAGGCGACAAACAACACGTCAGTCGAATGGCTCCAGAACTGCTGAATTCACATTGAGAAACTACTACACGGGCGTGTATGCTATACTTAACCTAACATCCAGTTCACAAGCAGAACGTTTACTTCCACAAAGAATGAGAGAGCACTGGGTGACATCCGGAATCATCGATGAGAATATCGTGAAAAAATGTCAGATTAGAGTCTATCACAAAGAGCTGATGGGAGAATACTGACCTTGCTAAAAACGCAACCAATGAAACTAGACCCAGCATCGAGACAGGGCAATTCAGACTGAAAAATACTTTGTGCGCATGTTCGGCCGAGAAAGGGTGACCCGAGAGTCTAGCCTTTGGGGGCGACGTCACAACGTCTAACTCCTGTGCTTTCTGCGCCGACTCTTCAAGCTTCAAATTCAGAACTTGTCGAAGTCGAGCCAAGTTGTCACCATCATTCGAAGTCACAGGCCAGTATCAGTCACACAGTTTCAATGGATATCGTACTACTGACCAGCTCCGATTGTTAATCGAAGGCGGTCGGATTTATATTTAAAATTATAATACAACTGACGACGTTATACTTAAATGGTCAACGTCGCCATTGATCTTGTTGCCAACTCAATCAACACATCCTCTTTATGAACGCGCTCTGCACTTCTCTCCCAACCACTGTTAACTGTGAGAAAGCTGGACCACATGGTAAGCACGCCCGAGAAGTAGTCGGGGCGTGATGGACACCAGATGAGAAGGAGGGGAGGATGGTGCCGTAGACTTTGCGAGGCGTCTGTACGTAAGTAGCGCAGTAGGTGTTGAATCAAGTCCGCCTCGATGTCGAGATTGGAATCCGAGTTTCAAGTTGGGTCCGGGGTGGCACCTGCCCTGTCCCAATTCAATGTTGCAATAGTTTCCCAATGTCTACGAGTGGTTGGAGGAAGTGAGCGATGAGAATTCTACTCCCATCTTCGTCGTTCTCGTTTTACCATTCCAATCCATCCCGAGTCGATAAGACACCAGAAGAGGTCAGTTTTCCATCTCCCTTGCATGCGCGATGCGATCAGCGGTAGCCTCGACCGCTTCAACCAGTTAGGGTTCGATTGTGCGGTCCTGAGCATCGAAAGTCGGATGCTCGGCTCTAGCGACCGTGACGCGTGACATGTTACAACGCGTAAAACATTGGCTGCAGGGAGAACCAGGAGGTGTGGGGAATGCTGGCATAGAGAGAAATGGTTGAGGATAATGGTGTGGTACTTTTTGGCACAACTAATTACATGGTAGGATAATGATTAGCATGATTAATACGAATGTGTTTTAAGATTGGGACTTACTCTATCAGGAGCGAGAGAGGTTTGCGGCACGTTCCGGAAGTTGAGAGGGGCACTGTAAGATAACGAGAATAGGGGAAGTGAGCGAGGGACTCCATGGATTTCGAGGCTTATGTACGCCCATTTGGGGGGTTGGACCCGATATGTATTGACCTAGAGAGGTGGTTACGGTGAGTGGATGCATTTGAATGTGGGAGATGGTTGCGATTGGGAGTGAATGGATGTTTTGCTTTGAGGCAGCCAAGAGGAATTAGATAAGTTGTCTAGATGCGACGGGGATAATGCAAGAATGCTAGTAGGGAAGGCCGGGCGGTGTTTTTTGAATGCAAATACGGACGATCTAAGGCATTGGCTAGCATATTGAGGCTATATTTCAGGAGAAGGGGTGCTTACGGTCATTGGGGAGCAAAGAGGGTGCAACGGGGCCTGGCGAGGTGATCTAAAAGGTGTTGGGAAGAGGAGAGGAGAGGGTGTAGGGAGTGTAACAATCTCTTTGGCCCTCTCTTTGGGCGGGCGATCTGACGTCTGCCCAATTTAGGCAACGCGCGCCACATCGCATAAATCATGGGCTGGGGCAGAGGGCAACAGAAGGAAGAGGTGAGGCATTCAATCACCAAACCCTGCTAAATTGGGTGATTGCGTCATGAACGTGCAAATGGGAGTTACAGGGAGAAGGGCGGGGGCGCGACCGGAGATGGCATAAGAAATGTTGGGGAGAGTGGATGGTGCTTTTGACCACAAATACGTGTGATCTAAGGCATTTATTAGCGTGGTAGATAGAGATTTGGGGATACGAGATGCTTACGGCTGTTGGGGATATAACAAAGCCTGGTGGGGTGTTCTAAACGAGGATAGAGATTGGGAAAGGACGGGAGTGCTTCTTGACTTTTGTCGACCCCATCTACTCGGAGTCGGCACCGCCCAACCGAGATTTTCCTGGTCCTGAACAGCTCCACCTTAAGCCGCCCACTGGCGGTGTTCTTAGTAGCGGATACCAAGAGGTGAGGATCGGAGAAGGAGCTTGCCGGGTGGCCTTTCGGAATTGTCTGGTGAATCTATAGGGCTGTCATTAGTTGCGAGGGTGAATGGACAGGAAGAGAAAACTCACTGATTGGCGGGCGCCTAGCCTTGGCACGTCACGGTGTGAGTGCAGATTTATATCTTTCAGATGCCTCATTGCTTGACGCTCCCAGCTCAGAAACGTGGTTTTCATAGAAGGGGCGGAAGGTGGAGGGTCAGGAACAGGAGAAGGGCCAGTGAAGATGGAACACTTTCAGGGAGCATTTGAGAGGGGAAGGGAGGGAAGTTGGTGGTCACTCGTAATCCTCATCGTGACCTTCTCTTCTGCCTCCTTCATCCCCTGCTTCTCGGGCTGTCTCCGACTTCCTGCTATCCTTCGGCTCGGCCTCTTTCTTGCCTTCTTTGTCTTCCTGGTGGGAAATAAAAAAAACTCGGAGGCGAGGATGGCGTGATAGATATAAAAACTGAGATCCCAGCGGGCGAGGGCGATCATTGGATTCCATTAACTCTATCCGGAAGGTTAGATCATGATTCTACCGAAGAAATTGAGAAATACCTTGAAAACTGCAACTCCCGACTCGTCCCGAGACTAAATATCTGATCACCAAGTCCCTACGCCCGTGCATGCATTATTTGTAATTCAGTTGGTCTAAACATATAATCCCGGAAGATGAGTTTCTCTTTGCAACCCGGTGTCGTGATACTTGAAAGTACTGACTTTCTTCCCAGCGTCTGGCTGGCGCACGGTTCATAGTGCCGAGAAAGGGGCTTCGGAGGTGGGGACACCGCCACTTGTGACATGTGACATGTGATGACGCGCGTACCCAATTTGGGAAGCGCGCTCACCAACGCGTAAAAAAATGTTGGCTGCAGGGCGAACCGGGAGGTGGGGGGTGATGCTGGCATAGACAGAAAAGTTTGAGGGTGATGGTGTGGTGCTTTTTCACACAACTAGTTATGGGGTAGGATAATGATTAGCGTGGTAAACACGAATAAGTTTAAGATTTAGACTTACTCTCAGGAGTGGAAGATTAGAAGGGCACCGTAGAGTCAGAGGATGGAGAAAGTGAGCAGGGAGGGACGCTGTGGGTTTCGAGGCAACGTAGGCCCATTTGGAGGGTTGCACAGAAGGAAATTAAGCGGCGATATGTATTGATGTAGAGAGGCGGTTAGCAGTATGGAGAAGGGTGAGTGGATGGATTTGAATGTGGGATATGGTTGAGTTGGGAATGAATGGATGTTTTGCTTTGAGGCAGTCAAATTTTGGTTCGTCTAGACTCCGCGTTGGGCGGGAAGCGGAAGAATCGGGATAAATGCAAAATGTTAGGGAAGACGGACGATCTAAGGCATTGCTCAGCACGTTGAGGTTGTACTTCATGAGAAGGGATGCTTACGGTCATTGGGGAGCAGAGAAGGTACAAGGGGGCCTGGCGAGGTGATCTAAATGGGGGTAGAGGCGGTGGGAAGCCGGAAGAGGGACTGAGTGACTGTAATAAACTCTTTGGCCCTCTCTTTGTCGGATTCTTTGTCCTCTCTGATCTGACATCTGCCGAATTTAGGCAACGCGCACTACGAGGTGTCAGAACGCGAAGGAGACAATGGAGGTGAGATGAGGAGCCAGAGAAAGGAGGTGATGTATCCAATCGCTAAACCCTGGTAAATTGGGCGATCGCGTCATGAGCGTACAAATTGGGAGCTACAGGGAGAAAGGTGGGCACGACCGGAGGTGGCATAAATATGAAATGTTGGGGGAGACTGGGTGATGCTTTTGAATGCATATACGTGTGATCTAAGGCACCGGTTAGCGTGGTAGATAGAGATTCGGGGAGACAGGATGCTTACTATGGCTGTCGGGGAGCAGAGAGGGTATAACAAGGCCTGGTGGTGAGTTCTGAATGGGAATACAGTTGCAGGGAATGCAGGAGAATGCGGGAGAGAGGGGGGGCATCATCGTGACGAGCCGACACCCGGCCTGATCGGGTGCAGGTAAGTGTGGGATGCAGAGGGTGGGTGGGGAACGACGGGGGAGACATTTTGAATAGAATATCTACTCCTTCTCCTTTTCCCTCTTCTCTTTCTTGCTCTTCTTTTCCTTCTTGCGCTGTCTCCGACTTACCCCTATCCTTTGGTTCAACCTCTTTCTTGCCTCCAAAGAAATTCAGAAATACCTTGAAAACTGCGAATTTCCGATCGGGAGACCTACAGGGAAAACTGAAAGTCTTGCCTGTACGATGCAATCAGCGCATCTCAGCTGTCGACAGAGAAGCTGGACTTGCGTTCACGCTTTGACAAGGACAGAAGACTGAAGCCGAGTACTTTTCGCTGCTGATCAAGTTCCCGAACGAAAAGCTTTACATACGCCCTTCCCATTACTGAACGAACGGATCTGACCTGAAGAAATGTCTTCCAGGTACAGGCCTTCTATTTGCTCTTCAGCTGTTGCACTTGTAGCTTCTATATCATTTTCAACAATGGTCCTGTACCCCTAGGTCAGTGAAGTACAAACATGACTTCTATATTGTTTCTCCAAATCAAGAGGACCTCCCAAAGAGTAAGAAACGCCGAGCGTCGCAAGTATTCCCCCAGATGCGCCCGGAGAGTACTATACAGGTCGTATGCCAGACATGTTCCACTGTGATGGATGCGTTACTCGGGCCACGTAGAGCAGGAGAGCCGGCAGGATGAGGTATGCTGAACGTCGGCTCAGGCTGAGGCAACGATATTGTAGTGCCAGATGCAGTGAATTACGTCAGCCGTGTCGGACTTGAAATTCAGGCCCCGCTACGTGTATGTTTCTCAGGGGCTTTTTCTCAGGGATCCAGATATCTCGAAAATTAAATCTCATCCATTGACACATTCGCTCTCTGTAAACCTCCACCGCTCTCTCAGTCGCTTGAGAGCAATTGCAATGACAAGAAAAGAAGTTATATTTGAATGTCGACAAGTTCAACGTCAGTGGATGGAACTCCGTGCTCTGATAGACTACATAGAGATCTACGAACCCCACATGGACAGTTGTATCTCTGTTTTCTGCAGGCATCCCTTATTGGTTTATACGTCCCCTGTCTCCCTTCTCAACCGAGAATATCTTGACTATCACAAGCATCACTCAACCAAAAGACGCTTTGGAATTGGACGATTACCCAATGCCTTTTCTCACTGGGCGTGATCATTTGATGGTTTTTATATTTTGTCTAATTTGGAGAAACATACATACTAGTCACAGGCCAGCAGCATACTCAATGGATGGCAGCAGCAACCATTAATAGCCATTAGTACTACTAACTGGAACCGACTAGTCCGATTACAAGTTATCGAAGGCGTCTGATTTAGATAGGATTATAATACAACTGATGTTTATCATCTCCGCGCGAGTTGATTAGTGGCAGTCAGTGGCAGTGCTCTCTCTTTACGCTCTCTTTACACTCTCTTTACACTCTCTTTACACTCTCTTTACACTCTCAAGTCAGCAGGAGAAGACGATGCTGCAAAATCTTGTTGGATTACAGGGTTTACGATAATCTGTCTCGCACTATCTCAACTTGAAAGGCATAAGGTGGGAGTTGCATCAATTCTCGCACCTTGTGCTTTGCAAACTTCGCTGGCCCTTTCTGCTGCAATCCCATATTCGTGGCTTCCAAGACGGCTATTCAAGCTATACGTAAAAACGATTGATTGCCGTGCAGGACAAGAAACAGGCGAAATCTTACGGGTGAGCTCGGTATAGCGATCAAAACATAGGAGCTTGTAGGCAGTATCTGATGTTCGAGGACATGGGAGGTGAAACGGACGTGTGACATGTGACAAGGGGACATGCCTGACAAATGTGCTGGACAATGTGAACAACGGCGGCTGGGGGGCGAACGAGGCGATATTGTAACTGACCATATAGAGTAAAATTGCAGAGGGATGCATTGGGGAACTTTCTATCGCGGAGATATGGAATTAAAATAATCGGTTAGCGCGCGAGATGCGAATTGAGAGAAATGGTGCACTTACAGGCCTGATGATAGAAGGAACGGCACTGGATGCATGTCTCATGCATAGAAAGTTGAAGGATGCATTTGAATGAAGAAAAAAGTGAAAAGCTGATGGTAGAGGGGTCGTATGTGCCAAAGAAGAGAGAATGCGCCGCCAACGCAGCACAACGTCAACAAAAAAGCGAACGATGTGCTGGACATATCGAAGAGAATGATTTTGAGTTCCATTGAGCATCTTCTATCGTGGAGATACGAAATTAAAATAATCGGTTAGCGTGCGAGACACGAACTGAGAAAATTAGAGCACTTACGGGCCTGGTGATAGAAGG
>WNGI01005675.1_pt1 | contig 11278 bp, 12 predicted proteins | sample 5400621 | NCBI WGS metagenome assembly WNGI01 (sample SAMN13153374, study PRJNA577476) | soil metagenome | isolation source: 20 cm soil or saprolite under Garry oak tree replicate 1 | place: USA:California | collected 2016-06-15
TTACGAGATCTTGGCGGCGCAGATTAGCTGATCCACGACGCGGCATTTCCGACGCGATACCTATTAGATACGGTGTGTGCCGGTCAAAGCCCAGGCAAACCGCCAACAGGAGCAGCCATCCAGCTCGAAGAAAACGTGTACATGTTGACCCGATTAGTCAACTAGCCACCACCTGTCAAATCGAATACAAAAACAAGGGTTCAACGACCCCGAGCGGATTCGAACCGCCGATCTCCTCCGTGACAGGGAGGCATGTTGGACCGCTACACCACGGGGCCGCGGAAGCCCAAGTATATATAAGGTTGCGCCCGGTTAGGCGCGAAGCAGCGGTTCCTCCTTCCCGATTACGAAGCGCTCGATCACCTGGGCAACGCCCGCTTCCCCGATCCTTCCGGTGACGTGTTTGGCAACGGCTTTTAGGGCCTCTGGGGCGTTGCCCATGGCCACCCCAAAGCCGGCCCAGCTCACCATGTCCTCATCGTTAAGGTTGTCACCGATGGCGCAGACGTCCGCCCGTGCAACGCCAATCCGGTCCGCCACCAGGGCCAGCGCCCGGGCTTTAGATACTTCCGGATTGACTACCTCGATAAACCAATCGAGTGACCGGGTCACCCTCGCCACATCGCCCATCCAGGCGCTCAGTTCAGCGATGCGCGCTGGCACGTCGGCTGGGTCGAGGTCGACGAGCACCAACTTGGTCGAGTCCTGGCGGATCCATTTGGAGAGCGGCCCCACCACCTCGTAGGGGACCATCGCGATCCGCGCATAGAGGTCGGCTTCCGGTCGCCGCTGCGCCGTGTACACCCGCTCGTCCACATACGCATTGACGTGCCAATCCCTGGGTTCGGCGAACGCCAGCACCCGCTGCTGCATCGGCACAGTCAGCTCGCAGCGATGCCAGATCTCGCCACTGGCGATCTCGCGCACCACGGCCCCCTGGTAATTGATGATCGGGCCGGTGAGGCCGAGCGGTTCCGCATAGGTCAGCGACGATTTGAACATGCGACCCGTGGCCAGGACGACCGTCACTCCTGCAGCGGAAGCCGCTTTCACGGCCGCCACGTCCCGCGGATCCATCTCGAGCCGGTCGTTGACCAGCGTGCCATCGAGATCGATGGCCAGCAGGCGGATCGGCACCTAACGGCGGGCGGCGACGGCTTGCGGATTGACCAGGTTGGGTGGCGTCTGCCCGTCCACTGCCGCGATCAGATTCATTGCGGCTGTTTCGGCCATGGCCGCCCGGGCAGTCACCGTCGCGCTTCCCAGATGGGGCAGCAAGACGGCGTTCCAGCAATCGGTCAAACCCGGCTCGGTCGCCGGCTCTCGCTCGTAGACATCGAGACCCGCACCCTTGATCCAGCCTTCCTTGAGCGCCCGTACCAGCGCCTTCTCGTCGACGATCGGGCCGCGGGCGGCGTTGATCAGGTAGTGCTCCGGTCCCATCAACTTCAGCTCCCGCTCGCCGATCATGTGGCGGGTTTGATCATTCAGGTCGGCATGAATCGACACATAGTCGGCCTTGCGCAGGAGCTCATCGAGCGGCACGTACTGGGCGCGCAGCTCGGACTCCACCTCGGGACTGGCCCGGCGCGCATCCGAATACAGGGTCGACATGTTGAAGCCCAGGCCGCGCCGCGCCACGGCCTGTCCGATGCGGCCGAAACCGATGATGCCGAGCACGCGGCCATAGACGTCGGTGCCCAGCAGAAGGTCGGCTTTCCAGCCCTTGAACTTTCCTTCTCGGAGAAACCGGTCCGACTCCACCACCCGCCGAGCGACGGCCAGGATCAAGGCGAAGGCAAGGTCAGCCGTCGCGTCGGTCAGCACACCCGGAGTATTCGTGACCAGCACCCCGCGGCGCGTAGCGGCCGCGACGTCGACGTTGTTGTAACCGACCGCATAATTCGCCACCACACGAAGGTGCGGTGCCGCCGCCATGATTTCGTCGGTGATCGGGACATTGACCATCCCGATGATGCCCACCGGGTCCGCTTCGGCGATGTGCCGCTTGAGCACCTCCGGCGGCATCCCCTCCGCCTCCATCATCGTCACATCGAAGCGTTCTTTGAGCATGTCGATTCCGGGCGACGGCAGCGGCAGGGTGACGAAGACCCGGCTCATGCGGGGCGCCGGACGCGCAGGTCGAGCAGCATGACTTCCATGGCCAGACGAGGATTCACATTCTGATCGATCAGCAACTGGGTTCGCTGGGCGGCGGCCAGCGATGCCCGGACATGATCGACGGGAACGCGGCCCGACCAGGCCGTAAGCGCCGCCGTCTTCTCGGCCGGCATCGACGCGAGCACACCGGCTTGAAGCAGCATCGCATCGCGGAGGAACGCCGTGAAGCCGCGGAGCGCATCGGATGCCACCAGCCGCATCTCGGCCTGCGGTCCCTGCCCGAAGCGCGCGGCGTACGTCAGCACCCCATCGACATCCTCAAAGGCCAGCGCCGCCATTTCATCCGCCCAGCGGTCCAGCCGCACGACCCAGGCGCGGTCAGTGAGCGCGCGCGCCGCCCAGCCCGGGCGGCCATGCGCCAGGCCCGCCAGGGCTTCGGCTTCGGCTTCATCAGGGTGTCGTGTCTTGATGAACCCAGCCACAGCCGGGCGACCCACCGGTGACAGGGCAATCAGCTGGCACCGCGACAGGCAGGTGGGAAGCAGGTGGTCCGCATAGGCCGTCGTCAGCACCAGTACGGTATTGGGCGGCGGTTCCTCCAGCGTTTTGAGCAGGCAGTTTTGCGCTGCCTCCGTCATCCGTTCGGCATTCGCCAGCAACGCGACCCGCAGGATTGCCACGAACGGCTTCAGGCTCAGGAACTGCTGGAGCGATTGGTCGTGGGTCGGCGCGCCGCGTTCCGGATGAAACCGGATCTCGTCGATGCTGATCGCCTCCGGCCGGTCATCCGACCAGAAGTCCGGATGGACTTCGAGGCGCGACGGCTGCCCGTCGCCCAACAGCAACTCCTCGGCGAGCGCCCGGGCTACGGCAGTCTTGCCTATGCCTTCCTCACCGGTGAGGCAGTAGGCATGGGCCAGCCGCCCCGCCCGCTGGTGAGCTCGAAGAATGGTGATGGCTCGTTCGTGTCCTGCGATCGCCGCAAAACCTCGAGTCAGGACCGCCGGACCTCGACGAGTCCGCGACGCTGGCATGCCGCCCACCTTAACAAGTCTTTCCTTGACGGTGTCCGAGCCCACTCCTATTCTGGAAGAGTTTCCGACAGCGCCGCTGTCAACTTCCGGCCCTGTCCCATCCTGTCGCCGCCCAGTCGCAGTTCACGTCATAGCACCGAATCCGATGGATGCGGAAGAAACCCAACAGCAGAAGAGACTCCGCGAGTTGCAGGCAATCGTTGCGAAAGGCCTGAAAGGCATTAACGAGTGCCGCTACAAGTCCGACTGCGAGTTCGCGCGTACCTGTCCCGGGACCTGCTGAGCTAGCTCCCGCCCTGACCCTCCCCGCCGGACGTGCCCTGCTATAATGCATAAAGGATTCTTTATATGGCGCCCTCTCTACCGCTCAACAACCCCTCCCTACGGGAGATCCGAGCCCATTACCAGGCGCTGGCCAGCATCACGCGGCTTCGCATCCTGCAGTTCCTGGCCGGCATCCCGGAGATCACCGTCCTCGAGCTCGCCGATGCGATCGAGATCAGCCAGCCGCGCCTGAGCTGGCACCTGCGGATGCTGCGACGTGGCCAGTTGGTTCGGACGCGGCGGGTCGGGCGCGCCATTTACTACTCACTCAACCGTGAAGGCCTGAACGCCTTTCACCGTGAACTGTCGACTCTGATTGCGCCCCGACCACGGGTTCGGGCGCTGCAACACGAATGGAGCGAGGTGTAACCAGCGATGGCAACAAGTAAGAACGGTAGCCGGCACAACGGCCGGAGACCCCGGAGCACCAGTGTCGGGAGCGATTCTCGATCGCGCCGAAAGGTACGCGTCGCAATCCTGGGGGTGGGCAACTGCGCCTCGTCGCTGGTGCAGGGCATCGAGTATTACCGGGATGCGAAGCCCGGCGCGTCGATCCCGGGCCTGATGCACGTCGATCTCGGCGGCTACCACATCCGCGACATCGAATTCTCCGCCGCCTTCGACATCGATAAGGACAAGGTCGGCAAGGATCTGTCGGACGCGATCTTCGCCGGGCACAACAACACGGTGAAATTCGCGGACGTTCCACATAAGGGCATCAAGGTCGAGCGCGGGATGACCCATGACGGGCTAGGCAAGTACCTTTCGGAGATCATCACCAAGGCCCCCGGCCCGACCGCCGACATCGTCGGCATCCTGAAGGCGACCAAGACCGACGTGGTGGTGAATTACCTGCCGGTCGGGAGCGAGGAAGCGGTCAAGTGGTACGCGGAGCAGGTGCTCGAGGCCGGTTGCGCCTTCGTCAACTGCATGCCGGTGTTCCTCGCCCGCGAGCCGTACTGGCGCAGCCGCTTCGAAAAGCGGGGGATTCCGATCATCGGCGACGACATCAAGTCCCAGGTGGGCGCCACCATCGTTCATCGGATCCTGACGCGGCTTTTCGAGGACCGGGGCGTCAAGCTGGAACGGACCTACCAGCTGAACTTCGGGGGCAACACAGATTTCCTCAACATGCTCGAGCGCGAGCGGCTGACCTCCAAGAAGATTTCCAAGACGAACAGCGTGAAGTCCCAGATGTCGGCCGACATCGGCGCCGACAACATCCACATCGGGCCGTCCGACTACGTGCCCTGGCTCGGCGATCGCAAATGGGCCTATATCCGGCTGGAGGGCCGCTCCTTCGGCGACGTTCCCCTCAATATCGAGCTAAAGCTCGAGGTCTGGGACTCACCCAACTCGGCCGGCGTCGTGATCGACGCCATCCGATGCTGCAAGCTTGGCCTCGACCGGAAGCTGGGCGGCGCCCTCGATGGGCCATCCTCCTACTTCATGAAGTCGCCGCCAACCCAATACACCGACGAGGTCGCCCACCAGCGGACGGAGGCGTTCATCGCGGGGACGGCGGTCAACGGCAAGGCGGCCGACCCCGTCCAGGCGGCGCCCGCCGCGGAACGGACCGCACGCCGCTGATGCTGCTCCCTCGCCTGTTCAGGCTTGGGAACTGGGTCATGCGGGCACTCCCGCCGCGGGTTCGCTATCCGCTGGCGGCGGTGACCGGACGCTGCGCCTTCTTTGTGATGCCGCGGCGACGCCGGGTGGCCTTCGAGAACTTCGCGCAAGTTCTCGGGCTTCCCTGGAACGCGCCACTGGTGAAGCGCACCGCCCGACACGCGTTCGGCAATTACTTCAAGATGTTCGCCGATTTCATGCTGATGGACACGCTCAGCCCGGAGGAGATCCGGCGGATGGTCCGGCCCCAGGGCCAGGAGCGGATCGACCGGGCGCTGGCCGAAGGCAAGGGTGCGATCGCGGTCACCGCCCATGTTTCCAACTGGGACATCCTGGCCGCTGCCTCGGCCGTCTATGGCTACCCGATCAGTGCGGTGACGAATGACCTACCCAGCGGCGGCCTCAACGAGCTGGTCATCGCATCCCGTGCGCGGATCGGCATGAAGATGATCGGGCTGGGGCCCGGAAGCCTTCGACAGATCCTGAAAGCGCTTGGCCGCAATGAAATGGTGGCGCTGGCCAGCGACCTGTACAGTGGTGACCGTGGCGTCCGGGTGCCTTTCTTCAACCGGCCGGCCATGTTCCCCTCCGGACCGGCTGCGCTCGCATTGAAGACGGGCGCGCCGATTCTGCCAGTTTGGATCCGACGCCAACCCGACAACCTCTACGTCGCCGAAATTGAGGCGCCCATCGAGGTCAGCCGTACCGGCGACACGCAGCGGGATATCCAGATAACTACCGAACGCATCGTGCAGTTCTTCGAGCGGATCATCCGGCGCGAGCCGGATCAGTGGCTCGTCTTTCTCCCCGTCTGGCGCTTGGAGAACATGCCGCAGGGCTCACCCATGCAGCCGGCTCTCGATCCATCGTGATCACCTACCTCGGCTTCCGCCTGATCGAGGGCGTGATCGCCCGCTTGCCGCGGCGGCTCGCTTATGCGATCGGGGTCATCACCAGCACGGTCGCCTTTCCCCTGCTCGCGCGTCAGCGGAAGGCGCTCGAGTCGAATCTGCACCATGTGTTTCCACAAATGCCCGGGCCCCAACTCCGCAAGTTGGCCTGGCGTAACTGGCTCAACTACACCAAGGCGTGGATCGACTTCTTCAAGATCCCGCGGATGGACCGCCGGCGGCTGGGTGGCCTGCTGACCCCGTTCGGACTCGAAAACCTTGACGCGGCGATGGCCCGCGGCCAGGGGGTCATCGTCGTCGCCCCCCACATGGGGTCCTGGGAGCTGGCGGCCGCGAGTTGGGCGGCCACCTTTGGCGAGATCGGCGTCATGGTGGAGCAGATCGAGCCACGCCGGCTCTTTGACCACGTGTCCAGGGTCCGGTCGCGCATGAACATCCGGGTCATCCCCCTCAGCCGCACCGGCGCGCGGGACATCATGCGCATGTTGAAAGACCACCGGATGGTGGTGCTGGCGATGGACCGGGACATCCTGAATACGGGCCGGCCCTTCAAGTTCTTTGGCCGTCTTACCAGATTTCCGACGGGGCCGGTGGAGATCGCGCTGAAAACCGGGGCCCCCATCCTTCCCGCCTTCTGTTTCCGAGATCAAAATGACGCCTACGTCGCGGTGGGGGAGGCGCCCCTCTTTCTCACCCCAAGTGAAGATCATGGAGCCGACGTTCGAGGTGCCATGGAACAGATCCTGGCGACGTTTGAACGGTATATAAAGAGGTATCCGGACCAGTGGCACGTGCTCGAGCCGATCTGGCCGGCGAAGCCTGTCGTCCCAGCCGTCACCATTCCGTCACCGCCGGCGCAAGCCGCTGTGGGCGATTAAGGAGGAACTCGTGGGCAAAGCCGACTTCCACATGCATACCTCCCTCAACGACGGTACTGCCACCGTCCGCGAGGTGATGGATTACATCCGCGACCGGACCGACCTGGATGTGATCGCCATCACCGATCACGACCGCCTCACCGGCAGCTATGAGGCGCTCGAGCTGTCCAATGAGTATCCCTTTGACGTGCTTGGCGGCTGCGAGATTACCACCCTGCATGGGCACCTCCTGGGGCTCTTCATCGACAAGCCCATCCCGATGTGGCGGCCGCTGGACTGGACGATTGGCAAGATCCACGAGCAGGGCGGGCTGGCGGTCGCGGTGCACCCGTTCTCGATGCTCACCCGCAGCATCGGATTCCGCTCCTTCGACGGCATCATGAAGGACTCGTCACCGGAGATCTACTTCGATGCCGTGGAAACCTTCAACCCGTCCGTCGCAGGTCGCACGTCGGCCGCCAAGATCCATCGCTTGAATAAGAGCCGCTTTCACCTTCCGGAGGTTGGCTGTTCCGACAGCCACCACCTCGAGGGGATCGGCACTGGATACACGACCTTCCCCGGCAAGAGCGCCCAGGACATGAAGAAAGCCATTCTGGCCAGCCAGACCAGGGCTTTCGGTGAGTACTGGGATTTCGTGACGCATCGTCGGATCGCGCAGCTCAAGTTCCGGCGCATCGGCCGCAACTGGGCTCGCATGGGACGGTCCGCCGTCCGAGCCTTCGCTCGGGGCTGACCTGGTGAAGATCGCGCTCGTCTCCGCCTATGACTATGCGCATCCGGGCGGCGTGACCGAGCACGTCCGCCACCTGGCCGGCGGGCTGCGGCGGCGGGGCCATGACGTCACCGTCTTCGCGCCCTGTTCGGATCGGGAACTGGCGGACCGGGACAGCGACTTCATCCGTGTCGGACGGCCCTTCCCCATCCCAATGCACGGTTCGGTGGCCCGGATCACCGTCAGCCTGCATCTCACCAACCGGATCAAGCATTACGTCCGCGACGGCGACTTCGAGGTCATCCACTACCACGAGCCGCTGATGCCGGTGCTGCCGGTCACGGCGCTGCGTTTCTCCAAGACCTGCAACGTGGGAACCTTTCACGCCTTCGCTCGCTCCAACGTCGGCTACTACTACGGCAAGCCGCTGCTGAAGCGCTACGTTCGCCGGCTTCACGCACGCATCGCGGTGTCGAACCCGGCCCGCGAGTTCGTCCGACACTATTTCCCGGGCGATTATCGCGTCATCCCGAACGGGATCGACGTCCGGCGCTTCCAGAACCAGGCGCCCTACCCCGAACTGCGCGACGGCATGACCAACCTGCTCTTCGTCGGCCGGCTCGAGTACCGTAAGGGCCTCGGGTACCTGCTGCGGGCCTTCGCCCAGCTCAAACCCCAGTACCCCAACTTACGACTGATCATCGTCGGCGATGGACCGCTTCGCCGCTGGTACGGCAACTTCCTCGCCCGCAAACAGCTCGATGATGTCGTGATGGCCGGCTACGTGCCCGCCTCCGACCTGCCTCGCTATTACGCCAGCAGCGACATCTTCTGCTCACCGGCGACCGGCGATGAGAGCTTTGGCATCGTCCTGCTGGAGGCGATGGCGTCGGGGAAGCCAATCGTCGCCACCAGCATCGACGGCTTCCGCGAGGTCGTGACGCACGGCCGCGAGGGGCTCCTGGTGGAGCGCAAGAGCCGCCGGCAGCTGTCGTACGCCTTGCAAACGCTGATCAACAACCCGGGCCTGCGCCAGGAAATGGGCCAGGCCGGCCTGGTGAAGGCCCGTCGTTACGACTGGGAACGCATCATCGATGAGGTGACCGATGTCTACCGCCAAGCGCGCGACCAGGCGCAGCCCGCCCGGTCGGTGCGGCTCGAGCCGAGCCTGAGTCCGCGCTGATGTTTACCCAGAAATTCCAGGCCTGGGTACGTCGCTGGGCGGAGCGCTTCGTCAGTGTCTTCCGCGAGTCGCCGATCACGCCAAACATGCTGACGCTGTTCGGCCTGGTCATCACCGGCGCTGGAGCCCTTCTGGTCGCAATCAACCAGTTGCTGCTCGGCGGCCTGGTCTTGACCGTCGCCGGCTTCTTCGACGTCTTCGACGGTGCCCTCGCGCGGGCCTCGGGCAAGGTCTACCGCTACGGCGCCTTCCTGGACTCGACGGTCGACCGCTACTCCGAGGGTGTCGTGTACCTCGGCATCCTGATCTACTTCCTGCGCCACCACGACGGCCTGCAGCCGATCATCGTTTTGATCGCGCTCGCCGGGTCGTTCCTGGTGAGCTACGTGCGCGCCCGAGCGCAAAGTCTCGGGTTCACCTGCGACGTGGGCATCCTGGCCCGACCCGAGCGGGTGGTGATCATCGTGGCCGGTCTGCTGCTCGAATCGATTGGCCTCAAGTTCGGGCCATGGTCGCCCTTGACCGTCGCGTTGCTGATCCTGGCGGTCGGCACCAACTTCACCGCGGTCCAGCGGGTCTGGGTCGTCTGGCAGCAGAACCGGGCGGAGCTGCGGACCCTTCGCGGCGCGGCCCCCTCGGCCGGCGCCGATCCACAGGCCGAGCCGCAACCCGTCCGCGCGGCCATGCGGCGCTTCTTCGAGAATCTGGGGAAGACCTAGTCTTTTCGGTCGCGGCACTAGGTATCATGTGGGCGTGCAGGTCGCCATCTATGCCGATCGTGACCCCGGCGGCAAGAAATTCATCGCCACCTTGAAACGGCGCCTCAAGAATGAAGAGATCCGGGCCTGGCAGATTCAAAAGCTGGCGCCCTTCACGCTGGTGCATGCCGGCGATCGCTACACGAAGATCCGCGTGACCTTTAACCCGGCCGGCACCCCGGGATTCAGCCGCGCCGCCCGGGCGGGCCTGCTTGGTGCCTTCCGCAACCCCGAGCCGACACTGCTCGCCACCATTTCGGACGGGCCGTCCGCCGATCGCGTGCTCGGTTTCGTGGTCGGAATGCTCACCCGCCACGCCAAACCTCTGGGCGTGTCCGGCGTCGGCATCCCGCTGACCGGGTCTGCCTCGAGCCGTTAGCTAGTCTCGGTCTCGGTGGCCACGCCGCCACGAAGGCCGAACAGATGCTTCTGCCACGCGAGGTAGATCACGATCGCCACATTGATCAGCAGGATGCTGACGCGCACCGGCGTTTGGCGCCGGATCACTTCCTCCACCTCGAGTGGGATGCCGATGCAGCCGGCGATCACCGTCAGGTACTCGGCCCAGCGCCGACGGCGCGCGAGCCCGACGGCCTCGGTGAGCTCCAGCGCTCCGAAGAGCACGGCACCGATCCCGATCACCAGTACTGTTCTTGAGGAGAACTGGCCAATCGGCCGGAGGACGGTCGTGAGGATCCTGGGAATGAGCCGCCGCTCGGGATTGACGTCGAGCTCGGACACCCACTGGCGGACCAGTGACACCACGCCTCGGCTGTTGGTCAACAGCGCGCCTCCGAGGATCAGCACGAGCGTGCCGCGAATCGCCCGCTCCAGGATGATCAGCCGGACGACGGTGTCGACGGGCTGCGTTTCCCGTCCGAGCTCCCGCTTCACCCGCTGCCAGAAAGTCACTGGGGCAGGGCTTCGAGCAGGCGATCGAGATCCTCGTCGCTGTTGTAGTAATGAGGCGAGGCGCGCAGGAAATCACTGCGGAGCGAAACGATGACGCCGGCCTCGCGCAACCGCGTCTGGACCTCGGCGGGAACCATCCGTGCATGGCGGAACGACACAATGCCCGATCGCTCGGATGGCCGCGTCGGTTTGAACACGAGCTCATAGCCGCGGCGCGGCAGTTCATCGCGCAACCGGTCGGCGAGCCGCAGGACGGCCTCCTCGACCGCAGGCGGGCCGGCCCGTAGGAGGAGGTTGACCGCGGCGCCCATGCCCAGAATGCCCGGATAATTCGGGGCCGCCTCCTCGAAACGGCGGGCGTCCGGCTTGAGCGTGAGATCGTAGTCGAAGTATTCCTGGTCACGGACCACGCTGTCGGTACCGATGGTCACCGGCATCAGGCGTTCCATCATCCGCGGCCCCACATAGGCGAAGCCCACGCCGATCGGCCCCAGCAGCCACTTCTGGGCGCCGGCGCAGAGGAAGTCGACCGCGATGTGTGACAGATCCAGCCCGATGGCACCCACCGACTGGATGGCGTCCACCACGAGGAGCACATCGCGCCCTTTGAGCGCCGTACTCAGTGCGGCAAGGTCGGTCCGAAATCCACTCCAGAACTGCACCGCGCTGATGGCCAGCACGCGCGTCCGACGATCGCAGAGCTCGAGCAGCGCTTTGACGGCGATTCGTCCCTGTTCCGGCCGGCAGAGACGCAGGTCGACTCCCTTTCGCTTGAGGCCCATCCAGGGGTAGACATTGGCGGGAAACTCTCGA
>WNGI01005676.1_pt1 | contig 11278 bp, 9 predicted proteins | sample 5400621 | NCBI WGS metagenome assembly WNGI01 (sample SAMN13153374, study PRJNA577476) | soil metagenome | isolation source: 20 cm soil or saprolite under Garry oak tree replicate 1 | place: USA:California | collected 2016-06-15
ATTCTGGCGGTGCTCGCAGCGATAATTCCGGCTGCCAACGCCGTGATCGTGAACATCGAAGTTGGAGACCGGCCATATTACGCACACGGGCCGGGGTACTATGTCGGCCCTGTTTACTACGTTTGGGCACCGGGGCATTGGAGGTGGCATCACCATCACAAGGTCTGGGTTCACGGCTATTACGTGCGGCGCTGAAGAAAGCGCAGTTTGTTGGCTTCGGCCGCCATGCGCATTACGGCAGGCCCGCTGACGTCCGAGCTCGCCACGGCGAGACTTCGACCGGACTGGCATTAGATGCCTGTGCTACAGCGATGGCTTGACGACAGATAAGGTTGCGGGCATATTCCGCGCCCTAAAAATTGCAGGGCAGCGCGTCGCCGCCCGTGCCATTGTTGTTCCGTCAATTGGCGCAGGTTGCGCTCTAAGACGGTGGGAACCTGAATGGATAAGATTCGTAATATTGCCATCATTGCGCACGTCGACCATGGCAAGACCACCCTGGTTGATCAACTCTTGCGGCAATCGGGGACTTTTCGCGCCAATCAAAAAGTCGAGGAACGGGTGATGGATTCGATGGATCTGGAGCGCGAGAAAGGCATCACTATTCGCGCCAAGAATGCCGCCTTTCAGTGGAAGGGTTATCGCATCAACATCGTTGACACTCCAGGTCACGCCGATTTCGGCGGCGAAGTCGAGCGCATCATGAAGATGGTCGACGGCGTCCTGCTGGTGGTGGATGCCCACGATGGGCCGCAGGCACAAACGCGTTTCGTTTTGCGAAAAGCGCTCGAGAACAAGGCCAAACCGATCGTCGTCATTAACAAGATCGATCGCGAGAATGCGCGCCCGCACAAGGTGTTGGACATGGTCTTTGATCTGTTCGTCGAATTAAAGGCAACCGATCAACAACTGGACTTCCCCGTGGTTTACACCAGTGCGAAAAACGGTTTCGCCCTGCGCGAGTTGCACGAAAACAATGAAGACATGACGCCGCTTTTTGAGGCGATCGTGAAACATGTCCCGCCGCCAACAATTTCAGCGGACCCATTTTTTCAAATGCTCGTTTCCAATCTTGATTACAGCGATTATCTCGGACGAGTTGCGCTGGGCCGAATCGTAAGTGGGCGCGTGAACGTGGGCGATTCGATCGTGTGCATTCACCGTAACGGCGAACGCGAGCGTGCGACGGTAACCACCCTTTTTACTTACAGCGGATTGCAGCAGGTCGAAATCAAACATGCCAGCGCAGGTGACATCGTCGGGCTAACCGGCTTTGAAGAAACTTTTATCGGTGAAACGCTGACTGATCGCGAGGAACGGGCACCGTTGCAATTTGTGGACATTGATCCGCCGACGATCCGGATGCGAATTCTGGTCAATGATTCGCCATTCGCCGGGCGCGAAGGAAAGTTTGTCACCGCCCGCCATATCAAGGAGCGACTCGTGCGCGAGACGCGCACCAACGTTTCGTTAGAGGTCAGTGAAACAGAAACAGCCGGCGCTTTCGAAATCAACGCCCGGGGCGAAATGCAGATCGCGATCCTGGTGGAACAGATGCGGCGCGAAGGTTACGAGCTGATGGTCTCGCGTCCAGAGGTGATTTTCCGCCGCGACGCTGATGGCAATTTGCTCGAGCCGATTGAAAATCTTTATGTCGAAATTCCGAATGACAATGTCGGGGATGTGATGCAATCGCTCGCCGGCCGCAAAGGCGAAGTCGTGGGCATGGATCATCACGCGAATCGCGTTTCCATCGAAGCGATCATTCCCACCCGTGGTTTGATTGGATTCGAAACGGACCTGGTGAACTTGACCCGCGGGGAAGGATTAATGAGTCACCTCTTTCGCGAATACGCGCTGTTCAAGGGAGAAATCGAAGGGCGCAATCGCGGGGTGATGATTTCGATGGAGCCAGGGGCTAGCACCGCCTACGCGCTCAACAATATTCAAGCGCGCGGGAAATTATTCGTTGGCCCCCAGGAAGAAATTTATACCGGTATGATCGTGGGCGAGAATGCGCGGCCGGAAGATTTACCGGTGAATCCGTGCAAGGCGAAACATCTCACCAACATGCGCAGCCAGGGGGAAGGCAAGGGCATCCAGTTGGAGGCGCCACTAAAGATGAGTCTGGAGCGCGCGATCGAGTACATTGACGCGGATGAGTACGTCGAGGCGACGCCCAAATCGCTGCGACTGCGAAAGCGCATTCTGAATGCGACCGCGCGAAAGCGAGCGGCATCAAACGCAGCTTAGTTTTCGCCTGAGAAACGCCTGTCGCATTCCCTTCTACGGTGATGATTTCTTCTCAAGACTTGAGAATCCGCATTCTCTGTCAGGTGGTCGAAAAAAGATTACAAAATTGTCAGAAAGTCTTGACCAGCGGCTAGAAAGCGAGAAAACCTGCTCCGGCATTTCAGCCACACTCGTCTTTTCCTATACGTCATATGAAATCGTAAGGCGTTGACTTCCCCATAGGAACGACGCTGTTGAGGCTTGGAGGATGATTTGTCCCAGCTGTAACTGAGTCAAATGATGGCGGCGATCTCTCGCTGGCGAGTGCAGTGAAACGGCACGTCCGTTTTGTTTATAAGGAAGCGAACCAGAATCAGCGAAAGACTGCGAAGATTCTTGGAATTTCGCGAGCTACCCTGAGTCGCCATTTGCGTGGGCTGGATCATAAGTGATCCGGGCGGAGTCGAAATAATACCGATTGGCCTAAATTTTAGGCCAGCTTCTAGAGGGGCCAAATAGGGCTGCGCAGAATTTTAGCTAACGGACTTAAAGAAATAAGGTTCTGTTTAGGAGCAACTTAACGTCGCTATATTATCCTGTAATCCAGGAAAAAGTGGCATGCAAAAATCACATGGCACGCTTGGTGTTAATAGGGAGCCTGTGAGTTCGTCGAAGGAAAAGAAGGACGCAGATTCTGGGGAGCGTGGAGCTCAACGGCAGAAGCGTTCGAAAGATAAGCTGATCCGTTTGGACGACCTGATCCCAGACGAGAAGGTCGTAGGGGGACGGCAACTATTCGGCGCGACTGACATAACCCAAAACCAAAAACACAACTAAGAAAGGTAATATGAGCGAACAAAAGAAAAAGAAAGTTAACGTGCGTGACCTCAAGCCGACTAAAGATGCCAAAGGCGGCAGCCTGGGTACCAGGGGAACCAGCCCAGTGCAGAGGAATTAATCACTTCACCAGTGCCCGCGTGGCGGTTCTTAACCGCCGCGCGGCCTGGAAGAAGTAGCGGCATTTTTGAGCAATTTTTCGTTTCTTTCCAAAAACGACTTCCGCAGTAAAAAGTAGTAGCCATGCCCCGAGCCGCGCCAGCGGGCGCCCATCCCGCGGCGGGGCTCATTTTTTTTCGCCCGCGGCGTCGGTTGGATGGGAGAGAAAGCGGCGCATTTATCAAAACGCGGCCCGGATCGAGGTATGTTGGCGGACCGGTAGGGCTGGCGGAAATTTACTGCCAGAATGGAGGCGACCGAAATTCGGGATGTTTCTTATGTGGGAGTATGGAAGGGGGTCGTGAGCGCAACGCGAGGGCGCGAAAAAATTTGGCGATGGCGGATTGTGGTATGTGCGCCGCTCTCCTGCCGCGACGACTGGTATTCTGGAAGGACATTTGAAGATTCTCTCACTCAAGGAAGTCGAGCTTCAGGATGACGCAAAGGCGATCACCGAAGCGCCTGAACAGCCTTATTCCGAGTATCCGTTGATCATCCGCAGCCGCGACGGGGGAAAAGAGGTTGCTCGCCTTACGGCGGACGCCGGAGGGAATTATCGCCTTGTGCTTCCGCCAGGCGAATACCATCCTGGACGTTCAAGGGCGTGCACCGAAACGCATTCGGACGAACCCCAAACCGTTCACCATAACCTCAAATCAGACGGTCAGGGTTGACATGGACATCGACACGGCGTTCGCTGAGTTGGCGACCCCAATTGCAAATATCGGGAGGCGCGCGTCCTTCGTGTGTTGACAAACCGATTCCGGTACAGTTGAATTACAGTAGTTAGTCCGCCTCCTCCTAGATTTCTCTTCGAGGCGTGCCCGTTTCCCAAATCACCGGAGTTCTGGCCAGGCGAACTTTCACAAGAATTATTTCGCCCCGGATTTATGGCGGGACACAGCAAGTGGTCGAAGGTAAAACGCTTCAAAGGCGCCATTGACGCCAAACGCGGCAAGATTTTCAGCAAGCTGTCGAAGGAAATTTCGATCGCGGCGAAAACTGGTGGCGGCGATCCGGACGGAAACCCGCGATTACGCAGCGCCATTCTGGCCGCGCGCTCGGCCAGCATGCCCAACGATAATGTCGAGCGTGCCATCAAACGGGGCACGGGCGAAGGAACCGAAGCGCAGCATTTCGATGAAATTACCTACGAGGGTTACGCACCCGGAGGAGTGGCAGTGATCGTAGAGGCGGCCACCGACAATAGGAACCGCACCGCGGCTGAGATCCGTAGTATTTTCACGAAAAACCATGGCAACCTCGCGTCAAATGGAAGTGTTTCTTATATGTTCCACCGCAAAGGACAGATCGTGGTTCCTCGCTCCTCCATCGACGAAGAAAAGATTTTCGAGCTGGCCTTGGAGGCCGGGGCCGAGGAGTTGACAAACCAGGAGGATAGGTACCTTATTATGACTGCTCCCGATCAGCTCTATGCTGTAGCTGAGGCGCTCAGAAAAGCGGGCGTTACCACCGAGAGCCAAAAGTTTACTTTCATCCCTGATACGACAATTACAGTCGCCGACGAGTCTGTCGCGCAACAGGTTTTGCGGTTGTGTGACGCACTCGAAGACGATGACGACGTCCAAAACGTCTATTCTAATTTAGAGATTTCCGACGAAATGCTGGCGAAATTGCCGGCCTGAAACTGAGGTAGAAACAACGCAGCACTTACCCCTGAAGCGAGGGCGAATTGTATATGAGCGAAGAGAACGAAAGCCGGCCAATTGAGGCACAAACCGAGACGGAGACCCGGCCGCAGACAGAACCGCGTCCGGATCGCGAACGGCATCGGCGCCCCCGCCGGCGTTATCCGCGACGCCGGAATTTCAATTCCGATTACACGAACTCCGACCGGGAGAACAATTTCAATAACGATGCGCCGGCGGAATCGGCTGAAGGGCAAACTGAAGTGGCAGCCGGCGAAGGTGAAAACGCCGAGCCACGGGAGCCGGAGTTTGGCGAAGGGATCATCGAAATTTCAGGGAAAGGCTTCGGATTCCTGCGCGATCCGAAGCGCAATTTCGTGCAGGCGCCGCAGGATATTTTCGTGACGCCGGAGATCGTGCGCCGCTTTGGCCTGCGCGATGGAATGTGGATTTACGGCGAGACCCGACGTGGAAACCGCGGGCCGCAATTGATCAAGCTCCTGAAGATCAATGACGAGGACCCGGCCAAGTATCAGGGACTGCGTCCGTATGAAGAGCTGACCACGATTAATCCGAACAAAAAGATCAAACTCGAAACGGTGCCGGACCGTTATACCACGCGCATCATGGATATGATGACGCCGCTCGGCATGGGACAACGCGGGCTCATTGTTGCGCCGCCTCGCACCGGAAAAACGACGCTGCTGCATCACATTGCCGATGCCGTGGTGAAGAATCATCCGGAGATGAAGTTGATCATCTTGCTGGTGGACGAACGGCCAGAGGAAGTGACCGACTTCAAACGCTCGCATCCGAAATCGGAGATCATCGCCAGCTCCAATGACAGCGACATCAAGAGTCACACTCGTATCGCGCAGTTGGCGATCGAGCGCGCAAAACGTCTGGTTGAAGCAGGCCGGCACGTTTTCATTTTGCTCGATTCCATCACCCGCACGGCCCGCGCTTTCAACAATGCGATGGGCGGTGGCGGACGCACCATGAGCGGTGGTATCGACGCCCGCGCCATGGAAATTCCGCGCAAAATTTTCGCGGCCGCACGCAACACCGAAGAAGCTGGCTCGCTCACCATCGTCGCAACGGCGCTGATCGAAACTGGCAGCCGCATGGACGAATTGATCTTCCAGGAATTCAAAGGCACCGGAAACATGGAAATGGTGCTGGACCGCAAAATCAGCGATCAACGCACTTATCCTGCAATCGATATTTTCCTCTCCGGCACCCGCCGCGAAGAACTGTTGTTGCAACCGTGGGAACTGGAAAAAATTAATTTGATTCGTCGCGGCCTCGCCGGTCACAAACCGAATGAGGCGATCGAGCGCCTGTTGATGTTCGTGAAGAAATTCCCGACCAACGCGGAAATGCTTAAGGGCATTCCCGGTTAAGGCCGCTGTCATTCCCTCGTTGCCCATTCGCAAAGTCATAAGGCGGGTGCATCAGGGGGAGAAACCGAAGACCACGCCAAGCCCGAAACTCAGCGCTCCGACTATTCAGGGAGCGGTGCTTGACGCAATCGCGGCCGCAAACATCCACTCTCCCCTTCCCGGCGAAGCACTCGATATCGGAAGTGGCAACGGCGAACTGGTAGGTGCAATTCGCGCGCGGTTCGGCCTTCGCACCAGTGCTTGTGATTACACCGATGCGCTAATGAAAGATCCCACCCAAAGGGTGGACATCGTCGATCTCAATGCCGATAAGTTGCCGTATCTCGATGGCCGGTTTTGTCTGGTCACCTGTATCGAAACGATCGAATACCTCGAACAAACGCGCCCGCTGCTTCGCGAAATCTTTCGCGTACTCGAGCCAGGCGGTGCCGCCGTGATCAGCACGCCCAATATCTTGAATTTGCCTTCACGCCTGCGCTATCTCATGACTGGTTTTTTCAGCCGGTTTCACCCGCTCCCGATCCGCGAGCGCTGCCATCCGGTCGGCCGCATTAATCCGGTTGGTTATTTTTATCTTGCGCATGCTCTCCTCGAGACTGGTTTTCTTGACCTTGAGCCCGGGGCCGATTGCTACCAGCGCTGGAGCCGGCTGTCGTGGATCGTCCTCCTTTTGCCGATAAAAATCGCCGGCCTTTTCTTCTGGTTACGGGAAAAAAATAAATTCCGCACCATCGCTCCGGCAAACCGGGCCCTGGTCGCGGCGGTCAATTCGCGCGATCTTTTGCTTGGTCGCACCCTGATTGTATGCGCACGCAAACCGATGTAATCGACGCCGAATGGGAGGTCCTGCCGCCGGAGGAAAAGGACAAACGCGCGCGGTTGGAACCACTTTTCCGATGGGTCGCGATCGTAATGGACGAACTAATCGCCTTGCCCAATTCAAAGTTTAAGTTTGGACTTGATCCGCTGATCGGTTTGATCCCGGGAATTGGCGATACCGCTTCCGCAATTGTTTCGGCGCTGGTCCTGATTCAGGCGGCTCGCCGCGGTCTGCCGAAAATTTTGCTGGCGCGAATGTCGCTCAACATCCTGATCAACGAAATCGTCGGAATCATTCCGGGCGTGGGCGACGTATTTTCGTTTTGGTTCAAATCGAACAAACGGAATTACGAGTTACTTCTCGCGCACACGGAGAAGCCGCGACGCGCGCGCGTATCGGATTGGTTCTTCGTCATCGCAACCCTTGCCATTCTGTTCGTGGCTGTGGCAACGGGGATTTACGTTAGTTGGCTGATCTTGCGCGCGATCGGGCAGTTGCTCGGTTTGCATTGAAAACCATGCGCGCGTTTTAAGTCTGCTAGCTCGTCGATCGAAAATACTTGTCATAGATGCCGTGAATGTCTGCGCGGGCGCGCTCGCACTGCTCTTGCCAGGTTTCGCGGTCTTTGAATTCCATGCCGATGGCGAGCTTGCGTTGTTCCGTTGGATCGGCCGGCAAAGACGACACGCTGATATTTCGTCGACGTCGCAGAACCGTTTCGAGTTGGCGCAAAAATTCGTAGTGCCTCCCAAGGAGATCGACGTCTTCGGAAGAAATAATGCCGGCAAGCTTCATGATCGCCAGTCGCACGGAAGTTTCGCGCACATCGTTTCGCATTTGCAGCGCCTGAACGAGAAACTCAGCCTCAATGATTCCCCCCACGCCAGTCTTGAAATCAAGTGCATCGCTACCGCTCCCCCGTTCGGCGCGGACTCGATGTAGCATCGCGTCGATCTTCTCAAAGAGATCAGGATCGCGGCCGGCGACGGACCAGGCCGCGTGCGCGATCGTCCGGAAGCTTTCCTGGTCTGGCCCGGTTACTGGGCGGGCACGGGTAAGCGCCTGAATTTCCCAAAGCTGAGCACGATCACGATAGTAGGCTTCAAAGGCTTCAATCGAACTGACGAGCGGTCCTTTTTCACCTTCGGGACGCAGGCGCGCATCGATCGTTGCAATCACCCCCTCCGGGCTCGGAATCGAAAGCGCCGTGATCAGATTTTGGGCAGCACGAAAATCGTCGCCGACAAACATCAAGTCGAGATCGGACGCATACGTTAGTTCGCGACCGCCAAATTTTCCCATCGCGACGATGGTGAGATTATTCGCTCCGGCGATTGCGGAGGCCGCGAGGAGGCAAGCTTCCGCGATATCGGTAATCTCCTGCCATAAATCCGTTAGTTCGCTTAAGCCCAGCACATCGCGCATCGTCGTGCGCAACAATTGCGTTTGCCGATAAACGCGAATGGCATCGAGATCGCCACACTCCACGAAAGGATGAAGCGCCGTTACATGTTCCGAAAGCGACAAGGAACGATTGAGAGTGGCGCTCCGCGTAATTTCCTCCAGCAATTGCGGATGACGGACTAGAACATTGGTGGCGAAAAAACTGGCATCAAAGGTTCGCACCAGTAGCTCGAGCAATTTCGGATTGGTCGCGAGCAATTCGAAGAGCAGACTGCGCAGACCAAAAGCCTCAACGAAACGGACAATAGCGATGAGAGTGGCGTCGGGATCTGCGCACGCGGCCAATTCCTCCAGGAGAAGTGGACGAAGTCTGCGAAAAATCTGCCGAGTGCGTGGTGCGACATGAAAGGAAACAGACCCCTGCGCCAGGTCGTTCAGCGTTCGAGTGGCGCGCGCCGGATCGGCAAAAATATCGAGATTGACGGCTGGCATAGCAGTGCCGGACGCGACGAGACGATCGAAAATTTCCTGAACGCGCTCATTGCTAGCTTTCACCTCGGCGAGAAATGCGTCGGCAGAATCAAAACCAAGACTCCGTGCCAGCCGCTCACGTTTCACCGGATCATCGGGAATGGAATGCGTTTGCCGTTCTGCTTCGATCTGAAGGCGATGCTCTATGCGCCGCAAAAACCGATATGAGTCGTCGAGAACGCGCACCTCGGAGGTCGGTAACAATTCGAGCTGCGCGATGGCGTGCAAAGCCTTCAGTGTCCCCTGCTCCTGCAGGAATGCCTGCTTGGCGCCGTGGATGAATTGCAGCGTCTGAACGACAAACTCGATCTCGCGGATGCCGCCGGCGCCCAGTTTAACGTCTAATTCATCGGCCGGGATCTCGCGTTCAATTCGGCGTTTGATCGCGGCAATTTCATCGAGCAATTCCGGCGTGGGATTTTTCGGAAAAATGAAAGGCTGATGCTGTCGCAGAAATTCGTAGGCCAGCTCGTTACTGCCGCAGACACGTCGCGCTTTAATCAGCGCAAGTCGCTCCCAGGTTTCGCCAAAACCCGCGTAATAATTTTCCATGCTTTCGAGCGAACGGGCGAGCGGACCGGCCGAACCCTCTGGACGTAAACGCAGATCCAGACGAAACAAAGCGGGCTCGCCACCGGAGAAAGATTTTACGATCTGCGCCGCCAGCTGGTTGTGCCATTCGTGGTTGGAGAGTCGGCCCTGTCCTTCCTCACCATAGACAAACATCAAATCGATGTCCGAACTGTGATTCAATTCGCGTCCGCCCAGTTTGCCGAGACCGAAGACAGTGAACTCAGTGCGTGGTTCCCCCAAACGGGTCCGCAGTCGCGTGTCGCATTCTTCGTAAACGGTTTCGAGGCAGACACCGGCTAAACACGATAACTCCGCCGTCGTGTCTTCCAGTGAGGAAGCCTCCGCAACCTCCCGGAGCGCGATCCGCGTCATCTCGCGCGCTTTCCACAAACGCAACGCACGAAAATTCTCCGCCGGAATTGATTCCGAACTGCTCTGCAATTCGGCGCGCATTCGGCGCGGTCCCCGGTCCGACATGGAAATTTCCGGACGCGCCAGCCAACGCAGAAGCTCCGGAACGCGCTGCAATCGCTCAGCGCAAATCTGGGAGACGGCGAGAAGGTGAATTAGTGCTTCTTCGCCGAGAGGAAAATCGCGCAAAAATTCTGAAAGCGGGCCATTCCATGCGGCGGCAAGCGCGTTCAGCGTCGTTTCGACCTGCGCGGGATTCAGTGAATCTTTCGCCTTCGATTTTATCCAGAGCGCCTGCGAACTCATCGCGCCTTCGAATTAACACGAAAGGAATGCTTCGCGCCAAAGGCGCGTCAATTCTTCTGTAGGGGCGGCCGTGTCGGCCGCGGGTAGAACTAACCAAACATGTAATCAGGGCGCGTTTCCCGAGAGCATCTTCTCGCGCGCCTGTTCGAGCAGCCGGCGTTCGCGCCGGCTCAGACTTGCCAGACCACGCTGGGAAATTTTTTCCAGCAACGGATCTATTTCCTCAGCGACAAATTGATCGGCCCTCATCGACTTTAACCGAGCTGCTTCGAGACGCCGCTGACGAAGAACGCGTTGCAGGAGCGAGGTGCGGCCAAAGCCGAGGAGATGGGCATAAAACCAACCAGCAATGGCACCACCGACAAAAGCACTGTGACCGACGGCGCCAGAACGATCATAAAGCAAAAAAGCAACGGCACCGACAAGTGCGATTTGGGCCAGGCGGCGCATCTTCAATCGAACCGGCACCATGAAGAGAAGCAGGGTTGTCATTTCCAGCTCCGGCAAAATCGTGGCGTAAGCGATAAATATTGCCGCGACTCCCCCGCTGGCGCCGAAAAGAACGCAATCGCTCGGCATGAGAAAGAGATGACCGAGCTCGCCACTAAAGGCACCGAACAGATACAGGAACAGAAATTGGCGCTGCCCGATGATGGCTTCGACATCGCGCCCGATAAAATAGAGGACCAGCATGTCGGCGGCGAAATGCCAGATGTTGTTGTGGAGTAACGGCGCGGTGAAAAACTGCCAGGCGTAGGCGTCATTGATGCCGCGGTCGCTCAGCCCGAGGTATTCAAGAACAAATGGCTGGTTCCAGGAAGTGAGAACGAGCTGGACGATGAAGGCGGCAGCGTTCAGTCCGATCAGAGAAAGCAGAACAATGCGCTGCGGCGGCGCCCATGAGCGGGTGAAACGAGACGCTTTTCGCCCTGATAACCGCATACACTAATTTT
>WNGI01006187.1_pt1 | contig 11276 bp, 12 predicted proteins | sample 5400621 | NCBI WGS metagenome assembly WNGI01 (sample SAMN13153374, study PRJNA577476) | soil metagenome | isolation source: 20 cm soil or saprolite under Garry oak tree replicate 1 | place: USA:California | collected 2016-06-15
ATACCGTAGAGGCGGCAATCGGTTAGATTTCGCAAAGCTTTTATTCGTGGAGCCGCACCGGCGGCGGCTTCAGCTCAAAAGCCTCCGAGCTCATCATCCGCTCGACGAAACCGGTGTCGTATTTGCCCTCGCGGAACGCGCCGCTGCGCATGATCGCGGCATGAAAAGGCACCGTCGTCTTAATTCCGGCGACGTAATACTCGTCGAGCGCGCGGCGCATGCGATCAATGGCTGAATTCCGCGTCGCTCCGATCGTGATTATTTTTGCAATCAGAGAATCGTAATACGGCGGCACCACATAACCGGTGTAAGCGTGCGAATCGATCCGAACGCCGCGGCCGCCGGGCGCGTAGTAAAACGTAATCCGGCCGGGCGACGGTTGAAAATTGCCGGCCGGATCTTCGGCGTTGATCCGGCATTGAATCGCATGCGAGCGCGGCACAGCGTGAGCGACGTGCGGCGATAAAGGTTCACCCGCAGCGATGCGGATTTGTTCCTTCACCAAATCGCAGCCGTAAACTTCTTCGGTGATCGTATGTTCGACCTGAAGTCGGGTGTTCATTTCCATGAAATAGAAACGGCGATCTTCATCGACCAGAAACTCGATCGTGCCAGCATTTTCTTCCGCAGGGACGGAGTCACGATCGGTGACGGACATTCTTCGATCACTTTTTGGTGGCGGCGCTGAATCGAACAATCGCGCTCGCCGAGATGCACCACGCGGCCGTGACGGTCAGCCACGATTTGAAATTCGATATGGTGCGGGTTCAAAATCAGTTTCTCGATGTAAACAGAGGGGTTGCCGAACGCTTTGTCTGCCTCGAGACGCGCACTGTGAAATCCGGCAATTAAACTGGTTTCGTTGTGGGCCGCGCGCATTCCGCGGCCGCCGCCGCCCGCAACGGCCTTGATCATCACGGGATAGCCGATCTTTTTCGCGACCTTCACCGCATCTTTGTCGGTCTCGACCACGCCGTCACTTCCCGGCGTGACCGGCACGCCGCACCTCCGAGCGCGGGCGCGCGCCAAATCTTTGTCGCCCATTTTTTGAATCACGTGCGAAGGCGGCCCGATGAACTTGATCTTGCAGCTCTCAACCACTTCGGCGAAGTGCGCGTTCTCGGCCAGAAAACCGTAGCCGGGATGAATGGCGTCGACGTCGCCCACTTCCGCGGCGCTCATGATCCGATCGATCTTTAGATAACTTTCCGAGCTCGGCGCCGCGCCGATGCAAATCGCTTCGTCGGCAAGCTGCACGTGCAACGAATCGACGTCCGCGTCCGAATAAACCGCAAGCGTGCGAATGCCCAGCTCCTTGCACGCGCGAATGACGCGCAGCGCAATTTCACCGCGATTGGCAATCAGGACCTTTTCGAACATCCGTTGCTCCCGCGAAATCGGCGAGCCGCACTCAATTAACGCACGCGGAAGAGGACCTGGCCGAATTGGACTGGTTTGCTGTTGTCGGCCACGACTTCGGCAATGACCCCGCTAGTTTCCGCCTTGATTTCGTTCATCACTTTCATCGCCTCGATAATGCAAACCACCGTGTCCTCGTTCACTTTTGTTCCAACATCGACAAACGGCGAAGCATCAGGCGACGCTGCCCGAAAAAAAGTGCCGACCATCGGGGAGACAATATCTGTGAGCGACGCGCTTTCCGCTGAAGTGGGAGCCGCTCCTGGACCGTTGGCCACCGCCGGTGTGGCTGTCGACGTCATAGTTGGTTGATCACCGACACCTTTTTGCAGTTTGAGACGGAATCCGTCCTTCTCTATCTCAAAAACGGAGAGATCGTTTTTCTTCATCAAGTCGATGATGGCTTTGATGTCTTTTAGGTCCACGGCGCAGCTCTCCTGGGAGATGAAAAGTAAGGCATTTACGTAAAGCGGTTTTCCCAGCAAGGTCAAGTCAACGAATTGGAGTGGCGGTCTATTTAGCGCGCCGTAGTCACCGCGGAGGTGGATGACCGTCGCGCTTTTTCAGCGATACGACATCGCCGCTCCAACGGCTTAATAGTTAGGCTAGTTTCAGGATCGAAATTTGTATGCTCCAACATGTCGTTCGCGATTTTCGAATCCTCGACGAGACCGACGATTACATCGTGGTCGACAAGCCTCCGTTTCTCTTGACGCATCCAACCAAACCCGACCAACGCACCACACTTTGGAAAGAACTGCGCGAACTGCTCGCGTTCGAGATCGCAAACGGCGGGCAGGTCTCAATCGTCAATCGTCTCGACCGCGAAACAAGCGGACTTGTCCTCGTCGCGAAAACGGCCGTGGCCGGGCGGCGGTTCGGATTGCTCATGCAAGAGCATCGTTTGCACAAAGAATATCTCGCGATTGTTTGGGGCTGGCCGGAATGGGAAACAAAAATTGTCGATGCTCCTCTGGATCGACAGGGCAAGCATCAAGCGTCAGCGATCTGGTTGAAGCAAATGATTCATCCTGATGGAGCGCCCGCGCTGACCGAGTTTCGAGTGGAAAAGCGTTTCAAAAAGCATGGCACCCTTAATCACTCCTCACCTGGCGCTTCGCGCCTTCCTCTCCCCTCGAGGGGAGAGGAAGGCGGTGAAGGCAAAGCAAAATTCCATGGAGATAAGTTTGCTTTCATCCGCGCGATTCCCCGGACGGGGCGCACGCACCAGATTCGGGTGCATCTCGCCTCGCTCGGCTACCCGATCGTCGGTGACAAAATCTACGGACCTGATGAGAAGCTCTATCTCGAATTTATCGAGACCGGTTGGACCGTCGAGCTTGAACGTGAACTACTCCTCCCGCGTCACGCGCTTCATTCGTCCAAGCTCGCGATCGAAAATGGGCAGCAATGGACGAGCGCGCCGCCGGCTGAAATGTTCGCGCCGTTCTCTTAGAGATATTTCCAATTCTGCGTTTTGCCTTCGGCCAGCCACTCAATCGTAGTTTGCAATCGCCGCTTCCGCGTTTCATTCCGCTTCGCGTCAGTTATCCAGTCCACGTATTCTTTTTTGTGGCTGTAACTGAAATTTTCAAATGTCTTTCGCGCTTTCACATTTTTTTGCAGCGCCGCTTTCAAACTTGGCGGAACGTTTACCCTTTGTTTCGCACGCGATCGCGGACGCGATTTCCTAACGCCGGCTTCATTTAGTTCCGCAGCCTTCCGAACGTAGCCGGCCAAAGTTTTCGCATCCGGCAAATCGTTGATCGAAGTAATCCAGCCGAAATGTCCCATCGCGCCTTTGTGTTTCGCCCCAAAGATCAGCGCGCCTTTCCAAAAACCAAAAACGCAATGCTCCTTGAACGCGGCCATAAAACAAATGATTCCCTTGTGCTCGAAGAACGGTGAATTCCACTTGATCGTTTCGTCGACATCCGGACGACCGGCGTGGACGACTTTACGCAAATGTTTCAGAATCGGCCGGGCAAACGGCGCGGCGCGTTTAATGTAAGCGTCAACGCGTCGATCTTTACCAGCCATTCGATCTCTAGCTGTTTTCGCGCGGCGTTTGCGACGAGCTGGCTGCGGTATAGGCAAGCCGGCGTTTACGAATCAGCATCAGATTGCGGATGTAAATGATCGAATTTGGCAGATAAGCCAGGATCCCAACCGGATCGCGGCGGAAAAGAAAATACAGGAACATGATGATGCTGCCGGCGATACTCCAGTACCAAAACGATACCGGGATTACGCTTTCCCCCTGTCGTTCCGACGCCCACCATTGGACGAGAAAACGCATCGAGAATGTGGCGGTCCCAATCAAGCCGAGAATCACGAGATAATTCCAGTCGAGGCCAAGAAAACGATGTTCGTGACCGAACCACGTCGTAGCGATAAAGGATAGAAGGTTCATAGGTAATTTAGCTGCTCAGCATCATCATTTTCCGCCAACGGACGGATTGGCCGTGGTGAACTTGCCGAAAAATTCCAGGATAGCGTCGCAAACGTAATCGACATCTTCCATCGGCAGATCGCCGTAAATCGGGAGCGAAAGAATTTGCGTCACGACTTCTTCCGTCTTCGGCAAGCGCGGCAGGTCGGAACACGATTTGATGATGGCTGGCTGCTGATGGTTCGGCACCGGGTAATGAATTCCTGTTCCGATCCCTTTCTCTTTCAAGAATTCCGCCAGCGCATCGCGCCGCTCGGTGCGGATGACATACATATGATAAACAGCGCGGGCCCATGGCCGTTCCGGTGGAATTTGGACGACGCCTTCCAACCGGTCGTTATAACGCGCCGCAACGTCTCGCCGATGCTCGTTTAAGTTGTCGACGTTACGCAGCTCGACCCGACCGATCGCAGCTTGAATTTCATTGAGACGAAAATTGTAACCAACGAAGTCGTGCACGTACTTTGATTTCTCGCCGTGATTGCGCAGCATTCGCAGTTTACCTGCGAGAACGGAATCATTCGTCGTGATGCAACCGCCATCGCCCATCACGGTGAGATTTTTCGACGGATAAAACGAAAACGCGCCCGCGCCCCCGATCGAGCCGACGCGTTGGCCGCGATACTGCGCGCCAAAAGCCTGGGCGCAATCTTCGACCACCCAAAGCCCGTGTTTCTTCGCAGCCAGAAAAATTCCATCCATGTTCGCGGGATGCCCGTAAAGATGGACTGGAAGGATTCCGACCGTGCGCTCACTCATTGATGCCTCCAGAAGATCGACATCCATGCAGTAGGTCTCGTCGATATCGATGAAAACCGGCCGCGCGCCCCGATGAATCATCGGTTCAATTGATGGAAACGCGGTGTGCGATGGAACGAGAATTTCGTCGCCGGGGCAAACTCCCATCGCGTGATGCAGCATCAACGCACCGGTTGTCCACGACGAACAAAGGACCGCTTCTTTCGTTCCGACGAAGGCCGCCAGCTCAGCTTCGAATGCCTCGCACTCCTTGCCGAGGATGTACCAGCCCGAATTGATCGCGCGCATGCCAGCCTCACGGACTTCGTCATTCACGAAAACACGGGAAAGCGGGACCTTTTTCATTTCGTTTCGCCTCGGCTCTTTCGGAGATGCCGGTCCATTTTCCCAACGAGAAGAATTCGTTTCACTTGTTGCATCTGTTACCGCTGATCAGCAAAGTCGTCATTTAGTGCGCAGCATTAGTTGGCCGCAATGAAATTGTCACGCAAGCTCCAGAAGTTACTTTCGACCGATTTCTTCGCCAGCGCGTTTGAACATCTCAGTCGCGGAACGCATCCCGTCAACAAACAGCGCATTTTGGAAACACTCGATCGCGCGCAGTTCGAGAAGCTGCGGGAGCAATATCCCTATCGGCCAGGCTCGCCGCGGATCAACCGTTTCGAAGATGTTGTTTACTGGATCGAGATCAATATCGAGCGCGCCCAAGATCTTTGGCTCGATCGGGCGCCACCAATGCGAATTGTCGATCTTGGCTGCGGCGCCGGCTACTTTCTCTACGTTTGCAAATATTTCGGCCACGACGTTCTCGGCTTCGATACCGACAACGAGGCGCTTTTCCGCGCCACCACTGCGCTCCTCGATGTTGCGCGCGTCATCGGCCGGATCGAACGGCAAACTCCCCTGCCAGATCTCGGGGCGAAATTCGATCTCGTGACTGCGCACCGCATTTGTTTTCACCGGATCGGCCGCGTCCGCGACGGCATTGAATGGTCGCCTGCCGATTGGGAGGTTTTCATCAACGACATTCGGACGCGTTTCCTAAACGAAAACGGCCGATTGCTTCTCGACTTTAATCCGCGCCCGGATGGCTCCTCCTTTTTTACTCCGGAGCTGCGCGAATTCTTTTTATCGCAAGGCGCACGGATTTTTCGGTCGAAAGCGTTGTTGGGCGTGCGTCCAAATCAAAGGCCGCGATTTAAACAAACCAGGTAGGGGCGATTGACCTCAATCGCCCACGGGCGGTTCAGGTGAACCGCCCCTACCTTTCCAGTCCGAGCAATCCCACCCGAGTATTTGCTCGAGTTTCGCGATCTCGGCTGAGAACACTTCGGAAAGATATTCTCGCTCCTCCTCCGTTATCGTGCGCTCGTACGGAACAATGTTTCGATCTTTGTCACGAATGCGACGCAATGCTTTCACGCCAAGAAATTCGAAGACCCCGTCCAGCGTTTCCCGCTTTCGATCGCGAAAATCTTCGAACTTCACGAAGTGCACTTGTTCTCGCGGAAAAAATTTGAAGACCCGTTCGAGTTGCCCGGAATAAAAACCGCGATCGACATAGGCAAAGCGCCGCGATTCAATCGTCAACGGCTGCGCAATCCGTCTCGGTTCTTTTTTGAGCGCGTCCAGAAAATCGAGCGGCTCGCGATTCTTGAAGCGTTGCATGTTCCAATGCGCGAACGCGCGATCGATCGGATTTCGCAGCAGGATGACGAGTTTGATTTGCCGGTTGTAATTCCAAATCCGCTCCATTGCCGGTTTCCAATACAAATAACTCGGCGTGACTTCGCCGGCTATTGCCTGTCGCGCCGTCGCGAGGCGGAGGAGGGTCGATCCTGCGACCGGCCGAAACTGTCGATGCAACAGGTCGTAATCGACCGGCCGGGAAAAAATTTCGTCGTCGTCGAAGAAATGCAGCTCTTGCCGCTCTGGCAGCGCGATCTGTGGATGCTTTCTCAAGAAATAATGGAGCGCGGTCGTGCCCGACTTCTGCGCGCCCGCGACGATGAAATCGAGCCGTTCAATCTTTCGACCTTTAATGCCAAACACGTGTCCAATCGTGATACCGCTCTCGCTCGATGTCCACGGTTGAGTGCCCTCCAGCTCACGCGACAACTTTTTGTAACCAGTAAGGGCCACCTGCGGTCTTAGATATTAATGGTGCACGTTTTGGCAAGGTTGACCTCAGTGGCGTTCGCGGTCGTCGAGTATGCAATTATTTTGATTGTCCTGCTTGTTCTGGGCGCTACTGCCATTCCTGGCCTCGTTCGCATCCGCAAGCGCGACTCGGGATTGCGGGCCTGACTGGCTTGTCGACGAGCGCGTCGCGATTAGTGTGGCCGGATGCGAAACGTCTCGCTTCTCTTTCTGTGCGGGTTGCTGACCAGCCTGAGCGATCGCGCATTTGGCGATGAGGGAATGTGGCTCTACACCGCGCCGCCAACAAAGCAGCTCAAAGAGAAATATAATTTCGAGCCGAGCAAGCAGTGGCTCGATCATCTGCAAAAATCGAGCGCACGATTCAGTTCCGGAGGGAGCGGTTCGTTTGTATCCGCCGACGGTTTGGTCATCACCAATCATCACGTTGGAGCTGACGCCCTCCAAAAATTCTCGGACGAACAGCACAATTATCTGCGCGACGGTTTTTACGCGCGGACGCGGGTCGAGGAAAAGAAATGTGTCGATCTCGAGCTCAACATCCTGATGTCGATCGAAGACGTGACTGCGCGCGTGAATTCCGCGGTGAACTCAGACATGACGAGCGAGCAAGCTTCCGATGCCCGTCGCGGCGCGATCGCGACGATCGAGAAAGAAAGCAAAGACAAGACCGGACTGCGTTCGAACGTCATCACGCTTTATCAAGGTGGCGCTTACCACCTTTACCGGTACAAGCGTTACGATGACGTGCGCCTCGTTTTTGCGCCCGAACAACAGATCGCGTTTTATGGCGGCGATCCGGACAACTTCGAATATCCGCGATTCGATCTCGATATCTGCATCTTCCGCGCCTACGAAAACGGCCAGCCGGCAAAGATCGACAATTATCTGAAATTCAGTGCGCACGGGCCCGCCGACGGCGAACTCACTTTCGTCAGCGGTCATCCGGCCAAGACCGACCGGCAACTCACTCTCGATGAACTGGCCGACATGCGCGACCGCGAACTGCCGCGGTTTCTGTCGTTCTTCAAGCGCCGCGAAATTTTGTTACACAGTTTCGGCGAACGCTCTTTCGAAAATTCCCGCCGCGTGCGTGAGGATTATTACGGGGTCACGAACAATCGGAAGCGTTACGACGGTTATCTCGCCGGAGTGCTCGATCCTGAAGTTTGGAAGGCGCTGCAAGCGCGCGAGCAGAAGTTGCGTGACGCGATTTCGGCAGATGCGAAGCTAAGATCGACAATCGGCGCTTACGATCGAATCAGGAAAGCGGAGGAGGAGATTGCGAAGAACGCGCTGGTCTACAGTTATTTCGAACAGGAACGTCAGAAGTTTGGGATTTATCGCCAGCCCCGTGCGTTTTACAGCACGCTCTTCAAGTACGCGCGCTTGCTCGTACGCGCCGCGGAGGAGCGCGCCAAGCCGAACAACGAACGCTTCCAGGAGTTTCGTGACAGTAACCGCGAATCGCTCGAGCTTGAACTTTTTTCCGCCGAACCGATTTACGACGATGTTGAATTGCTGACGCTCACCGATTCATTGACCGATCTTTGCAACGCGTTTGGCGCGCAGCATCCGCTCGTCCAAAAAACCGTGCTTGGCGATAAATCGCCGCACGATCGCGCATTTGAACTGATCAAAGGGACGCAACTCCGGGATGTCGCGATTCGGAAAAAGCTTTATGCCGGAGGCAAAGCGGCGGTGGATGCCGCGCACGATCCGATGATTGATCTCACGCGGGCGATTGATTCGACTGCGCGCACGGCGAAGAAAACCTTTGAGACGCAGGAAGAAATCAAACATCAAGCTTATGCCGAGATCGCGAAGGCGCGGTTTGCGATTGAAGGAACGAGCAATTATCCGGACGCGACGTTCACGCTGCGTCTTTCTTACGGGACGGTCCGCGGTGACCAAGAAAATGGAAAGCCGGTTCCGGCGTTCACGAATTTTCAAGGCATGTTCGAGCGGGCGGCCGAGCACGAAAACAAAGCGCCATTCGATTTGCCGCAGCGTTGGATCGAGAAGAAAGAGAAGCTGGGGCTGACCACGCCTTACAATTTCGTTTCCGACGCCGACATCATCGGCGGGAGCAGCGGCAGCCCGGTCGTGAACAAAGCGGGCGAATTCGTCGGGATTATTTTCGACGGCAACATTCAATCGCTCGTGCTCGATTGCATTTTTACCGACAAACAGGCGCGCGCCGTCTCAGTCGATTCTGCCGCGATCATTGAAGCGTTGCGAAACGTTTACGACGCGCAGCCGTTGGTGGATGAATTGCTGAGCGCAAAATAGGCGGGACTTATCGGATCAGAATTTGACCGTTGTTGGGTTGAGGGATCGTTTCGACGCTAATCTCGATCGAAGCCGTGTCGATTACCCATCTGCCTGCGCGCTTGTAAGCATTGAAATCATTGTAGGTGGCTGAATCGACCGCGGTTCTACCACCGGTTTGTATGCGAACTTTATCGGGACGAACCGCCTCAATCTTTTTCAACCGGTGATCAATGCCAGGTTCTTTCGACACCAAAGCTTTAATTCGCACAATATCGACCTCCGATAAGCGATTCGGGTACGGCCCGCTGGTCTGAAGAGAGCCAGCACAAGCGACTAATGGAAGCGCAAAGGTGGTAACCCAAACGCGTATTAACTTTAGCATCTAAAGTTGTTTCAATAGCGTTTTCCACCTCGCCCAGGCTTCGTCGCGGGCTTTTTTGTCGCCTTCGCGAACCTGCGGACTGTTCGGCTCGCCCGAACGCATGAAACCGTGACCGGCGCCTTTGTAAATCACCGGCTCATATTTTTTGCCGGCCGCTTTCATTAGCTCCTCGGCTTTCGGAATCGTCGCGTTGACGCGCTCATCGTTCTCGCCGTAGAACCCGTAGACTGGACAGGAAATATTTGTCACTTTGTCGGCGGAATCCGGCGCCGTCCCGTAAAACGAATAGGCCGCTTTCAGTTTTGAATTTTGGTTAGCGTAATCGAAGGCCCATCCCCCGCCCCGGCAAAATCCGCAAACCGCGAGCGTGCCATTGACCGCCGGGATTTTTGTGAGCGCGTAATCTGAAGTTGCGTCGAGAACCGTTTTGATTTGTTCCTTGGTCAACGCCGAGGTCGCTTTGCCCGCGCCGTCGGCATCTTCGAACTTTTGACCGTTGAGAAAATCCGGCGCGATGGCAATGACTCCGTTCTCGGCCAATTCATCGCACAAACTGCGCAGCCAATCGGTCAGGCCAAAGATCTCCTGGATGACCAGCACGACCGGCGCTTTGTCTTTGCGCTCGGGATAAACCACGAACGCTTTGATCGTACGATCGCCCGATTTGATGTCGACCCATTCGCCGTGTCGCGGCGAACTGTTCAATCGGTCCTTGCCGAAGTCTTTGAACTCCTGCGCAGGCAACGATTGCGCAACCGCGATTAGCGCGAGGATGGAAATGACGCGTGCCATGCACGGAAACATAGAGAGATTTCTCGACTTCGCTCGGAATGACAAAGGATTACGTCGCTGCCGGCGTCGCCGCCGCTGCTTTTCCTCTGCTAATCATTGCATCAATGCTCCAGCGGCCGGCGCCGTAAAACACGACGAACAAGAAAAACCAGCAATAGAAGATAGCCAGCTCTCCTTTGTTGGAAAATTGCGGTCCCGCGCTCGAGATCGGGAAAAACTTCGCCATCGGGGTGGCGGCGTTGCCGACGTGAATCATGAAATAGGCCACAGCCATCTCACCGCTGGAGATGAATGCGGCCAGCCGCGTTAGGAATCCAAACGCAATTAGCAACCCGCCGACAAGTTGAACCCAACCGCCGACCTGCATCATCATGTTGTCTGCACCGGGCATCCCGCCAAACATCCCGAGCACCAACTGCCCGCCGTGAGAGGCAAACATCAAACCGACGATCAGCCGCGTAATGCAATAAAACGGGTCCGCAAAGCGATTGAGAGAGTTCATGGCCGCTCAGGCTGACGATGTCGATCTTTGGTGTCAAGATCGCAGGTGGAACTCGCTCGTACTTAGGCCGCCTTCTTGTGGCGTTGCGGATGTTTTCCCGCGTGAGCCGCTTTCTTCTTCGCATTGCCGGTTTGCTCGAGGCTTTGCTGCAACACTTTTACCAGGTCGATCACTTTGGTCGGCTTCGGCGCCTTCGTTGGTTTTTCCTCGATCTCTTTCCCACCGGCCTCGACCTTTTCTTCGATCACTTCCATCAGCGCTTCGCGATAATCGTTCTTATATTCCTCCGGGTTCCATTTGGAGCTCATGCTATCGATTAGCGCGGTGGCCATGTTCATTTCGCGTTTCCCGACCTCGACCTTTTTCGGGAGATGGAGCTCGCTCGTGTCGGCCAGCTCATCCGCGAAATGCATGAGCTCGAGAACGAGCGCGCTGTCTTCCGGCTTCACACCGGCAAGATATTGGCGCGTTTTGATTACGACTTTGGCGATGCCTACCTTCTTCTTTCGCTCGAGTGAATCGCGCAAAAGGACATA
>WNGI01019230.1_pt1 | contig 11273 bp, 11 predicted proteins | sample 5400621 | NCBI WGS metagenome assembly WNGI01 (sample SAMN13153374, study PRJNA577476) | soil metagenome | isolation source: 20 cm soil or saprolite under Garry oak tree replicate 1 | place: USA:California | collected 2016-06-15
GCGCGATCGCGAGCGAGCCGCCGAGCCAAAAATGCGTCCAGTCGGTGAAGCGTTTGGTGTAGCTGTAGGTCGCGATCCAGATCAGGGCGACCGGCGCCAGCGCGGCACACAACGGATTCAGCGCCCACGCGGCCCACAGAAAGATCACCATCGCGGCGAGCACCGCGGCCCACGCCTGGCCGATCGTCAGTCGCCCACTCGGCAGCTCGCGCCCCTGCGTGCGAGGATTGCGCGCATCGATGCTGCGGTCGGCGATGCGGTTGAACCCCATCGCCACGAACCGGGCGGCGGTGAATGCGATCACGACGAGGATTCCGGCGCGCCACGTGACCCGCTGCTTGTAGGATGCGACGATGACGCCCAGCAGCGCGAACGGAAGCGCGAACACGGTATGCGGCAGTTTGACGAAGTTGACGTAGCGGACCAACAGCGACTCACCCGCGACCGTCTGCCCCTCGCGCGCGTTCGTCACAGACGGGACTTGTTGGACAAGTGAATACGTGCCTCCAGGTACGAGCCAACCGCTTCAGACGGCGGTCGAAACTGGAGTGCGGGGCGCGGCGGCGCTAGACGCGCCGGCGAGCTACAGTCCGATCTAATACACCTCGAGCGTTGCCAGGGGGTGGTAGTCCGCGTCGAAGCCACCGACCGCGAAGAGCCTCCCGCCTACCCCCGCCGCCAGGCCGTTCCGCCCGGTCGGCATCGATGCTTTTGTCCTCCACGTGTCGGTGGCGGGATCATATGCTTCGACGGTCGACAGAGGACCCTCCGTATTCGCGCCCCCCAGCGCGTAGAGCAGGCCGTTCACCGTGCCAACCGCCAGCTCAGACCGATACGTCGGCATTGAGGCCTTGGTCGTCCACGTGTCAGTGGCCGGATCATAGGCCTCGACCGTCGTCAGGAAGCTCTCATTGTTTGCGCCGCCGACCGCGTAGAGGATACCGTTCACCACGCCGACCCCCAACCCCCATCGCGCCGTGGGCATCGGCGCTTTGGTCGTCCACGTGTCGCTGGCGGGATCGTATGCTTCCACCGTCGCCACAGGCCCGCCCTGACCGTCAGACCCACCGATCGCGTAGAGGATACCGTTCAGGACGCCGACCGCCAACTGGCACCGTGCGGTCGGCATCGAGGCCTTGGTCGTCCACGTGTCGGTCGCGGGATCATACGCTTCGAGTGTCGCCACCCTCTCGTAGTTCAAGCCATCGATCCCGCCGACGGCGTAGAGCCGGCCGCTCACCGCCGCCGCCGCCAACTCGACGCGCGCCGTCGACATCGGCGCCTTCGTTGTCCAGGTGTTGGCGATGGGATCATAGGCCTCGACCGTCGTCAGGAAGCTCTCATCGTTTGCGCCGCCGACGGCGTACAGCGTGCCGTCCACCACGGCGGCAGCCAGTTCGCCGCGAGCGGTCGGCATCGGCGGGTTCGTCGCCCAGATGTCAGTGGAAGGGTCATACGCCTCGACCATCCTCCTGACCTCGTGGTTCCCACTCGGGCTATTCCCGCCGAGCGCATAGAGCCGGTCATTAAGCACGCCGACGCCCAGCTCCCAACGCGCTGTCGACATTGACGTCTTGGTCGTCCACGTGTCGGCGGCAGGATCATATGCCGCCACGCTTGCCCCCCCAGAAAGACCACCGACGGCGTACAGGATACCGTTCACGACGCCCACACCATGCGCCCATCGTGCGGTGGGCATCGACGCCTTGGTCGTCCACGTGTCGGTGGCCGGGTCATAGGCCTCGACCGTCGTCCCGGCCGTGGGGTCGCCCGAACCGCCGGTGGCGTAGAGAATCCCGTTCACAACCCCCACCGCCAACCCACTGCGCGCAGTGGGCATGGACGCTTTCGTCGTCCATGTGTCGGTGGCCGGGTCATACGCTTCGACCGTCGCGCCGGACCACCCGCCGACGGCGTAGAGAATCCCATTCACCACGCCGACCGCCAGAAAGGCTCGAGCCGTGGCCATCGGCGCCTTCGCCGTCCACGTGTCGGTGGTGGGGTCATACGCCTCCACCGTCGCCAATTCCCCCCTGCCAAAGCCCGGCCTGGCCTCAGCGCCGCCGATCGCGTAGAGAACGCCGTCTACCACGGCGACGGCCAGCCCGTATCGAGCGGTGGGCATCGGGGCCGTAGGGCTCCACGTGTCGGTGCCGGGATCGTAGGCTTCAACCGTCGCCACGCCCCCGCCGCCGCCGTCAGAGCTGCCGACGGCGTAGAGCCTTCCATTCACCACACCGACACCGAAGGCGTCTCGTCCCGTGAGCATGGGCGCACGGAGCGTCCAGCTGTTATCGGCGGGAACGGCGAATGTGACGGGGAGCGGCTGCGGCGTCCTCCCGGGACGATCCTCGGGACCGGCGGAGTCCGTACAACCGGCAGCGAGGAGCGTTGCCGCGAGAAGAGCCGGTAGACCGGCGCTTGTCGTCCGCGTACGCATGACACCACCTCCGTGCGGCGAGAACGCGACACATGACAACGTTTGCCTCGGGAGCAAACTCAATGCCGAGATCGTGTCTCGTGGCTGCCGACGAATTGTGGAAGGGTGCGCGCCCGTTGTCGCGATGGCGCAGCGGTGAGCGCCCATGATCTGTGCTGCAGCCGCATCAACAGGATAGAGACTCGTTCGACCTTCCGTCCCGCACCTCAGAGCTCAATCCCCAGCCTTGGCTTCGTCTGCTCGTTCATCACGATCTTGTTCGGCCACTCGCGCGTGAAGCCTTCTTCCTTCCACTTGCGCGTCGCGTCGATGCCCATCTGCGATCCATACGTGAAGCCGCGGCTTGAGTGATCGAGCACGTCGATCGGCCCCATCGGAGCGCGGTACGATGCCACGGTCACACCGAGCAGCGCGAACGGCAAGGCGAAGGAGCGTGTGCGGCAGCTTGACGAAGTTGACGAAGCGGACGAACAAGCTCTCACCGGCGAAGGTCTGGCCCTCCGGGCGAGGCTTTTGCCTTCACTGCACTACGAGCTGCGGCCTGAGCCGCTGCGTAGTAGTGCCGTCCCCAAGTTGGCCCGAGGAATTGTCCCCCCAGCAATAGGCCACGTGAGCAACGGTGACCCCGCAGGTGTGGTACAGACTGGCGCTCACACTACCAAAGTCCGTCACGTCAGCGACGGGCGTGGGTGTGGCCCGGGTATCAGTCGTGCCGTCGCCGAGCTGCCCGTGCTGATTCTCCCCCCAGCAATAGGCGAGTCCGTCCGTCGTAACCCCGCAGTTGTAGAAAGCGCCGGCGTCCACGTGGGCGAAATCCAAGCCTCCCGGAACGAGTGTAGGACTAGGCTGAAAATCGCCCCAGCAGTAGGCGGCGCTGTCTGTCGCGACCCCGCACGTGCGATGAGCCTGGGCGCTGAGCTCGACGAAAGCGAGGCCCCCCGCCACGGCCGTTGGGACGAAGCGGCGGGTGGTCGAGCTGTCCCCAAGCTCCCCCACCTGGTTTTCCCCCCAGCAATAGGCCGTGCTGTCCACCGTGATCCCGCAGCTATGCAGCTCCCCGGCGCTCACCTGCACGAATTCCAACGCCCCGTCCACGGGGGTAGGAACGAGGCGTCGCAAGGCGGCACCATCGCCGAGTTGGCCGTAGTCACCGTAGCCCCAGCAATACGCCACGCGCTGCGTCGTAACTCCGCACGTGTGGAGCCCACCGGCACTCAACTGAGCGAAGCTCAAACCTCCTCCGACGAGCGTGGGCACGAGCCGCTGGGTCGTCGTGCCATCGCCGAGATTGCCCATGTCGTTTCCACCCCAGCAGTATGCCTCATGGGTGTCCGTGAGTCCGCAAACGAACCCGTACCCGGTGGTCAGGTGCACGAATCGCAGCCCTCCCTGCACCGGACTGGGCGTGAGCCGTGTGATGGTGGTGCCGTCCCCCAGCTGGCCGATGGAGTTCCCTCCCCAACAGTAGGCGAAGCCCAGGATGGTCAATGCGCACGTGGGTCCGGTGGCGGTCACCTCCACGAGCGTGATGCGAACGCTGAACGGGGCACTTCGGGCCGGCGGCGCATCGCCGCTCGTCGCCGCGAGGACGAAGCCGTCACCCGGTATCGCCGGACTCAGACCTGCGAATGTAGCCACGCCGGCCAGCGCCGTCGACGTGGTCTGACCGCGGAGGGCGTGTATCGATGAGTACCCCTGCAACCCGATCGTCACCACCGCGTTCGGCACGACGTTCCCAAACCTGTCCTCCCGCGCCGTCACGCGTACGACCGGATCGAACGGCACCTGTCCTTCCACCGTGTCAGGCTGCGTGAGGAAGGACAGTACGACTGCCGCTGGAGCTACGGCGAACGCGCCACTGGTGAGGGGAGCTACGCCGGCCGTCGCGGCCGTCAACGTGTACCCGCCAGCCGCCTTATCCAACCACAAACCTCGGAACGTTGCCACACCGGCCGCGCTGGTAACGGTCAACGTCCCTCCCAGCGTCGCTCCCCCCGGATTGGCACCGAGCGCCAGCGTCACGGGCACTTCGGCATCGGTCACCCGGCTACCGCCCCCGTCACGGAGCTCGACCGTGATCGCCGGCTTCATGGAATCGCCGGCGATCGCGTCGTTGGGCCCCGCGACGAATGCCAGGGCGACGATCTCCTGGTCCACCGTCAACGTTGCCCTGCCCCCGACGTAGCCGACACTGGCCGTGACAGCCGCGGTTCCCGATCCTCTAGCCGTCACGAGTCCCGTCTCGTCCACTGTGACGACCGACGTATCCTGGGATCGCCAGGTGATGGTGACCCCGCTAACGGTGTGACCGCTGGCGTTCTTGGCTGATGCCGAGAACTGGCGAGTTTCGCCCGCGACGGCGAGCGTGTCGCGGGCGGGGGTCACCTCCACCGTGGCCACGACGTTGGCCTCGGGGTCCACGGAGGAGTCGTTGCACGCGGGCAGGAGGCAGAGACTGAGGCTCAGTCCGACGGTGGCTGTCCGGCTCACGGCGCCACTGGGGTTGGTGTCAGTCGCGACACGTTTGTGCCGTCTCCCAGCTGGCCATCGCCGTTGAAACCCCAGCAATAGGCGATGTTCGCCGTTGTCACACCACACGAGTCGTTACTCCCGACCGTCACGCGCGTGAAGCTCAGGTTTCCCGTAACGAGCGTGGGCACGAGTCGCTGCGTCGTCGTACCGTCGCCCAACTCGCCGCTGAAGTTCGCCCCCCAACAGTAGGCCGCGCCATTCGCGGTAACTCCGCAGGTGTGAACGAACGCCACACTGATGTGAACGAAGTTCAACCCGCCCGCGACGAGAGTCGGTGTGAATCGTGGTTGAGTGGACCCGTCGCCGAGTTGGCCGGAGGCATTCAGGCCCCAACAAAATGCCTTGCCGTCGGTTGCGACCCCGCACGCGTAGCGGTCCCCGGCGCTTACGTGGTCAAACAGCAAGCCACCCGGAACGGCTGTGGGCACCCGCTGGTTGAGACCCGTGCCGTCCCCCAATTGGCCGTCGCCATTGTAGCCCCAGCAATACGCCCGATGATCCAGCGTGACGCCGCAGGTGAATTCGTACCCAGTGCTGACCTCGACGAATTCCAGATCGCCCCAGACCGCGACGGGCGTAAGCCGTGAGGCGGTTGTGCTATCACCCAACGCGCCGTTCGAGTTATTGCCCCAGCAGTAGGCACGGCGGCCGCCGGTCACGCCGCACGAATGCAGCGCGCCGACGGCCACCTGTACAATGCTCGCGCCGCCCACAACGGGCGTCGGCGCATTTCGTTGCTGTGTGGTGCCGTCTCCGAGCCCACCGTCTTCATTTGAGCCCCAGCAGTACGCCCCGCCCTCCGTGAGCGTGCCGCACGTCCGGTATCCGACCAGCAACGGCGTAGCCCCTATCTGTCGGAACGTCAGGCCTCCACTCACGCGCGTGGGAATGAGACGCTGGTTGGTCGTCCCATCGCCCAGCTGCCCGGGATTATTCCACCCCCAGCAATACGCGAACGACGAAGACGTAATGCCGCAGGTGTGAGAACTTCCGGTCGTGATACTCGCCATCGTCAGCGCGACCCGAAACGGAGCACTTGTGCTGCTCTGGAGGGTGGGCGCGGTGGCAATGAGCGTGTAGTCGGTCCCTGGCACGTCGATCCGTAGGTCCGTGAAAGTGGCCACGCCCGCGACGGCATACACGGTCGTCGTGCCGTTGAGCGGAGTACGTCCTGAAGGTCCAGCGAGCGACACGGTGACCGGGTGCGTCGCGTTGGTGTCGGTGTTACCTAACTGGTCGAGGATGGCCACCCGCGGCGCGACGCTGAACGGCACGGCGCCCTCGGCGCGCGTCGGCTGAGTCACGAAGGCGAGCGTCGTAGCGCGCGGCGATTCCGGGGGCGCGGCGGGCGCGTCGCTGCACGCGGTGAGCAGCACACCCGCGGCGAGTGTTGCAAAGGCGTAACGCCTCATGGCCCTTCGCGGTTAGAGTCTGAGCGAAATGCCATAATCACCGCACAACTGGGGCGGTCACTTCAGCGTCTTCAGGTACGCGAGCAAGACCCCCACCTCGTCATCGGTGAGGTGCGAGAACCGCACTTCGGCCATTTCGGACATCAGCTCGAGCCGCCGGTTGCCGAGCGCGTTACCGGTCCGGAAGAAGTAGCGGAACGCCGAATCGGAGTAGGCGACCGCGACCGCCAAATTGGGCCCCGGGGGTCCGCCACCCTGCTGCCCTTTGAGATCGAGACCGTGACACTCCGCGCAGCTCGTCCGCGAGGTAGCCCCCGAGTGCCACGTGGCGCAAGAGCCGCTTCAGCTCGGCGTCGCTGTACGTGGGAGGCAGACGGCTCAGATTGGGCGACGCGATGCGCGCGAGCATCGGGTCATCGACCATCATCTCGCCCTCGAGGTTCGGTCCGTGGCAGCCGGTGCATCCGCGGCTCAGCACGAGCCGCCCCCCCTCCGCAATCGCCGCCGGCCCGGACGGCACGACGATGGCGGCCTCGGCCGGCACCGCGTAGGTCTTATTGAGGATTCGGGCGCTCAACCCATACAGCGCCAGCGTCACGAGCACCAAGAGCACAATCACGCCGCCGAGTCCGAAGCCCAACCACCGCAGCGCTCACCTCTGCCACTCAGAGCTCAATCCCCAACTCCTTCCACATGGTGTCGATCTTCGTTTTGGTCGCGGCGTCCATGACGATCTTGTTCGGCCACTCGCGCGTGAACCCTTCTTCTTTCCATTTCCGCGTCGCGTCGATGCCCATCTTCGAGCCATACGTGAAGCCGCGGCTCGAATGATCGAGCACGTCGATGGGTCCCATCGTGAAGCGTACGTCGCGCTCGGGGTCGATGTGATTGAGCGCCACCCACCAGGCCTCCTTGGGATCGCGCACGTTGACGTCCTTGTCTACCACGACGATTACTTTGGCAAGCGACATCAAGCCCTGGCCCCACAGTCCGTTCATCACTTTGTACGCCTGGCCCGGGTACTGTTTGTCGATGCTCACGAACACCAGGTTATGAAAGATCCCCTCGGCCGGCATATGGAGATCTACGACCTCGGGAATCGTGAGCCGGAGCAGCGGCAGAAAGATCCGCTCGGTCGCGTGGCCGAGGTAATAATCCTCCATCGGCGGCCGGCCGACGATTGTGTGCGGCCAGATCGGATCGTCGCGGAAGGTGATCGCCGTGACATGCACCTTCGGGTAGTAGTCGGCCAGCGAGTAGAACCCGGTGTGATCGCCGAACGGCCCCTCGAGCACCAGCTCCTCGGCGGGGTCGATGTAGCCTTCGATCACGATCTCCGCTTCCGCCGGCACCTCGAGGTCAGTCGTCACGGCCTTCGCCAGCCGCACGCCTTCCCCGCGCAAGAACCCGGCGAACAGGAACTCGTCGATGGTCGGAGGGAGCGGCGCGGAGGCCGAGTAGATGCTGGCCGGATCGCCGCCCAGGGCGATCGCCACCGGCATCTTCTCGCCGCGCTCGGCCATCGTCCGCCAGTGCGCCGCGCCCACTTTATGCCGCTGCCAGTGCATCGCCAACGTGTTCTTGCTCAGCACTTGCACGCGGTACATCCCCACATTCCTGACTCCAGATTCCGGATTCCTCGTAATCACTCCACCGAGCGTGATATAGGGTCCGCCGTCCTCGGGCCAGCAAATCGGCGCGGGGAACTGCGTGAGGTCGACATCCGATTCCTTGATCACCGTACTCTGGCAGGCGGGACGGCCGACGGTTTTGGGCGGGAACTTGGCGACCTCGGCGAGCCGCGGCAGCAGCGCGAGCTTGCCGAGCAAGCCCTCCGGGACTTTGAGCGCGAGCAGCTCGGCGATGCGCGCGCCGATCTGATCGAGGCACTCGACGCCGAGCGCCAGCGCCATGCGCCGCTCTGAGCCGAACAAATTGACCGCCACCGGATAGGCCGACGTCCCGCCGCCGCGCAGGGTCGGCTGCGTGAACAGCAGCGCGGGTCCGCCGCCGGGCGACTTCATGCAGCGATCCGCGACTTCCGTGATTTCCTTGTCGACCGAGACGGGGCGTGTGACGCGCGTGAGATCGCCCGCCTTGTCGATCGCGGCGACGAACTCCCGCAGATTATCGAGTGCCATAGTGCACGGCGCAGATGCCGCCGGTCAGGCGCTCGAACCCGACGCGCGAGAATCCGGCCGCTCGAAGCCGCTGCGACAGCGCCTCCGGCTCGGGAAAGGCGAGCACCGACTCTGGCAGGTAGGTATAGGCGTCTCTATGTTTCGACACGAGCCGGCCGATGGCGGGCAAAATCCGGCGAAAGTAGAACAGGTAAATCGCGCGCAGGGGCGCGAAGCGAGGCGTGGCGAACTCGAGGATGACGAAACGCGCGCCCGGCTTGAGCACTCGTGCGGCTTCGCTCAAGCCCCTGTCCAGGTCGGCGAGATTGCGTACGCCAAATCCCACCAGCGCGCCGTCGAACCGCGCCGCGGGGAACGGCAGTGCCAGCGCGTCGGCGGCGATCGGAACGGTGCGGGGAGCCTTGTGTCTGCCCTGCGCCAGCATCGGCACGGCGAAGTCGGCGCCGATCACGCGGCCGCGGAAGCCGGCCTGCCGCGCCAATTCGGCGGCGAGATCGAGGGTGCCGGCGCAGAGATCGAGATACGTGCCGTCGGGTTTCGCTTCCCAGCCGAGTCGCGCCACAGCGGTGCGACGCCAGGACCGATCCACGTTGAGACTCAGCAGGTGGTTCAGGAAGTCGTAGCGCGGGGCAATCGCCGTGAACATACCACGGACGTAGGCTGGAGAACGACCCATAGGCGCGAAAGATAGGCCGGACCACCTGAGCGACGCCAGCGATCAGCAGGTCGTCGCGTGGGCAAAACAGGGTCACGACGCGGCGTTCCGCGAGCTGGTCCGACGCTACGAGCGGCCCGTGTTTTCGCTGCTGTACCGGATGGTGCGCGATCGCGCACTCGCCGAGGATCTCGCGCAGGAAACCTTCGTCAAGGTCCTGAACGGGATCAAATCGTACCGCCCGGAATTCAAGTTCTCATCGTGGATCTTCAAAATCGCGAACAACGCGGCGATCGATCACCTCCGCCGCAAAAGCATCGACACGCTGTCGCTCGACGGGGCGCCGAGCGCGGAGACGCCGGAGCAGATGCGTGCGACGTCGCTGCAGCTGGGCGACCGCGCCGAAAGCCCGCTCGCCGAAGTCGAGAACCGGGAGCTCGGCACGGCGATCGAACGGGCCATCGCCCGGCTGCGGCCCGAGTACCGCTCGTGCATTCTGCTACGTCATGTGGAGGGGTATTCCTACGAGGAGATCGCGGATACGCTCGACCTCCCCCTGGGGACGGTCAAAACTTATATCCATAGGGCCCGTAATGAATTGCGTGTTTATCTGGAAGATCGCCGGGACTGAAACCAGGGCCGAAACCGGGCCGTAGGACACCCAATGACTGACAACACAATGCATCTCACAACCGACGAAATCGAGCTCTGGGCGCAGGGCCTCCTGCCCGCCGCCCGGGCCATTCACCTTGCCGACTGTTCACTCTGCCGCGTGGAAGCCGAGCGCGAGCGCAAAATTATTCTGGAGCTGGTCCAGCTTCCGAAGTTTGCCCCGAACGCCGGGTTCGCCGATCGCGTCATGGCGCAGGTGAAGGTTCATGCGCCCTCTGGAGACTGGACCGGGTAAGGGCGATCGGACGCAGAATCGCAAAGAGTAGGGGCGCAGCATGCTGCGCCCCTACTTCGTTTTCCTGCCGTCCGCGCTCACTGAATCAACCGGCACTGACGCACAATCCGTCGGGCGGGCGCGCACCAGCGCGCGGGACTCCGGCCAGAATCCGACCATATCCGTAGAACCGACAGCTTTGCCCCGCAACTGGGCCCCTCGACGATGCAAGTCCACTGATACTCCGTTGTAGCCATTGTGCCAGACAAGCCGAACATGGTTGGCATCGATCGGAAGCCACCACGCATCGCCATTCGACCAGCGCGGTCGGATCAGGAGACTGTTGCGCGCGACGTACGTCACACGACGCGCGGTGTCCAGCTGCAGCCTATCGGGAATGATCCCCTGCGCTGCATGCCCCAGCATGACCGACGGAATCCAGGGGCCGACCTCGACCTCATAGCATCCAGCGAAGGTTTGCGTGAACGTGGCGTTCTCCTCCGGCCGGTGTTCGTCAGCACGCGCCCACATGTACGTCCCGAGCATGACGGCCGCGCTCGCAACTAATGCCCCGCCGTTGAGAATCGTCCACTTCTCCTGCGTGCCCTGCGAGGCTCTCAGTAGGCGCGATACCCAGGCGATCGTGATCACCAGCGGCAGACCTGCGGCGAACGCATCGGCGGCAGCGGCGGGCCACGTGCCCCACAGCCAGGCCTCGTCCGCCGTCATGCCGACCACAAGCCCGCAAGGAATCAGCCCGCTTCCCAAGTACAGCAGCCACCGGCTGCGTGTCTTCCTGTAGGCGAGTATGAGGAGCGGTGCACAGAGGAGCGCCCAGACGCCAAATCCGAGGGCGGCGTGCCAGGGGCCAAACCACCACAGGAATACCGCCAACACCAGCAGGGTCGCTAATCCCAGCGCCGCGAGTACCCAGTCGCCGAGCGTGCGCATGTCACGCCCTTACCTTAGCGCCGACCCCCACTCCCAACATCCGCATAGCATTCCCGTCGCGCACGGCGATCTCCACGGTTCCACCAGACCCGACGAACGCGACAAGGTGGCCACTCGGGACGTCAGCAAACGTGCGCTGCAGCGGACCCGCATCGATCCCCGCCACGCTGATGGCCACGCCGGGTTGGATGGAATTGCCCGTAATGTTTGAGATCAGCGTTCCGAAACGATCGACGTGTAGCACTTCACCCACCAC
>WNGI01005685.1_pt1 | contig 11272 bp, 8 predicted proteins | sample 5400621 | NCBI WGS metagenome assembly WNGI01 (sample SAMN13153374, study PRJNA577476) | soil metagenome | isolation source: 20 cm soil or saprolite under Garry oak tree replicate 1 | place: USA:California | collected 2016-06-15
GAGGATATTGATCCAGACGGCGTCCCGCAGTTCGGGCTAATCGCTGAGCAAGTAGAGAAGGTGAATCCGGATCTAGTTGTGCGCGACGAGGACAGGAAAGTCATGACAGTTCGTTACGAAGCGGTGAACGCTATGCTGCTCAATGAGTTTCTGAAAGAGCATCGACAAGTGCAGGAGCTGAAAGGCACGGTCGCGCAACAGCAGAAACAAATCGAAGCCCTCACTGCGACTATTCAGAAAGTGAGCGATCAAATTGTGCTCAGCAAACCTGCACCACAGTTAGTCGCCAACCCTTAAGTGGCCTAATGCAGTTCAACAATCCAGCCTCAACAAAAAATGAAAACAAAAAATATGACAATGAAAAAGATCGCAGCCATTGCCGCACTCGCACTCACACTCGCTCTCGTCCCAGTCGCCTTGGCAGGACAAGCGGGGTACAGCTTCACGCCGATAGCGTTTCTCGATAATCCTGCGCCAGGTGGCGGCAACTTTACCCTCGACTTCGAACCGAGTGCCATCAATAACCGTGGTGAAGTCGGCTTTACCGCGGACGTGACCACAGGCGGCGAAGGCGTGTTTGTCGGGCTTCGGGGACAGCTCACGCAGATTATGCGCTCTGGCCAACCCGCACCCGGTGGCGGCGTTTTCGGTCCCAATGAGTTCGGCCGCCTCGGCGTAAACGAAGGCGGCGACATCGCTATCCCTTTTTCTTTGGAACCTCTCGATTTTAGTTCCCTGGCGCTTAACTCCGGCATCTTCCGCTTCTCCCACAGCACGCAGACGCTGAGCCGAGTAGCGGGGCCTGGCACTCCGGTACCCGGGGGCGAACACTTGGAGGGTGTGTTCTTTAACACCGCCATCAACAACCGGGGAGACATTGTTTTTTCTGGCATCGTGACGGGGGGCGATATTGATCCTACCTCGCCACCAGGCGAGATGGGACTGGGGGTGGGACTCTTTCTGGCCGACAAGCGTGGCACTATCTCCAGCGTGGTAAGGCCGGGTGATCCGGCGCCGGGCGGCGGTACGTTCGACATGGCTATGAACGGGTCGATCAACAACAGCGGTGATGTCGCCTTTGGCGGCCATGTGGCCGGCGACGAGTGTATAGAAATTGGATTTTCGAACTGTGGCGAGAGCGTGTACTTAAAGGACGCTGCCACTGGCATAATTCAATCGATTGCTCATCAGGGCGACCCGGCGCCGGGCGGTGGCGTCTTCCGCCTGGCTTTTGGGGCCGTCGTGAATAGCCGAGACGACATCGTTTTCATCGGCGACCTCACCCCAGCACCCGAACCTATTGGCGCCGCCCTTGCCGTCTTCCTGTTCTCGAAAAAGGGCACCACGATCGCAGTAGCACGTCCGGGGGACCCCATGCCAGGCGGCGGGACATTCGTCACGGCGGGTTTTTTCGACGCCACGTATGACCTGAACCAACGCGGAGACGTGAGCTTCGCCGCTACGCTGGACACGGATGCCAACGCGGACGGCATCGCTGACAACGGACTGTATGTCTTTTCGAAAGGCTCTGTGCAGCTCGTAGCCAGGACAGGCACTGTCATTCCAGGGGTCGGCACGATCGCTTATCTGGGATTGGGATTGCCCGGAGGGGTTATGAATGAGCGCGGGCAGGTGTTTTTCTGGGCCATACTCAGCGATGGAAGGGGCGTTTTGCTCCTGGCTATGCCGTAGTAAGGCACACCCAACAAAAGCTCAGCCCTAGCGCCGGCACTGGACTGAAGCGCAAAAGAAATGTTGCTCCGCCGTTGATTGCAAATAATTGCGACTCTACTGCGGATCTACTTTCTTCGATTTCGAATCAATGATGGTTTTGTGCATCACGAGGCGGCGAGGGCGAATTTTGAGATCGTCTCATGGGAGTTCGTGAATCTGCCGTAATGCGAAGAGGTCTAACCAAGCTCCAACCAACAGCTCCGCCGTAGTATGTCTTCGATGTTGATGTTAGCTAGCGTGCAAAAGCGTGTTGCCAGAGCAGTGACTGAGCTTTGACTGGTTAGGCGCTCTGCGTGCACCCAATGAAACGAGCAACTGCTCCACCCGACTCCGGGCAAGCTGAGTACACGAGGTGCAAAAATTCTGCTGTCCTGAGTTTCTATTGAGCATGGTGTTTTGGCTTGAGTCCCACATCGCGATTGGCGTCGGCTGTTGACGAGGTAATCAGGGATTTGGCGTAGGCGAAGGACGCCGATGATGCCCCTTCCCATATTTCTTCTTTGGCGTCGGCGTCGGCGTCGGCGTAGCTGTCGCGTCTGGTGTTGAAGAAGGGGTTGGGGTTGGCGTGGGATTGGCGGTGGGAGTTGGAGTCGGCGTGGCTGTCGGACTAGGAGTCGGCGTTGGCGTTGGAGAAGGAACGGGCGTCACTATTGGCGAAGCTGTCGGTGTCGGCGTTGGTGTCGGCGAAGGAGCCGGTGTCACGATCGGACTCGGACTCGGCGTCGGAGTAGGCGTTGGACTCGGAGTCGGGGTCGGGGTAGGAGTTGGCGTTGGAGTCGGGGTTGGCGTTGGCGTTGGAGTAGGCGAAGCTGCCGGCGTGGATTTCATCACCACGTTCGAGTCAGAACTTTCAACACTTCCTTTGTACGCCGCTACCGTATAGTAATATGTACTGCCAGCAGGAGGTGCTACGACAGTTGCACTCGTTCCTGTTCCTAGGAAATCGGCATGCTGGCTATAGTTTCCGGAGCTTGTTCCATAATAGACTCGATAGCCATCGATATTTGGGCTCGAAGGGCTGGCCTTCCACGATAACGTCAATGTGGTTGCAGCCGCCGCCTTCTGGAGGAGGAGTCCGGTGGATAGCAACAGAGCTGCTGCAAAGGCGGCCCCGTGCAAGATTCTACTGCAAATTACTGCGAGCCTCACGAAATGTGTTTGCGCAGCTAAAAACGCGCCACAGCGCGTCGCAACGGACACCAATGTAGCGTTTTAATTTTCCGCCCGGCGAGAGGGATTCCGGACTTGCTGATTGTTGGCCCACGCCAGCCTTCGTCAACCTCGGGAGGAGGTACGTAACTCGCTCCAAAGCGCTGCTCCGCCGACCTCGGGGCTAAGCTGAGTAGACAAAGCTGACACATCTCTCTCTCGCGCGCGCGTAAGGATGTGTTCTGACTGCCGCGCGGTGGAGTGTTCTGACTCGGCTTGGCTGCCTCGCTAGGATTCGAACCTAGACAAAGAGATCCAGAATCTCTGGTGCTACCGTTACACCACGAGGCAATCGAAGCGCAAAATAACCCCTAAAGTCCATCTCTTTCAACCAGGCGCCCTTTTCCCTTTTGGATTTGGAACGCCGGCTTTGCTTCGCGGCTCGACGGAGTCTCGCCCTACCAATGTGTCCCCGCCAAGATTTCACTGGTAGGGCGACGCTCTGCGGAGCCGTAAGCAAGGTCTCAGAGGAAGGCGGCGATCTGTCCCTAGCTCAAAATCACTTCGCTGCCTTCACGGGCAGCTTCCACTGCGATCGATTTGCCCACCTGCGCGATCTGCATCCGGGCCTTGTCCACGATCTTGTCCACCATTTCATCGTCGTGATTGGGATCGTGATGGAACAACAAGAGCCGTTTTGCGTCGGCGTCGGCCGCGAGTGAAACCACGCTGCTGACCGAGCCGTGTCCCCAGCCAACGTGCCGGAGATATTCCTCATCGGTGTACTGCGCATCGACAATCAGCAGGTCCGCTCCGCGCAAAAATTCGATCAGATCGGCGCGCTCTTCCGCGGGCGATTTAAATTTGCGCGCGGTATTTTCGACACCGCGATTTCGCAATTGCACATCGAGTTGCTCGAAAGGTTCGTTGTCCGGCATGTAAACAACCGAGCCAGCTGGCGTGTAAATGCGATAACCCGCGCAAACCCCCGGATGATTCAGGAATTTGGAGCGGATCCGAAGCCGCCCGATCTCAAAATCCATTTCCTTGAGTTCCTCGATTTCAATTTTACCCGGCAGCTCTGCCATGCTGACGGGAAAAAACGGCGTCTCCATCTGGCCGGCGAGGATTTCGCCCAGGCGCGTGCGAGTGCCGTCATAACCGAAAACCTTGAGCTGATTTTTCCCGCTGTAAGCCGGCAGGAAGAACGGGAGCCCCTGGATGTGGTCCCAGTGGGTATGCGAAATAAGGATTGCCAGCCGGATCGGATCGGAACCGAACTCGCGTTGCAACGATTGGCCAAGAAGTCGAATTCCTGACCCGGCATCGAGAATGATGATCTCGCCTTCGGCGCGTACTTCGACGCAACTGGTGTTGCCGCCATAACGGACCGTGCCCGGACCTGGGGTGGGAATCGAACCACGAACGCCCCAGAAAATTACCCTAGTTTTGGAGGCGCTCACCTTACTCATCGAAGATTGGAATGATTCTGCCACGCAAATAATGAGCGACCAAGAATTTTTGCACACTCCGATTCATGGTTCACTCTTAGCGGTGATTTCTAAACCGCATTGCGGTTGTTGGGCCTTGTTACTGGCGGCATGGACCTGGGCGATCTGGAGTTGCGCGGAATACTGGCGCGCAAATCCCAATTATTCCTACGGCTGGATCGTTCCCATCCTTGGATTGGCTTACGCCGCGCGCAGATTAACGCTCGCGCAAAGCGAAAATATCGCGCGTCCAACATTCGCAGTCCCGATTTGGTTCATTGTTTTTTTTGGAATTGTTGCGGCCGCGATATTTTTCGGGCTCGAATTCGCGCGCGAGCAAGTCTGGCATCCGATCATCGTCATTTGGACGATCGCATTCGTTCCAATTATTCTCACGCTCCTCGTTTGCTGGCTTGCCGGCGGAAAAACGCTACTGCGCGCGGAATTGTTTCCGATCTTGTTTTTCCTTACCGCTGTTCCGTGGCCGCCGCGCTTCGAACAGCCAATAACGGCGGGACTGATGCAAGGAGTTGCCGCTGCAACCGCCGCATTACTGCACTGGTTTGGAATTCCGGCGCAAACCGCTGGCGGAGCAATCACGCTTCGGACTGGTGTTGTCGGCATAACCGAAGCCTGTAGTGGGATGCGCTCATTGCAGGCTGGAATCATGTTCGGTCTCGCCATGGGCGAATGGTTTTTGCTGAGTCCACTCCGGCGTATCGCGCTCTTGCTCATCGCGATGGTTCTTGCCCTTTGCACCAATCTCATTCGTACTCTTGCGCTTTCCTTGCAGGCAGAATGGCACGGGCTCGACGCAGTCGAAAAAATTCATGATCTCACCGGCACTCTTGCCGTCACTGCTCTGGTGGTCGCGATTTGGATTTGTGCGCGCGCTCTGCGTTCGCGCCACCAGGCCAGCAGGCATTTCGGTTTCGAAAACTTGCATGCTCGCCTGCGCGCAATTGGTGCCACGATTCCAACGACCTTGCAGAGTGCCGCTCTGGCCATCCTCATCGTCGGGGTTTTCGGAATCGCGATCGCCCAGATCGTATCGGCGAAAATCGAAACGCGCGATCAGACTCAGACAGCGCCATTTTTCTCGGTGCGGGAAGGCCCCTCGCTAACGCGAGTGCGCTTGCCGCGCGATGTCTGGAACGAACTGCACCCGACCAGTGGTGAATATGTTCGCATACATGATCCGCGGCTCGGTGCCGGTGAGACCTTTCATTTTTTTTGGAAACCGTCGCCGTGGAACCGATTCGTCCTCGTTCATCGTCCCGACATCTGCATGCCTGGTATTGGTTGGGAAAGCAGTGGCCCGCCCGAATCGATCACGATCGATTTTTCCGGGCGCCAGACACAGCTCTATCTTTTTCGATTTCAGCGCGGTGACATCCAGGCGCTCGAGCTGTGGGGCGTTTGGCGAAATGGAGACGCCGTCCCGCTCGACTATCAGCCCGATCAAGTTCTGCGCACTGCCGCTGCCTCGCCGGCGTTGCATCTCGAAGGCAAACGCCGCTCTGCCACTGAAATTGTCGCCTGCGTCGTCGGCGGCGACGCCAATCACCCGCCGCACGCGGAACAAGCAATCGCGATTCTAAAAAGCGTCTTCCAATATCAACCAGCCGGCTGACTTAGTGTGCGCGGCTGAAGGCTCAGCTTTGCTCGCCGCTGGCGAAGATAGGACAGGGCCACTCCGATCGCACCAAAACCAACGACGCCAATCATCGGCAGCAGCGCGGACATTTCCGGGATCGGCACCGCGACATTGCCAATGTTGTCAATCTTCGTGCCGGCCTGGTCGCCCGAATTCTTGGTTGCCTCGGACGCAAATTCACCGCTCGTCGGCAAATTCGTGTGCGAGATAGCAGAGAACATCCCAAGCGACTGCGGTCCGGTCAGGGTGCTGCCGGTATAGGTCCAGGTGAGATTGAACAAGTTTGGATTATCGATTGGCGTCACTTTGCCGGGAGTGGTTCCGATCAGCGCCGCGCTAAACGTCCAGCCTGCGGGTTGGGTATTCCCCCCTGGCAGGAATCCGGCAAAATCGTAAATCGTGAAAAAGTCGTGCCTCATCACATTCTCGTCCTGGGTCAGGGTCGCACTGTAATTCCAACTAAAGTTTCCCGCGCCCGCCGGTGTAATGTCGGTTGCGGTGGTGATGGAAGGAATAATGTCAGCCCGAGCTGCCAGCGCGAGAATCGCAGCCGCAAAAAATCCTAATAAATACAATTTCCTCATTACCCCGGAACGCGTTGTATCCTGTTCAGTTTTTTGAGGTCGAGTCAATAGGAATTTTTTTCTTTGCGGATTCCCTAGGCGTCCCAGGGACTGTATGGGGTGGCGCTTTTGGAATTCGTGTTTGAATGTCACGGCGCGAATGAATGAGGAGACCGGCAGACGACGCCATTTCTACCGCGCCACCAAAAGGCGCCGGCGGATCTTTTGGATCGCGTTCATTGCACTGTTGCTGACAGCCCTGCTCGCATTGCGGCCGGCCTATCGTTGGTTGAAAACAAAGCGCGCCGACTCTCTTGCTGTAAAAGCCGGGCGATTTGTGCAGCAGGAAAATTTTCTGGAAGCGGCCAATACCTATCGCGCCGCATTGCAACTCGCTCCTGTTGGCTATCACCCGCTGCAAGGCGCCGCCCGGCTGGCGACGCGATTGAATCACGACGAAGCACTCGGACTTTGGGATCAAGTGGTCAGGCTTCCCCAGGCGACCAGTGACGACCGCGAAGAGCGTGCCGCTGCGCTGCTCCAAGCCGGTAAATTTCCCGCCGCGGCGTTGGCGATTGATGAATTGCTCAAACAAAATCCTGACACCAATGCGTTGGTGCTTGCTTCACGTTACTCGGAGCGTACCGGCAATAGTGCGAAAGCGCTCGAGTACGCTCGCATTGCGATGAAAAGAGCGCCGCAGGATGAAATCGCGCAAGCACGGCTGGCCGAAGTTTTGGCCGCGTCACTCAAGACGGATGAACGGGCCGAAGCGCGCGAGATTCTGTGGGCGGTCGCGGCAAAAAATGGCGCGGAAAGGAAATTGGCGATCGAATCGCTCGCCCGCTCGCCGGATCTAACCAGAGATGAGCAAACGAAAATTCTCGATCAACTCCACACCCTCGACCCCTTTACCGTAACCGACGCGCTCCTGGCCGCGGATTTAGGTTTAAGAATGCAGCCGGAAAATACCGCGCTGATCTATGACGAGATCATCGCCCGCTGGGGCACGAAAGCGAAACTGGAAATTGCGCAATGGCTGAACGCGCACCAGCAGTTCGATAGCGTCCTGACTTTGGTGGATCCAGGGGAACGGCGTCCCCACCTTTTGCTGGCACGACTCGACGCGCTGGCGGCGGAACAACGCTGGGGTGAGATCGAGACAACGCTTTCGCGCAAAGATCTGACTTTCGACTCGGTCGTCGTCGAAGCTTTCCGCGCCCGCCTGGCCGCGGCCCGGCCCCTCTCTCTCAATGCCGAAGTGCATTGGAACAAAGCTATCACGCTGGCTGGCAATGATTCATCTAAGTTGCGTTGGCTCGGCGCCTTTGCAGAGCAGTGCGGCGCCGATGAGATCGCCATGCGCACATTCCAGCGACTCGAGCGCTCACCCGCGGACACAAGTTTGGCGCTTGCCGGCCAGCAACGTCTTGCCACCAAAATGCATGATATTTCCGCCGCTCGCACCACCGCGGAGAAAACGCTCGCCTTGCACGCCGCGGATCCGAACGCTCAGAATCGTGTCGCCTATTACAATTTGTTGCTTGAGAAAGATGTGAGCGCGAACGCCACCAAAGCGAAGGAACTGGTGGCAAAATATCCCGATCGTCTCGAGTTCCGGGTGACAGCTGCGCTGGCTTTGTTGCGGCAACACGATCCCGGGTCCGCGCTCGCGCAGTTCCAGGGACCACCCATCGAGTGGGCGAAGACGCCGCCGTCGTGGCGGGCTGTTTATGCCGCGGCGTTGATAGCAAACGGCGAAGACGCAATTCGTGCCAACGAATTGCTCAAATCCATTCCGCTCGATCGTTTGTCGCGTGAAGAAGCCGCGCTCATTCAACGGAAATAATCCGTTGGAGCCGCGTCGCTGTGCGAAGCGTTGGGTGTCGCTACAATAAACTCGACCCAAACGCGCCCGGCTTGCCCTTCTTCCAACGCAATTCCGGATCGAGATTGATTTCATCCGGCCGCACATCGAACCCGACTGAGCGCAGCAAATAAGAAACGCCTTCCCGGCTTTCCATCGTTTCTTTCAAGCTGCGCGCAAAGAGCTCGATGTATTCCTTGTAAGAATCCAGCGCCAGTTTGCCTTCGGCGAAATGATCCGCCAGCGCCTCGTCGTGGTAATCGATCAGATCGATCAACGCCCGCCGCAAATCCATCCGCACTTTCGGATCGATCACGATCTTGAATGGGTTCGCGCCCGCGTCGGGCTTGGCCAGCATTTTCTGCAACGCCGGCGCGTGCGTCGTCGAAACGATTTCGAAATCGCGGGATTCGGCTGCCATCGACGGTCAACCTAGCTGCTCTGCGCCGGGATCAAACGAAAATCGTGGATTCGCGAGAGGTGGACGAAATCGTGCTGTAGGGCAAGCGCTCCCGCTTGCCAGCCGGTCGGCAGGATGCCTGCCCTCCAAATCAGAACGCATCTTGTAGTGGCAGTCGCGTGCTACGCCATAGCTCATTGCGAAGGCGGGTGTCGGCTGCAAAAATCGCTCGGTTCCTACAGGCGACACGCCTGCCTCTACAGAACAAAGGCCCGCGACTAAAAGAAAATCGGAATGATCAGAATCGCGACGATGTTGACCACTTTGATCATGGGATTGATCGCCGGACCAGCCGTGTCCTTGTAGGGATCGCCCACGGTGTCGCCGGTCACCGCAGCGGCATGCGCCGGTGAACCTTTACCGCCGTAATGTCCTTCTTCGATATATTTTTTCGCGTTGTCCCAGGCGCCACCGCCGCTCGTCATAGCGATGGCCACGAACAAACCTGTCACAATTGTTCCTACCAAAACTCCGCCCAGCACGACCGGACCGAGTTGTGGAATCACCGCCACCAGAATGACGAACGCCAGCGGCAACAGCGCCGGCACGATCATCTCGCGCAACGCCGCTTTCGTCACAATGTCGACGCAGGTGCCGTAATCCGGCGTGTCTGCCCCGGTTAGAATGCCGGGCTTGGCTTGAATTTGCCGCCGCACTTCGCGCACGACCGCGCCCGCCGCCTTGCCGACCGCGTCCATGCTGAAGGCGGTGAAGATAAACGGCAGCAATCCGCCGATGAACAGCCCAATGATCACCTTCGGTTCCGTTAACGAGAATTGGAAATCAAATGGCTGACCGTTGCTCGTGATGTGGGCTTTCAGTTCTTCAACGTAAGAACCGAAAAGAACTAATGCCGCCAAACCGGCCGACGCAATAGCGTAACCTTTCGTCACCGCCTTCATCGTGTTGCCGACGGCATCGAGCTCGTCCGTGGCTGCGCGAACTTCCTTCGGCAGGTTGCTCATGACCGCGATCCCGCCGGCGTTGTCCGTGATCGGGCCAAAGGCGTCGAGTGAAATAATGATTCCTGCCATCGATAACATCGCCATCACTGCCACCGCGATCCCATAAAGACCAGCGAAGTTGTAGCTCAGCAAAATCGCGATCCCGATGAAACCAACCGGTAACGCCGTCGCGTGCTGGCCGAGGGCGAGACCGGCTATAATGTTGGTGGCGTGTCCGGTTTCGGACGCGCGCGCAATTTTTTGCACGGGCTTATAATGCATCGAGGTGTAGTAATTCGTGATCACGACCACGATGCCGGTCATTAACAGTCCGATGAGCGAGGCAAAATAGAGATCGGTTGGCGAACGCATCTTGCCGGCGATCTCCACCCCGTTTGGAAAAAGCTGATGCGTGGCCGGCCAGAACAGTATCGCCGAGACCAGCGCGCTCATCCCGACCGCGCCCATCAGCACACCGGCCGGCTTACCGCCGCCGAAATTTACGAAGAGAATGCCACAGATCGCGCCCAACACCGAGATTCCGCCGAGAACGAATGGATAAACGATTGCTGCCGGCGCGTTCGAGACTGTCAGCACGCCTACTAAAATCGCGCCGATCAAGCTAACGGCGTAGGTTTCAAAAACGTCGGCTGCCATTCCCGCGCAATCGCCCACGTTATCGCCCACGTTGTCCGCGATCGTAGCCGGATTGCGTGGATCGTCTTCCTCCAGGCCGCTCTCGATTTTTCCGACAAGATCGGCGCCCACGTCAGCCGCTTTGGTGTAAATCCCGCCGCCCAAACGCGCGAATACGCTGATCAAGCTTGCGCCCAGCGCCAGCCCGACCAGGCTGCGCACGGCCAGATCGTTTCCAATCATGTTGCGCGCGAAATGATAGAACGTGCCCACCGCCAGCAACGCCAGACCGACCACGAGCAAGCCAGTAACGGCGCCGCCATTAAATGCCACCCGAAGCGCTGCGGTCCGGGTCTGGCTGGCCGCCGCTTGGGTCACGCGCGCGTTGGCCACAACCGCGATACGCATCCCGATGTAGCCCGCCGCCAGTGAGCAAAACGCACCGAGTAAGAAACCAAATGCGGTGGAATGGTCCTTAAAGAAAAAAAGCAAAAGGAAAATGATCACGGCGATCACACTGATCGTCATTACCTGCCGGTTCAGGTAAGCCTTGGCCCCTTCCTGCACTGCGCCGGAGATCTGTCGCATCCGTTCGTTGCCGGGGGAAGCCCGCAGAATGACGGCGATGAGGACGAAGGCGCAGCCGAGCCCGACTACCGCGCAGATGAGCGATAAACGCACGCCGGACTGAAGGATATCGAAGGCAAGAGGAAGTGTCATAGCCGGTGAAAGCGGGGGACATTAGGCAGGATTAGCCCGGTAGCAACTCGCG
>WNGI01005687.1_pt1 | contig 11271 bp, 20 predicted proteins | sample 5400621 | NCBI WGS metagenome assembly WNGI01 (sample SAMN13153374, study PRJNA577476) | soil metagenome | isolation source: 20 cm soil or saprolite under Garry oak tree replicate 1 | place: USA:California | collected 2016-06-15
CTTCCTACGCTGGTAGATATACTAGACTGTTCTACAGACCAGAGCATATTCGTTGTCTCATGGGATACGTAGTGGATCTCACACTTATCCTTCAAGCCATGTTCCAAGTTTCGCTTCAAGATCAATTCGAAGGACAAGTAACGGCGGAGCACGTGGACGAAATTATCTACGAGTTTCACTGTTCAGAGAGGAAACAAAAAATCCATGACGCTATCTGCGCATTTGCTCACCACACAGTTGGGAAAGATAACGTAGTGGAGAAGATTCAGTCATTGTTAAACGAAAATCAGGTACGAAGTTCATCCGAACATCAACTGATTGCTAACTGCCGTCTCACATGCCGTGCCGCAGATGACGCAGACTGATATCCAACTTAACAAGCAAAGACCTCCTCTTCGATCATTACTTACAATCCTCAGATTTGAGGTGTGGACTTTCGAAACGTTATCACACTGTCGCTCATGACTGCTAGTTAACCGCGAACGGCCTGATAGTGAACCAGATTATCCTTGACCTTGTGTGCGAGTTGTTAAAATTACCAGATCCCCGCACTATAGTCCCCGGAATGGATCCCTTGGATGTTGAATTATTACTTGATTTTATCCTCTACGTACGTATGCGTTTACTCTGCTCGCTCGTTTTGATTGCCGTTTACTCCTGATAGCTACTCCAAAATGATCATCTGTTGACTTGTGGCGTGCCAGACGCCAACCGAAAGGCCAGGAGATTGATGTCCAAACTGATCTCAGAGGCGAATGTCATACCTCAGTCTCTATATATTACCGATGTCAGCTTTGATGCGGATCATGGCCTTATCGGCATTGGAGGCCACGGACGCGTTTTCAAAGGGAAATACAAAGAAGGGATAGTTGCACTGAAAATGCTTGACAAGTTCAACAAAGGACAAAAAACCGTTAGCCCATTTTCTCTTGATTGCTCAAAATTCTAATTATTTGATGGGAAGCTCTTTCAAGAATTTTGCAAAGAAGCTCTAGTATGGCGATCGCTCACGCACCGTTCTATCCTCCCTCTACTGGGAATATTCAAAGACCAGAGACTGCAATATCTCGTATCGCCATTGATGCCGAATGGAACATTGATGGGGTGGAGGGGAAAAATAAAGCCACTATCTTTGGCTAAGATACATGAGCTGGTAAGATTCTAGCACTTGTCAGAATGCTAAATGAAATTCCTTTCAGATCCTGGAGGTAGCAGAGGGTATTCAATACCTTCACTCGGAAGGAATTGTCCATGGCGACATAAAAGGAGTACGTATTTTGATATCGCATTCGTTCTATCAGTTTACTTTGCTCAATAGGACAACATCCTCCTCGACTCTAATTGTCACTGCAGAATAGTTGACTTTGGGTTAACCCGACATTCCGACACCACCGCTACAGCGACACAGGGTTATACACCACATTATGCTGCTCCGGAGTTGTTTGGTAGGTGCAGCGTATGCAAGGAGCCCCAGTGCCCCGGATGTCACGGAAAACTTGAGATACAAAAGAAAACAATGGAAACAGATGTTTATGCTTTTGGATGCCTTTATTATGCAGTGAGTCTATTGATTGATCCGTCAGCGCGCGTAACAAGGCTCGTCTAGATATTCTTCGATTCCGTCCCTTACGACGGGGATCATGTTTTCCGCATTGGCTGGCTCGTCACAAACGGAGGACGCCCACCGCGATTAGAAGACCCGGAAATGCAAGACAGCCTTTGGGAACTCATCAATGACTGCTGGAAATCCCAAGCTACTGAACGTCCGCCAATGAATCAAATCGTGGAAAGGGTAAAGTCGTTCGTTACGCCAGCTCCGGGCAAATACATAACGTAGTTCGAAACCATTTCACCGTATTGCATCATCAATTTATCTGTGTACGATTCCATCTATGATGTAGATTCATGCTCGTCTTTTTTGTAGCTTGTACTAGTATTTTACCTTGACAGTCTGCCCGTCGATCGATGTAACTTGCTCGAAGATAATCGGTATGGTGAACAGATGAAGAGTTTTAATTATTCGGTCTGACGTGGCGATAATCTTGTGTCCTGCAAACGGAACCGACAGTGGGACAACTTCACATACCGTACGGTCTAGTCGTTGGCTCCTTTGAATCGATCTAACACTGGTGTTATCTGAGGGGTGCTTTCGTCTAATCGATTTAATCCTTCAGGGTTCGCTGGTGCTCACCTGTCACCTTAACGTACAATCCGCTTTTACGCGCTCCAGTTGATGAAAGTAATACCATTGTAGGGCATATATTAGTGAGTTTAAACATGCCAACCGGCGTCGCTTGCCTCTCGGGTATTCCATTTTCTCCTTCCTCTGAGCTGCAGCTGTGTTCTTTCACGCCCGCTCCTCGAGCCACTCGGATTAGCTGCTATCACTTAGCTTACTTGAAATGCCTGCATTTAGTACTACATGGTACTACATAATACAATGTTATCATTTAGTAACCTGAGCTGTATTTCGGCGGAGTCAGCTTATATAACCTCATTCTAGTGGCCATCTATGTTGGGAAGCAAGATACAAGGTACACATTATCCGATATGTTGCCATATCGTATTTCAATAGGTCAATTCTGTGGGTTGAAAATTTCAGTGTCACGGCAAGTGCTCCCATAGGGAAAAAAAGGATAGAGCAAGCTTCAAGCTTCAAGATCGTCCTGTACCATGTGCAACTAGCCGTGTTCGTACTTCTTCAACTGTCGGACGTGCAGAGGGACTGTTTTTCCAACAGCTCTGGATAATATGCCATATATTGTTTTCCATTTTCGGGCTGTCTAGTCGAAGTGGACGTCCTCCGCTTGTGACGAGTCGCATGATCTGATATTCGAATTTGCCCTGAAAAGGAACGGTATTGAAGAATATCTGCACAGATTGCTCTCAACATCCCGGATAGATTAAAGTATGCGAAACGTACTGCATAATAAAGGCAGCCGAACGCATATACATCTGTCTTCGTAGATTTGCCCCCTTTCTGTGCATTACGATCCTCATGGTGTACGTCGCCCTCGGACTGCATGGCAAATAGTTCTGGCGCAGCATAATTGAACAAAAAGGCCGACGCAGATAACGTCACAATGGCATCGGAGTTTTGGGTTAATCCAGTATCAGCTATTTGACACTGGAGATTATCGTCGAGAAGGACATTTTCCTTGGTAGACGAGATCGATTAGCTGATAAAATGGAATAACAGAATACCCACTCCGCGCAAATCGCCATGTACGATTCCTTCCGAATGAATGTATTGAACGGCCTCGGCAACTTCCAACATCTGATCGATTTTCAGTAAATTGTTCCGTCGAACATGGTAATCTTACCCGCTTATGTACATCTACGAGTGGTGGCTGGTTCCTTCTCCATTCAGTTAAAGTTCCATTCGTCATGAACGGTAAAACCAGAAATAGTTGCAACTTGTCTTCGTATACTCCCAGTAAGGGAAGGATATAAGAGTGTTTCTTCAGCGATCGCCATGCTAGGGCTTCCCGTCCGCCGTCTTTTCTGTGGGAACCCTTGTAGAACAAATCAGTACAACAAGGGGAAAGAAGGGCAATATGCTCACATGTTTATGACTTCTGCTTAGCACCTTCAGCGCAACTGGCTGCCCTTTATGCTCGCCTCTGAAAATACGCCCAAAACCTCCTATAGCAATGCCACTAACATCTACTTTACTCTTGACGTCGGTAACAAATAGGGATCTGGGCATGACGTCTTTTTTGGATATCAGATAATACATTAGCTTCCTGGCTTTATGATTGGTATCTTGAACGCCGGATTTAGACAGGTTGCCGTGTCGGAGTAGCTACGGGAGTAAATAATCATGGCAATCGGGTGGGACGAAGATATACGTACATGAAGAATGAAATCAAGTAATAACTCGGTGTCTGAAGAAGTTCCCAGTTCTGAAGCAATAGCGCCATAGTCCGAGAAATCCAACAGTTTGCGCATAAGGCGAAGGGTGATCTCGTTTACTATTTCACCTTTTCTGTTTAGCTAGTAGACGTTAGCGAAGGGGTCCATAGTACTTCAAACGCCCATACCTCAAGTTTAAGGATTGTAAGTAATGACGGAAGGGCAGGTTTCCTCTGGTCAAATTGTGTATCCTTGATTGTCATCTATGGGACGGCATTGGGTCATATCATGAGCAATCAGCTCACCAAGATATCGGCTTCATACCTCATTTCCGATTATCAATGATTCGATCTTACCCACTACGGCTTTAGCAGATGGTCGCTGAGACCCAACAAATGCCCAAATCGTGGTGTGAATCGATTTCTTCTTGTCCGATGAATGAAATTCATAGATGATCTCGTTTAAACGTTCTCGCATCACTTCTCTCTCTAGACGTTCCTCATGTGAAACTTGGAAGACGGCTTGCAGGATAAGCGTGAGGTCCACTACGTATCCCAGGAGACAGCGAATATGCTCAGGCCTGTTGAACAGTTCGACACATGCTTTGACAACAACAACAAATACTCACAATCTTTTGTAGACACCGCTTGTCCACAGACCCGCTGCCACGGATACAGGAATCTTGCCTTGCCTTGTAACGCACATTAGCTTTGTTGATTAATTATCAGACGGTTTGTACCCACAGTGCGCTGGCGCTTATTTGGTCTGGTCGGCTCAGGTCATCAACGACGATCATCATTGCACGGCGGAATCGATCCCCGAGAAGAATCTATCGAGACGTGGTAAATCGAAAGCCGCTGAGATTACTTCTGTGTACCTCGTCTAAGCCCCGGATATTCCAGATAGTGACAATATCTTTATGTATCGCAAATAGGCATTTTTGCAGGCTAACATTGAGGAAATGTATCCCGGATACTATTGCCCTCCAATATTCTATAGATTGTCGTAAGATTGACGGCAATTTGCAGATTCAGCTTACTCTTTTTCCCTACTCTGCAATAATATGAGATATCAGGTGTATATTTTACCCTGGGAAGGCAGCCCACCTTATTGACGCGGCAAGCTTGGCTGGCACATCGACACGTTGTGCTGTTGCTAAAGCAATTTGCATGGCATCCCACTGCTCTTCATTCGGTCCTGTGAATGATCGATTATGCTCAGGTGCCTTATCGAAGAAACGATCTTACCGTCAGGATTTGCACTTGATGGGCTCGGCATGTCGACACGTATACTTCGATCCGTCATTTCGACAAGCCGCTGCAAAGTCGCAGGCAGCGAAACTAACACGGAAACGTCCGTCAATGCGGATGAAGCAACCTAGGCAGGAGTAGAACGTACTCGCCACAACAGTATATGGTACTTGGCCTGCGATTTTCTTCGTTGACGTCTCGAATAACGGACCATAGTTCTCCTGAAAATACCTCTCAGCGGATTCAGGGCTGCCGTCTCCCATTCCCAAGCTGCCCGTGCCCTTATTCAGTCCCTCTACGAAAAGGTCAAATTTTGTGAAGACGACGATTATTGGTACTGTCATATGTAAGCCTAGAAAGTTGGAGTAGGTATCATCGGTAATTGCCTTTGTATCGATTTAACCGTAAAATCTTTTCGTCCAATTGTTGGATCGTGGAACTACTGGTGTCCGGCACGGTGATGCACAACCTGTTAAATAACGTGAATTTAAATGCCCGATTCGCGTCATCCACTGACGCACCAAATTGCGTGGAGTCTGTCGGCCATGGGCCCTTTCTGACTTCGTTCCGTGATGAAATGTTCCAGGACGTTGAACTTTTCTTCATTCCCTGGTTCATAGCCCTCAGAATCATGAACGATTAAATGCTTGTTGTGCTCTGAGGTGATTTCTTCGTTGATATCGGCCTTGCTAGCTCTATCGTGCTGGAAATCGGAAGGGCAGTTGAGCTATTAAAGATGACAATAACAGAATGCATACCGCTAGGGATGGCTTGAATATAGCGTTGATGAGCGACGATTTCCCCACGCCAGACTGTGAAAATCCATTCATTAACTCCACGTGTAGTAGGAGCGGGAACCAGGCCTTACACGTCCTATGATCAAAATTCGAAACCTGCAATGCGTGTTCAGTTGATTTCATCGATGGCCTAACCAACTTTACCTTGAACAGTGTGCTGAAATAGTGTCTGTAGTAGGCACAAGGTTTGTATCGATGGGAGAAAGGGAGGCCAATGACGACTGGGAAGGCGTACCCATGGCGGTGGCGAGAAGAGAATTGGCGCCTGATATAGTCCTGGGATAGAATGGGGTTGAGTATGTAATCACAGCAAATGCTCTCTAGATGTGAACTGACTCAACAGCGACGTGGATTGCGCGGCCCTCTGGCTCACAGGTTTTGGAAAGAAATAGTAGTTACTAATACTACAAGAGAAGAGAAGAGAAGAGAAGTGGGATTCAAGCTCAGAAGCCTGTGCTCTTACCGGGGTGAGGCGAGGCGGACGGACATTTATCCAGTTAGTTACATAATCGGAACAAAAAATCCGGGAGGAGAATGAAAGAGATAGTGACGTGGCTCATGCACTCAAGTGTAAGAAAGAGAGCAATGAGCTGGAGCTCGAACATTCCAGCTATGGTGACTTGGAGTGCAATGGCTACTACTCCTCTGTTGAGGGCCCCACATTTCGCCGCGGCGGCCACGGTGCTGTAGCTTGAAACTCAAATCCATGAAGCACTAATTTGAACAAATGCGGGAGCGTGTTGGCCTGTGGGCTGAGCCAAATAAGTGTAAATGAGCGTTATAGGCTTATGTAATCCGGCAACCGGCGTTATCCGGGGTTCGCGCGGTTGCATTTCAGAACGGATCCTTGACTTCAAGGCACAGGCTAACAATTGCTGATGCTGTCTGATTGGAATCTTGGACCCTACGCTTTGGAACACCGTACATGATCTTCGTCCGAAAGATTCGCGCCCGGTGTCATGAATAATACCACTGTACATGTAAATATGTGCCTTTTTTGTCACTGACTCACTGTGTTTACTCATCATCAATTCAGGTCCCAGGATTATTCTTGGGCGCTAATCGTCCTTCTTACCACCAATCATGGTGAACACCCGTCAAAACTCTTTGGCATCCGTCGGTTCCGCAGACACATGTCTCATACCAACTACAGACCTGATTGCTGAAGAATGTCCAAAGTGACTTAGTTAGAGCCATCGATAAAGTGATCTGACTGAACGTATTGTAGGTTCCGGATCCTTATCGTTGGTCGGGTAAGGCCTGTTGTCGTACCAATGCAAGCTCAGTTTGCATATCTCCTTTAACAGTCTGGGACGGGGAAATCATCGCTTATCAATGCGATCTTCAAAACTTCTCTTGCGGTATACGCTCCATTACTGGTAACCTTTGAATGCTAACAGCATTTAGGATGTCCGACACGATCGAGCTGGCACAGCTAATATCAACGAAGGAATCACATCAAAGCACAACAAGTACCTAACACTCCATGATTCTGAAGGCTATGAACCAGGAAACGAGGAGAAGTTCCGCATTTTGGAGACATTTATCACGGAACAGAGTCAGAAAGAGCCGATTTCTGAGAGGCTACATGCAATTTGGTGCGCTCTTAGACGACGCGAATCGATCACTCCAGTATAATACTTTAACAGGTTGTGCATCCCCGTACCTTACTCTAGTAGCCGGATATTCGAAACCGGCGACGAAAAGATCTTCCAGTTAAATCGACACAAAGGCAAACACCTTCAATGGACGTTTCTATATGCTGTACTTACTGTAGCAATAGTGCCGATAATCGTCGTGTTCACAAAACTTGACCTTTTCCTGGCCAAACTGGAAAGGCGCGGAGAGATAAAAGGCAAGGGCAATCTGGAGGTGGCAGAGGGAATCTTTAGGGAGAAATATAACAAAATATTCGAAAAATCAACCAAGAATATGGGAGGTCATATACCATACTCCTTGGTAACGACGGGTACGTTCGCGCCTGCTACCATTTTGTTCGTGTTGACATCTTTACGTAGTATCTCATCCTGAAACCTTGCAACGACTGGTCAAAATCACCATGCGAAGTGTGGAAAGCGAGGCTCCGGTAACCGGACTTGCACGCATCAAGAACCGTATATTCAATAAGTTAGTTGAAATTGATCCGGCAGGCGCCAATGAAGATCTATCGGATTCAACACAAATTGCTCTGGCAACGGCTCAACGTGTTGATATGGCGGGCAAGATCGCGGCATCAGTAAAGTACGCGCTATATCCAAATCGGGGTAGAACTGACGTCTGATATTATTATAGAGTAGGAAGGAAGAGTGAGTCGAACTTTAAGTTGCTTTCAATCTACTCGTCCTTACATCGATATACAGAATATTGGAGCGCAATAGCATCCGGCATGCATATATTCGGCTTTAGCCTCGACACATGTTTATATGCAATACATAAAGATATTATCACGGTTTGGAATATCCGGGATTTAGATGAGGTATGTGGTGGAACGCATCTCTAACGTATCTTTTGATACATCGCTTCCCAATAGTTTCTTCTCGACGATACATTCTGTCGCCGAATGATGGTTTTCGTCGAAGACCTCAATGGTCAAAATCAAAAGAATAATGGCAATGCGTGAGAGGACAAGCGTTGTTGAAATTAGCATAACTGACGACTATAAAAAGGCAAAATAAAATAACCATATCATCGTCGATGGCAGGCCTAACAAAGTGGACGAACAGCATCTACAAAGCGGGGTGAGCATGTAACACTTCTATTCTAGCAGATTCTGAACCTCACCACAGGCCTGAGCATACTCGTTGTCTCATGGGATATGTAGTTGATCTCACGCTCATCGTACAGGCGGTGTTTCAAGTATCGCTTCAAGATCGACTCGAAGGAATAGTGACGGAAGATCAAGTAAACGCAGTCATCTACGAGTTTTATTGCTCCGAAAAGAAGAAACGCATTCATAACGCAATTTGGGAATTTGTCGGGATGAGGCACCCGTTTGCAAAGGATAGCATTATAGAAAAAATCGAGTCATTGATAGAGGAAAACGAGGTGCGCGTCCCGTACCTCGATGTCAACTAATTGCTAACAGTTCACCTCCTACGCTGCACAACAGATGACGAAAAGTGATACCGAATTTGACCAAAAGAGATCCCCGCTTCCATCATTACTTACAATTCTCAAGTTTGAGGTGTGGGTCATTGAAGTATTACCGTTCCATCGCTAATAACTCCCAGTTAACCGCCAACGGTATGCTGGTAAACAAGGTTATCCTCCAGCTTGTGGGCAAACTATTAGAGTTACCCGACTACGGCACTATCGTCTCTGAAACGAAGGATACATCTGACGTTGAGCTATTGCTGGATTTCATCCTCTATGTGTGTTGGCCACCGTTCCATTTGTTTGATATCGTGTCTTATTCCTTGTAGCTGCTCCGCGAAAATTGTCTGTCAAATTCTGGCGTTCAAGATGCTAATCGAAAAGCCAGGAGGCTGATGTTTAAGCTAATATCTAAGACAAACGTCCTACCAAGGTCTTTGTTCGTTAATGATATCAACATCCGTGAAACCATTGGCATTGGAGGCTTTGGACGTGTTTTGAAAGGAGAACACGGAAATAAACAGGTCGCACTGAAAGTGCTGTACCAAGTTCAAGTGAGCGCACTGCCCATTTTGTCCTTGACAACTCTGACTCGTATGGTAGGATGCGCAACGAACAGACTTTTGTCGAGAAGCTTTAGCTTGGCGATCGCTCACACATGACTTTATCCTGCCTCTTCTGGGAATATTCGAGGATCATATGCAAATGTACCTCGTGTCGCCGTACATGACCAACGGAACATTAACGGACTGGAGGAAGGGGAACCAAGAACCCGAAATACCTGAGATACATAGGCTGGTAGGGTTTCAGCGCTTGTCAGAATATTCAAATGGAATTATGTATACATTGTTAGATGCTCGAGGTGGCCAAAGGCGTTCAGTATATTCATTCAGAAGGAATTGTGCATGGAGACTTGAAAGGAGTGCGTACTTTGATGTCACATTTCGTCAAGCAGCTCATTCCTTAACCTATTAGGAAAATATCCTCCTCGACTCCAACCTCCGCTGCAAAATTGCTGACTTTGGACTCACGCGACATTCAGATGCCACCGTTACGAAATCCACAGCGTTCTCAATACATTATGGTGCTCCAGAGCTATTTGGCAAGTGCACCTGTTCGCGGCCAGAGTGCGAAGGATGCCAAGGGGATTCTGATATGCAGAGGAAGAGAACAATGCCGACCGACGTATATGCTTTCGGCTCCGTTTTTTATGCGGTAAGTACTGCAACTTACGAGTTAGTGCGCTTAATAAAACTCGTACAGACGTATTTCGATACTGTACCTTTTCAAGGGAAAAGCGTGTATCAGATCTCTCTGATCGTCACAGACGGGAAGCATCATCCAACTCGCTTGGATAGTCCAACGATGGAGGACAGTACATGGGATCTCATTATGAGCTGTCGCGAATCCAGTCCTTCTCAACGTCCGAAAATGGACGACGTTGTGCAAAAGATGACGTCGTTCATTGCACCTCATTAAGACTTGCTTGTTCTGTCAGACAATTCATAATTTGGGATGTTCAAGGTTTATGCTGACTCGTCAATTCATGGATGTACAATTAACATGTATATTATACCTTACCAAGAATGATATAGCACCGTATTTTTTGCCAGGGGAGATATCTGGGCCGAGCTCGGAAAGCGGGGCTGTGCAACCCGCAGGTGTAGGAACTTGGGATTAGGTCACTAATGCTACACCTTGGGTCTTATTAGGAGGATAATAAAAATAAAAGATGTCACAGGTGGTATAGGGGATCTAATGGTACATTGATATTGGTACACGATACATACGTTATTTGGTACACTGCAATTATGGTAGCATAATAATAGCTGTTCAATCACACAGACAACGCGGACTCGATGAAATACGAACGAACGTTACGGCTTCAATTTCTCGACTATTTCTTTCATTAACGGTCGTTGAGAAGGATCACCTTTCCAGCAGTTCTGGATGAGATTCCATGTACTATCTTCCATTTTAGGGTTTTGCAATCGATCTGGACGTTCCTCACTCGCCACGAGTCGCATAATTTGATATTCAACTTTGCCCTTAAAAGGGACAGTATCAAAGAATATCTGCGCATGTCACTTCGTTTAATAAGTCGTGTAGAATGAACGCTGGAAACATACTGCATAATAAAGGCAACCAAAAGCATAGACGTCCGTTTTCACCGTCTTCCTTCCCCCACGCGAATCGTGATCTTCCTGGCGTCCGTCGCTCTCAGGATATGCAAGAAATAGTTCCGGCGCTGCATAATTGAAATTATAATCTGAGCC
>WNGI01005688.1_pt1 | contig 11270 bp, 9 predicted proteins | sample 5400621 | NCBI WGS metagenome assembly WNGI01 (sample SAMN13153374, study PRJNA577476) | soil metagenome | isolation source: 20 cm soil or saprolite under Garry oak tree replicate 1 | place: USA:California | collected 2016-06-15
TGGCGCCACCGAGGATCTCAACGGTGATCGGCGCAAGCACATCGATCACCAGCCCCGGCAGGACTCCGGCCAGCAAGCAGAATGTGGCGAGGATGAACATTGCCGAAAGCGAGTAGCCGTCGACTTCCTTGGCCGTCTCCGCCGCCTGGCTGCGCGGTCGTCCGAGAAAAGTGACGCCGAATGCCTTGACGAAGCACGCAGCCGCGAGGGCCGCCGCCAGCGCCAGCATCGCCCCGACCGCGGGTACCATGATCTTCAGCGCCCATTGCGGCAGCTCCGGACTTTGCAATACTGCCTGGAAGATCAGCCATTCCGAGACGAAGCCGTTGAACGGCGGCAGCGCCGATATGGCGACGCAGCCGACGAGAAAGGCGAAGCTTGTGAACGGCATGCGGTGAATGAGCCCGCCCAGCTGTTCCATGTCCCGCTCGCCTGTCGAGGTCAGCACGGCGCCGGCCCCGAAGAAAAGCAAACTCTTGAAGAACGAGTGGTTGAGCACGTGAAACAGCGCGGCGGTAAAGGCGAGCGCCGCAGCCAGCTTCAGGCCGTTCGCCTGAAAGGCGAGCGCAAGGCCGAGGCTGACGAAGATGATGCCGACATTCTCGATGGTGCTGTAAGCCAAAAGGCGCTTGAGATCGTTTTCCATCATCGCGTACAGGATTCCCATCACCGCGGTGATACCGCCAAGGAAAAGCACGACTACGCTCGCGGGCCAACTCGGTTGTCCCAAGAGATCGAAGATGACGCGAATGAAACCGTAGATCGCGACCTTGGTCATGACGCCGCTCATCAGCGCCGAAACGTGGCTGGGAGCGGCTGGATGGGCGAGCGGCAGCCAGACGTGCAACGGCACAAGGCCGGCCTTTGATCCGGCTCCGAGCAGTATCAGGATCAACACCAAGGTCGCGACATAGGGCGTATGTCCGGCCCCGCGAATGGCCGCGAATCCGTAGTCTCCGGCCGGTCCCGCCAGCAAGCCGAAGGCCAGCAGCAACGCGAGCGTCCCAAAACTTGCCATCAGGAGATAGATGTAGCCCGCCCTTGCGGTGCCTGCCTCGCGGTGATGCGCCATCACGAGCGCCCAGGAAGCCAGCGACATGAATTCCCAACACACGAGGTAGGAAAACGCATCATCCGCCAGCACCACCAGATTCATGCCGGCCAGAAAGGCGGGGAAAAACGGTAGCACGCGCTGCGGCGCCGTTTCGTGACGGCCGTAGCCGAGACCGTAAAGGCTTGCCGATGCCCCCCCGAGGTTGACGACGACAAGGAAAAACGAAGCCAGCACGTCGAGTCGGAAATGCGCGCCAAGCCACGGCAACCCGATCGGCAGGGTCACGCCCGAGGCATTCGCCTTGCCGCCGACAAGCCAGTAGATTGCGCCCAACGATGCGGCCACGCAAATCGCCAAGGTGGCGCTGTAAACCACTGCAGTGGACATCGTCGAGCGGCTCAGCGCTATCGCGAGGATCGCTATGGCGAGCAATCCCGCGACGCACCACATTTGCAAAATGACGGCAGAAGTCATGTGCGCGCCCTGGCTCCGCCCGATGCCTTGTTTCCCGATCGAGCGTCCACAGGGTTTTTGGTCGAACCCGGTTTGATCTTGAGCCGCACCCCGCGCCCCTGCGAATTGCTGACGGCTCCTTCGTCGATCATCTCGATCCCCGCCGCTTCGAGTGCGGCGATCAGCTTGACCAGCGAATCGACATTGCCCCGAACCATCGTTTCGCTAGCCTCCATGCGCTGAATGGTTGGCACGGAAAGCCCCGACAGCTCGGCGAGCCGACGCTGATCGATGCCGAGAAGCACCCGCGCAGCCCGCAATTGAGCTGCCGTGATCATCGGTCTGCCGCGCTGGCGAGACCTGAGCCAATATGGGAGATCATTCCTGCATCCTAATTAATGATGTTAAAGTGTCAATAAGTGATATCTGAGATATCTATTCTAAGCGGCCGCCGCGTCGGCGCCACTTGCCCACACCGCGCGAGAACGAATGCCGCGAGCGATCGCACGGGAGGCGTGATTTGCGTCAACGAGAAATCGCGCGCGAAATGCACAAGCCCTGCGCCGTTGCGCCCACCGTCGTTTGAATCGAAAGTTCCAGCTGGAGCCCAGGAAATGCTCCTTCGAACAGCCGCAATTCGGTCGTAGCCGCCTCATTGGGGAATCTTCCGGGAAGCACAAATGAAAAAGATTGTTATTGCGGCGGTGGTATCATTGACGCTCGTTCCGATGGGAGCAACGGCTCAAGAACGCGGCGGGGATGCTGCCCTGGGAGCGATATCGGGAGCATTGGTGTTCGGCCCGATAGGGGCGGTTGCGGGCGCATTGGTTGGATATACGGCTGGACCATCCATTGCTCGTTCCTGGGGATTGAGAGGATCCAGCCGGCGCGACAGCCAATCACGGATGAAAACCCGCGCAACGGCTCCTCGAGCCGCAAACCCTCAAATCGTCCAAAATGGGCCCGCGCCGTCAGCAAGCTCTTCAGTCGTCCAAAATGCACCGGCGCCATCAGCAAGCGCTTCGCCGCCGCCCGTTCAGACGCCGGCCGCGCCGCCGCTTGTCCAGGCGAGGACAGCCCCACCGGTCCAAACGCTTGAATGACGCTCGAGAATCGCGTTTCTCGGTTGGAACGCGAATGGATTTTAAGAAGTGCTAGCCGCCGGCTGCCAAACTCCGTGTACGAACGGTGATGATGGCGATCGGAACCGCTCAAGAAATCATCGGTTTATGGGTAGCTCGGAACAACGGCATCTCGCGGTCCTAGGCGCGCGGTAACCTTGACGAAAACATTGCCTGGAATTGCGCATCCCGCTTCCTAGATGAAGTGTTATGCCGTGTTTTGAGCATTTCAGGAGAGTTCGAATGGTCCTGAAAAATGTTGGCATCGCCATCATCTGCACGACGCTGCTGGCATGGAGCAGTGCATCGTTGGCGGATGAGTATCGTCCCGACGAGTTCCTGCGCCTCGACCTTTCCAAGGCGCTGCTCTCGCCGAAGCCGCTCGGGCCTCCGTCCGAATTCGCGCCGGTTGCGGTCGAAGCAAAAACCGATCGCGGAAGCGAGGGCGCACAGGCGCGCGCTGAGCCGACAGCCGAGTCCAAACTCGTCAAGACCAAAAGGATCGTGATTCCCAGCACCAAGGTTGCGCATATGCGTCCGGAGAAACCGCGCGTGCACGCGGAGAAACCGCGCAGCGCGGTTCGGACCAAACTGGCGCGACGACACGGCAATCCCCTGGACGCGCAAGCCTTCGATACGCGGATCCAGGTGTGGCCCTGCAAGTCGGGCGGCATCTGCAACTGGAAGCGCTAGGGGCCCGACAGCCTGTTCTTTCGTCATTGCGAGGAGCAAAGCGACGAAGCAATCCAGCAGCACCCATTGCTCTGGATTGCTTCGCGGAGCCTGTCATCGGGCGCGCGTTTGCGCGACCGTTGGCTCGCAATGACGGTGTTGGCGGTTCACTGAGTCATCCGCCTGTCGCAAAAGCTTCGGCGCAGAGTCAAAAAACCTTAAGCTCAGAGCAAGTTGACCATCGTAACTCGATGTTGATTTGGACTCTGCGCTGCGGGCAGACTATCTGACTGCTGATACGCTGTCTCACCTATCCTTCCACGCCACGCCCGGTCACGCGGCATCGCCGGTTGCTCATCCGGCGCTATTAAATCTTCAGGAATCATCATGGAACATCTGCAAACCCAAGGCATCAGCCTGCCGCGGCTGGGGCTCGGCACCTTTCGCATGCAGGGCGATATCTGCCGCGCCGCGGTCGAAAGCGCGCTGGGTCTCGGCTACCGGCATGTCGACACCGCGGAAATGTATGGCAACGAAGACGCCGTCGGCGCCGCCATCGCAACGTCTGGCATCCCGCGCAAGGAGTTGCACATCACCACGAAGGTCTGGCACGAAAACCTCGCACCGGATGCGATCCGCAGGGCGTTCGACGGCAGCCTGAACAGGCTCAGGCTCGATCACGTTGACCTTTATCTCGTGCACTGGCCGTCGAGGAACATGAATCTGCCGGCGATCTTCGAAACCTTGCTCAAGCTGAAACAGGAGGGCCGCACCCGCGCCATCGGCGTCGCCAATTTCAATCTCGCGCTCTTGAAGACCGCGGTCGAAGAGATCAAGGCTCCGATCGCTTGCAACCAGGTCGAATACCATGTGATGCTCGATCAGACCAAGGTAGCCAAATATCTTGCGGCGAAATCGATTCCGCTGGTTGCTTACGCGCCGCTGGCGCAGGGCCGCGCCGCCTCCGATGAAACGCTGATTTCAATCGGCCGCAAGCATGGCGCCAGCGCGGCGCAGGTGGCGCTGAAGTGGCTGCTTGATCAGGATAGCGTTGCCGCGATCCCGAAGACGTCGCGCGCAGAAAGCCAGCGGGCCAATCTCGACGCGCTGAAACTAAAGCTCGACGATAAGGACAGGAAGGCCATCGCGGCGCTGCCGAAAGACAAGCGCTTTGTGAACCCCGGTTTCGCGCCCGGGTGGGATTAGAGGGGACGATACGTCATCCCTGCATAACGGCTTCGCCGTTGAGAAATCCGTCATTGCGAGCCAACGGGTCGCGCGAATGCGCCGGCGATGACAGGCTCCGCGAAGCAATCCATTGCCGGAGCATAAAGAGAGAGTGGATTGCTTCGTCGCTTCGCTCCTCGCAATGGCGACAGAATACGATCTCGTTCCATCGGCTGCATTTCTCACCGGCCCCTCAGGATGGCCGCGTATGCGTGCGCAAGAAAATGGCCCCTTGCGGGGCCATTTCCGTGTCGTGCTCAGTAGGCGTGATGACGCTTCTTGATAATCACCACCTTGTCGGCGCGATGATGGCGCCAGCCTCGGTGCAAGCCGAAGTCCCGATGTTCGCGGAACTCGGCGCGCGCACCCATGTGATGATGATGGGCGCCGCGCTTGATCACGACGGTTTCAGCGCTTGCAATTGACGGCGCTGCGACAGCAATCGCGCCAAGGGCGGCAAGAATGTATCCAAGCTTCTTCATGTTCGCTCCTCCATTGAATGGGGATTAAACATGGAATTCCGGGGAACGTTCCCGCGGAACTGCGGAACAATTCTGAACGGCTATTCAGCTTGATTTAGCGCGTGCAAAATCGGCGCTGCATTTGTGCTGCGGCGGAGTAGGATTGCCGTTGGCGGCGAATTTGCCGTCCCTGATGGTGTATTCGCCCTTCTGGTTGCGATTGTACATCGCACGAATGGTGCCGTCGGGCTGCATGACAAGGCCGTATTCGCGGGTCTGTTTGAGGCTCGGGAAAAAGACGCGCAAGTTCAGCATGCCATCGCTGGAAACCTCGGCGGCGATGACTTCGCTTTCATCCGTGCTGTCGCCGAAGTTACGCCGGTGCAGAACCCGGCCGCCTGACGCAGTGATATAGGCAAGCACCGTGCCTTTGTTCCTGTCGGGCGGAAGCGAGCAGTCCAGCGACCAGGGTCCGATCAATCCCCATCTGCGCGCAGTCTGGGCCACCGTTTCCGCTGATACGTCGAGCGTGAACGTCAGCGAAAAAAGGATGGCCAGCGTCAATCGACCAAAATGCTTGTTCAAGATTCGCGCTCCGCTTCCGCCGGGTGACCGGATCGAAGCTTAGCATCTCGATGTGGGCGCGCAATGCGGCCGCCAGTGATCAACGGCGGCTTGCACTATCCGTCATACTGGTAGCGCCTGACGGCCTCTTCGTCCCACTCCACGCCCGCGCCGGGCCGGTTCGGGATCATCAGGAAGCCGTCCTTGAGTTCAAATGGCGCGGCGAGGATGGGATCGGCCCAATCCTGCCATTCCAGCCAATGCGCGGTTTCCGTGACGCGCATCAGGTGCGCCGAGAATTCGGGATAGAGGTGCGTCGACATCTCGACGCCTGCGGCGCCGGCTATCGCAGAGGCGCGCATCCAGCCCGTCACGCCACCGATACGCATCAGATCGGGCATGACATAATCTCCGGCACCCATTGAGAGGGCCTGATGCAATGCGCGGGGCCCGTAGAAATTCTCCCCGAGTTGCACGGGTGTCGTCAACTCCCTGGTCAGCTGAGCGTAGCCTGCGAGATTGTCATAAATAATTGGTTCCTCGAACCAGTAGAGGCCTTGCCTGTCGAGCGCGTGACAGCGGTGCAGTGCATCGCCGAGACTGAGGCCCTGATTGAAATCTACCATCAGCTTGATATCCGCGCCGGCCGCGCTGCGCACCGCCTCTATCGCCGCGAGGTCGTCAGCCAATCTGTCGCGGCCCAAGCGCAGCTTGAGCGCCTTGAAACCGCCTTCGGCGACAAGCGCTCGAGCGTCGTCGCCCAAACCGGCTACCTCGGTAAGCCACAGGCCATTGCTGTTGTAGGCCGGCACCGGACCGGTCGAGCCGCCCAACAAGACGGCGAGCGGCATGCCGGCCGCCTTCGCCATGGCGTCCCATGCCGCCATATCGAGCCCGGCTACGGCGATCATCGATACGCCTTCGTGGCCGATCAGGTTAAGCGCTCGGCGCCCGTTCTGGAAATCCTCGATCGGCCGGATGGCGTGGCCCTTGCGCTGCTCGGCAAGGTCGTGGATCGCCGGCATGATGTAGCGTGCCGCATGCTTCAGATAAGGTTCGAGATAGCTGCGACCGACAACACCTTGCTCGGTTGCGAGCTCGATGAGAATCATCGGCCATTGATCGAACAGACCGACCTTGGAGACGATCGGCCTGCGAAGCGGCACCAGGACCGACCGGGCGGTCACGGACCGGAAAGTGAGTTTCTCGAAATTCACCGAATCCTCCCACCACCGGCACAGCGGCGACCTTGCTAATATCCAGATGGAATTTTTAGGCGCGAACCTGTTTCTCCACATTGGCGATCCGCGACGGCACGCCGAATTCCCTGCGGCACACCTCGGCGAGCACGGCGACGCCCTCGCGGATTTGCTCGCGAGATGGACTGGCGAAGCACAGCCGCAACCGGCTGCCGGCATAGGCCTTGTCGGTGGACCATTCCGGTCCCGGATTGATCGCGACGCCGGCGGCCAGCGCGGCTTGATAGAGCTTTAGCGTATCGACATTGTCCGGCAGCTTCACCCACAGGAAGATGCCGCCTTTGGGATCGCGAAACTCCGCGGCGGTGCCGAACTGCTCGTCGAGCGCCTCCATCAGCGTGTCGAGCTTGGCGCGCAGGCCGCGCGTCAGCTTCGGCACGTGCGAGGTGAAATGCGGCGCGCAATATTCCGCGAGCACCATCTGCTCGAGTGCGCCGGAGCCGGCGTCGGTTTTCAGCGCCAGCATTCGCGACAGCATCTCCCAGGGTGCTACGATGTAGCCGACCCGTAGCGCCGGCGCGATCGATTTTGAAAATGAGCCGATGTGGATGACGCCGCCGGTCCGGCTCATCGCATGGAGCGCGGGCGGACGTTTGCCGTCCCAGATCAGGTCGGCATAGCAATCGTCCTCGAAGATCGGCACGCCATATTGCGCTGCGAGCTTCAGGAGCTCGGCGCGGCGCGCCTCCGGCATGATGGTGCCGGTCGGGTTCTGCACGGTCGGGATGGTGTAGATGTATTTCGGCGTGACGCCGTGGCGCTTGAGGTCGGCGAGCGCGGCCGCCAGCGCGTCCATCCGCATCCCCTCCTGGTCAAGCGGGATGCCGACCGCGTTGACGCCAAGCCGGGTCAGTCGGTTCAGCGCGCCCTGATAGGTCTCCCGCTCGACAATAACGGTGTCGCCGCGCGCCAGCAGCGTCGCGTTGACGAGGTCGAGCGCCTGCAGCGAGCCGGAGACGATCAGGATATCGTCGGCGACGCAGTCGATGCCGGCATCGCGCTTGAGCTTTGCCGTCAGAAATTCGCGAAGCGGACGGTAGCCCTGCGGACCGCTGGCAAGCCCATAGGTGGCGAGCGTCTTGCCCTCGCGTCTGAGAACCGCGTTTGCAGCGTCGATCAGGCCTTCGACCGGGACCTGCTCGGGGTCGTTGTTGCCGCCGACAAAACTGTATTTCGCGAGCCCCGTCCACCTTGCCGCCGGCGCGGGCAATCCCGCCGGGAGCAGTGGCGCGAAGTCAAATGCTGCTGATGTCATGAAGGTTTCCTCTGCTTGTTCTTCTCGTTGAGAAAGCCAGTATCGCGGCTCCCCGGCAGTTTTAGTTTTTGCCGACGACCTTGATCGGCCGGCCCTGGCTGATGAAAGCATAGTGTCCGCTGCCAAGCCCGCCGAGCATCAGCGCCTCGACCACGGGTTCGGCGATCTCGCCGGTGGCTGCCCAGTCGACCACAAAGTTGGCGCCGGTTCCGCCCCGCACGTCCGTGGTGGGGACAAAGACTTCGACGGTCGAGAAGGGCTTTAGGGCGATCGGCGCCTTGAGATAGCTCTCCACCATCTTGCCGCCGGTGTCGAAATAGGCGATTCGTTTCAAGACCAGCGGCCGCGTCTCGGAGGCGTTGTGGATGCTCAGCGTCACCGAGAAATCCGCGCGCGTTTTGCCTTGGCTCATCGAGACGCTGGAATAGGCGGGAACATAGAACGCGCCGGCCACCCCGAGATTTTCCGCTGGAATGCTGGTCAGCGAATTGGCGAAGGTCAGCTCGATGCCGGCGGACGTTTGGGCCCTCGCCGCGGGCCCATAGATGGCCAGCAGGCACAGCAAGGCGGTGCAAAAGAAGCGCCCGACAAGGCTGTGACACATTGCTCGTTTGACCTTCCCTGTGATGTCCTTAGGTTGGCGACTCGAAGATATCGCCGACCGGCCTTGAGACATGCATGAGCTTATTCGCGACATCACTTTATCTATCCTGTTCGCATGGGTACTGGGGCTTTTAGCTCATTTCTTCCGGCAGCCGCTGATCCTCGCCTACCTTATCGCCGGGTTCCTGATTGGTCCATTCGGCACGGGCTTGGTCAAGTCTCAGGAATCCATCAGTATCATCTCCGAGCTTGGCCTGATCTTCATGCTGTTCATGATCGGGCTGGAAATCGATCTCAAGAAGATCGTGCGCGCCGGCCGGGTGATCCTGTTTGCCGCCGGCGGGCAACTGGTGGGCGGCTGCGTGCTGGGCTTCCTGTTCTTCGTGGGCATCGGGCTCCCGATGGGGGCGGGCGGCTTCGATGCGCTGTATCTCTGCATCGCCTGCGCGCTGAGCAGCACCGTCATCATCGTCAAGGTGCTGTACGAGAAACGCGAGCTCGATACGCTGCCCGGCCGCATCACCCTCGGTGTGCTGGTGCTGCAGGATATCTTCGCCATCCTGTTTCTGGCGGTGCAGCCCAGCCTCGGCAATCTCCAGGTCAGCGTGATCCTGCTGTCGATCGGCCGCGTCGGCGTGCTGGTGGCGACGGCGATGATACTGAGCCGATACGTTTTGCCGCGGTTGTTTCACCAGATTGCGCGCCGCCCGGAACTGATCCTGCTCGGCGCGCTGGCGTGGTGCTTTCTGATCGGCGAGATCGCCGAGAAGCTGCATCTGTCACGTGAAATGGGATCGCTGGTGGCCGGCGTGTCGCTGTCGACATTTCCCTATGCGCTCGACGTCACCGCCAAGGTCACGACGCTGCGCGATTTCTTCATCACGTTGTTCTTCGTCGCCTTGGGCATGACGATCCCGATCCCGAACATGTCGGTGATCGGGCTCGCGCTGATGATCGCGGCATTCGCGGTGGTCAGCCGCGTGGTGACGACGTTCGCGCCTCTCTACCTGATGAAGCAGGGCCTGCGCGCCAGCCTGCTGCCGGCGATCAATCTGGCGCAGATCAGCGAGTTTTCGCTGGTGGTGATTCAAACCGGCGTTGCGGCGGGTCATATCCAGACCCGGACCGCGAGTGCGGCTTCTTTCGCGTTTGTGATCCTGGCGGTGCTGAGCACGTTCGTGATGATGCGCAGCGACCAGATCACGCGGCTTGCCATCGGTCCGCTGAAGCGGATCGGGATTCGCGATCTCGATCACGACCATGCCGCCGAAGCGGGCCACGACGGCGGCCACGGCGACGCACGCCGGATCGTTATCCTCGGATTTTTCCGGGCGGCGAGCGCCTTGCTGAGCGAGATCGAGCGGCAGAACCCGTTGTTGCTCGATCAGATCAGCGTCGTCGATTTTAATCCGAATGTATTCCGGACGCTGGCGGATCGCGGCCTGCACGTGATTTACGGCGATATCAGCAATGTGGATACGCTGCTCCATGCCGGCGTTGGCAAGGCGGAGATCATCATCCTGAGCGTCCCCGATTCCTTGCTGAAAGGCGCCAACAACGAAAAGCTTGTCCGCCATGTGCGTACGCTCAATCCGACCGCAAAGATCGTCTCCACCGCCGACCTCTTGTCCGACGTCGACGATCTTTACGCGGCCGGCGCCGACTATGTCACGGTGACCCGTCTCAGCGACGCGCATGAGTTATTCACCGTGATCGAGGCCGCCGACGCCGGGCTGCTGGATGACAAGCGCGCCGAGATGGACGTGCGATTGAGCGAACGCAGCGAAGTGCTGCCATAGGCTTTGAGACTACCTTCCTGCGCCGTGGCGCCGGCAAAGCGATGCCCCGCCAGCGGCGTTCTGCCCTGCGTATTGGCGCTGGCGCGAGCGCGCGAGTCCGGCTATTGCTCGCTGCACAGGAGTGAGACCTTAGGAATGGCCGATCCGATCCAGGAAGTTCTGCAAGCCTTCGCCCACGGCGAACTCGTCGTCGTCACCGATGACGACGATCGCGAAGGCGAGGGCGATCTGATCGTGGCGGCGTCGCTCTGCACCGCCGAAAAGATGGCGTTTATCATCCGCCACACCTCCGGCATCGTCTGCGCGCCGATTACCACCGAAGACGCACGCCGGCTGCGGCTCGATCCGATGGTCGCGCACAATGAATCCAGCCACACCACCGCCTTTACGGTGTCGATCGACTACAAGCCCGACGGTGGCACCGGGATTTCCGCCGACGAACGCGCTTCCTGCTGCCGCGCGCTGACCAACCCGAATGCCGGCGCCAACGATTTCGCCCGGCCCGGCCACGTCTTTCCGCTGATCGCGCGCGACGGCGGGGTGCTGCTGCGCTCGGGCCACACCGAGGCCGCGGTCGATCTCTGCAAGCTGAGCGGGCTGCCGCCGGTCGGGGTCATCAGCGAGTTGATGAACGACGACGGCACCGTCATGAAGGGCGAGCAGGTCGCGCGGTTCGCCGCCGCCCACAAGCTCAAGCACGTCACCATCGCCGACATGATCGCCTATCGCCAGGCGCGCGAGAAGCTGATCGAGCGGGTCGCGACCTTCACCACGGAAAGCCCGATCGGGCCGCTGCAGGGCT